>Ga0123353_10000275_pt1 | contig 64058 bp, 69 predicted proteins | sample TergutLab28metaG_3_FD_92763 | JGI IMG/M metagenome (GOLD analysis project Ga0123353, IMG submission 92763) | Labiotermes labralis P3 segment gut microbial communities from Petit-Saut dam, French Guiana - Lab288 P3 | ecosystem: Host-associated > Arthropoda: Insects > Digestive system > Gut ... | reverse complement strand
TTAATTGTGAAATATTTTCCATAATCGCGTAAAAATTCAATAAAATCGATTTCTTTGGACCAATCATAATTATTAACCATATCAAAACCAAATAAATCTGTAATTTGCTTATGCAGTAGCTCATAGTTTTTATTTAGTGTTTCTATTTCTATCATAGATCTTTCAGCTGATGGTTTAGGATCTCCAATAAGACCAGTTGCTCCACCAACTAGAAGAATTGGATGGTGTCCTGCATCTTTAAGTCTTTTTGCTAAAAATACTGATGACAAATGACCTATATGGAGGCTGTCTCCAGATGGATCTGTTCCCCAGTAAAAAGTGACACTTTCCTCATCTAATAGCCTTCTTATTTCTTCTTCATTACTTACATCTTTAATAAGTCCTCTCCAGACTAATTCATCGTATAATTTCATATATCCTCCTTATAACAAAAAAAGAATTACAATGAAAGGACGAATAACCGCGGTACCACCTTTCTTCATAATACTATTATGCTCTTAAATCTTAACGCGATAAACGCTTTAACTCCAAATATGTATTTCATTTTATTTATTTGTTCAGTTTTCATCTATCACTGAATTTCTAATTACCATAAACAAAACTACTATTATTCTTCCTCGTCAAATAAAATTACAATCTAATTATAGCACTACTTTTTAAAATAGTAAACTAAAACTAATAAAAAAAGAAACTACTCAGTTTCCGCTTCTTTTTTAACAACTTCTTTTCCTTTGTAGTTACCACAGTTTAAACATACTCTATGAGGTCTAATCTCTTCACCACATTTTGGGCATTTAGTTGTCCCATTTTCACTAATTTTATAGTGCGTTCTTCTCTTTTTTCCTCTTGTATTACTTACTTTTCTAAATGGTACAGCCATTCTCTCACCTCACTTACAGTTTATTCATCTTTAATGAAACTCCAAGACCCATCATTTACAATAGGTTCAGTTGTTTCACTAACAACTCGCATAGGAATTTCTAACAATATATTTTCCCATATTATTGGCAAAATATCAATGCTATTTTGGGTATTTATATTGTTAGTATCACTATAACTATCGATTTCTTCATTAATATTAATGTCAAAATCATAACTTACAGGTTTTAAGGTAATCGCACACGGAATAATCATGATACCAGATACATCTATATCTAGCACTAGATTATTAATAGCATTAAGTCGTATCACTCCTGTTACGCTTAAATTTTCTATTGATGTAACATCTGTGTTTTCTAGTTCTTCCTCACTGAATTCATACTCACATGAGAATTCTATAGCTTGTTTTAATCTATTATTTAATCCGGTTAAATCAATTACCATTTTATCACCCGACTGATTCATTATACAGAAAAATAATAGAAAAATCAAGCAAAAAATGTGGTATTATAGAAATGGTGATGTCATGAAAACAATCGGTCTAATTTGTGAGTATAATCCATTTCATAATGGACATTTATATCATATTAATAAAACTAAGGAAATGTTTCCAAATTCTACTTTAATACTAGTACTTTCTGGCAATGTTACTATGCGTGGCGAGCTAAGTGTTCTAAATAAATGGGACAAAACCGAAATTGCTCTTAATCATGGGATTGATTTAGTTGTTGAAATACCGTTTACTCATGCTAGTCAGGCAGCTGATGTGTTTTGTTATGCATCTGTTAAACTATTATCAATATTAAATGTTGATACAATTGTATTTGGTTCAGAATCTGATTCAATTGATAACTTAAAAAGGTGTGCAGATATTCAACTTAATAATAATAAATATGAAAAATTAGTATCTAAGTATTTATCAGAAGGTAATAATTATCCAACCTCTTTATCTAAGGCTTTAAAAGATATAAGCGGGATTGATATTAATACACCTAACGATATTCTTGGATTAGGATATGTAAAAGAAATTATAAAGAACAGTTACAATATTGAACCTATTACTATTAAAAGAACTAATGATTATCATGATGAAGAGTTGACTGGTAGTATTAGTAGTGCGACTAGTATTAGACGGGCTTTAATTAATAATCAGCCTATAAAAGGTACAGTTCCAGATACTGTTTTACCATTATTAACAAAGAATGTATTTTTTCTTCGTGATTATTATCAATATTTAAAATATAAGTTAATATCAGAAAGTGATTTAACTATTTATCAAACTGTTGATAAAGATATAATATCTAGAATTAATAAATATATTGAAGTCTCTAATACATTTGATGAATTTATTGATAACATTAAAACTAAATATTATACTTATAATAGATTAATGAGAATGTGTTCTCATATATTATTTTCATATACTAAAGAGGAAGCATCGACATATAGTGAAATATCTTATATTAGAGTTTTAGGTTTTACTGATACTGGTAAAAAACATCTAAATAGCATAAAAAAAGACTTAGAACTACCAATTATTACCAATTATTCAAACGATAAACATGGTCTCTTAGATATAGAAATGCGTGTTGCTAAAATATTAGGGCTTTTACAAGGAGAAGAGTTTGTAAGACAAGAATATCAAAATAAGCCAATTCATAAAAAAACATAGATTTATCTATGTTTTTATTATCTCCTTCTTCTAGCTCTACCGCTACCTCTTACTGCTGCAGCTGCGATTCCTACATTATTGTTTTGATTATTCATAGGCATTCTTACAGTGTTTGTACCAACAAAATTATCTGATGAATTAGTATACTTAATGCTTTTTTCATCTAGATACTCACATGCATGTGTTGATTTTTTTATCATTTTGTTTCTCATGATTAATATCACTACTGTAACTGTTGCGACTATTACTGCAATTATGATTGCAACAACCCAACTTGGAATAGAAGTTTCATCTAAATCAGTGTATTCAGTATATGCAAATACTGGAGTAATTGATAAATAGAGTGCAAATAGAAGAGTTAATATTTTTTGTTTCATTATACACTACCTCCTATAAATATTGAAATTAAGATAACTATTACGAATGTAATTGCGAATACTATAAGCCATCTTTTAATAACTTTCTTTTTATCAATTGGTATATCACCGATAAGCTTACCTGTTTGTCCATTCATAGCAAACATATACAACTTATTCTCAAATTTTATATTGAGTAACCAAACAGGAAATAATACATATTCTTGTTTAATTGTATTTGTTTTATGATTTGTTTTAGTAACATTGACAGTTGTATAACCAGTTACTTTTTTCTTTAAAACATCTGTTGTTGTATTTTCTGCCCTTGATATAGCGTCCTTTATGGCTTCTTCTGAATCAATTGTATATTTTTCAGCTAAGAAACCAGATAAATATGAGTGGGTAAAATCAACTAATGCAGAGTAATCATATGGTTCAATTGAATTCATAGTTGGGGTGTCAAAGTTTTTTGATCCATCTACAGGGATCATTTTATAACCCATGTTTCCTTCTCTCATAAATTTATATGTTCTAGTTTCAACATGTTTTGTGCCGCCAACAATATAGCTTCTTACTCTTTTTGCTTGACCATTTATAGAACCTGTTACAGTAAAATCATATATCCAAAAAGGTATATATATTCCTCTCATTTCATCAATGTTTTTAGGATTTGTAAATTCATTTGGTGTAAATGGTTTTCCTTTACATATGTTTTTAAAAGCTAATACAGCATCTTCTTTTGTTTTAAAGAAAGGAATTACTTTATCTGGGTTAAAAGCTCCAACTAATTTATTTTTTAATATGGCTGTGTTTTTACAATATACACAAAACGTAGCTGTAGTAGATTCATCAGCAATTATCTCTGCTCCACAGTTAGGACAAGAATATATATCCATTCCATGTTCATCTTGCTCTAAAGAGACTGTTTCTGTTTCACTGTTAAGAACATTACCTCTTTTTTCTTCATATTCAGATATTTCTTCTTTTGTAAATTCGCTTTTACAGTATTCACATTTCCAGTTTTGTCCTTTTGGATTAAATTTCAAAACTGCTTTACAACTTAAACATTTATGATCTAACGTTCCTTTAGCCATATTATCATTCCCATTCTAATAAAACAATTATATCATAAAAAAATATATAGGTTAACTATATATTTTCTGTTTCTTTTATTAATTGTTGCTCTAGTAGTTTTACTAACTGAAGATTGTTCTTTTCTTTGGCTTTATCAATAGCTTTCTTTATTAACTTAATCTTACCACTAGTTTTTTCCGCATCTTCTACTGCTGTTTCCTTTTCTTCTTCCACTTCTTCTTCTGGAAGTCCGATTGGAAGATTAAATTCTAATGTATCTCCTTCTTTTTCTTCTTCTACTGGAGATTCAACAATTTCTTCTAAGACTACGGGTTCTTCTACAGCTATTACTTCTGGAACTTCTATTTCTTTAGTAACATCTACAATTCCACTATCTTCTATCTCTTCAAAAATATTTGCTAAGTCTTCAATTTCTTCAATTTTTTTAACACCCTTATCAATATTTTCTATTTGAGTTAATATTTCTAATGGCAGAGTCATTTCATACAGTTTGTTCACAAAATCTTCTTGAGCTGCTAATTTTCTCGCTTCTTGTGCATGTGGATAGTTAATTGGGATTGTTAGCATGTCTGATTCAATTATAGACGCTAATTCTTCTTCTAATGTCTCACGAACTCTAACTCCTACTTCTATCGTTGCTTTATGCAATTTTTTTATTGCGTTTAACAAAGCTTCTTCTCTTGCAATTTGTGTTGAGCTTTTTGTAATTGATTCATACTGAGCGTTTAAAGAACGATATTCATCTAAATATCTATTTCCGTTTGTACAGTCAAGTGTCTCCGTCATCATCTCAATTAGTTTATCGTACGTTATTGTTGGGCTTTTATAGTCATTCATAGTACACCTACTTACTAACGATTTGGCTCATTATTTTTTTAACAACTAACCACTCATCATCGCTTTCTATATTTTCTAATACATAACCACCCTTATTTGGAACTAATTTCGATATATATAAAATTCTATTGCCACTTTTTTGTTGTTCGCCTTTGGTATATATTAAATATTTGTTTTGTTCATTTTTATCTTCAACAATAGAAATAAACTCTACTTCAAGTTCAACATTAGAATCATCAACAATTTTTATTCTTTCCCTTTCCACTCTTTATCCTCCTACCCTATAAGATATTATATCATCAAAGGCACCGTTTTACAACCTTTATGTCTTTGCTTTTTTGACTTTGCCAACCAAAAACCACTTACATTCGTAACTACATAAATTTTTAATATATTCATCCTTAAACTTAATATCATTTGCTTTATTACACAGTTTATTTATCTTTTTACAAAACCCCTTTAATCGAAGTTTTCCGTAAGACCAATCACCTAAAATATAGTCGTATCCTTCAAAATAATCGGTATATTTTTCTTTTAGGGCATCTACATCAAAACCATCTTTATACTTTTCAACTAATTCCCATTCTGTATTTTCTAATTTTATTGTCATACTATCATTCCTTACTGTCGCTAGCTACATTATAACAAAATAAAGGAGATTTTAACATCCCCTATATTTTTAAATATTTTCCTACTGCTCTTAGCGATCCTAACATCCCTACTGCTACTGCTACTATTAATAATACTGCTGATACTTCATACACTAATACGCTTGGTTCTACTAAAGGAAGTACCGCACCAAATAGATATCCATCAAAGGCATCAAATAGGGCTTCATACCCAAAAATTGTAAGCAACACTGGGACAATCGATCCTATTATTCCTATTAATAATCCTTCAAATATAAATGGTATTTTAATGTTTAAATTAGATGCACCAACAAGTCGCATAATATCTATTTCTTTTTTTCTTGAGAATATTGTAAGTTTTATTGTGTTAGATATTAAGAACGCTGTAACTAAGATTAGGGCGATAACTATGGCAATACTTCCTCTTTGTATTGAATTAAACATAGATACTAAGTGTTCAACCATTCCTTCACCATATCTAACAACAGATACTCCTGGAATATCACCTATAACATTAGCAGTTTCTTGTATTTTTTCTGTCTCTATTACTCTTACATGAAATGTATCTTGCAACGAATTTGTTTCTCTAGTGGTCCACTCTGCCATTATAGCAGCATGTATTTCTGAGGCTTCCATGAATTGTTCACGAATTTCCATTTTATCAGTAAATTCTATTCCTTCTTCTAAGTTAACATTATCAATTTTTTCTATTTCTTTTTCTATTTCATCAATTCTATCTTCATCAATATCTCTATCTAAGAAAACAACTATTGTTACATCTTCTTCTATTCTAGTAGTAAGATTATCAACATTAAATGCTAAAATCATTGTAATCGATACAACTATTAATGTAATTGTAACGCAAGATAAAGATGCTAGTGAGAGAGAAAAATTTCTAAATATACTTTTAAAAGCATCACGGGCATTCCTGCCTAACATTCTAAATGGCTTCATGTACATATTCCCCCTCTGCAAACTCTTTTAATACTCTTCCAGACTCAAGTTTAATAACTCTTTTTTGTAATTTTTCAACAATATCAGTATCGTGAGTAACCATTATAATAGTTGTTCCTAACTGATTAATCGCTTCTAAAACACTCATTATTTCCATGCTTGTTTTATCATCTAGATTACCTGTTGGTTCATCACAAATGAGTATTCTAGGTCCATTAACTATCGCTCGAGCTATCGCAGTACGTTGTTGTTCTCCTCCTGACAATTGGTTTGGATATTGTTTTGCTCTGTTGATTAAACCTACCAAATCTAACGCTTTCACTGTTTTGTTATGTACTTCTGATTTAGGTAAACCCAGCACTTCTAGAGCGAAGGCTACGTTTTCATATACAGTAAGTTTTGGTAGCAACTTAAAGTCTTGAAAAACAACTCCAAGTTTTCTTCTAATTTTGAATATCTTTCTGTTTCTAATTTTCGCTACATCTAATCCACCTACTAAGATTTGACCTTCTGTCGGCTTTTCCTCACGATATAAAAGTTTTATAAGCGTTGATTTTCCACATCCCGTTTCGCCAATTATAAAAACAAATTCGCCTTTCTTAATTCCTAAATCTATATGATGAAGTGCGGTAACACCATTCTTATAGACCTTACGAACATCCTTCATTTTTATTAAATCCATTTTTGTCTCCTCTCTAGAGTTTATGTTTTCTTAAATACTCATTAATAAACATATCTAAATCTCCATCCATAACTTTTCCAACTGAACCAGTTTCTGTATTTGTTCGATGATCTTTAACTAGTGAATATGGATGCATTGTATAAGTTCTTATCTGTGAACCAAAATTTATTTCTGTATTTTCACCTTTAATAGATGATAATTTTTTTTGTTCTTCCTCTACCTTTAATTGATATAATTTGTTTTTTAAAACTGTCATAGCCGTATCTTTATTTCTAATTTGACTTCTTTCGTTTTGGCAAGTAACAACAATATTAGTCGCGATATGTGTAATACGAACCGCACTGTCGGTTGTATTAACTCCTTGCCCACCTTTACCACTACTTCTATATACATCAATACGAATATCAGAGTCACTAACTTCTATTTTTTCATTATCTGTTTGATATACTGGTGTAATATCTACAGATGCAAATGACGTATGTCTTCTACTATTAGAATCAAATGGAGATATTCTTATTAGTCTATGAACACCTTTTTCTCCTCTTAAGTATCCATAACAGTTAACTCCATAAACCATCATTACAACACTCTTTATACCTGCTTCATCACCAGCTTGATAATCTAAAACATCTATTTTGTATCCTTTTTGTTCACAATATCTTGTATACATTCGATACAACATATTAGCCCAATCACAAGATTCTGTTCCTCCTGCTCCTGGATGTATTTCTAAGATAATATCACATTTATCATACGGTCCATTTAATAACAATATTGTTTCTTGATCTGATATGTTTTCTTCAATTTCGCCTGATTCACTTATCAATAAATCATGTATATCCGAATCGTGCTCAGTCTTTAACAATTCTATCAATTTAACATTACTATCAATTTTTTGTTTTAATTTTTCAATAGAATCGATCTCTGTTTTTAAACTGTTAAGTTCGGTAATAACCGAACTGCTATCTTCTGATTCCCAAAAATTAGATTCCATGGTTTTTGTTTCTAAGTCTTCTATTTTACTCTTCTTACTATCCGGGTCAAAGAGTCCTCCATAATTCGTCTACTCTGGTTTTATACTTAGAATAAATATTTCCTAATTCATTTATTTCCATACCTATCCTCCTCTAACAATTATAACATGTTTTATCTTACTTTTAAAGTGATGAAGACTAATTAAACTAGAACTAGACACTTATATACAAAAAAAGGCATTGCCTTTTCTTTATTTTCGTTTCAATATATATGGTTTATCCGAAAATGCATCAGAATGTTCCACATTTGGATTCAAGTTTATAGTGCTCTGATCAACAATAGTCAGGCTCATAGATAGAAGATTGTTTATTTCTATTACTTCTCCAAAGCTGTCTTTCATAGTTGGGGTTAAATAAACAACATTATTATCTACTGTGTATGTACCCAATGCTGCTTCGCCTGCAGTACATGACCATCCAACATTCAGGAAAAATGTCATATCAGTTCTTAAATCTAAATGAATTGCGAACAAATCAATTCCAACAAAACCCTCACAATCACCAGGATCATAAGTTTCATCTAACCATGCAAATTCGCCCATCATATCAGCAGCATCAAATTTATCATTATTTTTTTCATTATCATTATTATCATCATTATTATTAATTGCACTATCAGCATCGTTAGTTTCTTCGTCGGACGAAGTAATCATGTTAAATACTACATATGCTCCAAACAATAAGACTATTGTGATTACTAATATGATTAATCTGTTCTTTCCTTTACCTTCTTTTTCCACTGGAACTTGTTCTTTTTCTTCCATTCTTTTCACCTCCTAACAATTTTCACTGTCAACATTAGTGTATATATTTTGTACATCTTCTACATCTTCTAACATCTCTAACAATTTGTTAAATACTTCTTTTTCTTCACCATCTAATGTTATTTTTTCTTTAGGAATCCAGGTTATCTCATCTATTTCAATTTCAACATCTACAATCTTTGTTTGAATTGTTCTCTTTATATCATGTAAACTATTAGGACTTGCATAAATAATAATCATATTGTTATTTGTTTCAATATCATCTACGTCTAATCCTGCTTCTATTAATAAATCTAAAGTCTCTTCTTCTGTTAAACCTTTAAATCCAACTATACATAAATTATCATACTGATATAAAATACTTCCCATTGTCCCCATTTTTACATGGCACTTATTTACTGCTGTTCTTACACTACTAATAGTCCTGTTAGTATTATCTGTTAAACATTCTACTATTAGTGTTGAACCAGATGGTCCAAATAATTCATAAACTACTACTTCATATGATTCGTCTGCCCCACTATTAACTTTATCAATTGCTCTTTTTATGATATCACTGGGAACTTGCTCTTTCTTTGCTTTTTCCATTAATCTTTTTAATGCATGATTACTATCGGGATTTGTTCCTCCTGTTTTAGCAGTTTGATATATTTCTCTTGCATACATAGAATATACTTTTGCTTTAGCCGCGCCGGTTTTTTGTATACTCTCTTTTCTTACGTTATATGCTCTCCCCATTATAGTTTTTCTCCACTTTTGGCTTTTTTTAATGCTTCTTTTGCAGCTTCTTGCTCAGCTTCTTTTTTACTGTTGGCTTTTCCTGTTCCATATAAAATGTTATCTATTCTAACTATTACTGTAAACTCTTTAGCATGGGCAGGTCCTGTTTCATCTATTACGGCATATTCCAAAGTTTTCCTATCTGTTTGAATCATCTCCTGTAATACTGATTTATAGTCTTCAATAAAATCAATACTATCATTTTCTATTAACGGAATTATATGTTTATACATAAATTTTTTTACTTCTTCTATCCCGCCATCTATAAACATCGCCCCTATAAATGCTTCAAATACATCTGAGACAATCGCACGATTATATTTTCCGTCTCGATCTTTTTCTCCCTTACCAAGTGAAATGTATCCATTTATACCTAATAAACAAGCATATTCATATAAGGCGTTTTCACAAACATAATTACTTCTTAATTTTGTCATTTTTCCTTCAGGATAATCTGTTGTGTTATATAAGTATTCACTTATAATTAATTCTAAAACAGCATCTCCTAAGAATTCTAATCTTTCATAGCTAATGCAGTTTTCTTCATTAGCATATGATGTATGAGTAAATGCTTCTATATATATATCAAGGTTATTATACTTTATATCTAAAGTATCTAATATTTGCATGTTATCACCTATTATAAGTATAACAAAAACATGAATTAAATTCCACCTCTATTTTACTTTTCAGGGTTTTTTTAGTATAATTATACGTGGTGTTAATATGAAATTTTTATTACTAGGAAGTATTAAATTGTATCAACTTATTCCAGGTCCATGGCATTCATATTGTAGGCATATACCTACATGTTCTAATTATGCTACAGATGCCATTATGAAATTTGGTTCAGTTAAAGGATCATATTTAACAGCGAAAAGAATTTTTAGATGTACACCTTGGGGCACCAGTGGTTTTGATCCACTTATAAAGGAGAATATAAATGAAAATTATTAAAAAATTATCATTATTATTAGTTGTATTTATAGTTAGTGGATGTTTACAAACTGACACAATGGAGAATATAGATATACACACTACTGCATTTCCAATCGAATATGTAGTAAATAGATTATATGGTGAACGTAGTACAGTTAGAAGTATATTTCCTAATGGTGCGATACGTGGGGAAACTTTAAGTGATACATTATTAAATAATTTTAGTAGAACCGATTTGTTTATCTTTAGTGGTTTAGACCCTATTGAAAGTGACGCGGTTAGACAAATGTCTGAGTTAAAAATGCGCAACGAAAATAAACAACTTAGAATTATTGATGTAACTTTAAGCCTTGTATATAGAAATAAATTAGAGGAATTATGGTTGGATCCAATGAACTTACTAACCATTGCTAATAACATTTTAAGTGGGTTTGAGGAATATATCACTAATACATATCTAATAAATGAAATTAGAAGCAACTACGAAATCTTAAGACATGACATAATACAGCTAGAAGCCGATTTTAGTGATACAGTTAGAAGAGCTAACCGGAATGTAATTGTTGTAAGTGATGATATGTTTTTATTCTTAAGAAGATATAATTTAGAGGTTATCTCTTTAGAAGAAAATAGTGATTTAACAACCAGAACCATTCATCGTGTAAATGAATTAATTGAATCAGGCAATGTTGTCGCAATATTTACTATACAAAACCAACCGGTTAATAATACTATACAAGAAATACATAACCGGACTAATGTTGCATTGGTTCCACTACATGACTTGTTTAAGTTAACAGAAGAAGAAGCAAGTAGAAATGAAACGTATTTTTCTATTATGAGAAACAATTTAGAATTACTAAAAACACAATTATATAATTAGGAGGACAATTATGTTTTGGATAAGTTGGAATAAAAAAGTTGTTGCTGCAGTGTGCTTAATCATTGTACAAGCTATTATCTATACCGTTATACTAGGTAGAGATAATGTAGATTTCACAATTGTATCATTTATAGTTACATCTGTGCCTGGTGCGGTTGGAATTTTCATAATTTGGATGGAAAAAACAAAAGGTAGATATTAAAAAAGATAGCAAATAAATTGCTATCTTTTTTTTACATTAAACGATTTTATCTTTTTTCATATAAGGAATTAGTACTTCAGGAACATTTACTGTACCATCTTGATTTTGATATAACTCTAAAATAGTCGCCCAAACTCTAGGAGTTGCCATAGCAGAGCCATTAAGACTATACACATATTCTTTTGTTCCATCTTCTTTAAGATACTTTATATTAGCCCTTCGTGATTGATAATCAGTAAAGAAACCAATTGAACTCACTTCTAGCCATTTATCAAGTCCAGGTGCATATACTTCAATATCATAGCATCTAGCATATTTATCACCCATATCTCCTGTACACAAATCAACAAGCCTATATGGTAGTTTTAAAAGTTCAATTATTTTAACTGCGTCATCAATCATTGCTCGCCATTCTTTTTCTATATCTTCAGGTTTGCATAACTCAAACATTTCAACTTTATGAAATTCATGTAATCTTTGCATTCCACGAGTATCTTTTCCTGCGCTTCCGGCTTCTTTTCTAAAAGACACACAGTAAGCCATATATCTTTTAGGCAATTCGTTTTCTTTAAAAGTTTCACCTGCGTGCATTCCTGTTAGTGGTACTTCAGCAGTAGGATTTGCCCAAGTTTCTTCGCCATCTAATTTATATTGATCGTCTTTAAATTTAGGTAAATGTCCATTACTTGTAATTGTTGTTGTAGTTACAAAATGTGGTGCGATAATTTCAGTATATTTTCCTCGGTTTAAATCTAATCCCAAGTTTATTAAGGCTCGAAGCAAATTCGCTCCATCTCCCTTAAGCATTGAAAACATCGCACCTGAAACTTTAGTTGCTCTTTTAGCATCAAATATATCCAAAGCTTCACCAATTTCCCAATGTGGTTTATAAATTTTTTCTTTATAATCGGCTGCATTATAATTGTGATAACTAACAACAACATTACCATTTTCATCTTTGCCAATTGGTGCATTATCATCTGCAAAATTGGGCAGTAAATATAACAACTCCTTTTCTTTTTTTTCTAATTCATTATATTCAGGCTCAATGTCATTTAATTCGGCTTTTTTTATGGCAATTTGATTTCTTAAATTTTCATCTTTCCCACCAACAAGTTTAATTTCGTTATTTAGCTTATTAAGTTCTTCTCGAAGCTTATCGACTTGCATTTGGAAAGTTGCTTTTTTTTCGACAACTTCTCTTACTTCATTTATCAGTTTTTCTTCTGTTCCTTTTAATATTAATCTTTTTTTTGTGTTCTCATAATCGTCAGTTATTAATTTTTTATTTATCATTTTTATTTTCCTTTCTTTTTTGACATATTAAATAACTCCAAAAGAGCAGGAGCAGGAGCACGAGGATTTAGTTATATTAAATATTTTGTTTTTCATAAAATCACTCTCCAACAATTAAAAAAAGACGGTATGTAAGGAGTGCATAAAGCACGGTACCATCCCTTAAGTTAACTTAATTCGATAACGGTCGCTCGCCGATAATCCCTTTCGGGTATAGCTCATAGGTAGAAATTATTAATATCAAATGTTATCTTCCACTAACCGATAACTCTCTATAAATCTTTATTAACAATTATGTCCTAATCTCTGCTTCTATCTAATAAAACAAAACGTCTCAAAATCACAAGACTTTTGTAAAAAATCAAAGTGGCGGAGTAGGGCGGATTTGAACCGCCGCGCCGGTTACCCGACCTACACCCTTAGCAGGGGCGCCTCTTCAGCCTCTTGAGTACTACTCCAAATAAAGCCACATATAGATTTTAACATAAAACAATGTTTAATTCAACAAAAAAAGAGTAGTATTTTCTACCCTTCTATAAACTTATTATATCTTTGTTTTATTCTATTTTTACCTAATATTTTCATTATTTCATATAAATCTGGTGTCATAGATTTAGTTGTCAATACTATTCTAAGAACAGAACTTATATCACCAACATGACCTTTGTAATTCTCTGGATTATTTTTATATTCTTTTACTTCTTTTGCGTAGCCGAATTCATCTGCTAATTCTTTAACTTTATTAAACCATTCTTCTTTAGAGTCTGAATCATCATAGTACTTATCTATATATGCAGTAATTATCTTTGACATTTCTTCTTTATCTGATATTGTTTGAAACTCATACTCTTTTTTCATATCATCAAATAATTCATCATACATATACCATATTTGATTCTTAATATCACTATAACAACTATAATCTTTTCTAGGCTTACTTATTTCTCTTTCAATATTAAATATTGAAACAGCATAATCTTTGTTGCTTTCTAGTAGCTTTGCAAATTCTACATCAAATTCTTGAGCCCACTTTAATGTATCATTATATACTTCTTCAGCTGATAATCTACTAATATAGTTTTTTGAAAGATTGATAAGTTTCTCCATATCAAATAGAGAACCACTTTTTGACATTTTATCAAAAGTAAAATTAAAATCTTTATAATTCTTATCTGGATTTGATAAATACCACTCCTCAAAATTTGAGTTTAGTACTGTAGCAAAATACAATTTAATAGCTTCTTTTGGAATCCCTCGTTCATGATGAAAACTTATTGCAGCTTCCGGATCTTTTCTTTTACTAATTTTTCTTACTGACTCACCATCTTTTATATTTAACGGTAATAAATGGGCATATCTAGGCGGATCAAAGCCAAAAGCTTCCCATATTTCTAAATGGTATGTGAGTGTGGAAATGTATGAATCGTCTCTAGTAACTGTTGTCGTCCTCATCAAGTAATCATCTACCACATGCGCGAAAGCATATGGTGGTATACCATCTGATTTAATCAAAACATAATCAATATCATTTTTTGGCAATTCTAATGTGCCTTTAACCAAATCCTCAAACTTAATTTTTGTTTCGAAGTCACCTTCACTTTTTAATCTAATGACAAATTTTTCTCCAGAAGCTAATTTTTCTTTTATTTCTTCTAAAGTTAATCCACGACACTTTGCATATCTACCATAATATCCTACTCTAGTTTTTTTCTTTTCCTGATGATCACGCATAGTAGTTAGTTCTTCTTCAGAACAAAAACAAGGGTATGCTCTACCAATTGAAATTAAATGCTTAGCAAAAGTCGCATAAATATTTGCTCTTTCCGTCTGTATATACGGACCATATTCTCCACCATCAATCGGATTTTCATCTATTTTATAATCATATGCCTTTAAGTCATCTAAAATTAGTTGTGTCCCATTTTCAATAGCCCTTTTCTCATCAGTATCTTCAATTCGCAAAATAAAAACACCGTCACTTTGACGTGCAAAAACTTCTGGAGTAAAGGCTGCAAATAAATTACCTAAATGTATTCTACCGGTTGGAGATGGAGCAAATCTTGTTACTTCTTTTCCCTCTGGCAAATCCCTTTTAGGATATTTTTTTTCATATATACTTATATCTGAATCGATATTAGGTAATAATATGTCTGCTAATTCTTTATTTGTCATAATTTACCTCCGTACAATTAATTCTATCATAAAACATATCTTTAAACAATAAAAAAGACCGATTTGATATCGGTCTTATGCAGCTTTTACATGTTCGTTTGTATTAACTTTATTATTTAACATTTCATTAATTTTATTATCAAAGTCAGGTTTAATTCCTTCTATTCCAGCGTTGAAATTTTCATTAGTAAACATCTTCGAATTCTTTGGAATTATATCAGAATAATTATTTATCATCTCTTCAATTACTTCTTTTGGTTCATCGCTCTTAGCCATTAGATTAACAAAAATTCCATTAATCATTTTACAAGCGTCAGCATATGCTGTTTGTTGATGTACTCCACCACTTTTTTTTGATACATAAACATAGTTAAGATTTTCCATTGCGGTTTCTGTCAATTTTGAGTCGCCTTCTGCATCCAAAAGTTTTTGATATATCAATTCAGCATTATTTCCAAAATATGCATCTATTAGAATTTTTTCACCAACAATCTTACTAATTAAGTTTGTTGCTATATACTCTTCCTCATAGTCACTAATACCATTATTTCCTACTATTTCACAGGCTAACATCTCTGTAAATCCTACATTTAGTGCTGGTAACTTGTTTTCTTTGTTAAATCCATAATAACCATCTTGGGCAGTAATCATTGCTAATATGCCTTTCATCATAAGATGGTCCATGTCATACTCATCCTCTGGATTTTTGGCGTCTTTTATCTTAGTAGTACAAAGCTCAATTGCGTTCTCTTTTGAATCGTAAACAATTGTGTCTTCTTTATAAAAAATTCCTATGTTCCCGAGTTGAACTGTTTTAATGCTTTCATTTAATCTGTCTAAGTTATCAGGATAGCGGTCATTAAATATTAATACTAGTTCAAAAAGCTTTGTTTTTATGCCTTTTTCAAAGTTTTTATTGGCATCAATACTATTTCTTATTTCGTCTAAAATATCCATACTATCACCGTCTTCTACAAATAATTATATCACAAATTCAATTTTGAAAATAGTTTTTAGTCTTTTTTTTGTTTTTTCTTTTTGGTGTCATCATTTAATCCTTATATTTAAAGAAAGCAGCATTATTTATGCTACTTTCTTGTTAAAATCTTTGGGTTCTATTATTAAACGATACTCCTCTTGCAGGGGCATTAACCACTTGTCTTGGGTTAAAACTACGTGCTGTAAAAGCACTAAAAGAGGTATAATCCGTCATATAATGTCCTGTCGCGATTTGAAAATGTAAATGTGCGCCAGTTGAACATGGATCCCATACTTCAATACCAGGACTTCCACCCATTGTTCCGATAACTGTATCACTATAAACATTTCTTCCAACACTTGTATTGATTGTTGCTAAATGCATATATGCCGTTGTAAATCGATTCCCATTTATATTGTGAATAACAAATACCATGTTCCCACCACATGTTGTTCTTCCTGTCGTTCTCCATGTATGTTCAGCATTTACTATGGCAACTACCCTACCATTCGCTGATGATAATATCGGTGTTGTGCGAGATGCAGCAAAATCTATTCCGTGATGGAAATCATTTCTAGGTCTTCCGTTCAGTATAAATGATCTTGGGCCAAATTCACTTGATACACGTCCTGAGACAATTGGTCTCCAAAAAGCCGTATCAGCAGGTAATACACCTACGTTTCTAGCTTCACAGGCGGTTAATAATTCATCTAGTCCACATCTTAGGCTAACTTCAAAATGTCTAACTCTTTGTCTAAGAATATTAATTTCATCACGAATATCTGTCGCCCCAGTAATGGTTTCAGCTAATATTGCTTGTAATGATACAATTTGTCTTTCGAGTGCGACTCTTCTTTCGCCTAATTCAACAATTCGAGCTTCACGAGATTTTCTAAGTTCTTCTGTTTTTATTATTAATTGTTCATATTCTTCTATTAATCTGGCATTGTGATCACTTAATTGTTCGGCAATAGCCATTCTATATATAAAATCTGTGAAATCTGTAGCGGTAAAGATATATTCTAAATACGCATTTTCTCCTGTTGATGTTAATTGGAAATAAACCATTATTTCTCTAAGTTGTTCATTCTTTACTTTTATATCTTCCGTTAATTGATCAATTTCAGCATTTAAACGAACTATTTCTTCTTCAATTTGTACTATTTCAGTACTTGCACGCGCGATTTGTTCTCTAGCATTATTAATCTCTGCTTGGGTTGCTCTTTGTTGTTGAGCATTTGCATCTGCTCTTCTTTGCCATTCGGCTAATTCATTTTTTAAATCACGTAAAGTTTGTGGCCTATTAGCATGTACATCTTCATGATAATTGCCACCCATTATAGGCACGATTAACATTACAATGATTAATACAATATAACTAATTCTTTTTAAAATTTTCATAATGCACCTACTCTTTCAACTCTTTTCGAATATATTTATAATTGGGGAAATACTTTGATACCAAATTCCAAAATTCTTTGGAATGATTAAAATGAATAATATGACATAGTTCATGAACAATTACATAATCTATTTTATCGACATCATATTCGATTAAATGACTGTTTAATGTAATGCTGTGACTTTCCTTATTATACACTCCCCAACGACTCTTCATTTTTCTTATTTTTAAAGTTGGCTTTTTAATACTTTCATCAAACATACTCCATACATGATTATATCTTTCTTCAAATATTCGCTTTATTTCTGTTTGATACCACTTATTTAATTTATCCATACTTTTAACATAAATTCTGGTGTCATCTATCTCAACACCATCTACTATATTCATCTCAATTATATCATATGCAGTCCCTAAATAAAAGAACATTCCTTTTTTTTGAACGCTTTTCTGCCTTTTTGTGACCATAGATTGTAAACTAGAATAGTTACTATCTAACATCTTTTTTATTGATTTATCAGTCGCAAAATACGATGTTGTTACATATATAGTCATATCTTCTTTTATACGAATATATGAATTCTTATTTCCCTTACGTTCTATAACTACATCATATTCATTATCATCTATTATATATTTCATATTATAATTTTAACACAAAAAAGAAAAATGTATAACACATTTTTCTAAAATATACTTATGATTAACAGTATCACTAAACTAATAATTAATAGTATTAAGAATAGTTTCCATATATGTTTTAACCAATCTTTATATGGAATATCTAGATATGCTAGCCCTGCTACCAAGAATATACTTGTTGGGGCGATTACGGCAACTGTACCACTAACTACTTGTGTTGTTAGAACTGCTAAAGATAAACTTTCGCCATCAAAGAATTCTCCTAAGACTCCCAGCAATTGTGTTGAAATTGCAGTAAAATCACTAGTAAATACTCCAACTATTCCAGATGCAACTGCGGCAAATGGAACTGCATTAGAATTAATATTCTCAAAAATGAAATTTGCTACTGTTACTATAAATGTATGTCCTGTATATATTAAAAATGTCATAACAGTAAATGCAAGTATTATATATATACAAACTCTTCCCATTGAAACAATTCCAGTTTTAACACTATCTACTAACTCATCAAACTTAATAGAATAAATAAATCCAATTATAATTGACAAAATTATTAGCATAGCGCTCATTGTAAATCCTGTCCAATAACCAAAAGGTTCTATCATACCAAATATTGTTGTACCAATTGGATAATTACCAATTGTTGTATTAATAAGATTATTATATGCATCTGTTATAAATGTCATATTAAATACATAGTTCCAATTAAACATCATTACTGCTAATATAACAATAAATAATGATAATAATATAATAATTGGTGTATAACTTTTATCCGTTTTTATTTTTCCTTCTATTATTGGATCTTCAATTTTTTCTTTTGCTTCTGATTTTGTCTTATGTACAAATAGTAATAATAATGCACTTAAAATTATCAACAGAGTTATTTTAATTGTAATATCTGTTGAGGATGTAAACCCATATATTTGATTACTAATTCCTGTAATATCATGAGCACTAATCGCGCATATTCTACCTACTAGAATCGCTAAAATTGTTGCTGAAAAAGCCGTTATCTTTGTATACTTTAATTTTAATATTACAGTTACAAAGAATGGCATTAATAAGAATAAAAGTAACGTAAGACCAGTAAGTGATGAAAATACCACAAAGAATAATGTTGTAAATGTTATAAATGCTGTTTTTCTATTTTTCAAAAATTTTGTAAAATCATCTATTAAATTTCCATATGCTCCTGTTTTATCTAAAACTTTATAAAGTACTCCAATAGTTAAAAATGCTAAAAGAATATTCGCGTAATTGTATGTCATTATTCCACTTTCGTGTGGCAAGATATGCATTGTTCCTGAATTAAAAAACCAAAGTGGCGCTAAGACTATTGAAAATAATCCCATAGGTCTATGACCTAACGAATCACTAAAAACTCCTTCTATAAAACTACCTGCTGGTATAATCCATGATAGAAGCATAAATACTAAAGTGACAACTCCTATCGCTATTAATAAACTGTATTTTTTCATATAACCCTCCTACTACTATATTATATTACAAACAGTAAGCAAAAACAATGTATCATTTTATTTTCATAATTGTTATAATTAATTTGGTGATAATGTGTTTAAATATAGTGATTCAAATAAAAGATATCACACTTTAGATTATTTTTATAAGAATAAATTTAATTCAAAAGTATTTAAAGTTAGTTTAAATGCTGGTTTTACATGTCCTAATATAGATGGCACAGATGGCACTAAAGGTTGTATATACTGTTCGGGATTTAATAGTTTTAATTATGATTTAATTACTCAATTTAACGAGGTTAAGGATGTTATGTTAAAGAAATGGCCTAAAGCAAAATATATTGGATATTTTCAGGCTCATACTAATACATACGCTCCTATTAATATATTAAAAGAAAAGTATGAAACTATTCTAAGTATAGATAATGTGATTGGATTAAATATTGCTACTAGAGCAGATTCAATAGATGACGAGTGTTTAGAATATTTAAGTGAATTAAATAATAAAACATTTCTTACTGTTGAATTAGGTCTTCAAACTATACATGAAAAAACATCTAAACTTATTAATAGATGTCATACTCTAAAATGTTTTGAAGAAATGGTTAAAAAACTTCGAATGAAAAATATAAATGTTGTTGTCCATATTATCAATGGACTTCCCTACGAGACTAAAAATATGATGATTGATACAGTTAAATATTTAAATAATTTAGATATTCAGGGAATAAAAATTCATATGCTTTCTATTTTAAAAAATACACAGTTAGAAACTATGTATAAGAATGAAAATTTTCCTATTCTATCACGAGAGGAATATGTAAATGTTGTATGTGATCAATTAGAGTGTTTAAGACCTGAAATTGTCATTCATCGAGCTACAGGTGATCCAGAAGTTAGTGACTTAATTGAACCTACTTGGTTGATTAAAAAAGTAACTGTATTAAACGATATCGACAAAGAACTTGCTAGAAGAAATTCTTATCAAGGAATAAAAACGAACAATTAATATTGTTCGTTTTATTTATACTTATTCCCAAAGGAAGTTTAGTCTTCTATCAAAAACATTTGCACTTGTGAAAGCATCTCTTGTGTCATCACTATATTCAACAATAATTACTGTATCAAATCTACTTTGTCTTCGATATATACCAGCAACTGTTTTTCCATTTAAACGTGTTGCTGAATTAATATTTAATCCTCTATTTGTGACAGATATATTTACTTGATAAATTCTATTATCTGTTGTAACTATAATTATACTTGCATGTGCATTATCATAATTAGCTAAAACTATAACATTATTTATTAATATTTCTCTACCTCCTATCGATAATGGCACTCTAATATCATTAATAAATATTCTTCTATTTTCTGCTACCCACATAAAGTCACATTCAAGCTCATCTCTAAATTCAGCACAGAAATGCATTGAATATGGATGCGGGAAAATTTCTTCGTATGTTTTTCCTATTGAATGACTTCCGTTAGGTCTAACTGGTCTAACAATTTGAAAAATTTCTCCTGACTCCGTTATTCCAAACAACAACACAGATGCCCAACATCCCTCTACTCTCTCAACATCTGTTTTAAATCTTTCAAATGAATGCTCAGAAGAAAGATTGTTAAAATTTAATTCATTTCTTCCAAAATGTCTTGTATCTATTTCGTACATCCATTCATCATCATTTGCATATGGGATATTGCCTCTTGCATCTTTAAATAAATCTATTACTTCTCCGGTAGAATGATACAATTTGCCTTGTTCACTAATCGCATAGATTGTACTGTGGTAGCCATGGCCACTCGAAATTATATATTTAGCTCTACCATCTATTCCTTTCATAGTCACTGTTCTTCCAGCTAAACTAGCAATTACTTCGCCATTTGAGTTAATATCAAAATTTAAATCCATCATGGCAAATGACTGTTGGCGGACAACTCTAGCAGGAGGCCATCCCCAATTATCATCACCAAGAACTCCTAATAAGTTTCTACTAAGTGTATACTCATCATCATCTTCTTCTCTTACATACGTTCCAAATGAAAATATATGAGCTGATCCATTTACACTACATGCTCCCAAATAGACTTCTAGAGTCAGATAAGGTTCAATTATATTGCAAACTACATTGTGACCCCTAGGTTGTTCTGCATATTCAACAATGTTTTCAGGCAAAGGTAAACTCTGATTTCTACTAAAAAAATCAGCAATAAATTCTTCAACATTACGGCCATACTCAATCATAATCCGTTGGTTTTCAAAGAAGTCGTCAGAGTGCATATTATTCTTTCTATTGTTATTGTTGTTATCTTCATCTTTATCTCTAGTAACCATAAATATTATTGCAACAACTGTTAAAATAGTAAGAATAGATATTAATCCTATGATTATTATTTTTCTCTTTTTAGTTAGCGGTTTTTTTTCTTTTGAATCCGACACTGATTGCTCTATATTATCCTCTGATAAGTTTTTTTCTTGTTCTTCTAGTTCTTCTGGTGGTTTAGATTCTTCTAGTTCTTCTGATTTATCCGGTTCTTCTAGTTCTTCCGGTGTTTCCGATTCCTCCAGTTCTTCTGGTATTTCCGATTCTTCTAGTTCTTCTGATTTATCTTGTTCATCTTCTTGAGGATTGCATTTTGGACAATTTTCTAATTGTTCATCAAATTCTTCATCACAAATATCACACTTCATATGTTCACTCTCCTATTGTAATATTACCACAAAAAAACAAAAATAGATATATTCATATCTATTTTACTTTTTTGAATGACTACCTAATAGTTTCAAATCAGTCATTATCCATGTGTTTGTAGCTTCTACTAACATTGTTTTACATTTTGGACATTTTGTTTGATTTGCTATTTTTTCTGTACAGTTACTACATTTTTTTACTGATTTCTTTGTATCTCTATTTATAAGTGTAATTGAATAACCACTTTCATATCTGACACCTGATGATGTTTTCTTTTTTTCTTCTTTTTGGTTTTTCATATATTTATCTTCTAGAACTACTAGATTAACAACAGCTTCATTATATCCATCATATTGAGCAAATGATATCGTTTCTATTTTGTCTAATTCAATATTAGTTCTAACAGATTGTTTGTTCCTTGTTTGTAGTTTTTTCATTTGTACAGAAAACTGATTATATATATCAAGTCCTAAATTTGACATAAGTTCATCATATTTGAAATTCATAAAATTTTCTTGAATGCTTTTATATAAATCAAAGACTGTTGTTAAGAATTTTTGTTCATTAAAGTTTTTAGGGAAATTAATTGCTGGTGCATCGTTGTCAATTAGTTTTTCTTCTTTAATTTGCTCTTCTTCAATTTCTTCTTTTTTTTCTTTAATTGGTATCGCCAAGATTAGTATTATACATGATATTACGAGTACGATAATTGGAAATTGTGATACTTCTTTTATGAAGAATACCCATGATAACACAATTAGTACCAATATTAATATTATTTCAATTGCTTTTTTCATATTTAAACCACCTTTGAATATTGTATCATTAAAGCAAGTAAAAAGCTAACAAAAGTTAGCTTAATCTACTAAATCATATTCTAACGCTTCTAGTGGTTCTTCCTTTAGGTTGTCTAGTGCGAGTGAATATTCTGCTGAAATATATTTTCTTGCTCCTGTTCCTGCTGGAATCAGTTTTCCAAGTAATACATTTTCTTTTAATCCTTGAAGTCTATCAACTCTACCATGTATAGCTGCATCTGTTAGTATTCTTGTTGTTTCTTGGAATGATGCTGCTGATAAGAATGAATCTGTTTCAAGTGATGCTTTTGTTATACCTAATAATACAGGTATTCCTCTTGCTGGTACTTTTCCTTCTAAAATCAGGTTTTGGTTAGTTGATGTAAACGTATTATAGTTTACCATTGTTCCTGGTAAGAAATATGAATCACCAGAATTGATTATCTTAATCTTAGATATCATTCTCTTAGCCATAATTTCAATATGTTTATCACTTATATCAACACCTTGTGAGCGATAAACTTTTTGGATTTCTTTTAGTATATATTGTTGTGCGGTTAATGGATCTGTTACTGCTAGTAATTCTTTTGGATTAATTGCACCAAAAGTAATTTTATCTCCAGCTTTTATTTCTTGTCCCTTTTCAACACACAATTTTACTCCATAATTTGTTGTATATTTTTTCGTGTCAACATCATTTTTAATATATACTACGAAGTTTCCATTACCTTCTTCAATCTCGCTTACAACACCGTTTATTTCAGCGATTGTTGCTTTTCCTTTTGGATTACGCGATTCAAATAATTCTTGTACACGAGGTAAACCTTGTGTAATATCATCTCCAGCTACACCACCAGTGTTAAATGTTCTCATTGTTAACTGTGTTCCTGGTTCACCAATTGATTGAGCTGCCATAATTCCTACAGCTTCTCCTTCTTCAACTATTGTACCAGTTGCTAGATTTCTACCATAACATTTACGGCATACTCCTTGGTCCTCTTTACATGTTAGAATTGTTCTAATTGGAACTGCTGTAATTCCTGCTTTTATGATTTTATCAGCTAAGCTTTCTGTAATATATACATCTTTTTCTAACATTGTGTCTTTTGTTTTAGGATTTGTTACTTTTTTACTTGTATAACGACCTACTATTCTATCATACAATGATTCAATAACTGTTCCTTCTTTTTCGTTAATTAATGCTTCTACAATAACAATATTATCTGTACCACAATCATCTGATTTTACAATAATATCTTGAGCAACATCAACTAAACGTCTAGTTAAATATCCTGCATCAGCTGTTTTAAGTGCGGTATCTACAGCACCTTTACGAGCTCCGTGAGTAGATAAGAAGAATTCACTAATTGTTACTCCATCACTGAATGATGAAATAACAGGAATCTCTTCAGATTTACCATTAGGTTTTCCAAACAGTCCTCTCATTCCAGCTAGCTGTGTATATGATCCCATATCGCCACGAGCTTTTGAATTCATCATAACTGAAATTGGGTTTTCTGGCTCTCCAGCAAGAACTTCTTCTAATTCATCTTGAACTTCATTTTTTGCTTTAGTCCAAACTGAAATTACTTTTTGGTATCTCTCTTCATCAGTTATTAATCCTCTTTTAAACTGTTTATTAATATGATCTACTTTTTCTTGAGCATCAGCTACTATTACATCTTTTTTAACAGATGGTTTAATATCACTCATCGCGATACTAATTCCTGATAAAGTTGAAAACTTAAATCCTAAATCTTTTAGTTTATCTAACATTATAGATGTTTCTGTAGTTTGATATCTCTTATAAATTTGAGCGATTAATTTTGTTAATACATTTTTATTAAATGGCTCAACAAGTGGCATTTTTTTAATTTCTTCTAGAATATTTACTCCCTGCTCTAAGAAATATTTAGATGGTGTGATTATGTCGGTGTTTTCATCTGAACCATCATTTATAAATTGGAATGTATCCGGGAATATCTCATTAAATATTAATTTTCCTGGTGTGGTTATAATATATTTATTTTTATGAGCATCAGGAAATATTTTATGTCTAAATGAATTAACTGGTATCGCTATTCTTGTATGTAGTGTAATATCTCTTCTTTCATATGACATTAATGCTTCATTAGGGCTTTTGAATACTCTTCCTTCTCCTGGTTCTCCTTCGCGTTCAATAGTAATATAGTAATTTCCTAATACCATATCGTGTCCTGGTGTAACAATTGGTTTACCATCTGATGGTTTAAGAATGTTATTAGCACCCAACATAAGTATTCTAGCTTCTGCTTGAGCTTCTTCTGTTATAGGTACGTGTACTGCCATTTGGTCTCCATCGAAGTCAGCATTAAATGCTGCACATACAAGTGGATGTAAACGAATACTACGTCCCTCAATTAGTTTTGGTTCAAATGCTTGAATACCTAATCTATGAAGAGTCGGTGCACGGTTTAATAATACTGGATGTTCTTTAATTTTTTCTTCTACGATGTCCCATACTCTTTCATCTTGGTTCTCTATCATTTTCTTAGCTACTTTAATATTGCTTGCAATTTCTTGAGTAACTAAACCATTAATTACGTGTGGTTTAAATAATTCAAGCGCCATTTCTTTTGGTACACCACACTCATACATTTTTAAATTAGGTCCAACTACGATAACTGAACGACCTGAATAGTCAACTCTTTTTCCTAGTAAGTTTTGACGGAAACGACCTTGTTTACCTTTAAGCATACTACTTAAAGATTTAAGTGGTCTATTTCCAGCTCCTGTTATATTTCTACCTCTTCTACCATTATCAAATAAGGCATCTACTGCTTCTTGCAACATACGCTTTTCGTTTTGAATAATGATTGATGGAGCACCTAACTCAATTAATTTCTTTAAACGATTATTTCTATTAATAACACGTCTATATAAATCATTTAAATCTGAAGTTGCAAATCTTCCACCATCTAATTGAATCATTGGACGAAGTTCTGGTGGTATAACTGGAAGATAATTTAATATCATCCATTCTGGGTTGTTTCCTGATTCTAAGAATGCATCTAAGATATCTAATCTCTTAATTAAACGAATTCTCTTTTGACTTGCTGAATCCTTAATTTGATCGATTTCTTCTTTTATCTCATCTACTTCTTTTTGTAAATCAACACCCATTAATAATTCTTTTATTGCTTCAGCACCCATTCCAACACGGAAAGCATTTCCATATTTTTCATAGAATGCTCGGTACTCTTTATCACTAATTGTTTGCTTTTTCTCTAAAGGTGCTGGTCCTGGATCTAAAACAACATATGATACAAAGTATAATACTTCTTCTAATTCTCTTGGACTCATATCAAGAACTAATCCCATTCTTGATGGTACTCCTTTAAAGAACCATATATGTGAAACTGGTGTTGCTAGTTCAATATGACCCATACGCTCACGTCTAACTTTAGCACGTGTTACTTCAACGCCACATCTATCACATACAATGTTTTTATATCTTAATCTTTTATATTTACCGCATGAACATTCAAAGTCTTTAGATGGTCCAAATATTTTTTCACAAAATAATCCATCTCTTTCTGCTTTTAATGTACGGTAGTTAATTGTTTCAGCTTTTTTGACTTCACCATAAGACCATGATTGAATTTTTTCAGGAGAAGCAATGCTGATTTTTAATCCTTCGAAATTATTTACATCCATTACGCTTCATCCCCCTCTAAATTTTCTAATTCTTCTTCCGGCATATCGAATTCTTCATCTTCCATGTCATCTTTGAATTCATCGTCTTCTTCTGTCTCATACTCAGGATCTAATTTTTCATAGTCCTCTTCTGCAAAGTCATCTTGATATTCTTCAAAAATTTCTGCCCCGTTCTCTTCAGTAACTAAAGTAGAGTCAACTGCTGTCTCAAACTCATCTGCATTAGTTCCACTTTCTTTTTCTGTTTCTTCTAAATCTTTTAACTCAACGAAACTTCCATACTCATTTAAAACTGTAATATCTAGCCCTAGAGCCTGGAATTCTTTTATAAGAACTCTAAATGATTCCGGTATTCCTGGGGTTGGAATAGGTGTCCCTTTTACTAATGCTTCATAAACTTTAACACGACCTACTATATCGTCTGATTTAACTGTCATCATTTCTTGTAAAATGTGTGCAGCTCCATAAGCATATAAAGCCCAAACTTCCATTTCTCCGAATCTTTGACCACCAAACTGTGCTTTACCACCTAACGGTTGTTGTGTAACTAAACTGTATGGTCCAGTTGAACGAGCATGTAATTTATCATCAACCATATGGTGAAGTTTAATCATATACATATATCCAACACTAATTCTATAGTCAAATGGTTCTCCAGTACGTCCATCATAAAGGACCATCTTACCATCGCTATCTAAACCTGCTTCATCTAATGCCTCTAATATTTCCTCACATGTCGCACCACTAAATACTGGTGTCGCAACGTGGATTCCTAATTCTTTAGCTGCATGACCTAAATGCATTTCTAATATTTGTCCAATATTAAGACGTGATGGAACACCAAGTGGATTAAGTAGAATATCAATTGGTTCTCCATCAGCTGAATACGGCATATCTTCACTAGGTAATACTAATGAGATAACACCTTTGTTTCCATGACGTCCAGCCATTTTATCTCCAACAGATATTTTGCGTTTTTGAGCAATATAAACACGGATTATTTTTGATACTCCTGCTGGTAGTTCATCGGTATTTTCTTTTGTAAATATCTTAATCTCATGAACAATACCACCACCACCATGTGGAACACGTAGTGATGTATCTCTAACTTCACGAGTTTTTTCTCCAAATATAGCATGTAATAATTTTTCTTCACTTGTTAATTCTGCTAACCCTTTTGGTGTAACTTTACCAACTAATATGTCATCGTCATTAACTTCTGTTCCTATTGCAACGATTCCGTTTTCATCTAAATTTTTGCGATTATCTTCACTTACGTTTGGAATGTCACGAGTAAATTCTTCTGGCCCTAATTTAGTATCACGGCATTCTATTTGATAATCTTGAATATGTATAGAAGTATATACATCTTCTCTAACAAGTCTTTCATTTAAAATAATAGCATCTTCATAGTTATATCCATCAAAGTTCATAAACGCTATTCTAATGTTTTTACCTAGAGCCATTTCTCCTAAATCAGTACTTGGTCCATCAGCAATAACTTGATCAGCTTTAACTTTATCTCCTACTCTTACAATAGGTATTTGATGATAACAAGTTCCAGCATTACTACGATCAAAACCGTTTAGATAATATGTATCTACGCCGTTTTTTGTCTTTACTAACATTTTTCTAGAATCAACATAGTCTACAACACCATCAGCTTGGGCGATAATTACTGCCCCTGAATCACGTGCTGAAATAGATTCTATTCCTGTTCCAACTATTGGAGCTTCAGCTTGTAATAATGGTATCGCTTGACGTTGCATATTAGCACCCATAAGCGCTCTTTTTCCATCATCATGCTCCAAAAAAGGTATTCCTGCTGTTGTAATAGAAACAACTTGTTGACTAGAAACATCCATAAAATCGATATCTTTTGACTCAATCATTACGTTATCCCCACGATATCTAACAGGTACTCTATCATCAGCAAAAGATTTATCTTTCTTTAAGGCTGCTGTTGCTTGTGAAATATGATAATCCATTTCTTCATCAGCTGTCATATATACTATTTCATCAGTTACTTTACCATTTTTTACTCTACAGTAAGGGGTCATTATAAACCCATATTCATTTATTTTTGCATAACTAGCAAGCGCGGTAATAAGTCCAATGTTTGGTCCCTCTGGAGACTCAATTGGACATAATCTTCCGTAGTGTGATGGATTAACATCACGAACTTCCATACCAGCACGATCTCTTGATAAACCACCTGGTCCTAAAGAAGATAATCTTCTTTTATTTGCTAACTCGGCAACTGGATTTGTTTGATCCATAAATTGTGATAACTGGCTACTACCAAAGAATTCTTTAATAGCTGCTGTTAAAGGTCTAATATTAATCAATGTTTTTGGAGTTACTTCTGATATATCTTGAGTAGACATACGATCTCTAATAACTCTTTCAATACGACTAATTCCTACACGAAATTGGTTTTGTAATAATTCTCCTACTTGACGAACACGACGATTAGACAAATGGTCTATTTCATCAAAATTTCCAATTCCTTCACATAAATTTAAATAATATGATACTGACGCATATACATCTGAAATCGTTAATCTCTTTAAATCTAACGTTTGGTCATTACCAATTACATTAATAATTTTTTCTGGATCTTTTTTAGAATAAACTTTAATTATTTGAACTTTATTATATGTATCTAATTCTTCATTAATGACGGTTTCTTTAATTCCATAACCATCGGCAAAGACTTGTTTTAATTTTTCTAATATTTCTTTTGTTACAATGTCACCTTCTGATGCAATTGTTTTACTTTTTACTTTAATGGTTTCCGCTAATTTACAACCAAGAAGTCTTTCTGTAACACACAGCTTTTTATTAAATTTATATCTACCAACTTTAGCCAAATCATAACGAAAACTATCAAAAAATCTTGATATTAATTGGTTCTTAGCACTATCTAATGTAGATGGTTCTCCCGGTCTTAATTTTGAATGAATATCGATTAATGCTTCATCGGTATTTTTATTAGCATCCTTTTCTATTGTACGTAGTAAAAAATCACTATCTCCAAATAGATCTACGATATCATTATCATTAGAAAGTCCTAACGATCTAAGTAAAGTTGTAATAGGAACCTTACGAGTACGATCAATTCTTACATATACAACATCTCTTGCATCTGTTTCATACTCTAACCAAGTTCCTCTTGTCGGTATAATCTGTGATGTAATTATTTCTTTTCCGTTCTTTTTATCTATGTCACGACCAAAATATACACTAGGTGAACGTACTAATTGAGAAACGATTACACGTTCTGCACCATTAACAACGAAAGTTCCACTTTCGGTCATGATAGGCATATCTCCAAGGTAAATTGATTGTTCTTTTACTTCCCCTGTTTCGTGGTTAAATAATCTTGCTTCAGCTTTTAAAGGAGATGCATAGGTAGCATATCTATCCTTACATCCTTTGATAGAATATCTTGGTTCATCAAAAGAGTATTCACCAAACTCTAAAGTTAAATTTCCTGTAAAACTTTCTACAGGGAATATATCTTTAAACACTTCTTCTATCCCTTCTGTTATAAACCATTCGTATGACTTTTTCTGTATGTCTAGTAGGTTACTTAATTCTATTGAGTCTTTTGTTTTTCCGTAATTTCTTCTATCTCGATAATCTCCGTTTTTGTTAACTGTATAAGCCACTTTTTCACCCCATAAACTATTTTTTTTAGAACGCATGACAACAAAAAAAGTTAACATGCCGCCAATTTATAATTATATCAGCCTGAATTTAAATTGTCAACGCTTTTCGCATTCAATTACATAAAAACCTTTGTTTTTTTGTAGTATTTTTACTTGATAAGTTTCTGCCAAATCTTGCATTAAAGATTTGGCTCCTTGATTCTTGTTAATCACCAAAATCATTTTACCACCTGGCAATAGATGATTATTGGCTTCAAAAATTATTTTGTTTAATATTTCTTTTCCCACTCTTATTGGCGGGTTAGTAATTATAAAGCTATACTTTTCTGTTATATTTTGATAAATATCACTTTCAAATATGTTAACTTTAACTTTATTCATATCGGCATTTTTGCGCGCTAAATCTAAAGCTCGCAAATTAACATCAATCATATCAACGTCTAGATTGTTTTTAGCTAAATATATTCCTATTGGACCATAGCCACAACCAAAATCTAGAATTTTACCGCTTAACTTACTAACATCGATATTCTCCAAAAGTGTCCTTGTTCCAAAATCAAGACCAGTTTTTGAGAATACATTATTATCAGTCCAAAAAGTAAACATCATCCCATTGATGACTGTACTTACTTTTTTCTCATCACTTTTTATTAACTCATCATTTTCAAAATAATGTCCCATAAAAACTCCTTTTTTACGTCTTAATAAAACGCTTTTAGCCTATGTCAAATTTCGACATAGGCTAAAACCTTTAATGAGTATAATTATTTTAATTCAACAGTTGCGCCAGCTTCTTCAAACTTAGCTTTCATTTCATTAGCTTCTTCAGCTGCTACTTTTTCTTTAACAACTCCACCGTTATCAGCAATTGCTTTAGACTCTCCTAAACCTAATCCTGTAATTTCTTTAATTAATTTAATAACGTTGATTTTGTTTGCTCCTGCTTCAGTCAATACTAAATCAAATGAACTTTGAGCTTCTGCTCCAGCTGTTTCACCAGTTGCAGCAGGTGCGGCAGCTGCTACAGCAGATGGATCTACACCAAACTCTTCTTTCATCATATCTACTACTTCTTTGATTTCTAAAAGAGTCATTTCTTTTAGTGAATCAATAATGTCTTTTGCTTTTAATTTTGCCATTTTTCTTTCCTCCTATATTATTTCTATTTTTCTAAATTCTGTGCATGTAAGTCTAAGCATATTGCAAAGTCTCTTACTACACCTAGTAAGCCACCGGCCACCATTGTAAGTAATCCTTCTCTCGATGGGATTGTAGCTAACTTGTTTAACGTTGCAAGGTCTGTAATTTCTCCATCAACAACACCAATTTTCATTTCTAAATTTGGATGTTTCTTGATAAACTCTGCAACTACTTTAATTGGTTCAATAGAGTCACTGCCAAACGCGATAACTTTTGGTCCTTGTAATTCTTCTTTTAAATCTATATTAACGCTTTGTAACGCTCTTGATACAAGTGTATTTTTATAAATCTTTAGTTCCGAATTACTTTCCTTCAACTTTCTTCTTAGTTCCATTATTTCTGAAACACTTAATCCCTTATTCTCGAGAAAAATGTATGAACTTGAATTGTTTACTCTTTCAACTATTTCATCAATAACTGTTTGCTTTTCTGCAAGTATTTTTTGATTAGCCATTTTACACCTCCTTACCTGCATGTCCGTATTAAAAAAATCCCCACTAAACCGTAGGGACTTTAAGAATTCTTAAATTAAAAATTTAAGTTCCTCGGTAGGATATTAAGGATTTCTCCGCCTACTGTCTACGGTACTATTTCTGCTCATGTGAGCATATTATAACATATTTGATTTTACTTGTAAACTAAATTTCAAAGCTGTTTTCATCAATCTTAATACCAGGACCCATTGTGCTTGATATACTAATATTTTTAATATATTTTCCTTTAACTACTGAAGGTTTTGATTTAACAATCAGCGCTACGAAAGCTTCAAGGTTTTCTAGTAATTTATTTTCATCAAATGACACTTTACCAATTGATACAGCGACATTACCAAAACTATCAGTTCGATATTCAACACGTCCTTTTTTTACGTCCTCAACAGCTTTTTTTGTATCGGCTGTTACTGTTCCTGTTTTTGGATTAGGCATTAATCCACGTGGTCCTAAGACTCTACCTATTTTACCTAATGAAGGCATCATATCTGGTGTTGCGATGATTACATCAAAATCAAACCAGTTTTCATTTTCCATTTTAGCAATCATATCAGCATCTCCAACATAATCAGCTCCTGCGTCTTTTGCTGCGGTTGCTTGTTCTCCTTTTGCTAAAACTAATACCTTTTTTGTTTTTCCAATTCCGTTAGGAAGCACTGTAGCTCCGCGTAATTGTTGATCAGACTTCTTAGTATCAAGATTTAATCTGAGTACTAATTCAACTGCCTCATCAAATTTAGCTGATGCTACTTCTTTCACTAATTTTACTGCTTCTTCTTTAGTATAAGCACGACCTTTTTCAACTTTTGTCGCTGCTTCACTATATTTTTTACCTTTTTTCATTTTTTCCTCCTTGTGTGGTTTTGCGGATAATTCCTCCCACATAGGGTTTTCCTATGTTTGATTTTATTCTACGATTTCAACGCCCATGTTACTAGCTGTTCCTTCAACTATCTTCATAGCGTCTTCAATAGAATAACAATTTAAATCAGGTAGTTTAATTTCTGCTATTTCCCTAACTTGCTGTTTTGTTAATTTTCCAACTACATCTTTTCTTCCTGTTGCTGAACCTTTTTTAACATTTCCTAATTTTTTAATAAGGAATGCAGTTGGTGGAGTTTTAACTACAAAATCGAATGTTCTATCTTCATATATGCTTATTTCTACTGGTAAAATATCTCCCATTTTATCTTTAGTTGCATCATTATATTTTGTACAAAATTCCTGTAAATTAATTCCTGCTGGACCTAACACGGTTCCTACTGGTGGAGCCGGTGTAGCTTTTCCTGCTGGAACTTGTAATTTAATTTTTTTAACTATCTGTGACACGAAAAACACCTCCTATATAAAATTTTTCGCCGTGGTTCAAATGAATCCGCATAAGCATTTCTCCCACTAGTCTTGCTCAAAGCAAGCCTACTAATAATAACATACTTTTATTTTTTTGTAAACATTCTTCTATAGTTGTTTATTTTTAGTCTTATTTAAAACAGCTGATACTTGTTCCATGACAACTTCCAATAGAACTGTTCTTATAGGGCGTGCCCCTCTTTCATTCATTGAAGGTAGGTTTAAAATTTTTGTTTCTATACCTACTTCACGAAGGGGACTTAACTTACTCTCACAATAATTCTTGCCATCTTCTATATGAGTCACTGTGACCACTGTTTCATACTTTGCATGCTCTAGAGCAAATACAACTAAATTGCCCAATTTATCATAACAATGATAGCCTTGTTCTTCGCAATCAACCATTGGTTCCGATAATAATTTATCATCCTCTGAATAAGAATATACATTCCCACCAATAAACTGTGGTCCCGGAAGCAACCATTCTTCTTCATTTAAAATAATAGTCAACGCTTTGGTTAAAACATCTAATCTATTTTCTCGTGTATTAAGCGAAAAATATATCTTATCTAAGTTTTCAGCTTCTTTTATTACTGATAAACAATCCACAAATATACGCATATCATCGCGAAACTTTTTTATTCCTTTTTCATGAGACAAATCGAAAAAAGATGCTAATGTTCCGTCATAATCACATGATACAATTTTTACTCTTGGTTTTTTCATATTACTCTATCCCCCGTTATTATATTTATTATGCTTTCTCAATTTCAGAGAATTCAACCTCAACAATAGTTTCTTGTCCGAATAAGTCTAATGATGCTTCTATTTTTTGAGTTGTTAAATCAATCGACTTGACTTTACCATACATATTAGCAAAGGCTCCATTAATAACTTTAATTGAATCACCCGGCTCTACTTCATTACCAATATCAAGTCTACTCATTCCCATGTTACCTAGTATTTTATCTACTTCTTGTGGCGTAAGTGGGAATGGTTTCATCCCTTTACCCGATGAACCAATAAATCCTGTAACACCTGGTGTATTACGTACAATAAACCAAGCTTCATCTGTCATTAACATTTCCACTAATATATATCCTGGAAACATTTTAGCAATTTTTTCTTTTTCTACGCCGTCTTTAAGTTCTACAACTTTTTGTTCTGGAACAACTACACGTAAAATATAATCTTCCATTTCCATACTACTAGCACGCATTTCTAGTTTTTCTTTTACCTTATTCTCATGCCCGGAATAGGTATTAACTACATACCATTCTTTTTCCATTAACTAAAAGCCTCCATCAACGCCGCTAGAAGAAAATCTGATGCCGCAAAAAACAATGCGAAAACTATTATAAGCGAGATAACCGCTACAGAAAATTTAACCATTTCTCTTTTATTCGGCCATCTTACTTGCGCCATTTCTTTTCTTACTCCTACGAAAAATAATGCTAAGTTTTTCATAATTCAACATCCTTCCAATTTTTTTCAAAATAAAAACACTTCTCTGTGCTAAATAAATACTAACACATTTACCTAACACTGTCAATGTTTTTATCGATTTATAATAATTCTTAATAACTAATCATTTCTTAACATTGTATATTATTTTAAGTTTTGTTTTTATTGGAGCAAGTTTACCAAAGTAATAACTCAGTTTCATAAAAACACCTGGAATAATAACTGTTTTTCTTTTAAACATTTTCTTTAGTGCATACTTAACAACAAATTTTGAATCGAGCGATGGGACCTTAAATTCTACTTTAGCTGTTTTAAAGAAATCTGTTTCTACTGGTCCTGGACACAAACTACCAATATATACTTTGCTTTTTTTTCTTCTTAGTTCTTCATATATGGCAGTAGTCATAGAATATACATATGCCTTTGTACCATAGTATGTAGCCATTAGAGGACCTGGTTGGAATGCAGCAGAAGATGCTACATTTAATATATATCCTTTATCTTTTTCTACAAAGTCTTTTAAAAACTTTTTTGTTAGAACATGAACTGCTTTGAGGTTTAAATCTATCATATCTAATTCTTTTTCTAAATCAGTATCGACAAATTCGCCACCTAAACCAAAGCCAGCATTATTAATAAGAATATCTATATCTTGTTTTTTTACCTTTTCATATAGTTTAGCACAGTTAAAAGTACTCCCTAAATCTAATGGTATTATTTCTACGTTTGTTTTAAGTTCTTCTTTTAAAGTCTCTAACAATTCTTTTCTTCTGGCAACAAGGATTAAATCATACCCCATATTGCTTAAAGCAATAGCAAAGTCTCTTCCTAGTCCTGTAGATGCTCCTGTAATTAATGCTTTCATATTGTCCTCCTAATTTTTTAGTTTTTTTCTTACTTTTCTTTTTATTCTTTGAATAGTATTATCCACTTGTTTTTTGTCTTTATCTAATATTTCAGCGATTTCTACATATGTAAATCCAGATAGCATTAATGAAAATACTTGTTCTTCAAAATCTGTTAAATCTTCTTTTATTCCTTCAATTAGCTTTTCTGTATATTCCGTATCAGATACTATTTCTGCTGGATCTAAACTGTTATCTCTGAGTATTTTTTCAAAAGAGGAATCTTCATCATCTATACTGAACGATATTGAATCGCTCAAGACTCTATGTTTATGTCTTTTAGCTGCTACTATTGTGCTTATCAATCTTCTTTCAATACATGTTTTAGCATAAGTATAAAACGTAATATCTTTTTGCTCATTAAAATAGTTTATTGCATGGCTTAAACCCATCATTCCCTCTTGTACCATATCACTTGTTTCAATTCCTATATAAGGACATGATTTCAACATTCTATTTGCTATTGAGTGTATTAATGGTTCATACTTTATCAAAAGCATGCTGTGTGCTTCTTCATCATTTTCATAGGCATAATATATTAACTCATTATCGTTTAATTCACTATAATTCATATTACCCCCTTCTAATTTTTATGGCTTCAAAAAGAATAATACCCGTTGCAACAGATGCATTTAAACTGTTTACATTTCCTTGCATTGGGATAGAGGCAATAAAATCACAATTGTCTTTTACTAACCTACTCATTCCTATTCCTTCGTTACCACAAACAATAGCTGTTTTTCCTTTGTAGTCTAATTTATCGTATTCTTCACCATTTATATCTGTTCCAAATATCCAAAAACCTTGTTTTTTTAATTCTTTTATTGTATTAACAATATTAGTTACTCTAACTATTTTTATACTTTCAGTTGTTCCAGCACTAGTTTTTACTACTGTGCCATTCACCTCGACGCTTCTATCATTGGGAATTATTATTCCGTCAACACCTGCTGCTTCACATGTTCTGATAATCGCACCAAAGTTATGTGGGTCTTCAATATGATCTAATACAACAATTAGTGGATTATCATTACTAATTATTTCATCTAAACTTGCATATTTATAGTCTTCTATTTCCAATATAACGCCTTGATGTAAACCAGATACTTTTTTATCCATATCCTTCTTAAATAAGAATGTTGGTGTTATGTTGTTTTTTTGGAGTAATCGTAGTATTTTTTCATCGTTAAAACGATCAATTAGAAAAGCTCTTTTGACTTCTTTGTTTTGTTCTAATACTTCAATTGCGACGTTTTTCCCATATACATACATATATTTTCCTCCTTCTAGTTGTTTATTATATAATTCATTATTTCTTCAATTCTATCTTCATTTTTTATTAAATATAAATATCCAATTAAGGCTTCTAGTCCTGTTGCATATTTATATGTAATTATGTCGGTGTGCTTTGGGTGTGAATTGCCTTTATGATTTCTTGCTCGATAGACTATTTGTAATTCTTCTTCTGTTAAAAAGTTATCATCAATCATACGCTGTAAATACATTGCTTGTCCTTTAGCACTTACATATTTAGTTGCTTCTTTTTGTAGTTCGTTAACTTTTTCCATCCCTTTATTTATTAGAAATTTTCTGATGTATACTTCGTATACTCCATCACCAATATAAGCAAGGGCAAGAACATTTCTATTTTTGTATTCCATATTTCACCAACTTATATTTAATTATAACAGTTTGAATAAAAAAAGAGAACAAAATATACTCATTCTCTTTCATTTGTTCTATCAAATGTTATTCCTTTAATTAGTCCTGTCTTTACATCGTTAACAACAGCATTATACACTTTGTCGTAATCAACAGTTCCACCCTTTATCATACATCCGCGTTTCTTACCTATAATCTCTAATATCTCTTCATAATTGTCAACATCAATATGTTCTATTCCATATCTTTCCATTAGTTTATCTGGATAATATTTTTGTAACATAGTCAGTATATGAAATGTTACTTCATCTAATGGTAACACTTCTTCTTTTATCGCAGTAAATGTTGCCAAGTTAAATGCTGTGTTTTCCTCATTTAAGTTGGGCCATAGAATTCCTGGTGTATCTAATAGTTCGACACTGTCATTAATTCTTATCCAATTAAGATGGGTTGTTATTCCTGGTTTATTCCCTACATTTGCAGCTTTTTTTCCAACCAAACGATTTATTAAAGTGCTTTTCCCGACATTAGGTATGCCAATCACTAGTACTCTAGTTTTTCTTTTTATCATACCTTTTTGTTCACGCTTTTCATTCATATCTGCAACTATTTCTTCTGTCAATTTTATAAGTGGCGTTAAGTCTATGTTTTTTTCCAAGTTTAGTGACAAAGTTTTATAACCTTTTTCTTTGTAATAGTTTTCCCAATTATTTGTTTCGTCTCTGTCAGCTAAATCTGCTTTTGTCATTATGAGTATTCTCGGTTTGTTTTTTAAATAGGCATCAATATCCCTTATTTTAGATGAATATGGCATTCTAGCATCTAGAACTTCATATACTATATCAATCATATTAATGTTTTCTGATATTAATCTCTTTGTTTTTGCCATGTGTCCTGGATACCAATTTATATTTGCCATATTATCACTCCTTTACATATTTCTTAACTTTAACTTTGTTTGCAGTATATTGTCTAGCTAAATCTTTTTCCATTATATTAATAGCGACTTTTTTTTGATTTAGTTTTGTCTTTAGGGTTGCGATTGTTTTTTCCAATTGTCCATATTCAGGTATTAACTCTGAATACTTGGAAAATCTATCATAAAATTCACGTTCGAATTTAACTATTTGATCTATTGATCCATCTACTAGTTTATTTGCTGAATTAACTTGATCTTGACTATCAATTATTTCTCTTTCAATATCAGTATATCGATGAGTTATTTGTTGTCTAGTAATATATGTTGGTGTTAAACTTTCATTTAGGTTTTTAACTCCTCTATCTATTAATTGAAGTCCCAGTACTGTTCCAAATACTTTACTTCCTGAAAATGGTAAAGTTAATATTCCTGCCGCTATTCTTAAGAAAGATCCAAATAGTTTTTCAGTTGCAAATACTGTGTCTTTTACAGTACTAATACTTGTTTCAACTTTCCTTAGTTTTAATTCTAATTCTTCTATAATCTCTTTTTGGATATTAGCTTCATACGCGATTTGTTTTTCTATCTCATTTAAAGAATGTATTCCTTTTTTGTTTTGTTCAAACTTTTCTTCTCTTTCTTTATTTTCTATATCTTTTTCTTCTATTTGATGAGCGATACCTATACTACGTTTTTCTTCTATGATAATACTATCAATTGCTTCTATTTCATCTTTACAGAAATTCACTAAAGTTTCTATTTCAGCTAACGATGTTTCATTTTTATAGTCTGTTATTGCGCTCATCATCGCTATACTTGCTAATATTTGAAAATCTTCAAAATCATATTTTTCACTTACTATTTGATACTTTGTTTTTAATTCATTTATTTTCTTCTGGATATTTATAAATTGTTCTTCCAGTTTTTGCATTTGTTCTTCAGTGTGAGCCTCATTTGTTTTTAGTTGTATATCGTTTAATTCATTTTTTATGACTTCTATTATTTCTTTACTTTCATCAATAAATGTATTTAATTCTTCTACTATTATTAGTTCATTATCTATTTTTTTAAGTTCTTTTTCTGGAGAAATCTGGTCTTGATAAGTTTCAAAAGCGCCAGAATATTTATTTGTTATTTCATAATAATCATGGTTTTCTAAATCAATTAGGTTTTCACTTGCTTCATGTAATTTTGTTGTGTTGTCTTGATTCTGTGATACTTCTACATTTTGAATACCACTTAATGTTCGTGAGTTTGTAATACTCATTGTTATTTCTTCATCTACAGCAATAGTCTTTAAAGCTTCTTCAAGTACGGTTTTATCTTGTGATTCCAGCTTAGAATATGTTCTATCAATATCTGTAATATCAAAGTGTTTGATGGTATTTAAAAATTCTTTTTGTCTAATTTTATTATATGTTCTAAATGATTCTTTTTGAAGCTGTAATCGTTTGTATCTATTTCTATACATCATGCTTATTAATCTATCATTTATTGAGCCTTTTGCTCCTCTTCCGCCATTCATAAACTCACCACAGTTATTATAGCACAAAAAATAGGAATTAACTTCCTATCTTACTCTTCCTATTTTGTTGAATGGAAAGACTCTAAATATTGTTGTTCCTTCTAATTGTTTAGTATTAACTAATCCTATTCTAGAATCTCTACTATCAGATGATTCAGTCCTGTTATCTCCCATTACAAAGTAGTGTCCAGCTGGTATTGTTAAATAATTATATAAATTCTCTAAAGAAAAATCATCAGTAATACACTCTGTCACAAAGTCTTCAACAGGCAGTCCATTTATATATAATTGACAATCTCTGTATGAAACAACTTCGCCTGGAAGACCAATTACTCTTTTAATAATTTTTGAATCATGAACGTTAACTACTACAACATCAAATCTTCTAAAAGAGGTTTTTAATTTATTTAAAATTAATATTTCTCCTTCGTTTAATGTTGGTTCCATTGACGCTCCATTAACTCTAACAGGAGTGATTATGAAAGTTCTTATTAATACAACCACTATTATAATTACTATAAATGGAATTGCTTCTTTCATTATACGGAATATTCTAGTTTGTTCGCTGTATTCTTCAATTTTTTCTTCCATAAGAATCTCCTTTTTAATAGAATAAGGCTTATTTCTAAGCCTCTACTCTTTCTTTGATTTTAGGTGTTTTCTTTAAGTTTCTAATATATGTAAGTTTTGCACGTCTAACTTTTCCTTTTCTCACAACAACAATCTTATCGATAGTTGGTGAATTAAGTGGGAATGTTTTTTCTACGCCTACATTTCCAGAAACTTTTCTAACGGTAAATGTTCTACTTACACCAGAACCTTTTATCATTATTACAAGTCCTTCGAATGCTTGGATTCTTGATTTTTTATTCCCCTTAGAATCTACATCTTCTATTCTCAAATCTACTCTAACATTATCTCCAACTCTAAATTCTGGCAAGTCAGTTCTAATTTGAGCTTTAGTAACTTTATCAACTAAATTCACAATGTCACTCTCCTTTTTTTAAAACTATGATCATAAACATCTGATTCAGCGGATCAAGTCGATTTAAATTATAGCATATATTATTTTATAATACAAGGTGCTTATTTTGAAGCAATTTTCACATTAGCAAATTCTTTTGCTAGAGTTAATATCTTTGTATTTTCAACAACTTCTTTTTCCCCAAAAAAAGCGATTAATGAAGGGTCTTCAACTACCATTGATTCAATATTAACTTTTGTTAAAAGATCTACAAATAAGGAAAAATCCAAATATGCCTCTTCTAATAGTGATAGTGACAGTTCTGGGTTAGACAATATATATTCTAATTTTTTTACTTGCATTGATAAATCAAATTTTCTTCGCATTAAAATTCCTGTTTGTTTGTGTACTTCTTTACAACTATCAACAAAAAAACTAGATAGCAAAACACTACGATTGTATTCTTTTTTTAACATTTGCCTTATGATGATCAACGTATTTTTTGCTCTTGTCGTACAATATTCAATAGGATAAAGATTCTTCGTATTAGCGCGGTCTCTGATTCCCTCTTCTCCCCATCTATGTGAGTCATATACTTCTATTTCTCTGTCTTTTCCTGATTCCATTATGGTTTCAGTTCTTCTTGGTTTTTCTAGTTGCAATCTAACTCTACCATGCTGAATATAACCTAATTCATAATCCCATGCAGAATACAAATGGTGTAAATATTCAACATCCTTTTTCATACCATATTTTGCCTTTAAATCGTTTAAAACTACTCCCTTTTTATTCTCACTTAATGTAGCTATCATTTAAACCCTCCCAATGATATTTTATAATTTTTTTTTAACAAGTCTACTTACTAAACCCATATCTGCTTTTCCTTTTAATAAAGGCGTTACAGCGCCCATTACAGATCCAATATTTGGTGTATCAAGTTTACTTATCTCTTCATCGATAACTTTAATTATCTCTTCTTCTGATAATTGTTCTGGTAAATATACTTCAAGTATTTTGATTTCAGCTTCTGTTTGATCGATTAGATCTTGTCTGTTACCTTTTTTAAATTCTTCTATTGATTCTTTTCTTGTTTTTATTTGCTTAGAAATAATTGTAATTACTTCTTCATCATTGAGTTCTTCCTTTTTGTTGATTTCTTCTAGTTGCATAGCACCTTTAGCCATTCTTAGTACAGATAAAACTTCTTTATTTTGTTCTTTCATAGCCTTAATTATGTCATTTAATAATCTTTCCCTCATTTGTATATCCTTTCTCTAATAATAAAGAGTCTTTATGACTCTTTTGTTTTAAAAGCTTGTTTTCTCTCTTTTACGAGCACTTTTAATACCTTCTGCTTTTTTCTCTCTACGTTTTACTCCGGGTTTCTTATACCCATCTTGAAGCTCACGAGCTCTTTTAAGGAGGCCATCTCTAGCATTTTTTTGTTTCATTGTACGTAATGCTCCATCAACATTACCATTTTTTACTACAACCTTTGACATTGATTCCCCTCCTTTCGCAAACTACCTGTATTGTAGCACACCTGCCGTTTGTTTTCAACAAAAAAGTGCAATAGTTAAAAATTTTTAATAATTGTTTGCACTCCATTATAAAAAAATAAAACCAGCAATTTGCTGGTTTTATTTTAATTGTAGTTAAATGTTGCCCCTAATCTAGGCGTCCAATTAAATGGTCCGATTCTTCTTACATAACAATTAGATAAGCGTAGTTCATCAGTTTCCGTATTATAGTTATATCTTTCACAATTAACTGGATCTCCACTATAGTTTACCATTCTATTTGTATTTGTACTTACACCATTTCTTACAGATTCTCTAGCATCTATTGCACAATTAGTTACTCCGTTTCCGTCTAAACAAATTGTTATTTGTCCAGTGGGATTTAAAGCCTTAAACATGTGTATTTCTCTCTCGATTGCATAACCATAACTTTCTATTGCTCTTGCAGCTGCATCTAAGTTATTGGCACCAATTGATTGTCCGAAAGCTGTTTCTTCAACACTTTTTAAAAAGGCTTCAATTGCTGCTTCTATTTCTTCCATTGTTGTTTCTGTCCATTGATCAAGATTAATCAGATTAGTAGGCGTTGGTACTGTTACACCTCCTACTTCAAGTGAAATTTTAAAGTCCCATCTATCAAAGTCACTTTCACCTTCAAAGCTTAACGTGAATTCTTTATCATTATAAACAAAATTTCCCTGTAGGGAGTATTCATCATATTCATTACCCACAGACAGTTTGAAATCTCCTGTGTTTTTATTCCATTCAGATGATAAAAATAGTATTTCTTCTGAGTCCCCTATGATCACTATTTTGTTTATAACACTATCATTTGTTTCTTCAAAGCTCCAAATTATTGCAACAATTTCTTCAGCTTTACCATTTTCTTCTATCTCATAAAAAGTTAATGTCCAATCATCATTTACAGATGTTCCTAGGTCAAGTACAAGCCTTGCCCCTCCTTGTGACTTTCCTTCTTCAGATAAAGTCACTTCGAATGTTGACCTCATCAATCTATCGTTGTTTCCAACATAAAATGCTATTTTTAAGTTAATTCCCACCATGTACTCTTTGAATTCTCTTTCCAATTCTTCAATTCCATATCTTAATTCCTCTATAAATTCTTTATAAAGAGTTGCATCAACTTCAAACATTTCATCAAGGAATTCTTTAAGTGCGTCGTCTTTTTCTAATACATCAACTATATCAACAAAAAGTTTTAATAAATCATTTTGATTAAACGCATATTCTACTCTTCTAACTCTTGAGCCATTTAATCTTACTTTTTTAGCATTACTCTCATTGCTTTTTAAATGAGCTTTAATTACTTCATTATATGCATCTCCTGATATTTCTGGCATTTGACTCGTATCAAATAGTAATGTTAGCATTGTAATCGTTTCTAGAAATTCTTCAATTTCATAACTTGGTATTTTTATATTTTCCCCAAATTCTCTAAAATCACTTTCAAATGTTGCAAAATTCACTCCATAAGAGTTTTCTAGAATACTTGAACCAATAGCGAATCTTTCACTATTTAGGTATGCTGAAACATCAAATTCTGCTCCCATTAATGATAAGTCTGCAACTAAAGCATATTCTTGCTGTGCGGCATAAAAATTAATGATCGCGGAAATATCTCCATCAAAATCGAGATCCGTATAATTTAATGCTGCTGATACTTTAAAATTATCTCCAGCGTCTGCCAAAAGGCTAAACATTTTAAATGGAGTTCCATCCATACGAACAGAAACTTCCTTACCAAAGTTTCTAAGGGCATTTCTAACTGCTATTGAATCAGCAAACAATGGCAGTATCACAAATACTACTAACAGTACTGCTGCAACTAATCCTCCACCACCATATATAATTTTTTTATGCTTCTTAAAAAATGATTCTTGTTGTATAGGCATTTGTCCACTCATCATTTGTTGATGCATCCCCTCTGCTGTGGGTTGCGTTTGTTCAGGTACAAATTGTTCTCCACATGTAACGCAAAAAGAACTGTTCGCTTCTATATTAGCATTACACTTTGTACATATTTTCGTTTCCATATCACACTTCCTTACTATGTTCTAATAATATCATAATTTACTTCTTTTGTCATCAAAAAAAGAATATCTGTATTAACAGATATTCCCATTTACTAATGAAGTTATGATAGTACCTACTATTCTGCCTATTTGGAATGTTATTAATATTCCTCCTATTAGTAGTATAGCATAGGTTATTTTAGTACGTGTTGCGCTTGCTATATTGGGCATGCTCTACCGCCTAGAGCTCTTCTTATTGCTGAGCCAAAGCTTCTACCTAATTCAAGTACTGTTGTCATTCCTCTCACTAATGCATTTATTAGTGCAGGTGTGACTGAACCACCATTAATCTTCAATAGTTGCTGTTTGTTTAGTTCTTTCATGATTCCTCCTATCTACAGCGTAGTGGTCTCAAAAATCCATCAATGAGGCCGATACCAAATGCTATTCCAATTGCTATCCATGTTACTCTGGCTACACTGAAACCACCATTTACTTTTATTAATTCATTAGATGTCATTTCTTTCATGTTCTCAATCCTTTCTTTATTGTTTTGATTATTTCTTTAAACAAGGTTGTTCTTCCCTGATTAAAATACGCTCGGATATGATTGTTGTCTATTATCCAGTCGTCTGGGATGTCAGCTGATATTATTACCTTCCAAACTTGAGGTTTGTTTTCTCTATGTATAAACGGTTCAATTGTTACAGTTTTATATTCAAAATTTTTATCTAAGATTTTAATTGTATTGGTATCGGTATTAAAGAATTCGTTATCTACGTATAATTCAATTAATCCCTCATTTATAATTGCATCATAACTTATGTGTTTATCGTGTGAAATAATTAATGTTATTAACAATATTGATATTGAACTAACTATTAGTATAGTAATCCATGAGTAAATATTTGATGGGGTCTTTCTATCAAGTACTATTCCTGGATGGAAATATATATCAGTACTATCCATTTCTTACCACATTTTCTATTAATCTGCCTTCGTTAAGTTTAATCATTCTATCATATAAATCCATGTTGTCATGACGATGTGATATTACAATAATTGTTTTCTCTTTAAATTTTTCAAATACCTTTTTCAATATTTTTCTTTCTAAGTCTATGTCTACTTGATTTAATCCTTCATCAATTATGAGGATATTAAAACTGCGTAGTAGTGTTCTAGCTAAGATGATTCTTTGTCGTTCTCCTCCTGATAAATTAAAACCGTTTTCTTCTATAAGTAAATTATATCCCAATGAGTTATTTTTTAGTATTGGCTCTATCTCACACAATGTAGTTATATCTATTAGTTCCCGTTCCTCGATGTGTCCATAAAGTGTTAAGTTTTGATATAAAGAATCTGTAAACAACATTTCTGTTTGATTAATATATTTTATGTCATTGGTAGTTTTGTAATCATTAATATCTACATTATCTATTTTTATCATTCCTCTTTTAACGGTGTAATACTTCTTTAATAATTTAAATAGTGTGCTTTTGCCACTACCACTAGTACCTAGAACAATTACTTTTTCACCACAATTTATATCAAATGTTATTCCTTGAATGGTTTTTTTATGTAAATCATAGCTATATGTTGCCTTATTGAATTTAATTGATCCTCTCATGCTTGTTGTAACATAACCCATCGGTTCTTCTTTGCGATATATTTCTGTCATTCTCTTTAAAGCTCGTGTTGCCTTTTTTGTATCTCCATCTAAGTCTACTAAGCCTCTTACTGGACTTAAAAAATATGTTAATAAACTTTGAAACGTCATCAATGATCCAAATGTCATCGTATCATTTCTAACATATGTTGTTCCTAAAAATATAATAATAAATATCCCTATATTCTGAATTATTTCTTTTAAATAGTTTTGCACGGTTAGAATTTTTTGAAATTTGTGAATATTTTCTAAGAGTTTTACTGTTTTGTTTTCTAGTTTACTTTTAATCGTTTCTTCCATATTTAATCCCTTAATTGTTTCAAACGAGCTTATTCCTTCTACTTGTTCTGAAACTAGTGATGCATTTTCTTTTTGGCATTCGTTTATTATTGTTTCTAAAGGCGAGTGGAAAATTTTTAGAAGAATTACATATAATAAAAACACGAATAAGGCTAGAAAAGAAAGCGACGAATTTATTGAATAAATTACTAGAAACGATACTATCATTAGAGGAATATCTACAACTATAGCGATTATCCATTTGCTTAGTGTATCTCTTATTGTTGATAGTTCTTGTACTCTCGATAATATATCCCCTGTTGTTGACCTGCGATAATAGGCATAAGGAAGCGAAATTATTTTTTGAAAAGTATCCATATTTAATCTTAAATCTATTTTTTGATTTATATATACTGCAATTATATCTCTGAAGTATTCACTTGTTAACTTAAGTAGGACAAACGTTGAAAATAGTATAAATAATAGTATGAAGTAGGTATCACTTTCTCCTGTATTGATTCCTTCTAACATAAATTGAATATAAAAACTTGATAAAACAGCATATATTATTGCAAATACAGATAATATAAATATGTTAATTATAAATCTATTTTGTCCTTTAATAAGTGATACTAAATTCATTATGGAAAATTTGTTTTCTTCTAGATATGGAATTGCTTTAATTGGGAACATGGTAAGTATGAAGCCATTATATATTGAGTGGAAATTATCAAATGTCATTTTGAATATTTTATTCGCAGGATCTGCGACTACTAAATATTTTTTCTTATAGTTTATTTCATATATAACAATAAAATGGCTGTAAGATTTATTCATTATTACGTTCGCGATAGCTGGTAAAACCAGTTTTTTGTCATCGAATTGTTCCATTTCACATTGGAATCCTTTTGCCTTAAACCCTATTTTTTTAGCACCTTCCACTATGTGGAAAGCGGTTGTTCCTTCTCTATTAATATTTAATAATTCTCTAATACTAACCATATCCATATATCCTTTATAAAATCTAATAATCATTGATAAACAAGCAGCACCACAATCTTTGTTTTCTGTTTGTTCTTCAAATGGATACTTTTTTATTTTATCGCCTCCTACTATATTATTAGTGATAACTATTCAATTTCCTTCTAAAAATAAAAAAGATAGAATTATTTTCTATCTTCTAATATTCTCATTACTTCTTTTTTATCATTAAACGGTATTTTTTTATCAAATACAATGATATGTTCTTCGTGTCCTTTACCAAGAATTAGTAGAATGTCTTTTTCTTTTAACATGGCAACTGCTTTCTTAATAGCGGTTCCTCTATCTTTTTCTACTGTATAGTGTTGTTTTTTGTTCCCTTCTAACATGTCAGATACAATGTCTTCAAATTCTTCTTCATGCAAATCATCGCTTGTTACAAAGACATGAGTAGCAACATCTAGAGTCAGCTGCATCATTATTGGTCTTTTTGTTCTATCTCTACTTCCAGTACATCCAAATACTACATATATATTGTTATGTTCTGTCTCCAATACTGCTTCATAAATGTTTTTCATAGCATCTGCTGTATGGGCATAGTCTATTATAATTACGTTTGTTTTATCTTTGACTATATCCATTCTACCATCTGGATTTTTTAGTTTTAAAGTTACTTCTTCTATTTGTTCTTTTGTATATTTTAATTTATCTAATATCATAATTACACATAACGTGTTATAGATATTAAATTTACCAATTAATGGCGTCTCAATATTAAAATCGTTAACTTTAAATCTGCTTCCGCTTGATGATAAATTAATATCACTCAATTGATAATCGCTTTCACCTAACCCATATGTTATATAATTACCTATTTTAAAATATTCATTATATTCACTATCTACATTAATGAAACCAGCACCATTTTCTTTTACTTGTCTAAATAGTTGGGCTTTGGCATCGGCATAGTTTTCCATTGTTATATGATAATCTAAATGATCTGGTGTTAAGTTGGTAAATATTGCATAATCAAATTCGATATTATCAAATCTTCCATACGATAAACCTTGACTACTTACTTCAAGCGCGACGTGTCTATATCCTTTTTCATACGACATTAATAATAATTCATATAAATCACATAAATCAGGACTGGTATTTTCTAAGCTTGTTACTTTTCCATCTAGATAAAAGCCAATTGTGCCTATATATGCACAAGGTGTGTTTAAACTAGATAATGCTTCATGAATAAGAAATGAAACTGTTGTTTTTCCATTTGTACCTGTAACTCCTATCAGTGTCATTTCATCTAAATACTTTTTATATTCAGATTCTAATAGGGTTCCGAGATGTTTCCTTGTATCTGGCACAAGTATAGTATTAACACTGTAATCTCCCTCTTCTGCAATAATAGTCGTTGCTCCATTGTTAATCGCACTTTCTATGTAATCATGACCATCACTGCTAATACCTCTTAAGGCCACAAAAGTATCATTTGGTTTTACTTTTCTGGAATCAGTTTTTATTTTTAACATTTTTATTCTCCCAACTTATGAATTGCAAACTCGCTAAAATTTCTCATAAAATTTGTAATATTGTTGATATTTGTAAGTGTAAGTTCAACATTATAAACTTCATATTGGCTTTCTTCTGTTGATAAGAATTTAGCTAGGTTAAGACTTATCGATGTTATATGGATTTTTTCTGTTTGCACTATTATAGGTATTCCTATCCCTTCTTCACTACTAAAAAAATAATTTGATATTGTTATTCCCTCTCGGTACGATACTTCTTCTTCTAAAGTAGCTTTAGTAATCCAATTATGAATGTTTTTTATACTTAATAATTCTCTTACTATTTGTAATTCCTCTGTATCTACTTCTGTTAGTGTTCTTTCAGTCCTGTTGACTAAGAAAACATAATCATCAGCATAATATTCTTGATCACCTATATTGAAATAATATTTTTCATCAAAGAAAATACCTTCTATTATTATAGTGGTTTCCTCATCATAAGCTAACTGATATGTAATTTCATATTTATATTCAAAGTTTTTCATATTGATAAAACTCTCAATTGGTTCTAGTGGTGGGTCATCATTGATTATTGGTTGATTAATATTTGTAAATGTAGCGATTAGAAATGATATAAAAATTAACAGCACAAAAAAGATAAACCAAGCTGCAAGTTTAGCTAACGCTTTATATCTTGGGTTTGTCATTAATTCTTTCCACTGTTTATATTTTTCTTTCACTTAAATCACCTCTTTATAACTTAGTGTTTAATAAATCATTTCTATTACATCCGTTTATAAAATCTGATGCCTTCATTCTTTTCTTTCCTTCAGGTTGTATCTCGGTTAATATTATTTGTCCATCTAAAGTTTTTACACCTAATCCATCTGTAAGTGCCACTATAGTGCCTACTTCTTCACTGCCCGTATATTCTCTTTCTTCTGATCTCCACACTTTAACTCTTTTGTCATTTAATATTGTGTAACTCCCTGGCCAACTATTTAATCCTCTAATTTGATTATATACTTCTCTAGTAGTTTTATTGAAATTAATGATTTCATCTTCTGGTTTAATATTGTAAGCAAATGTTATCTCTTCTTCGTTTTGTTTAATTGGGTTAATAGTCTCATCTAATATTGATGGTAATGTTTCTAGTAATAGATCTCTGCCTATTATTCTCAATTTGTTAAATAAAGACTCTGCTGTATCTGTATATTCAATAGGTATTTCTCTTGTAGTTAAGATATCTCCGCTATCCATTCCACAATCCATATGCATTATTGTAATCCCTGTTTTATCTTCTCCATTTATAATAGCGTGATGTATTGGAGCACCTCCCCTATATTTAGGTAAAAGGGATGCATGGACATTGATACATTTATATTTTGGATAATCTATTATCTCCTTAGGAATTATTTGACCATATGCACAAGTTATTATTATATCTGGGTTATAGTCTAATATACTTTGATATTCATTTCTTATTTTTGTTGGTTGCAATACATCAATATTAGCATTATTAGCTACTTTTTTTACTGGTGATTCGTTAATTTTTCCATTTCTTCCAACTTGTGCATCAGGTTGGGTTACTACTGCAACTACATTATAGTTTTCAATTAATCCCTCAAGCACTGGTACACTAAAATCTGGAGTTCCCATAAATACTACTCTAATATTTTTATTCACTACAATCACCTATAAACATTATATATTAAAACAAGATAAAAAAAAAGATAAGATCTCTCTTACCTAAATATATATAAGTTCTTCGTTTTTGCCATACTTACACGTTTCTTCGACTTCTTCAGATATGACTTCTACTACTTTGTTTTTTTCTAAGCTTCTTTTTACATCTATTATTCTTTGATTGCTAGATCCTCTAAATGCTAAACTGTATGTTCTTTTTGATATAATGAATTTTCCATCTATCATAACATCTATATTATTTAGAAAATACTTAATACTTTCATCTTTTTTAGCCTTAGCAAGTAATTGTTCAAAAGTAAATCCTGTATAACACCATACGTTCATTCCTAAACTTTTGATGTGTTCAGCTAACTCGCCGCACTCCGCAGGCTGAAAAAATGGATCTCCTCCGCTAAAAGTAATTCCATCTTGGAACTCTAAAGCCGATATTTCCATTTTAAGTTCTTCCATATCCTTAGAAAAACCACCATTAAAATCCAGCGTTTGCTGATTATGGCATCCAGGACAGTCATGTGAACAACCTTGTGTCCATATAACTGTACGTATTCCTTTACCATCTACAATACTATCTTTTTGCAACTCACTGGCTAATCTTATCATGACTCGCTTGCTTCCGTTTCTGTTTGATAAGAAGATACTACTTCTTTAATTCCAGAATGCTTTGTTCTGTCTGATTCTTCTGCTCTTTTAGCATTGTTAAAGCTTTTAACATCTCCTGCTAAATAACCAGTAATTCTTCTGATTCTTTCAAAGCTTACTCCTTCTCCTACAACTTTTTCCATAAATGTCTCTCCCTTCTTTTAACTTCCTACTTTTAGTGTTTCAATTGGTACACTATCAAACTCTTTTCGTCCACATCCTGGACATGTATCACCTATCACACCGATAAATCCACACACAGGATCTCTATCAACCGGATGATTAATTGCTCCGAAGCCTACTCCTGATTCTTTCATTAAACGAATTATACTTTCAAAAGCATCTAGGTTTTGGACAGCATCTCCATCTAATTCAACATAAGATATATGTCCAGCATTCGTTAGAGCATGATATGGTGCTTCAATCATAATTTTTTCTTTTATACTTACATGAAATGATACTGGTACGTGAAATGAGTTAGTATAATATGGTTTATCAGTAACACCTTTAATTTTGCCATATATCGATTGATCAATACTTACAAAACGTCCTGCTAATCCTTCAGCTGGTGTCGCAAGTAATGTAAAGTTTAACTTCATTTCATCTGCGAACTCATCTGCTTTTTTTCGAATAAAGGTTATAATTTCAAGACCTAACTTTTGGGCCTCTTTTGTTTCCCCTTGATGACTACCAATTAAAGCTTTTAAAGTTTCAGCTAAACCTATAAAACCTAAGGTTAATGTACCCTTTTTTAGTACTTTACGTAATCTATCTGTTGGTTTTAATTTCTCCGCATCAGTCCAAACGCCTTGTGCTAATAGGAATGGGAAATTATAAATTCTCTTATTACATTGTAATTCAAATCTCTCTAATAATTGATCTCTAGCCATTTCCAATACTTCTTCAAGTTCAGCATAAAAAGCCTTCATATCTGGATTTTTTCTTTCTTTTAATATCGTACCGTGTTTTATTCCTATACGAGGAAGATTAATTGTCGTAAACGATAGATTTCCTCTTCCGCCAGTTGTTTGATTATTTAAATCTGTTACATCAGCCATAACTCTAGTTCTGCAACCCATATAGCCAACTTCTGATTTAGGTTCTCTTTCTTTATAATATTGTAAATTAAACGGTGCATCTAAGAAAGAAAAGTTTGGAAACAATCTTTTTGCGGATACACGCATCGCTAATTTAAATAAATCATAACTAGGATCCTCAGGATTATAGTTTAGACCTTCTTTAAGTTTAAATACAGTAACTGGAAATATTGGAGTTTCTCCTTTTCCAAGACCTGCTTCTAAAGATTCTAAATAATTCCTTGTAACCATTCTGCCTTCCGATGTTATGTCTGTTCCTAGGTTTATCGAAGAAAATGGAACTTGTGCACCTGCTCTTGAATGCATCGTATTCAAATTGTGAATAAACGCTTCCATAGCTTGATACGTTTCTCTGTTAGTCTTTTGTAATGCTTTCTCATATGATTTAACAAATGTTCTTTTAATCGTTTCTGAGTCTTTATATATTGGTTCAAATGTTTTAATATCTACATCAATACTATTTAATTTATCAATCTCTCTGACAATTCTTTCAATACTGATAAAGGATAATAAATCTTGATAATCCAAAATATCATGAATTTGTTGCTTAAAATGTTTTTTAAAGCTATTTAGTACTCCTGGCGCCATATAATAATCAAATGCTGGTACTGATTGTCCTCCATGTTGATCATTTTGATTAGATTGGATAGCAATAGCAGCTAGCGCACTATATGACATAATACTCTTTGGTGGTCTAAGATATCCATGACCAGTAGAGAATCCTCTTTTAAACAGTTTATCCAACTCGATTTGCATACATGTTGTTGTACCCATAGCTAGAAAATCCATATCATGAATGTGGAAAATACCATCATCATGAGCATCAGAATATTTTTTCTTCATTAAATAAGTTCTTGCAAACTCTTTAGATATTGTACTTCCGTATTGTAGCATAGTACCCATAGCACTATCACCATCAATATTGGCATTTTCTCTCTTTGTGTCGTCCTCATTGGCTGATTTTAACCCAAGACCTTCAATCGTCTTTAAAAATTTATGTCGTCTCTTGTCGTCAAAAAACAATTCTCTAGATTGTGCTCTTCTACTTCTATATTCAGAGAATACATCGTAAACATCATCATAACCTTGTGTTTTTAATTCTGCCTCAATTAAATCTTGAATCTCTTCAATCTGTACTTTACCACTTTTCTCATATTCACTTTGTATTCTTTTTATAACACCGTTATAGACTTGATTAATGTCTTTTTCGGTATACCCTCTTTCTTCTTCGTCATTAGCATCTAGAATAATAGTATTGTCAAAACCCTTCTTAATTGCGATAGCTATTTTAGAACCATCAAAATCAACCTTTTTCCCGTTTCTTTTTACCACCATAATAGACAACTTATTTTGTGCATCTATCATATTTTAATCTCCTACTCCTATTATTACTTAAATTATACCCCCAATAAAAAGCATAAGTCAAGCTTTTTTGGATGTTTCAAAAAAAATGTTTTTTCGGTTTTTTATAAAACCCTTATTTTATTGATTTTTATTTTTTTGACTTTACAATTCTTTACAATCCCTTATTTTTCAACAAATCAATTTTTTAGTTTTTTATAAAAATTAAAAAAGATGAAAATTGATTTTTCATCTTTTTTGAATTTTTTGATTTTTTTCAGCTTTTTTAGGCCGTGAAACAATGCGAACAACAGTTTTATTTTTGGCATTTTGGACAGAAATAAGTTCCCCTACCTCGGACTACTATCTTTTTGATAATTGTTTCACACTTTTTACATGCTTCTTTCTCTCGATTATGAACCAATAATTCTTGCTGGAATAAACCGTCAACTCCTTCGCTAGATTGATAACTTCTAATCGTTGTTCCTCCCTTTGTAATTGCTTCCCCTAATACTTTTATTGTATTGGCGATTATATTGACTATTTCTTTCTTTGTTATAAGGCCCGTTTCTTTCAAAGGATTTATTCTACACAAGAATAATATTTCATCTGCATATATATTTCCTATTCCTGCTATTATACTTTGATCAAGCAAAATTGTTTTAATAGGTATCCTTTTATTCCTAAAACTGTTTAATAAATAGTCTTCAGTTAAGTCCCAAGGTTCTAATCCTAAATATAATAATGGTCCGATATTGTTTATCTTATCTATTTCTATTAAATGCATCTTGCCAAATTTTCTAGTATCACGATATCTTAGTTCTTTGCCACTTTTTAATTTAAATACAACGTGTTCATGTTTTTCTTTTGGTTCATTTTCTTTTAAGAAGTACTTGCCTTCCATTCTAAGATGACTTAACAAATAATAATCATCTAATTTAAATATTAACCATTTACCTCTTCTATCTATATCTCTAATAGTTTGATTCTTTATTTGGTTTTTAAATTTTTTTATAGAAGGATATTCAATAATATTATCATGATATATATCTACGCTTTTGATTGTGTCATTTAGTGTTAATCTTTTCAACGTATTCTTCACTGTTTCTACTTCTGGTAATTCTGGCATATTATCATCCTCCTACTCTAAATTATAGCACAAAAAAAGAGCATTATACCGCTCTTTCTGGATAAACACTTACTTGTTTTTTATCTCTACCTAAACGTTCAAATTTTACATATCCACTAATCTTAGCATATACAGTATCATCTGATCCAATTCCAACATTTATACCTGGGTGAATTTTTGTTCCTCTTTGTCTATATAATATAGACCCACCTGATACAAATTCTCCATCAGCAGCTTTAGCTCCTAATCTTCTTCCTATTGAATCGCGTCCATTTTTAGTTGAACCTTGACCTTTTTTATGCGCAAATAACTGGATATTTAATGTCATCTTTTTCATAGTTGACCTCCCTATCATTTACTTATTTTAATATATTCATTATAATCTTCAGCTAATTTTCCTAACATATCTAACATATTATTAACTAACTTACTTGTGATATCACTATGTTTCATAATTCCTATTTCTAACATGCCATCTTCTTCACTATAAACTACACATTCCTCATCAATACTTATTAAAGCATTCACAGTAGTTATACAAATACAAGATACAGATGCACATACAATATCAAAGCCTTCTTCTGCATATTCAGCATGACCTGATACTTTAACATAGTTTATTTTATCATCTTTTTTCTTAACATTAATTCTAATCATATTACTTTTCTTTAATTGACTTGATTTCCACTTTTGTATATGGTTGACGATGTCCTTGTTTTCTACGGTATTTTTTCTTTGGATTATACTTATAAACTATAATCTTTTTGTTTTTACCGTGTTTTACAACTTCACCTGTAACTGTCACACCATTCAAATATGGTTGGCCAATTTTCCCGTTAACCATTAAAACTTTATCAAAGTTAATTTTACTTCCCGCTTCACCATCAAGTTTCTCAATGTATAAAACAGTTCCTTCCTCAACTAAGTATTGTTTTCCACCAGTTTCAATAACTGCTTTCATAAAATCCTCCCTTATAATCTAAGACTCGCCATTAAGGTGACTACGCTTATAACCTTCTCTGTGCGGTTGTAGAATGAGGTCCTACACAATATAAAATTTTAGCATAGTTACCCTTAATTGTCAAACGTTTTAAAAGAAAAAGATTTAATCTTCGAAGATTAAATCCTTATTAGCTAGATAATATTGAACACATGATATAAGTGATAGTATTGCTGCGATAAATAGGAAGAAGTCTGATACTCTTATATTATATAATTCAAATGGTAAATTATAGAACATTGTTAATGATATACCTACCATTAAACAGATTGTTTTTAGTTTGCCTGACTTAATGGCTGCTACTACTTTTCCTTTACTTGCAGCTACCATTCTAATTGATGTTACGACTGTATCTCTCATTACAATAATTACAGGTATGATTGGATGTATAAATCCTGTTCCTGCTAATATAATCAACACTGAATTAACTAATATTTTATCTGCTATAGCATCTATCATTTTGCCAAAATCAGTAATTAAGTTTCTTTTTCTTGCTATATAACCATCTAAAAAGTCTGTTATTGCTGCTAGTACGAATAAAGTTCCTGCGATAAGGTATTTTATATCGACTACTATTTGTTCTCCCACAAACAATCTTGGTAAGTTAAGTCCAATCATGTCAAACGGTAGCACCAAAATAATTACAATTACAAATGACATTATTATTCGGGCAATTGATAGTTTGTTTGGTAAATTAAATATACTATTTTTCTTTTTAGCCACTAAACTCACCTCACTAATGTATGTGCGACTATATCTCCACTTCCACTGCTTGTGGCGTTTTCATTATCATTATTTTGTATAAATACAATAACTGCATATATTATAAGACAAACGAAGAAGATAATTAATCCATATACTACTGGCACAGGGATAGTTTTCCCATGTTTATCTCCAGTTGTATATGGAGATACCACCGCTGGACTATTTTCTTTTTTGTTTTTTTTGTTTGCTTTTTTGATATCATCTAACGATATTTTTGATGTAAAATCAAAAACAAATTCATTAAAATCTTCCACCATTTCTTCGTAATCAAGTCCCAAGTACTTTGAATAATCACGAATAAAATATTTCAAGTAAAAAATATCATCAAATGCTTCTCTTTTTCCATCTTCAATATTTTCAAGTTGAGATGGGCGTAGTTTTAAATCCTCTGCTGCCTCATCAATTGAAATACCCATGCTTTCACGGGCTTCGCGTAATTTTTCGCCTATTTCTTCCATTTGTTCACTCCCTGTTAATAAAAAATAAATTTTTCATAAGCCATGTTCTGTACCTTACGGTGACAAACATTTATCTACCACATTGTGGTCCTTAACTCAGTTCAATTCCTTTGTTAAAGTTCCCCTACCAAATTTTGGGTTTCTCGCTCGTGGGGTTTACCTCGTTCCACTTCACTCATTTCTGCGTGATTTCGTCACTATGGCACTTTTATACCTACTATAACCATATCTAATGACTTAGGTTAGTTTGGCGCCGTTAGATTGCTCTACTAGGGGTTATTTTTTCCCCCTACACGATCACTACAATCATCTCAGACTGTGCGAGCATGGACTTTCCTCTATATATAAATATACAGCGTTTGTCCGAAAAATTATTCTTTACCATAAATTACTTTTTCAAGATTCGATAATCTTCTAAGTAAATCAGCATTAACACCACTAGCGCCACTAGCTTCGTTTTCTGATATTACTTCTAACTTAGTACGTAAGTTTCTTACTTCTTTTTTTAAGTCCACTATTTCTGCCAACAATTCTTTTTTATCTGCTTCTAATTCTGTAATAATTGTAGCCATCTCATCATAGTCCTTTATTACGATATCCAAGAAACGATCTACCTCTTGTGGTCGGTATCCCCTGGTATCTATTTTAAAGTCCTTTTCTAAGATATCTTTGCTAGCAAGTTCTATTCGCTCTTGATACATAATTCACCTCTTTTTAATTCGCCAATATTATCTCAAAAAACAAGGCGTTTGTCAAACTAAATAAATAGTTTTTCACTTTATAGCAAACTGGAAAAAATAGGAGTTTTGTGCTATAATATGTTCGGTGATGTTGATGAAATATCCAAATGGTTCAAACAAAAAAAGTAACACTCTAACCACATACGGGAATAGAGGTATGTCTTTAGAGAGTGATCTCAATGTCACAAATGAATATTATAACTCAATTGGAAAAGCTGTAATTCATAAAAAACCAACTTGTGTTACAATTCATAAAGTCGATTATTTAGGTGGTAGAGACGCGATAATCAAGGAAGCTAGATTTAATATTCCTTCTACTACTGATTATAATGGAATATATAATGGTTATTATATTGATTTTGAAGCTAAAGAAACTAACAATACAACTAGTTTTCCACTTCAAAATATACATATCCATCAATTGGAACATTTAAGAAATATTATAAAACATGGCGGGATAGGTTTTCTAATAGTCAGGTTTTCTAAACTAAATGAAACTTATTATTTAGATGGCGAGCATTTATTTTGCTTTATTGACACGAGTAAAAGAAAATCGATTCCATATTCTTATTTTAAAGAAAAAGGCATTCTAATTAAAGAAGGCCTTAGACCTAGATTAGATTATTTAAAAATAGTTGAGGTGAACTGTGAAAAGAACAAAAATTAACCCTAAAGACATAATTGTTTGTGTAATTAGTTTAATCGCATTAGTGATTGGGTCTTTTGCCCTAAGTTTTTTCATTAGCTTTATTTGTGTTGCAACACTTAATATCGTATATTTTTGGAGGTATATTAAAATTGCATATAGAAACATAAAAAAGAAGACAAAAAAGAAAACTGACGAAACTGATGAAATAATTATGGTAAAAAAAGACTTTGACATGTTAATGAAAGTGAATGATGTAGATATGAAAAAAGGTAAGACCGGAAAAGGACCAAAGAAAAAGAGAGGATGGATTAAAACTGTTTTACAAGTTTTACTTTTAATTGGTTGTTTCTTCTTTGTATCCGCTATAGGATTTGCCTTATGGTTTGTTACATTTGTAATTAGAAACGCTCCTGTCTTTATACCAGAAAATTTATATTCTGCTGAACCTTCGGTTATATACTTTGCAGATGGTGAAATTATGGCTACTGTGGGCACCCAAAATAGAGTCATTATTACATATGATGAATTACCGGAAGTATTAATTAATGCGCTTGTGGCTACAGAAGATGCTAATTTTTTCCAACATAATGGGGTAGATTTGCGTCGTTTTATGGTTGCTTCAATTCAACAAATATTTGGTAATACCTCGGCTGGTGGAGCCTCAACTTTAACTATGCAACTAGCAAAGAACTATGTTACCCAGGATACTGTCGCGACAGGCATGGAAGGTATTGTTAGAAAGTTTACAGATGTTTATATGGCAGTATTCCATATTGAACCTGCTTATACAAAAGAGGAAATAATAGAGTTTTATGTTAATTCTGGACAACTAGGAGGAGCACATGGTATAGAAGCTGCCGCGCAACTTTATTTTAATAAAAGCGCTAGAGATTTAAATTTATCAGAATCAGCAATGCTTGTAGGAATGTATCAAGCTCCAACTCTTTTAAATCCATATATAAATCCTGATTTAACGGAAGAAAGACGTTTAGTCGTTTTATCCCTAATGTTAAGACATGGATATATAAATGCTCAAGAACATGATATTGCTCGGAGAATGACAGTTGAAAGAATAGTTGTTCCTCATGATGGACCTCTACATACTATGGATAGAATGGATGATCGTGTTAGATCTGCTGTTGATATAGTTGTTAGAGAAGTAAAAGATTTAACTGGTTTTGATCCACGTATGACTTCTATGCAAATACATACTACTATTGATCAAAAACTACAGCTGCATGTTGGAGATATAATGACTGGGAAAACATATAACTGGGAAAACGACACTGTTCAAGCAGGAGTTGCCGTTGTTAATGTACGTACCGGTGGTCTAGTTGCTGTAGGTGGTAATAGAGATAATACCAGGGACGCTATATTTAATCATGCTGTTGATATTAATTATCAGACTGGTTCTTCTGCTAAAGCTGTGTTTGGATATGCTCCAGCAATTGAATTTGCTAATTGGAGTACAGGCACTTTACTTTCCGACGAACCAATGGCTTATAGTACTGGTGGCAATATTCAAAACTGGGACAGAAGATTTATAGGTATAAATACAGCTAGACATCAATTAGCGCATTCAAGAAATATTCCTGCTGTTAAAGCTTTCCAAGCTGTTAGTAGAGAAGATATGAATAGATTTGTTAGAGGTATAGGATTAAATCCTGAACAAGCCTTAGGTGAAGCTCATGCTCTTGGTGGTTATAATGGGGAATCCCCACTTACTATGGCTGCCGCGCACGCTTCGTTTGCTAATGGTGGCAATTATACTCCTCCTTATACTGTTACAAGAATTATATTTAATTCTACTGGAGAAACCCGCAACAATAGACCTGCAACTACTCGAGTCATGAGTGACTCTACTGCATATATCGTTAATGCTATGATGCAAGAAAGTGCCGTTGTTGGTTTAGGATTTGGGCAATGGAGAAATATTCATGGATTAAGATGGGCTGGTAAAACAGGGACTACAAACTTCGATAGAGCAACTATTAACCAACATAGACTTCCTAGCAACGCTGTTAGAGATTTATGGATGATCGGTTATAATAATCAATATTCTATTGCAGTATGGTATGGATATAATCGTGTTACAGATGGATTTAACAGATTAGCTAGCGGACAAAATGTTAGATTATTTCATGCAGTTGCTTTAGCTGCATTCCAACCAGGTACAGATTCTTTCACAAGACCTAGTTCAGTTGTTAGTGTTGTTGTTGAAACAGATAATGCCACTCTAATGTTACCTAGTGAATTTACACCGGCAAATAGAAGACGTGCTGAATTATTCGTTAGAGGGACCGAACCTACAACTATATCTCCAAGATTTGCAAGATTACGCGATGTTTCTAATTTATCTGGATCATCAGGTGCTGGAACGGCAACTCTATCATGGAGTCCTATTCCTACTCCAGACGCTTTTAATGCAGAATTATTAACCCAACAAAACAGAAGTGCTTTTGTAAACGATAATACATTAAATGCTCATGTTAGTTGGCTTATATCACAAAATAGATCGCAGTTAGGAACTTTAGGTTATAATGTATATGTTGAAGGCCCTGAGGGATTAAGACGTGTTGGTAGAACAACCGAAAATAGAATTACAATAGATATTGAACCAGGAACTCATACTTTTGTAGTAAGATCTACTTATTCTAATTTCGCAGCTAATGCTAGTCCTGGGGTTAGAACCACAATTACTGTTAATTAAAAAAGATATCACTAGGATATCTTTTTTTATAATGAAAATAATATTTTTTCTGATTTATATAAACGTGTAAGATAGTTTATCAAGAAGATAATACATATTGCAGTAGATGCAATCATTATCCATAAATGGGTCATATCTATACCACCAGCAAATAATTCACATAGTAATAAGGAATGTCCAACTATTGGAATGGCTGCTAATATTTCTGTCATCTCAACCCCAAACAAATTCATAAATAATACAATCATTGGTAACATTTGTAATACATTCATTGAGCTTTGAGCTTCTTTAAACGTTTTTGAGAAACTTGCCATCGCTATAGTTACTCCACTAATAAACAGGGCATAACCAATTAAAATAATTGATGCCAAACCAAGATTTGTCATGTTAAATACAACTTCTACGTTTTCATATATTGAAAACATTTCCACCGCTATATTTAAGCTTATTACTGCCATAACAATACAAATCACTGCAGTAATAATCGCCATTATCGTGTTTGCTATATATTTTCCTGTAACTAACTGTTTTCCACTCATAGGGAATGTTAACAATGTCTCCAAAGTTCCTTTTTCTTTTTCTCCGGCCACTGCATCAGTAGAAAATGTTACAGCAGTCATTGTCATTGCCATAATAGTCAAAATGAATGCTTGAAATAAAATATTATCCACCAAATCATTTTGGCCAACAATAAACTCTGGCACATAAGGAACTAGGTTGAATACATATTCCGGATCTATTCCTACATCAATTAAATACTGTTCTCCTAAATAATTGCTTAATGCATCCAAATAACTTGCTGCAGCCATTGCCGCCATCGCGCTTTCTTGACTTTCTTGATTTCCATATATGTGATATACACCATCTCTTAATATAATATATGCAGAAATCGTTCCATCTTGAAATTTATCATGCATTTCCTCTTCATCAAATTCAACTGGCACGATATTATACTGTGACATAAGTTCTAATCTAACGTCATTGGTTGGATAATTAATACCCACATTATGTATCATTTCTTCTGTGTCATTTATAATGTTTTCAAATAAAAGTGAAAAAACAATAATAAAAACTGGAATCATTAGTGGCACTGACAACATCATCCCTAATGATTTTTTGTCTCTGAACGCTGTTCTCAAATCTTTTCTTAAAGTAATCATAACTTTATTCTTCATCTTCAGCACCTCCAATAAGAGCAAAGAAGGCATCCCTTATATTAGTTGTTTTAGTTTTTTTAGTGATTTCTTCTGGGGTTCCAACTGCTAACAGTTTTCCTTTATGAATTAATACAACTCTATCACAAATGTATTCTGCCTCTTCCATATAATGTGTTGAGTATAAAATACATTTGCCAGAATCTCTTTCTTTTTTTATAAAATCTAAAAGACTCTTACTAGACATTATATCTAATCCACTAGTTGCCTCATCTAATATATAATAATCTGGTGAATGTAATAAACATCTAGCTATCCCCGCTCTTTGCGTTTGTCCTACAGACAAGTCTCCAATTTTTTGATGAATAAAAGTTAAATCTAGCGTTTCCTTAATTTCTTCAATTCTTTCTTTTAGAGTTTTTGAATCTATTTCATAATATTCACCACACATTTTTAATAGTTCATATGTAGAAATATCTTGATACAATCTAGTGTTTCCAGATAAAAAGGCTATTTTCTTTTTTATTTTTATTGGATTATCTTTAAAACTCATGCCATCTACATAAAGTTCTCCAGATGTTGGTTGCATTATTCCTGCTAACATTCTAAGTAATGTTGTCTTTCCAGCCCCATTTGGACCCAAAATACCTAGTATTTCTCCTTTATCAGATGAAAAAGAAATGTCATCATTGGCATAAAAAGATATCTTATTTCTTTTTTTATCGAGTTTAACAAACTTCTTCTTTATATTCTTTACCTCTATCATAACTACCTCCTTGAATAATTATATCACAAAAAAAGGAATTTCTTCCCTTTTATGTTATAGTACAGACATTGCATATATAACAAATATTATAAAGGCTAATATAATTACACCCATAGCTATATATATCTTTTTTCTGCTTAAGCCAGTTTTTTTATTTACTAAAGTTGATGCTACATCTACGCCCATATTACGTTGAATAACATATGCTACTTGAGTAAAGTTTCCATCTATCGGTAATGTTAGTTCTTTTTTGGATATTGTTTTACCTGCTATAAAGAATGGAACTTTTTCAGAAAAATCTATATTTTCATATGTTTTTGTAAGAAGAAGCCTTGCTTTAATTCCATATAATGATGTCCCATATAAGGTATAGTCTTTCTCTATTGATTTTGTATAAGCGACATTTAAACATCTATCTAGAAACATCATATTTTTCTTTAAACTCGCGATATTATCTCCATCTACTTTTTCATTAAATAATTCACAATCAGCAATTATTAAATCAAAATAGTCTTTATCAATATATGCACTTAAATAGCTCGCTAATTGCTCAAAACGCTTAGTTTTATTTTCTATCGGATAAACACTAACATTTGCCTTAAACTCTGTTCTAAAGCCGTTTAAGCACGTACTAATATATTCAATTCTATCACTATCAGCAATTATCAATATTTTTCTTTCGTCTGAAATATTTTTAAAGAAATAATTATCTGGCAGTTCACTACTGAATGCATATGGCACATTGCTATTTCCCTCTATTTCAAATAAAGAAAGAACTTGAACATCTAGTGGTATTCTTCCTCCTGCTGGGAAGTAGATAGTTGGGTTTTGTATTATATCAGAATAATCTGCCCCTATTTCATTATCATAATTAAAGAAGAATACT
>Ga0123353_10000274_pt1 | contig 64224 bp, 78 predicted proteins | sample TergutLab28metaG_3_FD_92763 | JGI IMG/M metagenome (GOLD analysis project Ga0123353, IMG submission 92763) | Labiotermes labralis P3 segment gut microbial communities from Petit-Saut dam, French Guiana - Lab288 P3 | ecosystem: Host-associated > Arthropoda: Insects > Digestive system > Gut ... | reverse complement strand
TTGAGCAGCGCCATTTCGCAGTGGCTTTCATCAAATCATAGATTTGGGAAAGCTGTGCATAAGGCCTGCTTGCAAATCACTTCGCGATTTGAGCAGCGCCATTTCGCAGTGGCTTTCATCAAATCATAGATTTGGGAAAGCTGTGCATAAGGCCTGCTTGCAAATCACTTCGCGATTTGAGCAGCGCCATTATAATCCAAAAGCAACGCAAAGCGCGATTGCTGCCTTTATCTTTTCCTCCAAATCTACGGTCACTGAAATGGAAATCTCAGATGTTGTAATTTGATAATATCGGATTTTTTCTGCCGCAAGTGTGGAAAACACTTTGCTTGCAACTCCCGAATGTGTCGCCATTCCTACTCCGACCAGAGAAATCATCGCAAGGGCTGATTGTTTTTCGATTTTCATTTTAGAAAGCTGGTCATTGTTATCGATGGCTTCTGTGAGTTCATCCGCCTGCTTGGTCGAACAGCTGAATGAAATGGAACATTCGTTTTCTCCGGTGATTTGTTGAGAAATCATATCAACATTGATGTTGAGGTCGCCAAGAAGGCGGAAGAGGTTGGCAACAGCCGCGCCGTCATTTTTGATTTCCCTGATCGAAAAAATCGCACAATCCTCCTGTATGCTGATTCCAGTGATCGGCATTTCCTCTACTAATAAATTATTTTCATTCATAATATATGTTCCTTTTCCCTTATCCTTTTCCAGGGCTCTGCCCACAAAAATTTTGACGCCATATTTTTTAGCGAGCTCCACGCTTCTGGTTTCAATCACGTGAGCACCAAGACTTGACAGTTCCATGATCTCTTCATAAGTGATCTGTGCAAGCGGCTTCGCTTCAGGGTAGACTGCAGGATCCATCGTATAAATACAACCGACGTTAGTGTAGATCTCACAATCCCATCCCAGCTGTGCCGCAATCGCGACCGCCGTCAGATCCGAACCGCCTCTTCCCAGTGTCGTGATGTTTCCACTTTCACTGATCCCTTGAAATCCTGCCACGACGACGACTTTCCCCTGCTCCAGGCATTCTTCAATCTTTTCAGTATTTATTTCTTTGATGCGCGCTTTCGTATGAAGATCGTTTGTAATAAACCCCGACTGAAAGCCGGTCATGGAAACCGCGTCAATTCCTAAATTCTGAAGCGCAATCGCAAGAAGCGCAACTGCCTTCTGTTCACCCGTTGCCAGCAATGCGTCCAGTTCCCTTTTCGGCGTCACTTGCCCCATCTGCTTCGCCAGCGAAATCAATTCGTCCGTCGTCTTGCCCATTGCGCTCGCCACAATAACAATCTTATCGCCGTCCTCTTTGATATCGGCTATATGCCTTGCGATGGCCAGAATCTTTTCCAGCGTGTCGACACAAGTACCTCCGTATTTCTGTACTACATTCATTCTTGCCTCCATTGCTGCTAACGCAGCCACAAACTTTAAACTAAAAAAAATAGTTGGCAGGCACTTTCCCACCAACTAAATAACAACAAAAACAGATTGTCATTAAGTCATTAAGGGATAGCACAACTACTTTCGTAGACAGTCTTAACGTTATTCACGATAAGCCCACCAAAACTCCATGCCTGAAGTTCCAGTTCGGCGAAGGTTCCTCCAAACAAGTCATTGCCCGCCGGCCACTTGTTCTTCTTTTCTTCCGCGCCTCTATCAACATAATTGTACCTAGTGTACCCGATTTATTTTTAGATTGCAAGTCTTTTTGGTTATTTATCACAAATATCATAAAAAAAATATTTCCAGTTATTTATTTTTGTGTTCTTAAACAAAATTTTTATTCACTTGCTCACGGTCGTCTCATCGTGTATAATTGATTCAAAGATAAAGTTGAAAGGCAAAGGGAGGCGATTCAAATGGTTCGTTTGCTCATCGGACATAAAGGGTCCGGAAAAACAAAAAATATGGTTGACTTGGCAAATCAAAGCGTTGAAACAGCACATGGAAGTATAATTTTTATTAATAAAAACCAAAGATTAATGTACGATTTAAAGTACCAAATCAGAGTGGTCTGTATGGAAGACTATGATGGGATTACGAATTGCGATGAATACATTGGATTCCTCTATGGGATTATCAGTTCCAATCATGATATTGAACAAATCTTTATCGACAGTATATTGAAACATGCTGATTTTACTGTTTCAGACTTACCTGCATTTATTTCAAGGCTGACTAAGATTTCCAAAGCCTACGGCCCTGAGTTTATTGTAAGCCTTAGTGTTGACAAGGAAGAAATGGTTGGTGTTGACTTTTCGGATTGTGAAATATTAAATTGATCGAAGAGGATCAATTATGAAATATAAGTAATGACGGTGAATTTTCACCGTCTTTTCATTCAATAGGGAATATCCTTTCCTGAAAAAAAACGGCTGAATTAAATATGGAAAGAAGATGAATAATGAGACACGTATATATATTTGTAGTATTAGCAGCATTTTTATTCGGAACGATGGAAGTAGCATTAAAGCTTGCCGGTGGCCAGATGGACTCTTTTCAGCTAACCTTTTTACGGTTTATCATCGGCGGCCTGCTGCTTCTGCCGTTTGCACTTATCGAGGTAAAAAAGCGGAAAATTAAGTTAAGCCGGAAAGATTACGGTTATCTGCTGATTTTGGGCATCCTATGTATACCGGTCAGCATGCTTCTTTTCCAATTGGGCGTTATGAGGTCCAACGCGTCAACGGCCGCTGTCCTGCTGTCCGTAAACCCCTTATTTACAATGGTCTTTGCTCATTTTTTGACAAATGAAAAAATCACGAAGCAAAAGGCAATGTCATTGCTGATTGGTATGGCAGGCCTTATTATGATGATTCGTCCATGGGATATCCAAAAAGGAAATACGGTAATGGGCGTTATCCTTATGATTTTAGCAGCTATGTTTTTTGGCCTTTATACGGTAATGGGCAAAATCAGTGTAAATAAAATTGGCATTATGGCTCAAACGTCCATCAGTTTCATTCTGGGCTCTTTGGTACTGCTCGTTATTATGTTAGTGATGCAAAGGCCGGTACTGGCAGGCGTTGCCGAAAACTTTATTTTGGTTCTGTATATCAGTATTTTCGTAACAGGGTTAGGCTACTATTGTTATTTCATGGCTATTCGTAAATCAGACGCGACGACAGGTTCTATTACATTTCTGATTAAGCCGGCCATTGCGCCGATCATAGCAGTCATCGTGCTGCGAGAAATTCTTTTATGGAATACGTATTGCGGCATTATTCTCGTTTCGCTGGCCTCTTGGCTCAATCTCAGAAAAAAGAATCAAAGTTAAGGGGAACAAGATGAATAAGAACCATACCATCAATCTGGATAAAATTGAATCGATTTTTAACAGCAGAAAGCCGGAAGTGATTGGACAATACCACTATTTTTCCGTATTGGTTCCGCTTGTCGTCATAGAAGAGGAACTTCATATCCTCTATGAAGTTCGTTCAGATACGTTAAAACGGCAGCCGGGTGAAATTTGTTTTCCGGGAGGAAGGATGGAGGCAGGAGAAACAGAAGAGACATGCGCACTGCGTGAGGCTACCGAAGAGCTCGGCATTCCAATGAGCGCAATCAGGGTTATTGCTCAACTCGACAGTCTATACACTTATAGTAACTTTACGATGTATTCGTTTCTCGGAGTCATTGACCGGGAAGAATTAAAGAATGCAACAATCAACACAGAGGAAGTTAAATCCATTTTTACGATCCCGCTTTCTCAGCTACTAGAAACGAGTCCGTTTATATATAAAATGGATATTATTCCAGATGTTGGGGATGATTTCCCATATAAATTAGTAAATTTTTCTAATGGATATAATTGGAGAAAAGGAAAATCTGAAGTACCGATTTACCACTTTGATGGAAAAACCATATGGGGCTTAACCGCCCGAATTACACACAATTTGGTAAAGATAATTCAACAAAAAAAATGACAAAAAACTGGATGGAAAACAGAGGGAAAACCGTCCTCCGTTTTTACTTGGAAAAATTTAGGGATGGTTTTTTGATTAACTTACCCTTATACTGGAATCATGCAAGTTTTCCCAAATCGAAAACTACAAGTAAAAATGCATGAAAATGAAAGGAAGGACAAATCATGAAAAAGAAATTTGTCACATATTCGTTAGCACTTTGTATGTTGCTGATCATAGCAACACCAGCACAGGTATTTGCCTCAACAAATTGCACTGACATATGTAAGGTTCAAAGTAACGTCAAAAACTACACTCAAGTTACCAAAAACTGTAATGTTAATTACACCACATATAGCAATGTTGTTCAGTCAATCCATACCAGCAATTGTAACGTAAAGCCCATTACGATTACAAATAGCAGCTGTAACGTAAAAGTGATTACAAACTCAAACAGCAACTGTAATGTATTAACTACAAATTCTAAGTGCCAAAATTGTAACACAGTCAACTGCGTAAAAGACGCATGCGGGAACAAAAAGAACAATTGTAATCAAGGAAACAATTGTTCCGATAAATCGCAGAATTGTGCTCAATGCAGCTGTAATCCATCCAATACGAACAATACCAATAATATCAGCAATAATAACAACAACAACAATATCAGCAACAACAACAATAATAATAATACCAATAATAATACTAGCAACCAGGAAAGCGACACAAGTACAAGCATTAACAACTATGAACAACAGATCGTAGAGCTGGTAAACAAAGAACGTGCTGCGGCCGGTCTGAGCCCGCTGAAAATAAATATAAAATTATCTGCAATGGCCAGAGTAAAAGCAGAAGACATGCGAGACAACAATTATTTCTCACACACTTCACCTACATACGGTTCCCCATTTGACATGATGAAGCAATTCGGCATATCGTTTACTGCCGCGGGTGAAAATATCGCGAAAGGCCAAAAAACACCTGAATCTGTCATGAGCGGCTGGATGAATTCCCCCGGTCATAGAGCCAACATTTTAAGTGCGAATTACAACCAGATCGGTGTCGGCTATGTTACGGACAGTAGAGGCACTACGTACTGGGTGCAGGAATTCATTAGATAAGTAAACAATAAAGAAACCTCCTTCTAAGATGCCATTGTGAATCATTGTGCGCTGATGGAGTACAATGGCATCTTAAGGTTCCATGGGGGAACCTTAAGATTGCTGACAGGCCGGTTTTATCGGAACTTATTTTCTCATTCTGAGTTGCCCGCAGGCAGCATCAATATCACTCCCCAGCTCCCGCCTGATTGTGACGCTTATCCCTTTTTTTTCGAGTCTTTCTTTGAAGGCAGTTGCGCTTCTTTTATCAGGGGATTGATAACTTGTCCCAGAAACAAGATTCAACGGAATCAGGTTTACATGGCAAAGCATTCCTTTTAATTTTTGTGCCAGCTCATCCGCGTTTTCAGGTTGATCATTTTTCCCTTGAATCAAGGCATATTCAAAGGTGATTCTCCTGCCTGTCTTTTTTGTATACGCCTTGCAAGCGGAAAAAAGCTGATCCATTGGATAGCTGCGCCCAATCGGCATGATTGCGGTTCTCTCCGCGTCGTTTGATCCATGCAAGGATACCGCCAGGTTAACTTGTGGGAAATCAATCGAAAAGCGCTCAATCATCGGGATAATTCCACATGTGGATATGGTTATACTTCTCGCCCCGATATCTAAGCCTTCCTTTGCGTTGATCAGGCGTATAAAACGAGACAATTGATCGTAATTGTCAAATGGTTCTCCTGTGCCCATTACGACGACATTGCCGATTCTCTCACACGTGTCACGCTGTGCACAGATAATCTGATCTACCATCTCCCACTCGCTTAAGTTGCGCGCCAAGCCATCTTTTCCGGAAGCGCAAAACAAACACCCCATTCTGCATCCCGCCTGAGAGGAGATGCAGATGGAGTTTCCGAATTTATACTTCATAAAAACACTTTCAATTGTATTTCCGTCTGGAAGTTCGAATAAATATTTCCTCGTCTCATCTTCCTTCGAAAGCTGACATTCGATAATTGACAAACTTCCAATTTCAGCAATCTCTTTTAGTTTCTCACGCAGATTAACCGGCAAATCTGTCATTTCATCAAAGGAAGTAATTCCTCTGTATATCCATCTAAATACCTGTTTCGCACGATATTTGTTTTCGTTTATTTTTTGAAAAAACATTTCAAGTTCGGATAAATCAAACGTTTTTAAATTTTCTTTCATAAGTACCCTTTTACTCTATACTCCTCGTATTGTACATGACCTCTGCTTTTGTCCAGTCCGCGACATGAAACCAAGCTTCAATATAATCATTTCTCGCGGCTTGATATTGTAGAAAGTATGCATGCTCCCAGATATCGATCGGAATGATCGGGATCCTGTCATAGCTGTATGGCGTCACCTGGTTTTCAGTATTAATGATATATAGACTTCCTTGTAGATCTGTTACAAGCCATGTCCAGCCGGAACCAAATACGGCCATCGCCGCAGCCGTAAAATCCTTCTTAAAGTTATCGAAGCTGCCAAATTTCTTTTCAATCGCTTTGCTTAAGTTTCCGGAAGGCAAAGCGTTTGGCGCGGGATTCATCATATCAAAATAATAATTATGATTCAAAACGCCCCCTGCGTTGCGAAAAACGGGCGTTCGAATCTCTGCAGGTAAATTGTTTACGTTTTTTATGAGCTCCACAAGGCTATAGTACTGGTAAGCCGGATATTTTGCCATCACCTCATTTAAATTATAAACATACTTTTTGTGTAAAACGAAATGATGTACTGAAATCGTTTCTTTGTCAATATAAGGCTCAAGTCCATTTACCGCATATGGAAGTTCAGGTAGATAATAGGGCGCCTGCTGCTCGTTCAAATCGTCTCTTCCCTCGTCCAAATTGCTTCTTCTCTCGTTTAATTTGCCTCTTTCTTCTTTCATAAAAACCTCCCAAAAGAATTGTTTTTTACAACTATATTCCTTTGGGAGGGAAATCATGCTTTCTTATATTTTTACCACATCTATTCCAGTTTTATGCCCGTTGAGGTCGTATTCTCCGAGAGAAGGTTTTTCAATGAGTTCAACCGCAAGCGTCTCTTTCATAATGTAGTCCTTATACCGATCGACCGCTGCTCTTACTGCTTCATCCGCGTCCAGCTCGATTCGGATATTGTCCATCATTTCAAAGTCCTTCTGCTTTCTAAGCTGCTGTACTTTGGAAATCAGTTCTCTAGCCAGACCTTCCCCAGCCAATTCAGGCGTGATGGTCGTATCGAGAATGGTAAAAAGATTGTTTTCCATCGCAGCGGAAAATCCTTCCTTCGCGCTGATTTTAATATCTACGTAATCCTTTTGAATGGTAAAGGACTCGCCATCGATAAGCATCTCTGCTTGACCGTTACGTTCGAGTTCTGCTACAAACGCCGCAGGTTCCACCTGTGAAAGCGCTGCCCCGAAGGCTTTAATCTTCGGGCCGAAAACTGGTCCGGCTACTTTAAAATTCGGTTTCAGGCTGTAGTTCATATACTGCTGAAGTTGGTTTTCAAAAACAACGCGCTTTACGTTAAGTTCTTCCATGATGAGTGGCGTCAGATCACCGATCACCGACTCATATTTTCCGTCTACCAAAATTTCTGTCAGAGGCTGCCTTACTTTGATCCTTTCCTTTTCTCTTGTTCCCCTTCCAAGGGCAACCAAACTTCTAACGAGATCCATCCTCTGTTCAACCGTCTCATTGATCAGCTTTTCGCTCGCTTTCGGGTAGTATGAAATGTGAACAGACTCTTCGCCAGTCAGCTTCGTATAGATTTCTTCGGTTATGAATGGCGCGAACGGCGCAGCAACCTGCGCAACGCCAACCAGTATTTCATACGTAGTGGCATATACTGATTTTTTATCATCTGTAAGTTCTTCCGCCCAGAATCTTCTTCGGGCACGCCTGATATACCAGTTTGATAAGTCTTCGGAAACAAAATCCTGAATTTTTCTGACCGACTTCATATGGTCATAGCGATCCATTTCTTCTGTTACTTCTAATATCATCCGGTTGTATTTGGATAAAATCCACCTGTCCAGCTCCGGCCTGTTTTCATAAGGCACATCGAAGCTTTTTGGATCGATGCCATCTTCGTTGGAATACAGAACAAAGAAATTGTAAACGTTTCGGAGTGTCCCAAAAAACTTGCTCACAACTTCGATGAGGCCTTCTTCATCAAACTTTGTTGGAGACCACACAGGGGAAGTATGCATTAAATACCACCTTGTCGCGTCCGCTCCGTATTTATCGAACAACTCAAACGGATCAACCGTATTATTTTTTGTCTTGCTCATCTTCTTCCCCTCTTTATCAAGGATCAGATCATTTACAAGCACATTTCGGTAAGGTGCAACCCCTTTGATAAAGGTAGAAATCGCGATGAGCGAATAAAACCATCCGCGTGTCTGATCGATTCCTTCACAGATAAAATCAGCCGGGAACAATTCAGCTTCAAAATCTTCCTTGTTTTCAAATGGATAATGGTGCTGTGCAAACGGCATCGCGCCGCTGTCAAACCAACAGTCCATGACTTCTGATATGCGGCTCATCGTCTTTCCGCAAACCGAGCAAACAATATGGACATCATCCACATATGGCCTGTGCAGCTCAATGTCTTCTGTAATATTTTCAATAGCCCGGGAAGCGAGTTCCGCCCTGCTGCCGATGCACTCAAGCTGTCCGCATTCGCATCGCCAGATCGGAATCGGCGTACCCCAGTAGCGGTTTCTGGAGATAGCCCAGTCATTTACATTCTCAAGCCAGTTCCCAAATCGCTTTTCCCCGATAAAGTCCGGGAACCAATTTACTTTATTGTTATTCGCAACCAACTGGTCCTTGAGTTTGGTCATTTCAATATACCAGCTCGGTTTTGCGTAATAAATCAGAGGTGTGCTGCATCGCCAACAATGGGGATAATTATGCTCCATCTTTTCTTTGGTAAAAATTTTATTTTCTGCGGCAAGCCATTTGATGATATCAATTTCCACCGATTCATCCGTTACGATTCGCCCCGCCCATGGCGTATGTGTATATTGCCCCTGGTCATCGACCGGATTTGGAACCGGCAGGTCATACCGTCTCCCCGTCTGATAGTCATCCTCTCCAAATGCCGGCGCTGTATGAACAATTCCAGTACCGTCTTCTATGGTAACATAATCCGCGCACGTTATGAAAAATGCTTTTTTATCTACTTCGATGAAAGGCATGAGCTGTTCATATTCAATATGCTCTAATTCCCTGCCTTTGACTTCAACTAAAACGTCGTAGTTTTCGACGCCCAATACTTTATCAGCCAGCGCTTTTGCGACATACACGATACTGCCTGCAGAAGGCGCGCCCTCACGCAGCTTTGCCTTGACGTAATCGATGTCATGTCCAACAGTGAGCGCAACGTTTGACGCCAGCGTCCACGGCGTCGTCGTCCAAGCCAGGAAATATTCGTCCGCATCTTTTCGCTTAAACATGGCGATAACTGTATTTACCTTTACTTCTTTATACCCTTGCGCGACTTCGTGGGACGCCAGGCCTGTCCCACAGCGAGGGCAATAGGGAAGAATCTTATGACCTTCAAACACCAGCCCTGCTTTGAAAAATTCTTTGATGATCCACCAGCAGGATTCAATATAATCGTTGTCCAGCGTGATATACGGATTATCCATATCGATTAGAAAACCCATCCGCTTCGTCATCTCACGCCACATTCCTTCATATTTAAATACGGATTCTCTGCATTTTGCGTTGAACTCTTTAATTCCGTACTTTTCAATGTCTTGTTTCCCGGACATCGCAAGCTGTTTTTCCACTTCAATTTCAACAGGAAGCCCGTGCGTATCCCAGCCAGCTTTTCTTTTGACTTCAAAGCCATGCATCGTTTTGTATCGACATACGGAATCCTTTAATGTTCTCGCGATGACGTGATGGATTCCCGGCCGTCCGTTAGCTGTCGGCGGTCCTTCATAAAAGATAAAGGAAGGTTTATTCTTCCTCGCTTCCACACATTTATTGAGTAAATCAATTTTTTCCCAATTCTCCGCTTGCTCCATCTGTACTTTTGCAATCGGTTTGTCGGATAAATTTTCAAACATACTTGCCTCCATTGCGGCCAACGCAGCCACAAATCTTATTTTCTTCCTTTTTTTGAATATCATTTCCTATTTTACTCTACCAAACATTGAAATGTCAAGGATTTTTCTTTTGTTTGGGGTCTTATTCTAATCATGAGTATTCATGTAAAAATGCAATAAAACCAATAAAAAAAGTTGAATTTTGACACAATACTCTGTATGATAAAAGAAAGCATGAAAAAAGGAGGGCTGCACAATGCCGCTTGTTTTGCTTGGCGCATTAGTTGCCGTTTGTGTAATCGCATATAGCTACGTGATCAATCATCAAGATCGGTTTGTGCGTAAAAAGCCAACTTCGAACGATCCCTTTGATGTCATTTATCTGCCTGCGGATCTTGAGGCCGAAAAAGAGAAAAAACATCAAAGTGACACAAAAGATGATCAATTATGACCCGCATCTTCTCTGAATGCGTTATACAACTCTTCATTGATGTTCCTTAAACGGATCGGCTTCAGATGATCATCGGTAACCGGATGCCGCGTCTCTCCTTTAACAAGGAGTTCCTCTGTTCCCTTTCTATAAATTTTATATGCCATCACAATGGTTGCGCCCTTAAACTTGGCTGCCCATGTCTTTACGATCAGCAGGTCATCATACTTTGCCGGAGATTTGTATTCGCAGTAAACGGACGCTACCGGCAGCCAGATGCCCTGCTGCTCAAGCTGCGTGTACGGAAACCCGAGCTCACGCAAATATTCTGTTCTGCCAACTTCAAAATATTTGACATAATTTGTGTGATATACGATCCCCATGCGATCGGTATCCGCAAACGGAACCCTGATCACTGTTTCATATATTTTCATCTACTTCCTCCTACCCCTTCATTTAATAAATACCAGTATAGCAAAACTATTAAAATGCAGTCAACAAATTTCGGAGTTTTTGTTAGTTACACTCAATAAATTTTATAATTTTTGTTGGGTGTAATCAACAAAATCGCATCATAACTGGCTCAACTCTGCTCTAATCTGATCCGCCCGATAGCGTTGCCAATTAAAGTCCCTAAAATCATTTGTTCCGGGCGTTTGGCTGGTCATTATTTCACGTCGATATTGTTCTGTTAAGATCAATTTTAATTCTTCTTTTAATACGTTCTCATCGGTATCTGCCGCGTCCAGCTCCAGATACAAATCATAAAGATATGGAACAGCGGCGTCTGACAAGTCTGCCATAGCCGAAATATCGAAAGCTACGCTCTGATCTGCCTTATATCTTTGAATATTGTATTTCGCGATCATGCCATCCACATTCATATGGGCCAGCGCCATGAACAAAACGATAAACCCGATGATGATGACTCTTGATGCGTTGAATTTTTTAATCTGCCTGACTAAAACAACTAAAAAGATTAAGAAAAGCAACAGCATGAACCAGCTTGTGAAAACCCGAAGTTGCGTAAGTCCATAGGACTGAATGTACATCACCATCTTACTGAACGCAGTGATAATCAAAAGCATCGTAAACGCTGAAACGCAAGCAACCTGTATGCGAAGCGTTCTGGGCTCCTCTGCCCTGTCTCTTTTTATTACTGTGTACGTCGCTGTTAATATTGCCAGATTAATTCCGGCTACGGTACATAATTCAAAGAAACCTCTGCGCGCGTACTCCGCGTACGTAAACGTTTCCGGAAGCGTTCCCTGAAATGCTGAAAAGAAATAGACCGCTTGCACTGCGAAAAAAACAAAGTAAACCGTGTTGAATGCTGTCAAAGCGCTATAAATCGTAAGTCTCGGTGCAAACCGCACACTCACTGCCAACTGATCCATCGATTCCCGCTCCAGCTCGTCCGTATATCTTTCCTTCACATTGCCATAAACGAGCCCGTAAAGGTAAGATGCAACCGGAATGCCCAACAGAAACTGCCAGGCATAGCCGAAAAATTGTTCCGGCCGAATCAGCGCGTAAATCTTTCCCGCAAAATGTTCAAAGGCCATATCCGCTGAAATAAGCAAGTGAATAACTCCAATGAGAATCGGTAAAAAGACGACAATGCCGATCAAAAGGCTGAGAATATTCTTCCCACTTTTATGATTGTGTACACTGTTCTTTACACCGCACGCGCAGCAGATAAAATTCGAAAAAGGAAGAATGATAAATTGTAAAATCGCATCTCCGATGATGTAAATTGAAAGCTTTTTCTCGATTGGGCGGCCTGTTGTTAAACATACCCAATACACATATACCATCATTAAAAATAAGAAGTCCAAACCTTTTATGATCATCAGATCAAAAATTGAAAACTGCACAGCAGACAGGAAAACCAGCGCAAGGCAAACCAAACTTCTAAAATTCTGTTTCATTCCTGATTTGTACATGTAAAAAAACGTTGTAGCACAGATGATGAGAGAAAAGATGCTTACACCTGCGCCAAGTGAAAACGGGTGAATCAAATTCCAAAATAAAAACCCACAAACCAGCATGCCAAAAGCAAACGCTATGTCGGCTTTTTCAAACTCCATTGGCCGCTTTGCCTTAACGATATACTGGCTTCCACCAAGCGAGTCAAATACTCTTTCTTCCATTTCTAATCTCCAATCCTAATCCTTTTATAGTTTTTTCGCGATTTCTTCTATTTTTTTAAACCGATGGTTAATGCCCGACTTTTTCATGGGCGGATCCATCATTTCGGCGAGTTCCAAAAGGCTTGCTTCCGGATTTTCAAGGCGCAGCATTGCTGCCTCATATAACTTTTCAGGCAAAACTCCGAGTCCTTTTTCTGCCTCGATTTTGCGGATTTGCGAAATTTGACGTTCTGCTGTATTGACTGTCTTGTCCAAGTTTGCACTGTCACAATTTAGTGCACGGTTTGCCTTGTTGCGCATTTCTTTTACGATCTTTACATTTTCAAAAACGAGCAGGTGAGAATGTGCACCCATGATGTTCAAGATGTCTATGATCTGCCCTGATTCTTTTACATATGCAATGTAGTTTTTTTTACGTTGAACCATTTTGGCATGTAAATCGATAAAACTATTGATCAACTTTTTTACGTCGTTTGCAAGCGTCTGGGTATTACATACGATTTCAATATGATACCCTTTCTCCGGATCGCTGATGGCGCCGGCGCCGAGGAACAAGCCCCTTAGGTACGACTTTCTGCAACACTTTGTCTTGATAAGTCCTTCATATATACCGTCGCTGATCGTATTGAGACCTTCTTTGACCATGAGAATTCCCGTCTCCCTCAGAATCTGCTCGCTTCCCTCCTCTGGCGAAATGGTCAGTAAATAAGACTTGGTCTTTTTCAGGCTGGTTCCCTGACCGATTTCAACCTCAGAACTTGCGTTGAAATATTCTTTAATCAGCTTTTTATAGCGTCTGGCGATGGCCGGATTCTCCGTCAATATCACGACGGTAATTCTGCCGCCGCCGCCAAGCCTGACACTTCCGCACACACGAATAAAGCCGGCGATTTCTGCGAGCATACAGCATTTCTTTTCCGGCTCTATGTGGGCTAGTTCATTTTTAGTTTCGGTCGCAAAGGACATAAAATCCCTTTCTGGTTTTTTCTTTTTACTGCTTAAAATTATTACAAATCTCTGTGTTTGACTGTAATTCTCTTCCCCTGACGTTTAAATATTTCAGCAAATTCATTCACCATCGAAACCGATCGATGCTGGCCGCCGGTGCAGCCAAAAGCAATATTTAAATGATATTTGCCTTCTCTGATATAGCATGGTATTATATCGGAAATGAGATCGTCAACCTTTTGAATGAAGTTTTTACTTTCAGGAAATTTCATGACATATTCTCTGACTTTTCTATTGTTGCCCGTCAACTTTTTTAAGGAGGGAACGTAATATGGGTTAGGGATAAACCGCACATCAAATACCATATCCGCATCGAGCGGAATTCCATTTTTGTACCCGAATGACTCGATATGAATCGTAAAATCCGAAGCGCCCTTTTCCGTCGTAAGGAGTTGCTTTATCTCCTCTCTGAGCCGCATAGCCTTCATGTTTGACGTATCAATGATATAGTTGGCCAGATTTCGGATCTCGCTTAAAGCTTCTTTTTCTTTTTGTATCCCAACGATCGTAGAAACGTTCCCGGACAGTGGATGTGTCCGTCTCGTCTCGTTAAATCTTCGAATCAGAACCTCATCCGACGCCTCTAAAAAAATCAACTTATACTCCATTTGGCTGCTTTGCAGATCATTTAAACAGGCTTTAATGTCGGAAAAAAATTCTCCGCCTCGAATGTCGACCACAAAGGCCGCTTTTTCAATGCCGCTTTTTTCACTGGCGGTCAGCCCGATAAAGTTCTTGATCAAAGAAGGCGGCATATTGTCGATGCAATAATAGCCTAAATCTTCAAGACAGATTATCGCCTGCGTCTTTCCGGCTCCAGACAGTCCTGTTACGATTACCACTTGCATTTTAATACTCCTCTACATTTACAATTCTGCTCATCTCAAGCCCCGCATCCAGCGCCCGTTTGATCGCCGGCCCGCATGATCCCACTATGGCGGATGTATGCGCATCACTGCTGACTATATATCGCACGTCGGTCTTTGAAGTCAGTTTAATTTCCTCAATCGTCAAATTGCGGTGGCGCGCGCTGATTTCCATTAATGTCCCTCTGTCTGCGCAAGCCTTCGAGATCTCGAATAGATCAACATGGCCTTTGTCTCCCGGATGCGTTAAAACTTTGATCGGATTTTCATAGATAGCCCGAATCATCATGTCGGTGTTTTTTTTAAGCAATCTTTGTTTTCCCGGCAAGGGTACTGGACTGATATGATGTATATAATTCTGAATGACATATCCGTTTTTAACGCCGAAGTGATACCCTGCCAGTATAAAATCATAGCAGGCAAGTTCTTCTTTTGAAACATCCAGACCATTTTGAGTGTGTATAATATTTGCTTCAACAGCAAGAAATATATCCATCTCTTGATACATTTGCCGCAATTTTTCAATCTTTTCTCGCATATCCGGAATCTTTTCGCGGTCAATGCCATAAAACAAATGTCCAGGCCCGTGGTCTGATATGGCGATTCCTGAAAGCCCTTTTTCGTAAGCAACGCGTACATTGTCTTCAATCGTACCCTTCCCGTCCGAGTAGACCGTATGCATATGATAGTCATATTTGACCCGATAATTTTTAACTCCCATGAAATTTTAATCCCCTATAATCTTTACTTCAGTCTCAAGCATCACGCCAAATCGGTCGTACACCGTATTTCGGACCAAATTCATAAGGTCAATGATATCCGAAGCTGTTGCGCCTCCCTGATTGACGATAAAGCCTGCGTGAAGCGGCGATACCCGCGCGCCCCCAACCGCAATCCCTTTCAGTCCGGAATCCTCTATCAGTTTTCCGGCAAAGTACCCTTCAGGCCTCTTGAAGAAACTTCCTGCGCTTGGCATAGAAACCGGCTGCTTTTCATTACGCATCTCCATAAGCTCTTGCATTCTTTTCCTGATCTTTTCAGGTTCCCCGTACGCCAGCCTTAAGTTCACGCTTAGGGCAATGTCGCCGGACTCCTGTAACAGGCTATGTCTATATCCAAATTTTAATTCCTCTCCCGTGGCTGTATATACGTCATACTCCCTGATTGAAAGAATCTCTACATGTTCAACGATCTGGGCCATCTCTCCGCTATACGCGCCGGCATTCATATAAACCCCGCCGCCGATGCTGCCCGGAATACCGGAAGCAAATTCAAATCCGGAAAGACCCGCCTCCATCGCTTTTTTCGCAACCACAGACAGGAGCGTTCCCGCTCCTGCTGTAAGCGTTTCTCCTTTTGTTTCGACGGAGGAAAACGCGTCACCCAGTTTGATGATCGCGCCCGAATAGCCTCCGTCTTTTACAAGTACATTGGAACCGTTTCCGATGATCATATACTTTTTATTCGCCTGCGAAAGCACGCGCAGCGTATGACAAAGCTGATCGATATTCTGTGGAATGATCAGAAACTCCGCTTCACCTCCGGCTTTAAAAGAAGTATATGCCCGCATGTCACAATTCCTGACGATATCCTCAATCGATATTTTCTCAGAAAGGTACTCATAAATGTCCCCTGCCATCAATTCAATATTTCCTCCGATCGCTGCTATACAAGTATATTGACAATCATGCCGGAGCTTGCGTATGCGCTGTTCAGCCAACTGTTGTTTGACCAACTGCCGCTTTGCCAAGTGTTGTTCAGCCAGTTGTTGTTCATCCAGCTATTGCTTAACTGCGAATTGGAATAGTTCGAATTCAGGAAATTAACGAAAGTCTCTTGCAACGCTGAATTGTACGCCATCTTAAAAGCGTTTCCGCTCACATCTCTAAGTTTGTTTCCTAAGCTCCCTACCCCCTGAAAATTCTTAGCGAAGCTCCCGTCCGCAATCGACTGGCTTAATTTACTCTCATCAGAAATAGACAGCATGCCTTTTGAATCCATCGTGATACCGGAAAAGCCAAGCGCCCTGCTAAAATTTCTGGCGATGGTCATAATCTGGTTATCCAAATCAGGAAAACTTGAGGATGCATTCTTTAGTTCGTTAAAAGCGTTTATAAATCCCTGTACGGATTGTGCCGCAGATCCGGCGTCGGACGCGTAGGTAAGTTGAGTCGAACCTGTCTTTTTCAACGTCGCCGTCACACCATCCATCAGTTTAACTGATTCGTTGGACTGACTGGAATACGCTGCTCCGTTTACAGTATACTCTGCGTTTTGGGACGCTTTGCTAACAACACCTATATTCGCCGCGCTTTCATCCTTTACGGTAAATTTTCCGTCTTTCTCACCCGTTTTCATGCCCGAAAGCTGCAGACTGACCGTTCCGCTTTCCTGATTTTCGACAACTGTTGCCTTAACTCCTATGTCAGAAGCATTTATCTGTTTTGCCATCGCGGCAAGCGCAATTTTATTATCATCCTTATCAGCCAGGCTGACGCTGAAAGCGCTTGTCTTTCCAGCGCTGTTTGTAATGCTAAGGTCAAATTTGTCTCCAAATGAATTTTCACTTGCTTTTAGCTCATCGCCTTTGTTTTCCTGGCTTGAAGCAAGTTGTCTAACGTTTACGTCTGTTTTGGTATAGGTCGACACTGTTGCATTTTTCGCAACGCTTGCTGATAATATCTCATCATTCGTATACGAAGCCTCTTTTCCAATACTCTGAGAGTATTGTGACAACGATGCCATCGAAAAGATCTCAGACTTTAGCGCATTCGCCTTGACGCTCACATTTCCAAGATCACTATAAAGCGTACTATTGAAATAGGATGAACTCTTGGAAGTAGCGTTGCTTTGCGCTGTCAGGCTGTTCATATATTTTAATAAGGATCCTGTCTGGCTAAAATAACCCTGCACAGGATAAAGAGAATTGCTGATTGATCCGACTGCCATATATGCCCCCTCCTTTTTCATTGATTTGACACGAATAGTTTGTTATAATAGTATATCATATTTTCTAAATACATTGCCACTGATTTTGTTTTTAATATACCTAACTAGGAGGAAAAATAGAATGCTAAAAGAAAAGATCGTACTGGCTTATTCAGGTGGGTTAGATACATCGGTTATCCTCACCTGGCTCAAAGAGCGCTATGACTGCGAGATCATCGCTGTATGCTGCAACGCGGGACAAAAAGAAGATTTTGCCGCCATTGAAAAAAAAGCTTATGCCACAGGCGCCGCCAAATCGTATGTTCTCGATATTCAGGAAGAGTTTATCACAGACTTTATATGGCCCACACTTAAAGCCGGGGCAATTTATGAAAATGACTATCTGTTAGGCACTTCAATGGCAAGGCCGCTCATGGCGAAAAAGCTCGTTGAGGTCGCTGAAAAGGAAGGCGCTTTTATCATAGCCCATGGCTGCACAGGTAAAGGAAACGATCAAGTTCGTTTTGAAACAACGATCAAAGCGCTCAATCCAGCAATTAAAATTATTGCGCCGTGGAGAACCTGGGACCTGCATTCCCGTGAAGACTGCATCGATTATGCTAAATCACATAATATTCCAATTTCACAGACGCTTAAACAAATTTACAGCAGGGATGAAAACATATGGCATATTAGTCATGAAGGCGGAAACCTTGAGAATCCCTGGAATGAACATCTCGACGATATCCATGTATTGAGCGTGCCTCCTGAAAAGGCGCCGGACCAGCCGACTTATGTGGAAATTGGATTTGAAAAAGGCGTTCCGGTTTCTGTAAATGGAAAAAAACTCGGACCCGTAGATATTCTGCTCACGCTAAACGAACTGGGCAGCGCAAACGGCGTGGGGACCATCGACATCGTCGAAAATCGTCTTGTTGGAATGAAATCAAGGGGTGTCTATGAGACGCCGGGTGGTACGATCTTATACAAAGCGCATGCAGCGCTTGAGAAACTGATTCTCGACAGGGATACGATGCAATACAAAGCCACCGTTGCGCAAAAGTATGCGCAGCTTGTCTATGACGGTTTATGGTATACTCCGTTGAGAGAGGCCATCGCTGCTTTTGTGGATTATACTCAGGATCTTGTTTCCGGTGACGTTCGAGTTAAGCTTTATAAAGGAAGCTGCACGCCTGTCGCCAGCAAATCACCGAATTCTCTTTACAGTGAAGAGTATGCCACATTTAGCCGAGACCATGTTTACAAGCAAAGCGATGCCGAAGGGTTCATCAACCTCTTCTCCTTACCGCTGAAGATCAGAGCAATCCAGAAATTGTCACAGCAAGGCGCCAGCCTTGAAAACGACTCGCTCGAATTTCAGGTATTGAAAAGCGAAGATTTTATTCGATAACAGAGCTTTGCCGTCCCGCCAGGGAACCCATGGTTCCCCTCGGCGGGCGTTGCGTGTCGTATACTCTAGCCTTTTTCTAAGGCATAGCCGTCAATTGCATCAGAACTTCCATCTTCTTAAACAGACTGCGCTCAATGGCACTATAAAACAGCTCAATGTTTTCCTTTTGTAAATAAGCGATAATTGACGCGTTATACTCCTGCTCGTTTAAATCGATTTCAAAGGGCGGATATCCTTTTCCCATCAAAAAGTAATACATGGCGGCCCTCGCGACCGCTTCCGAGTAAGTTTCAAATGGGTAAGTCTCAATGATACGGTGATGCAAACGGGCTGCCTTCAGGATCGGGTTTGCTTCCGCATCTTCCGAGTAAAACCAGTTCATCAAAAGTTCAATTTGTTCTTTGATTTCTGAAGGGTGCGGCGGGTTATAATCAAGCGATATCAAAACAGGGTTGCTTTTTCGGCAGCAAGAATCCGGATCTCCGGATAATTTTTTTTGAAAATTTATAAGCATTTCAAAATTGAGCGTGGAAGACATTTCCAGCATGTCAAGCCCATACTTAATAAGTAAATTGTATCGTTCTACAAGCCCGTGTTCCATCAAACTGGCATTTTCCAGGTATTCCCCGTTCAGAATTCGCTCAATTTGGTTCCTTTCCAGCCTACTCCCGTCAAGGCACATCGAGCTGTACACCCAATCGAGCAAATTCAATTGCTGTATGTATTGGGAGACTTCTCTCTGGTACGGTTTTCTGTTATCCAAAATAATTTGCTTCTTTTTAATTTCACGAAACATATTTGCCGCCTCCTTATCCGACAGACGATCACGGCTTTTCTTTCAGTATACAAGATTTTTTGTTATTTTAAAATCAGAAAATTAATGAATCAAAAATCAAACCTATGGTATAATTATCCCAATCGTCGTATATATTATTGCAGTAAGAAAGGAATGAAAACCATGATCTCTAAAATGCTTTATTTTGATATACACGAATTGACGCTTTTTTCCATATCTCTCAGACTTTTTTTGGCCGTCATCATAGGCGGCGTCATAGGCCTCGAAAGAGGCGCGAGCAAGCATCCTGCCGGATTTCGGACCCATATTCTCGTCTGTATGAGCGCCGCGCTTGCCATGCTCACCAATCAGTATATGTACGATTACTTTGGAGGGCTCGCTGATCCCGGAAGACTTGGCGCACAGGTGATTACAGGCGTCGGATTCCTTGGCGTTGGAACCATTCTTGTAACCGGAAGACACAAAATCAAAGGCCTTACGACAGCAGCAGGCCTTTGGGCGTCCGCGTGTATTGGCCTTGCCCTCGGAATTGGGTTTTATTCGGGCGCGATTTTCGCAGGTATTTTGGTATTTATCAGCCTTAGTCTACTGACGAAAATAGAGACCTGCTTTTACGTGCATTCCCGAACGATGGGGGTTTATGTGGAAATTGATTCTCTCAGCAATTTCAAATCTTTTATCAGTAAAATTAAAGAGGAAGGCCTTTCGATCACCGAAACCCATGTTGCCAGATCCATCATTCATATTGATGGGGCGATTGCGGTTCATTTTTTTCTCAAACTGCCTAAACATATGAACAAAAACGATGCCATTGAATTTTTGAATAGCATCCCGTATTTATTAATCGTTGAAGAAGAATAAAAAGATCCTGGTACATCAATCATTATCTGTACCAGGATCTTTATTTCTTATTTATTGATTTTTCTTCTCTGCTCTTTTCTTGAAGAAATCGTCCGCTGGTTTCGGGAACATCGCTCTTGTCAAAATATCTTCTTCTTGTTCGATATATTCGGCAGGGCATTGTTCTCTGATTGAATCCAGTTCAGGTTTGATCAAATCAGCCGGCCTGCAGGTAACTTGCTCCTCGTCTCCGATAATCTTCTTAACAACTTCTTTTGAAATCGGAACAGTTGTCTTTCCGTACATCCCTTTGACGATCATCTTAACTTCGGTTGGAATCATTTTGTAACGTTCACCCATTACGATGTTAAGTACAGCTTGTGTACCTACGATCTGGCTTGTTGGCGTTACGAGCGGTGGATATCCAAGATCTTCTCTTACCCTGGGTACCTCTTTTAGCACTTCATCATATTTGTCCATCGCGTTAGCCTGTTTCAGCTGGGAGATAAGGTTTGAAAGCATGCCGCCGGGAACCTGATAAATCAATGTATTGATGTCGACGCCCATGAGTTTTGGATCCATCAAACCGTTTGCGATGTATTTCTCTCTGATTGGCCTGAAGTATTCCGAGATCTGGTTTAGCAGTCCCATATCCAGCCCTGTATCGTATTCTGTTCCCTGGAAGGCTGCGACGATCGGCTCCGTCGGCGGCTGAGATGATCCTTCCGAAAACGGGGAAATCGCTGTATCAACAATATCCGCGCCAGCTTCTATTGCCTTCATATAACATAGACTACCGAATCCGCTCGTGGCATGCGTGTGGATTTCAAGTGGAAGCGAAGTGTCCTTCTTTATCGCCTTGACGAGATCATACGTATTGTAAGGATCGAGCAATCCAGCCATGTCTTTGATGGCAATGGAATCCGCGCCCATCTGTTCAATCTCTTTGGCAAGTTTAATGAAAACTTCATTTGTATGAATCGGGCTCTTGGTATAGGAAATCGTCCCCTGCGCGTGTCCGCCGAATTTCTTCGTCGCGCTGATCGCCCTTTCCAGGTTTCTTGTATCATTTAAAGCATCAAAAATACGGATAATATCGATTCCGTTGGAAATTGATTTGTTGATAAATTCATCAACCACATCATCCGCATAGTGCTTGTATCCAAGTAAGTTCTGACCTCGCAGCAGCATCTGCAGTTTCGTATTCTTGACTCTTTTTCGAATTATCCTAAGCCTTTCCCATGGATCCTCGTCAAGAAACCGCAGGCAAGCGTCAAACGTCGCCCCTCCCCACATTTCCAGCGCGTTATATCCTACCTGGTCCATCGTCTCCAAAATAGGGATCATCTCTTCGGTCGTCATTCTTGTTGCAATCAGTGATTGATGCGCATCTCTCAGCGCTGTCTCAGTAATTTTTACTCGAGCCATCTGTTCCTCCTAATTTTTATATTGACTAAAATAATTAACAAATATAGTTATCCGCAAATATTATATAAGAAATTGTACAGAATTTCAAGGACCAACTGTCCTGTATACAATTTTATTCTTCAATAATAATTGACTCACCTGCTTTTACAATGCCTCCTTCGAGCACACGTGCGAAAATTCCTTCCGTCGGCATCACGCAAGTTCCTGTTTGTTGTTTAATGGCGCATCCTGTATGGCATTCCTTGCCGATTCGCGAAACCTCCAAAAGAGCCTGTCCAATCCGCAATTTCGTCCCCACCGGAAGTGTCCGAAGCTCGATGCCCTCGGTCGTCAAATTTTCAGCAAAAGCGCCTGCTGTAAGTGTCAACCCCATCGCTCTCATCTTATCTACACTTTCATCCGCCAGCAGGCTCACTTGTTTTACATCATCCAGCCCGCAGTGGGCGTCACTTTCGATTCCTTTCCCTTGCAGGAAGCAGGCCTGTGTGACCGGATGCTTGATGACGCCTGTCTTATCACTGATGTTAATTGATTTTACTGTTGCCATTCTTTTGCCCCTTTACTCCTCAAAATATCCTGATTTGCCTCCGGATTTTTTTGTAAGCCGGAGACCTTCAATTCGCATTTTTTTATCGATGGCCTTGCACATATCATATATCGTTAAGGCGGCGATGGAAACTGCATGAAGTGATTCCATTTCGATCCCCGTCTTTCCAACAGTACTGGCGCTTGCTGTAATATGAATTGCCACGCTCTCTTCGTCTATTACAAAATCCATCTCCACACCTGTAATGAAAATATTATGACACATGGGAATTGCGTATGCTGTGTTTTTTGCGGCCATGATTCCGGCAGTTTGAGCGACAGACAGGACATCACCTTTGTGAATGCTTCCCGCTTTGATTTTTTCGAGCGTTTCTCTTGCCATAAAAACGCTTCCCCGGGCGACTGCGTTTCTCTGCGTATCATCCTTGCCGCTTACATCGACCATTTTCGGCCTTCCGTTTTCATCGATATGGGTTAACTCCGCCATTTTGTTTCCTCCCAGCATCTTTCAGCCGCCAATTTTGTTCATACTTCTCTCGTTTGTAGACATTCCTTCCGCAATCCGGTGCTTTTCTTCTTTTCTGAATATCGCGTCCTTTATTGCACTTTTAAGCAATTCATCGTCATTGCCCTCCAGCGCCAATTTCAGGTCAATTTCCTGGTCAGAGTGCAGGCAGGTCTTGAGTTTCCCGTCCGCAGTTAGCCTGAGTTTATTGCAGGCCGCGCAGAAGCAATCACTGATCGGACTGATAAACCCTATTTTCCCCCTTGCCATCGGGTACTTATACAAATCTGCGACGCCGGAGTCATCGCCGGCGGGCCTCAATGCGGGAAGCTTACTTTTAATTTCTTCACAAGACATAAATCCAAACTTGCAATGATTTACCTTCTCACCGACCGGCATGAGTTCGATAAAACGCACGTCCATTTCATGCATAATAGTCAGTTGGACAAAGTCTATGATTTCATCGTCATTGAAGCCTTTCATAATGACGACATTAATTTTTAATGGGGTTAATCCCTGGCGCCGAGCCTCGTTGATTCCTTCAAACACACTCGAAAGATTACCTCCCCTCGTGATTTCCCTAAACTTGTCCTCATTCATCGTATCGAGACTGATATTTACTCTGGAAAGACCGGCTTGTTTCAGATCTTTGGCCATCGGTCCGAGCAAAGACCCATTTGTCGTCATTGCCAATTCCGAGACGCCCTGAATTCCTGAAAGCGTTTCCACAAGTTCGACGACTCCTTTTCTGACGAGCGGCTCTCCACCTGTCAGCCGATATTTTGAAATGCCCAGCTGCGCCGAAGCCTTTACAATCTTCTCGATTTGCTCAAATTTTAGTATGCTCTCATGTCCTATATCATTTATACCTTCTTCCGGCATGCAATATTTGCATCGAAAATTGCATCTGTCGGTTAAAGAAATTCTCATATAATTGATTTCTCTTCCAAATTGGTCTTTCATAGCCCCTCCGTACTTTGTCCAATAAAAGTATTCTACTCTATTGTACTTTTAAATGCAATATAGTATAGTAAAGAGAGTAAAAAAATAGGCAAGTTTAAGGGGCGCAGGGATTTGAAACTTTTTGTTATAAGTGACACTCATGGTAAAATTAATAAAGTTCTTGAGGTTTATCGAAGGCTTACGGATATCGACATGATCATTCACCTTGGCGATGTCGAGCAGGATGTGCGGCGAATTTCAGAGGCGATCGGCAGGGAGGTCGTCAGCGTCAAAGGCAATAATGACGGTTCATATACGCATGATGACTACAAGATTTTAGAAACTGAATTCGGGAACATTTATTTGACCCACGGACATATCCAGCAAGTGAAATTTGATCTTCAAAAACTATATTACAGAACGCAGGAACTTAGCTGCAAAGCAGTCTTGTTCGGGCATACCCATATCCCTGTTTTTACGGAATCAGAGGGCGTCTATTTTGTAAACCCCGGCAGTTTAACGCTTCCTTCGGACGGAACAGCCGGATCCTATGCGATCGTTCATACCTCAAAAGAGGAATTTACCGCTTCAATCATCTATTATAACCAATCATTTCAAAAACCCTCCAGCAATAAACGCACCGGAGGATTTCTAAGAAATTTACTGAACAAAAGTGATCGCCTTTAGACCGGTCTTTTGGGAATGATAAACAAAGCGATGATATATGCCAGAATACCAGAAAAGCCAAGAAAGCATAACCCCACCAAAACAATTCTTACGATAATGGGATCCACATCCAGATATTCACCAACACCTCCACAAATCCCACAAATCACTTTGTTTGTATTTGATCTATAAAGTTTCTTTTCCATGTTTTACACCTCATTCCGCCGCCAAACGGCATTCTTATTACAATTTTCTTTCAAAAATCTTAACAAGCCACTACAGGCATTCTTTCAGCGCCTCCTCATAAAGCTCCAGCCCCTTTTCAAGCTGAACGTCCGTCACGCAAAGCGGGCATAGAAACCGGATTACATTTCCATAAGTCCCAGCGCTTTCAAGCAGCAAGCCTTTCAGAACAGCGGCATCGACGATTTTGTTGACGAGATCCGGGTTAAATTCCTTTGTCTTTCTGTCTTTGACAAATTCAACTCCCATCATGGCGCCGACTCCGCGAACGTCGCCAATCACATCGTATTTTTCCTTCCATTCATTGAACCTGTTCATGCATTTTTCAGCAATTTTTAATGCTTTTTCAGGATAGTCTTCTTTGATCATGACATCGATCAGCTTAAGCGCTGACGCGCAGGCAAGCGGATTTCCGCAGTACGTACCACCGAGGATTCCTACTTGTGCGCTATCCATGATTTCCGCTCTCGCTGTAACGGCTGAAATCGGAAGCCCTCCTGCAATCGACTTCGCTGTCGTCATAATATCCGGAGCACAGCCTTGTTCTTTGTAATACTCTGAAGCAAACATTCTGCCGGAACGAGCCCATCCACACTGAACTTCATCTGTAATCATCAAGATACCGTATTTATCACAAATAGCGCGAACTGCTTTTACCCATTCGGTCGGCGCCGGAATAAATCCGCCTTCCCCTTGGATTGGTTCAAAAACAATCGCGGCCACATGCTGGGCCGGAGAGGCTTCTACAAAAACTTGCTCGATTTTTTCGATATAATACGGAATCGTGTCTTCGTCGGACATTCCTTCGGGTTTCCTGTAAAGGTTCGGAAATTCCGCTCGGCAGATGCCGTCCGGGAAAGGCCCCATTCCAATAGAATATGTTTTTTTAGCGGTCATCGCCATGGTCATCATGGTTCTGCCGTGGAACGCGCCGGAGAAAACGATAATATTTGGTCTTCCGGTAAAACTTTTTGCTATTTTAACGGCATTTTCATCCGCCTCCGCTCCGCTGTTTACAAGCATTGTTTTTTTCTTATCGCCTCTTACCGGTACGATTTGATTCATCTTTTCCGCAAGTTTTATATACCCTTCATGTGTGGTAATCGTCATCATGGCATGGAAATATTTTTCCGACTGTTCTTTGACCGCATCAATCAGCTCAGGATGACTGTATCCGATGTTTAAAACGCCTACGCCTCCTACCCAATCAAGAAATATATTTCCGTCAACATCTTCAAACATCGCGCCTTCACCGCGTTTGATTACGCAGGGATAAATGCATTTGACGGCATTCGGCATTGCCTCCTCGCGCCTCGCGATAATTTCCTTTGCCTTTGGCCCCGGCAATGGTGTGATAATTTTTGGTAAAGCCTCTCTTAACATTTTTTATTTTGCCTCCACATATTTAATTTGTCTTTTGTTTTTTCGATCTTATATTTCGTCTTTTTTAGTTAATGCGGATCCCAGGTTGATCGAACTTTTCTCCAGCTCCAAAACAATGTTGCTTATTTCGGAAATACGCGCGATAGACGCATATGTGTTCATCGCCAGATGCGCAGTATAAAGGATGCTCTCCAAGTCATCATGCACTCTTGAAATACGTTCTTTTATATCTTCAAAGGCGTCCCGATCTATCGCGTCTTTTACTGCTTCTTCTCTTGTCAGTATCGTATCCTTTTGAAGTTCATATTCAGAAAGGCCTTCTACCACGATACACTCATTTCCTGTTTCTTTTAGAAGTAATTTAGCAAACGCGCGCTTGGATTCTTGTTCGCCGTGAACAAGAAAAATTTTCTTCGGCTTCACGATAAAGCCTCTTACCCAGGCCAGCAGGCCTTCCTTATCAGCATGTCCCGAAAAGCCTTCCAGGTTATGTATCTCTGCGTTCACATGAATATCTTCCCCGAACAGCTTTACATCCTTAGCGTCTTCCAGCAAATAACGCCCAAGCGTTCCTTGCGCCTGATAGCCGACAAAAATGACACTGGCTTTCGGATTCCATAAATTATGTTTTAGATGATGCCGGATTCTTCCTGCTTCACACATTCCGCTCGCTGAGATGATGATTTTCGGTGATTGGTTTTCGTTTAGCATTCTGGATTCGTCGCTCGTTCGTGTAAATGTCAGATTTTTAAAGTCGAGCGGGTTCTCTCCATTTAAAATATAATCTCTCGTTTCCTCGTTAAAAGCCTGTGCGTTCTTTCTGAAAACCTCAGTAGCGTTAGTCGCCATCGGGCTATCAACATAAACCATCAGCTGATCAAGCTCTGGTCCATATTCGGGATGTGTCTCCTGAAACCGGTTGAATTCATAAATCAGTTCCTGCGTTCTGCCGACAGCAAAGGATGGAATGACAACCGTTCCTCCCCGTTTTATTGTCTTTAACACAATTTTAAGCAGCTGATTAATGCTGAGTGAGTTGACCGGATGTATTCTGTTACCGTAGGTGGTCTCCATGATAACGTAATCGGCTTTTTTGATAATCGTCGGATCCCTTAAAATCGGGCGCCCCATGACGCCCAGGTCTCCTGAATAGACCAATTTTGTAACGTTATCGTCCTCTTCCACCCACAGTTCTGTGATCGCGGAACCCAAAATATGTCCTGCATCATTGAATACGATCTTCATTTGTTCGTTGAGGTTGATCAGTTGATCATAAAGTACTGGTTTTAGATATCGCAGCGATTGAACCGCATCGTCATATGTATAAAGAGGTTCAACTACCTCTTTTCCCGCCCTTTCCGCTTTCCTGCTTTTCCATTCGGCTTCTTTTTCATGAATGTAGCCGCTGTCTTTCAGCATGACATCGACCAGGTCAGCCGTAGCGTCCGTGCAATAAATCTGCCCTCTAAAGCCTCTCTTTACCAGCAGTGGAATTCTGCCGCAATGATCGATGTGCGCATGACTCAGGATTACGTAATCGATTTCTGCAGGATTAAATGGAAAAGGTTCAAAATTTTTTGCTTCTTCTGTTTTGCTGCCTTGAAATTGTCCACAATCCAAAAGGACTTTATACTTATCTGTCGTAATGAGATGACATGAGCCCGTTACGCCGGAAGATGCTCCGCAAAATTGCAACTTCATTTTTGTCCCTCCGTTATTATTATATTTTGAGCATTTAATACTGAAACCACTTCTATTATACATCTATTTATTACAAAAACAAAGAAAGATATTGCTCACCTGCTGCAGCAATCACCATCGCTGCAGCCGCAAGTCGGCTCTTTACCCGTAAACCAACTCCTTATGATCGCCGCCGCGCAACCCACACCCGCATTGACCTGTATCGCTTTTGCAGGGCAATTTAACGCACAAGCTCCACATTCCATACATAAGTCTTTATCCACAATCCAAACCTTTTTTCCGTCTATATCAAACACACCGTGCGGACAGACTTCCATACAACGTCCACATCCGACGCATTTTTCGGCGTCAAAGTCAAGTGTCGTTACGTTTTTAAGGTACCTCATCATTTTTTCCTCCCGCTAAATAAATGAGCACTGAGCGTAAGTGCAATGCCAACTGTAGCTGCCCCGACTATAAACGGCAACGCCTTTTTCATTTCTTTTTGAACACCTGACGGTGATGTATACGTTGACGAACCTGTGAAATTCATGGCAATATATGATGATATTGCTGGATATAATAATAAATTCCCAGTTGATAGAAGCCCGTTCCCCCGCTTAAATTTTCCCGACAGGCTGAGCAACCCTGCTGTAACGCATGACCCGGCAAGCCAGCCTTTCCACGCAAAAGCCTTGCCGGGAATAACGGGAAGCAGTGCAGGCGTGAGAACTGATCCGGAAAGAATCGAACCGGCGAGGACGGCGGCATCTTGTTTATCAAACGGTTTTGCCGCGAATTTGTTTGCCAAAAGCATAATACCGAAAACGGGCAACGATTTCTTTAACACAGGGATTAACTCCATCGGCGTTAATACGATCCGGTCCCATAGGGTAAATTTTACTGTCCGCATTTCCTTTGTGGCTTCATAACCAGCATCTATATAATCTTTTATGTCGCTTGCCCTTACAGGGCCATAAGCGATGTTATAACCTGAACGGCGCACTACTTCATGGGCGCTGACACCCGCCGCCCCAAGCTGCGGCAGAACCAGTTTCTTATGTGACACATATTTAGCCAACTCCGACGTTTCAATACGGTGTATCAATTCGTCTGTACCGAATGTGCCTTTTCCCGCCGCGCACCATACGTTGATACCTTTCGTGTCAAGTATCAGGAGCCAACAGTTAAGGCCGGCAAGATTCTTCCGCAAAATGTCAAAGGTTAACTTGTAGTTCGCGCTAACCAAAACAGGGGAATTGTTATCGGGATCCCCCACAGCATAAAGCCCCGGTTCAACCTTGTAATCCATGCGATTAAGACCAAAGCGAGCCTTCCAAGCTCCAAGAATATCTTTTGCTTCAATCGATGTTAAAACAATTTTTTTATCACTTATTCGCAACACCGTTACTTTCCCTTCTTTAATTCAAATTTTACAGCTAACACAACACAATTTTATTATAGAACAAACGTTCTTGAATGTCAACCAAATTTTGTAATTTGCGACTTGTTACTTGTACTAAAATAAAAACATTAATATTTTTAAAAAAATGGGTTGATATATCTCTCAATGGGTGGTAATGTTGAAGGAAATTAAGGAAAGGAGATTCGAAATGATGATTAAAAGATACTTTTTATACTTAATTCGCTGGCAACTAAGCACTCCTATTTTGGCAGTAGTTTTGATTTGGCTGGCTAGCATTAATACAATTATAGCAACTGTTGTCGCAAACCTAATCGGCGGTTTAATCTTTTTTTGGGTGGATAAATTTATTTTCCGGACGATGTACCCTAATCCTCTGTGGGAGATTAAAAACGATGCAGTTTGTGCTGATTGTGGAGCGGCAGGCCGGGGATATCGAATAGCGGAATGGCTGGGATATAACCGAAAGCAGGACAAGAATCCCCAGTTTAGATGTGAAATATGTAAAGAAATTAAAATGCAAGAGGTTAGCAAAAAAATCAAGCAAAAGAAATGATTACTATCTAAAAAGGAGCCAATCGGCTCCTTTTACACATTGCCGGTTCGGATGTGGACAGGGTACGTTCGAATATGCTGTCTTTAAACTGTCATATAACCGTAATCCAAGTTTCCTTGAACTTGCATTTTTCATATTCTATAATGAAAATAATTCTAAAGGTTAGGAGGGCTGGATCATGAAGGTTTATGAATTAATGGAAAAGCTGCAATATATGCCACAAGATGCAATTGTGGTTGTGAGAGGCTATGAGAGCGGAATAGATAAGGCTTTAGAAGTTACAACGTGTAAGATCAACAAAAAAAGAAATTCCAAATTTTGGGAAGGCTCTCATGTAGTCTCGGATAACGGCATGACCGCTGCTGTGTATATAAAAAGCGATTGCAAGCAATCTTTTGATGAGTATGGCATTGGAACCTAAAAAAGATAGGAGCTGATAACGGCAGGCATTTACATGTCTCCCGGCTCTCTATGTTCTGTAAACTCATCCACTGTTTGAAAGTTCTATACCTGCATTTTAAGATATTTACGCAGTTTCTCCAATACCATGCCTATATCAATGGGTTTGCCAAGGTGGTCGTCCATGCCCGCTGCAAGACATTGCTCAATGTCATCTTTAAAGACGTTTGCGGTCATCGCAATAATCGGCAATTTGGAGCCTTGTAAAGCCGGCAGGGCGCGTATATACCGCGTTGCTTCAAATCCATCCATTTTTGGCATCTGAACATCCATAAACACCACATCATATTTGTCGGGCGCCGCCTCTATCATCTCCAATGCTTCTTCACCGTTTTTAGCACAGTCAATGGTCAATCCTGTATCACCTAAGAGCGATATAAGAATTTCGCGGTTTATTTCCACGTCCTCGGCAAGCAACAGTCTCTTGCCCGAAAATTCGCCGACATTTTCCGTACCGTTTTTTCCGGCATTGTATCCCTCCGAATACTCATTTTCACACTCTTCACTTTTTTTACTGCGTAACACTTTTACAGTAAAAATAAACTTTGATCCTTTGTTAAGTTCAGATTCAATCCAAATCTTGCCGCCCATAAGCTCGACAATGCGTTTAGTAATGGGAAGTCCCAAGCCTGTACCTCCATATTTACGGCTTGTTCCGCTTTCTGCCTGCTCAAATGCATCGAATAAAGTTCCCTGCTTTTCGGGGGGTATGCCGATGCCATTGTCGGCTACCTTGATTTGCAGTTCGCAATTACCGTTAGTCTCTCCGATCAAAGACGCCTCTAAGTGTATTTTGCCGCCTTTCGGCGTGAATTTTACTGCGTTGGAAAGCAGATTCGTTATTATCTGCGCCAAACGCTGATCGTCGCCTACTACAAAAGGAGGTATATTATTGTCTACGTTTACGGATAATGTTTGCCGTTTTTCATCCACGCGGAAATTGACGAGCATAATCGCTTTTTCCAGCATTCTTTCAAAGCTATACTCTATAGGTGAAAGCTCCAACTTATTGGCTTCTATCTTTGCCATGTCGAGCACGTCGTTTATTATGCCGAGCAGATGTGAGGACGCATCCTTGATCTTGTTTAGGGCATGATTTTTTTCTTCCATATTTTCCGCTTTCTTTCCTATAGTCGTCATGCCGATGATCGCGTTCATGGGCGTTCGCATTTCGTGGCTCATATTGGACAGAAAAACAGATTTGGACTGGTTTGCTGCTTTCGCGGAATCCATTGCTGCTTCCAATCTCTGTATAAGCTTGTTTATAATAAAGGAAATAAAGACTGTAAAAATCAGAAGAGTTGCAAAAACCGTTCCAAGGGAGATGGCGCTAAGGTATGTGCTTTCCTTGGCCAGCTCTGTGATGGATCCTTCAATCAGGTTTTGCATTGCAAAATAGTTTGTGGTATCAAGATCGATAAAAAGCACATAACGAACTCTATCTCCATATATTACAGGATAATAAATCTGCGCGTCCTGTCTGTCCATAGCAATTTTTGTTTCTGTGTAATCGTTGAAAAAAGCGTCAATTTCCGAGGTTCCCCGAGGCACATTATTTCCCTTGATATAGATAGGCTGTATCCCTTCGGCTTGGTTGCTTGTCAGGGTCATAAGATCAACATCAAAGAGATTCATGGATCGTATGCTTTTATTGTTGTTAATAAAACGTTGCAGATAATCTTCAATAGCGCTGGCGTCAAGGGCGGATTCCAAAATGCCGCGATTACCTGCGCGTGGAATGGCGGTAAACTTAAAGATTTCCCCTGTTTCCGCCTTGACCTTTAAATCCGATGGAAGATAATCGGATTCACCGGTAACCAGCATCCGATAGCCCTCCCAAATATCAAAAAGCGATATACCTATTGCTTCCGGTTCCGTACTCAGGGTGAAAACACCGTCCATGTCCCCCAGATACAGATCAGACATGCCGGTTTGCTGTTTTATTCGTCCCAAATCTTCCAGAGTGAGTGTGCCCCCTGACCACCTGTCATTTTCGTAAAGGACCCTCGCTGCATTGAGCATGCTTCTGTCAATCTCTGCTTCCAAGGCGAGCAGAGAATTGCTGACATTATCAGTCAAGTTCCGCAGTTCCTGCCTTACATTGTTTTGAGCATTGAGATCCAACTCGGTAAGTATGAAGCTTTCCCGCTGCCGCATCTCGTTTATGCTGAAAAACGTAAAAAGTATAAGGATGCAGGAAACCACAAAAATCATGAGGCCAAGCAGACTAATTATTTTGGTACGAACCTTCATCGAGTACCTCCAGATATACTATTCCTTGCTTAATGTTTTCGTCATATAAGTAGACTTGCCATTCATTCATTAATTCTTTCTTTCCAAGTGTTATTTTATCACAATTCCTACCCTATGCCTACACCTGTTTTTGACTATAGTTCCGATATATACCTTACAACCCATTTCCATATTTAGGCGCCTGCAAAAAATCAATCCATCCGTTCCACCAAGTATTTTCCCGACAACGACCGGCGGCTGCTGGAAGTGACAAAAGGGCTTTTGATGTAAAAAAAATAAGGGCGGCCTGGCCGCCCCTGTGAATGAAATTTTACTGTTATGTATGAAATGCAATAAAGTAAGCATCTTCTATCCTATTTTTACGGTTCACGCTCTCTTTATTATACTTGTCTATCTTTTTTAGAATCCAACATAAAGCCAGCAGTATATGTATCGAAGTGTTTAATGTCATTCGCATCAAAAGGTGCGTCATCCATGATGTCGAGGGATGTTTGAGCCTCCCCACCTCGTTTACAATTTGCAGTTTCTCATTTATAACATTTTTAATATCATTGGGAGCGCGTTTAAATTCTTCAATCAAGGGTTTAACATTTTTTTCATACCCTCCGTCACTCATTCTTATTGGAATAATGCTGATCCTTCTCAGATCCATTTCTACGCCTAAATCTTTTAATAGCTTAATCTCATTAAGAGATGCGAGAATCCTAGGGTATTCCTGGAACATCTTTTGAGATACCAACTCCGTATATTTTGCATCCAGTTTAAGAATCCTTAAATATATTTTCGCTTTTTCCGCTTCCCTTTTCATATACCTAATAAATTTTTGATGCTTATAATAAGACAAGGTTAACAGAATTACAAAAATTATAATAACAGCAATGTATGGAAATAAAATTACATAATTCATCAATCAACCCTCCTCATTCTTTTTGAAATTTTTTTCATTTTTTAATATTTCTAACGCGTCCTTATGTGATTGAGTAATTACCTTTAATGCTTCATCAAAAGTCTCTTTTGCGTTTTTACGCATAGAGCTTGTAGCAAGATGCATAATAAAAACTACCACCAAACACAAAAGACCAATAGGCGCGGTTTTTGCCAATTCTATGGCAGCTTCGGATTCGAGAAAGTTCATAATATATTATGCTCCGATCTTATCTAATATTATACTATGATGCCTAATCTAATTCTGTTCAAGATAATAATATCACATTTGTATTTTATTGCAAACCCTTTCTATGTCATTAAATGCCGTTTATATTATCTAACGTCGCTTTATATGCTATCAAGCGAAGAATATCAAGAAGATATACAGGCGATAATCAGCGAAACTGTTTCGTTTTCTAACGGGCGTTCAAAAGCTGGCAAGGAATGGGTTTGATTATCGACATTAAGCAAAAAATGGAAGACGGTAAAGGCCCCAAGGCCAAATTGTTCGGTCAGACTTTAAAATCCCGCTGCCCGAGATGTAAAATCAAAACGACATATTCAATAAATTGCAGTTATTGCTATTCCTTAGTTGAAATCGTTTTCTCCCAGTTTGCTCCCCAAGCCCAGAAAGCCATTTTGCTTTATTAGGAATGTGTTATAATCGTATCATCGTAAATCGATAAAAGCATGTTTTAAGTGGAGTTAAGCTACTGCCTATACAGAAAGTAGTTGTTGTTTTATTTAAGTGCGGGGATATATGATACTTTCACACATTTCAGAACAATAGATTATTGGAAACTATGTAAAAAATAAATGCAAGTACTGATAAAATGGTACTTGACTTAAAGAGGAGAAATATAATATGTTGATGGCTTTTTTGGGAAATTTACTATGGCTTATTTTGGGAGGAATTTTAGCTGCACTTTTATGGGCGGTTTCCGGCCTCTTACTGTGTGTTACTATTGTCGGTATCCCTTTTGGCATTCAATGCCTAAAGATTGCCGGATTTGTGCTTTGGCCTTTTGGGCGAGATATTACACTGGGAGATTTTGGAGCGCTTGGATTTATTGGAAATGTCGTCTGGATATTGGTTTGCGGTATTGAGTTGTGTATCGCGCATATATTTTTCGGATTATTGTTGTGTGTAACAATTGTCGGAATACCTTTTGGTTTTCAGCATTTTAAATTGGCAAAATTGGCACTTATACCTTTCGGGGCAAAAATACACATTATTTCCTGAAATATCATCTGTACACAAATATACGCTTGCTTGCATTAACCCTTTTTAAATGCCTAGAAAACTTCCATCTGATCAAATTCTACAATATATCAATTCCATATGTTGCACGAAAATGATGTACTCAAAGATTCTGACAGAAGATGGAGTTTAATAAAGTGCCGATTGAGGAACAGGGAATACAAATCGGCCAAGCGGATTTTGTTGTAACTGGCGTTTCATTGAAAGAAAGATGAGCTTTCTTGCCGGAAAACCTGCAAAACGGTTCGATGAGTTAAAGGCTACATCATTTTGTTATGTGAAGGAGGTTTTATTATGTTAAACGCAAAAATAATGGATAGATTAGAAGATTTTGGGAAACTGGGAATTTCGCCCGACAAAGTTAAACTTTAGGAAGAAGGCAGACGCAGTTCAGGAAAGGCGGGAACCAATGAGGTTTGGTACTTTGACGGCACTATGACGGACGGCAGTAAACATATCGTCGCGTTTCGCCCGAAAACGCTTGAAGGAATGAACCTTGACGAAGATTTTCCAAACGCAAAGATTAAAATAACAACCCCGGATGGTCGTGAGCTAGGTGATTTCACCGTTAGCGAATCATACACCGGAGAAGGTGAAGGTTGTGATTTGAAGTATGGATTAAATACGGCAAAGGGTGATTTCAAGCAATATGATATACACTTTGAGAAAACAAACGGGGTTGGTTTAGATTTACATTACGATGCTTTGGTTGAACCTTTCCGGCAAGGAAACTGTTGTATTTACAGACCCAAAAGCGAAAATCTCTGATACCAGCAATGGCGACATGATTTATGAATATGCGTATTTAGGAAAGCCCAACGATAAAGCTCATGTTTGATAGAAGTTCTTTAAGATTACTTTGACAGTAATCTTAACGCCGCAATTGCAGTAAAAACGATTGCGGCCTTTCTATAAGATGTGAATAAATCCACCATATTATTCAAGCCCCGAAGCGGAAGTGACGTCACCCCGAGGGGCTTTTTACATAGATAAACCAAAATCCAAAAAAAAGAATATGGAATCCTCTTTGAGTGTGACAGGAACATGAAAGCCAAGCGGATTTTCCTACGCAGGGAGGGCCGTAAAAAGAGCCTATGACGTATGACGGTAGATTTATATACCGTCATAGCCGTCATGCGGTTTTTGATTTTGGGAGGTGATAACTAAACCCATATTCGCAAAACTTGCAGTTAAATTTTCTGTCGATGTAGCAAATAGCAGCGTAAGTTTTCTTGACTTGCGGGGGAGTGAGGAGTTAAAAATCCATTGCGGCAAACAGCATTTTGAAGCGTTGGGAGATGATATTGGGCTGAGAATTGCGGCGGAATGGAACAAATTGAAAGTAAAGCTATAAAAAAATATTAAAATGTCCTTGAGCCGCAAGCCTATATTTAGTGGGTTTGAGGCTCTTTTATTTTTCACAATAAATGTGGTCAGTAACCATCGATAAATTCAACTACCTTTGGTAGCAGGTAAATTAACAAAAGACCTGAACTTATGTATAAAAGCGTAGATTGCATCATCGAAGCGTTAAAAACATCTTTGCCAATAAAAGTTACTATTCCTATAATCAGTATTAAACCATCAAAAGTACGCATTGTGTTGGATTTCTCAATGCTTTTTTCTTTTTCAAATAGCCGGGCGATTAGATCCAGTCCGCAGGTACTCCCTCCTGATCTCATTACAATCCCTATGCCTAATCCTAATAAAATCGCTCCTATTGATGATGTAATGGGCATGAATAGAAAGCTTATTGGTTCTGGCAAAGGCAAGCGAAAACCTGTTAAATTCTTTGTTAGAGGAAGGAAAACAAACGAAACCCATATTATTCCAGTAAAAGACCTAAATATGAAGTCATCTTTTTTATTGTCCTTTTTTAACATACTGCCCAATAAAAGTATAAATGTGCTTAAAAGCCAATAGACATAATTTTGTGAAATATCAAACCATTTTTCAATTATTCTGCTTAACCCGCCAACCCCTATTACTAAATCGTTATTTAATAGAAATACATTTAACGCTATTGCCATAATGAATGAACCAAAAGCAATAAAAATAAAATTTATCAATTCATCTTTGCGTTGTATTTTCAACCGATTCCCCTCTTTCTTGCATACGCCGCACAATGCTTGTTTTTATTTATGCGCCTATTTTACTGCTTATACCTATTTATTTCGCGACACAATCCCGGCGGGCATATTATATATAATTATGCGCAGATGAAAAGGAGGTAAATAGATGCGGAAAACAATAGTTGATAGAATCGCAAACAGCTCTAACTATTTAAAACCCAATATCATTCGGGATGGTGTTAAAGGAAATAAAGTGTATTTCGGAACAGGACTTGCTTCCGCAAAAGAAGTAAGCTGTGGATTTGGTTTCGAATTGCTAAATATGGTCTTAACAGCGCTGATATTTAAGGAGGAATTTGGCGCAGACTCAATATTGCATGAAATAGGAACTGTGGGTTATGATATTTCAGAGAAACAGCGCGTCAAACTTATTGAGGAACAACTTAAACTTATTATGAACATGACCCGGAATTTAGGAATTGAGAATATATACAATATCAAACTTTCTCATTCCTATCAAAACCATGATTTTTTTAAGTGTGTTCTACAAGATGCAGAAACAAAAATGCGCCCGTTTCACGATTTAGCCAATTTCCAAAGATGCGGAAAATATATTGTTCTTCAAATAGCGCAAATGAAATACCTTTATGATATTGAAAAAGCAAAGATTAAAGTAGGGTGGATAATTGGGAATAAACCGGTATTAGAAAAGGTTGATTCCGACAAAGTGGGTACACTTATAAATCAAGGTCATCTAAATGAATACTATTTCGATTCAATATATCGGTACGTATTCCCGGATGATGAGTTTTCTTTTGTGTATACGTCAGCGGGAATGGACATGATAAATGGAAAAAAGTATTCGCCGTATACAGTTACCAAATCACAGCACAGACCGCTCTTGACAGAACCCATCAAATCTTACCTCTCGAAAGTTCCTGATTCTAAGCATAAGGCGAAAACTCTCAAATTATATGAAAAAATAATTGTTAATAACTGGGAATATCTTTTTGGAGAAATAAAAGCATTTGGTTATATGCCGGCTGATGAGAGGTTTATCAATAAATTGCAATATATTCAAGATAAGGTTTTAGGCGTAAATAAAATATAGTAACGATTGATTTATTTTTTTACCCACAAAATTAAACGAGCACCCGAAAATGATGCCCGTTATTTTGGGTTTACTCATTGCTTTTGTCCGCATCAGGAGTATTTGTCGGGTCACTCTGAGGACTGCGTTCTATAATCTTATCCATTTTTTTATATGTGCCTTTCGCTTCCAACACGCGGCTGATAACTTCGCCCATTTCATCCAAAATTACACGGTAAGTTTCAACCACATAACCTGTGAAGGAAGGCTGAATCACCTTCGTTTCATCCGGAGCAAGGTTGGGATTCTCCCTGTATATCGTCTGAAATGGAGTAGTAGAAAGAATCTTACTTTCCATGGATACCGTATTGTTATTCATTTTCGTTCCCATTATCTTAACATTAACTTTAGAATCTTCCACCCACGCAAAAAGTTTGATAGGGTTATTCGTATTATTCCTGAATTTGTAATCAATAGCTTTCCAGCAAACTGTAGCATCAAATCCCGGTTGTTCGAGATAATCCGGACTCATAGAGTGGCTTGAGCGGGAAACAATCTCAAGATTAGACAGCAGACAGGCGTAATATAGCGTAGAGGATACCTGACAGATACCACCCCCTACGCTGTCTTCTACCTTTCCGTTCATAAATGTAGGCGCAGGTTTGAATCCACGCTCTTCCGTCCGATTACCAACGACCTGATTGAAACTGAACATATCACTGGGCATAAGTACGGTTTCGTTTATCATTTTGCAGGTCAGGATTATGTTGTCTGTACGGTTAGGCATTTTGTTCATCAGCAGTGTGCTTGCCTGAGCCAAAATGTCTTTATAGTAAGCATCTTGCGCCAATTCTGGAGTACCTTCTGTTTTCCTTAATACATCAATGAGTTTGGCCGTACCGTTAGGAGGTGCTGCAAATGTAGAAATAGAAAACAATATTAAAAAAAGGGCAAGGAAAATATATATTTTAAGAGTTTTTTTCAAAATCATCATCCTCCGAGATTAGTGTTCCCGTCTTATCTTACTTTAACCTTCCATTACTGCCGAGTTTATAAATTTGATTATTTGGGTGTTGCGAAATTATATAGCAGTAAAACAATAAAACATAAAAACCCTCAAGCCAATTTTTATTAGGCTTGAGGGTTTTTATGTTTAATAGGAAAAATATGTAAATTTGTTATGAGATTGGACAAAACACTTTGACAGAATTAAAACCACACATGCGGCAGGATATGCAATTCGGACACAAGCGCACAGAAAAATCTATGAAGTAGAACAGGAAAATATTGGAACAGAAGCAGCTCATAAAATAGAACTTTTGGGCGAGAAAACAAGCAGTTTTACATATTTTCCGTATGGGAAAATTGTAAAAATTCGCAAGTGTCAATACACTTGTCCTGCTTGCCGTTTAGCGGAAACCCTTTACGGTATAGTAACACCTGATATAACAAGCTTTGCGTGTACCTTGACAATTTCATATTTATGTCTGCTATGGCTATTGTTTCTGTGTGCTTTGAAGGGAGAGATTACTATTAAGACTTATACTGTAACCATAAAATTCACAGGGTATTATAATGAAGCACAGCATTTCAAAAGTATTTATGAAAGCTTACATTCCCTTGGTATACTATCCAATCATAACGCACAGGAGAATTTTAAACAGAAAGAAGGGTAGCTATAGTATGAAAAATGTAAACAAAACACGTTAATTTTCAACTTGTATCTTGATGGCAATACATATAGTCAAATCAGCCATAAATTAAATGAACGCGGATTCAAAACGAAGCTGGGTAATTCGTTTGTGAGTGCTTCTATACTTATCTATTCACGGCAAGCAGTAAAAGATTATAACGGCAAACGTCACAAATATGATTACAAAGACGGAATACCTGGAAGCGAAACGATGCAAAGACAAATGGATAATATCGTGTCTGTTATAAGTAAAACTGCCTCGGACGTTTCGTTGCAAAACTGAATGAGCTAGATAATGAAAAAAAGAAATTAACAAAGAAACTGTCGGGTATAGAAACCACCTATAAATCAAAAGAGTTTACTGAACAGGAAATGCTTAATTCTTTCAGACAAGCAAGGGAAATGCTTAAAAGCGGTGAACTTTCAACAGTTAAGGCATTGGTTGAGCGTTATGTAGAAAGAGTTGTTATCGATGGGGAGTAGATTGAGATTGAATTTAACCTTGATGTAAGCGAGCGGACTATAAAAATGACACCACAGACATCCGTCCAAATAGAATCTGTGATGTTCTACTCACGCAAACCAAAAATGTTGGTTGAAGATGGAGCGGGTGAAGGGAATCGAACCCTCGTATCCAGCTTGGGAAGCTGGTGTTCTGCCATTGAACTACACCCGCATATGCACTTGTTGGGACTAGATTATAATACCAGATAAAAAGCTCAATTTCAAGATTTATTATCGTTTTCATATGATTTTTATTTTTATTTTACTTTAACGCTTGCTCCATTTCTTATTGTAAACGTATGATTTTACTTGAGCTGGAATATATTGTACCATTACCCGTGCAAGGAGAATCTTTATGAATCAATATCCAATCGATCACAAATTTTATTCGATGATGGAAGAAATTCAATCGCTTTCAAGAGAACAACTTCAATCGCGGCTGATCCATCTCTATCAGACTGTGCCCGAAGAAATCCGTGAGATCCTTGAAAATTACTTTGAAAAATATCGCTTCTGGGGCTCATTGAACCTCAAACAGCAGAACTACGAACTATTAATCAGCAGGGCCAATGAATTGCATGACCACCATCAAGACTTTCTGTGGCTATATCAAAAGCTGAGCGATTATCGGTCACGCCATCTTTTATACGCAGTCTTAAACAACTGGTATCGTTTTGATTTTCACAGCCTGGGCCCATCGAGCGAAGTGCTCTACGATGATTATTTTGACATGGATATCATCAAGTGCGGATCCAATGAAGTTGTGGTAGACCTGGGCGCGTACACTGGTAATACCGTACAAAAATACATTCAGTCTTATGGCGCTTACAGGCGTATGTATTGTTATGAAATTTCGCCTAAGATGATTTCATGGTTGCGGCAAAACCTGAGCGGTTTCTGGAACATTGAACTTCGGCAGAAAGGAGCTTCTGATAAAAATGTTCGTATGTACATACAGGAAAACACAGAAGATGCTTCCGCTAACGTCCTGTCAACTCAAGGAAGCATTGAGGTTGAAGCCGTAAGAATTGATGATGACATAAAGGAGCCTGTCACATTGATTAAAATGGACATTGAAGGCGCCGAACAAGAAGCGCTGTGCGGGTGCTCCGGCCATATTCAAAATGATAAACCGAAGCTTGCGATTTCCGTATACCATAGCCATGAAGATCTATGGAAAATACCGAAAATGATCGATGAAATCTGCCCCGGATACTCATTTTACCTGCGCTATCACGGCAGAACGCTAAGCCCGACCGAAATAACGCTATTAGCTGTTTTTGAGTAGTTTGAAGCTGCCTTTTTCTTTCATAACAACGTCGAGCAATGCTTTCTTCTGGTTCGGTACTTGATCATCGATAACCATCTCCAGCAATCGGCATAATGTTTTACCTATTTCAATACCTTCCGGAATTCCTGCCTGAATCAGATCATATCCGCTTATTGCCAGATCTTTGATCTGGTAGCATTGCGATTCATCGACAATCTCATTGATGATGATCGGAATCTTGTCTAAGCAGGAAAGCCTTTCTGGAATACAGTCTGGATGATGCGCAAGCGTGTCGGCGCGCTTCATTTCGATCAGCCTGCGAAACTGTACTTCGCCAACCTTTCCGAGCCATTTTTTTACATGTTTCTGCTGCGGCAGAAAGTCCATAGAATGATGAGTGATCAGCTCTGTCACGTTAGAGACAATTTCATTGCTGAAGGTAAGTCGTTTCAGGATCGATTCCGCCATAATGGCGCTTTGCCGCGCGTGGTCATAAAAGTGGCCAATCCCCTTGTCATCTTCGCTGTACGTGTGCGGCTTTGAAATATCATGAAAAAAAAGAGCGAGGCGAACCTCTAAATCGAAGGCTGCGTTCTCTACGGCCTTGATTGTATGCTGCCATACATCAAGATCATGATATGGTGTATTCTGATAAAATTCGATCATCGGTTCGATTTCCGGAATGCATACACAGAAAACATCCACGTATTTCTGAAGAATATCAAATACTCCGGTTCCCAAGAGGATTTTTCGAAATTCTTCTTGTATACGCTCCGCGGAAATGCTTCGCAACAGGTTTTTGCTGGTATGAATGCTGTCTTTTGTCGCAGCACAGATTGTAAAATCAAACTGTGAAGCAAAACGCAACGCTCTTAAAATACGAAGCGCGTCTTCTTGAAACCGGACATCCGCATCTCCGACGCAGCGAATTAATTTGGCTTTCAAGTCAGCCTCGCCGCCAAAATAATCCACCAAGCCGGTAGAATGATGAAACGCCATGGCGTTGATCGTAAAATCACGGCGGGCGAGATCTTCTTTTAAATCAGCGACAAATTGCACCTGATCGGGATGTCTATGATTACTGTACTTCCCATCAATCCGAAATGTTGTCACTTCGTAAGCTTCCTGTCCAGCCAAAACGGTAATTGTCCCGTGCTTTAGACCTGTCATCAGAATGCGGCAGCTTGAAAAAAATGGCTCTGCCGCTCCACTAGGTGAAAAACAAGCAATCGCCTGCTCAGGCAATGCCGAAGTACAAATATCCCAATCCTTTGGTTTTTGACCGCGCAGGCTGTCCCTTACACAGCCGCCGACGACATAGGCCTTATATCCGTTTTGTTCCAGCCGCCCGATCAGTCTTTTTACAGCACCAGGTATTTTCATTTTCATTGTCTCCTTTTTACCTAATATTGTTTAAATCTGCTTTATTAGACTCGAATGCTACAGTCGTTTAACTGTTTAAAATCTTAACCCAAATAATATCAAATACGTTGGGATTTGCATATAATGGAACATCCTATAATAGCAAAAGGAGAATTTCTTATGAATCATAAATTATCCAACGCTTGTAGTACGAGCAGATTGCAATGCTCGTACTGTTTATGCGGGACTGTTACGGGAACAGACGGAGGTCCTGTAAGTGGCATTCCGGTTCACTTCAACATGGATTGCTGCACATGTGATATTGTTTGTACGGATGAAAATGGGCGTTATTGCCTTTCAGTTACGGCCTTCTCTACTGTTACGATTTTCTTAGAAACAGGATTGGGTGTTACTGTCACTCCGCCTTGCTACCATATATGCTCAGTACGTTCTGACCATTGCGATCTTGATTTCGTTTTAAGCCCTCTCGTTCCGTAGGATTAATTGCAATAAGCTGTCTCTTCGTGAGGCAGCTTATTTTCAATAATCAATGTTACTAAATGGATTCCTTTATTTCATCGCCAAGACAACTTTTTGAGGAATATTTTTGCATTTTTCCTCGGAAATAGCCGCCACTGTAACCCTCAGGCCCTTTGCGAGCGGTACCAAAAATATTCCATCTTGCTGCAATTTCTTGCTGACTTCATCTGAATTTTCACATGGAATCGAGGCAAAAAATCCAGCGTCAAACGGTACAATTGGAAGTCCCGCTTCTAAAGCTGCACGCTCAAAAGCCTTACCCCTTTTGATCAGCATTTCTCGATAAGCTTCTCTTTCCTGATCTACTTTTGAAAGAAGGTTGCTATCATCATAAATTTTTGATAAAACGGTCATCGAGGCGCGCGGACAATTCGACCAGGTACCCCTTGACGAAAATTCACATACGAGCTTAAATTCGTCGGCGATCGCTTTGCTTTTTGTCATGCAAATCATCGCTCCGCTTCGCATTCCGTAAAGCGTAAACGTTTTGGAAAGGCTATAAGCGACAATTGGTAAAATATTTTCAGGGAGATCCTCCAGTTTTGGCAAAAACCTGCGGTATTCATCCGCGTCACCCGCAAAATCGATATAGGCCGCATCCACAAGAAGCGTTACTTTACTTCCATCGCTGGATGCATTTTTGACGCAGCTTATAATTTGATCCCAATCCTCCAGAGTTAAAGAGTATCCTGTGGGATTATGAGCCGGCGTATTGAGGATGATCACCAGACTACCTTGCTTGCTTATCAGTGCTTTTACTTTTTCTTCAAAGGATGCTATGTTAAACTTGCCCTGATCGTCAAAAAGTGTGTATGTCGTAATCTTTCTCCCGATTTCCTGCGCGATCGTACTATATGGCGCCCAATACCAATCAGATGTCAATATCTGATCACCGTATTTTGAAAAATTTGAAATCGTATTTCGAATTGCTCCTGTTCCACCCGGCGTCGCAACCACTTCCGTAAAGCACTTTGGAATGAAGTTTCCGAACGCCGCTTTTGTGACGGCCTTTTTAAATTCAGGTGTTCCGCCTATCGGTGCATAATCTGCGTAATCCACCGGTGTTAAATTTCTTAAGACATCGACAACGGATGAAAGCACGATCAGATTTCCATTATCATCCAAAAGCGACCCAAGTGTTGCATTTGTAACGGCTTCTTTGCCCTTTTCTTTTTCCATTTCTTTGGCTAATCTGCTAAGTCCAAATATTTTATCCTCCAGCGGAATAATTCGTTCGTTCTGTTGGGCAAAAATAAAATTTGACATAATTCTCCACCTATTCTTTCCTTTATTATATTGCACTTATTATAATCGCTCTATTCATGTTTTGCAAGCATTTGTCAGTATGAAAATCAGAAAAAAAGGCGATAATACTATTAAATGGAGGTGTACAAAAAATGCGACAAAACAAAAAACAAACGGATAAAATTGCAATTGCTCTGGTATTATGCTTTTGCGTGGTTGCAATCGCTTCTGTGTTTACGGTAAAATCCGGTATTGACAAGCTCAACAATCTTTCAAAACCCAACATCAATATCTCAGATCAAGAGCCAGAGGAAAAAAGCGTTATCGAGCCTGTTCCGACTGTGGACAGCAAAGGCAATGGGAATACTGAAAAATCAAATGAAAAGGCTTCTCAGTTTGTCACTCCGCTACAAGGCAATGTAATTTTAGATTATTCCAAAGATGTACCTATTTATTCTAAAACACTTGATCAGTATATGATTCATGAAGGTATTGATATTGCTGCCCCACTTGATACACAAGTCCAGGCAATCGCTGAAGGAACCGTAATCAACGTATATACAGATGACCGTTATGGAATAAGTATCGTGATCAATCATGGAAATGGGCTCTCAAGTATTTATTCCAATCTCTCGACAACTCAGCTTGTTCAAATGGGTGATGTCGTTACAAAAGGCCAGGTGATCAGCGGAGTCGGAGAAACCGCCCTGTTTGAAACATTGGATGAAGCTCATCTGCATTTTGCGATGACCCAGGACGGAGAAAGCATAAACCCCAGGCAATATATCAAGTTTTAATTATAAAATAAATACGATACAAAAGTCAAGCATCCGGCTCGTAAGTGGTTATCCCATTAAATCCTTACGAGCTTTTCTCATTTCAATGATATTAGCTTTATATAATGAATATTCTTCCCTGCTTCTTTGAACTTATCTTCATATTCGGTTGTGACATTTTTCGCTTCAAAACCTGTTCTGTGAAGGTCGGCGGTGATTATCTCAACGCAAAACCAGTCACTTGCCGCTTCTCTGACTTCATCATCTGTAAACAAAAATAATGAGTCGTTATCGGTCTTAATTTCGAGAAAGCCACCTGGTTTAATGATTTGATGGTATTGACGCAAATAATTTCGATGGGTAAGACGTCTGTGAGCGTGTCGTGATTTATCCCATGGGTCACTAAAATTTAAATAAATTCCGGATAGTTCGTCGTTCGCGAAAAAATCTTCGGGCCTGTTTACAAATTCACACGCAAAGCGAACGTTGGAAAGAGTCGTATCCTCCAGCTTTTGCAGCGCTCTGAAAACGACGCTAAGCTGTCCTTCTATTCCAATATAGTTGTTTTCCGGATGAAGCTGCGCCTGCTTGAGAATAAAATTGCCTTTTCCACAGCCAAGTTCCAGAAAAAGGTTTCTTTCATTTTGAAAAAGTGACTTCCATGAGCCTTTTAGCTGTTTTGCGTCTTTGAGAAAATACTGTTTTACAGTCTGCATTCGTTCTTCTATATTTTTTACTTTTCGCTGCCGCATAAAAAACCCCATTTACTCGTTTATTCATTTATTCGATGACTACGACGATCGTTTCACCATGTACATACCAATCGTAAATAAACTTCGCGTGAGACGTATAGTTTCGGACACATTTGTGTGAAAGCGGTACCGTCCCGATGCTGCGAGAAAACTCCTGCAAACCCGGATCGATCCTCGTTCCATCTTCCGCATAGCGATAGGCGACGGCGACCCCATGGGTATATGCGCCGGCGTTGAACCTCACCGCATACGGGGCATAACCTTCGATCTGGTCAGTACCGTCTTGCAGATAGTAGAATCTCTCCTTTTTTTCGATAGCAAAATAATAGCCAAGCGATGTCGGTTGATGATACTTTCCGACTTTTCCCGTGGTTGCCAAGCTATAGGAGACAATCGTCCATCTCGTCTTTTTTTCATGCCCCATATTGCCGCCATAAAAACGTTTTTCAAAAACCGCGATGTTTTGATTTTTACGGTCGACCACAACTGCCTTATTAAGTTCTAAAATGATATCTTCCGTTTGAACATATTTGCTTGGAATATAATATTCGCTTTGATTTTCGACCAAACTTACCTTGATAAGCTCCGGCATTTCTTCCAGCACCCTGACAAGCGTTCCATCCGAAATATACATAAATTCATCTTTATTTCCCAAATCGGGATATCCCGGCGCGCTGGCGGACCTGTTGTTGCCTGCGCCGTCCACCGATTTACCGCGATAAGCCGGCGCCATACCATTTCGATTCTTATAGTTATCAACATAGGTTAGCATTCCTTTTTCAGCCTCTTGCTCCGTTTTCGCAAGTGTTTCGATCATTTTTTCAAATTCAAAAGTTCGGGTCTCACCGCTCTTCTCATACGTATACGGTTCCGGTATCAAATACTTATCGTATTTTAGGTCAAATTCAATGGTCTTTACCGGCTCTATCTTCTCTATTGCCTCCAGAAGAGGATCTGTAGGCGCCTCTGCCAACGTCGGTTCTGATCCCTGCTCTTGATTCAAAATAGGAGCCATGATCATAAACCCGAGAAAAACAAACAAAAGTACAAGTGCGATTACAAGCAGCTTAAAACTATTCATTCAGAGATCCTTTACTACTTTCAAACAAATTTGACTCTCGTCTTCACAATATACTCGCCTCTGCTATTATTATACCCACAAAAACAATTAGTAAAATGATTGCAATCACATCTCTTCCGGCAATTTTCATTGCCTGCATCCTCGTTCTGTGATTCCCGCCGCGATAACAGCGGGCTTCCATGGCCATAGCCAAATCATGCGCAATTCGAAACGCGCTGATGAACAGCGGAACAAGAATCGGTATCAGGTTTTTCGCTCTTTTAAGCAAATTGCCGCTTTCAAAATCAGCGCCGCGCGCCATCTGCGCCTTCATGATTTTATCCGTTTCTTCTAAAAGTGTGGGTATAAACCTGAGCGCGATCCCCATCATCATCGCCAGTTCATGCGCAGGCATCTTTATCACGCGCAGCGGCTTTAAAAGGCTTTCGATTCCATCCGTTAAACTGATCGGTTTCGTCGTAAGTGTTAATAAGGACGATCCGATGATCAGAAGCACCAGCCGGATTGCCAGGAAAACGGCTTTATAAAGTCCTTCTTCCGTTATGGTCAGGAATCCCCACTGCACCAGAGGCTTGCCGCTTGTCATAAACAGATTGAGCGTAAATGTAAATAAAATGATGATAAAAATTGGTTTCAATCCTCTCAGGATAAAATGGACCGGAACCCTTGAAACGCCGATGAGCACGATGGGCGCCAAAGCGCTGATTGCAAATCCGATTAAATCCTGTACGAGAAAAAGCGCGATGACATATACCAGTGTCGCAACAATTTTTACACGTGGATCCAACCTGTGGATTGATGAATTTCCCGGATAATATTGTCCCAATGTTATATCTCTGATCAACTCATGACACCTCGCACGCCTGTTTTGATGACTCTCGCAATCTCCTCCGCCGCTTCCGCAGGCGTCAGGGCGCCTGTACTTACAGGAAATCCTGCGGCAGTCAATTGATCCATAAAATCCGCTGCCGGCGGAATCGCAAGACCGATTTTTTCAAGCCGTTTCTTTTGATGAAACACCTCTCCGGGACTTCCTGATAAAATCAATTTGCCTTTCTCCATAACAAGAACTTTATCTGAAAGCTGTGCAATGTCATTCATATTATGTGAAATCAAAATGGTAATCCCTCCTGTTTGCCGATGCACCGTTTGAATCATCGTTAAGATATCCCTATGAGATTTCGGATCAAGCCCCGCAGTCGGTTCATCTAAAATCAGGATTTGCGGTTTCATCGCGATCACGCCTGCAATCGCGACGCGCCTTTTTTGACCTCCCGACAGCTCAAAAGGGCTGCGCTGCGCAAGCTCTTCATAATCAAGCCCAACAAGACGCAGCGCTTCACGGACTCTTGCGTCTATTTCTTCTGCGGAAAGTGATAAATTTGCCGGACCAAAAGCGACGTCTTTGCAAACGGTTTCTTCGAACAGCTGATACTCAGGATATTGAAAAACAAGCCCAACTCTACGACGTATCTCGCGCATTGGGACTTTCTCCTTCGTGATGTCCACATCTCCGATCACGATGCTGCCTCGCTTGGGTTTCAGCAGTCCGTTCAAATGCTGAGCCAGCGTGCTCTTTCCGGAGCCCGTATGACCGATGATCCCGACAAATTCGCTGTCGGCAATATCAAAACTAACCTCATCCAGCGCGACGGATTGATATGGAAGCCCCTCGCTGTAAATGTGCGTTAACCCTTTTACTTGTATTGACATAAATGCGTAACCAAATCCTCTGTTTCGATAATATCATATGGAATTTGAATTCCTTGTTTTCTCAATCTCTCCGCAATATCTATTGCGATCGGAACATCAAGACCGATCGCCTTGATTTCTTCTGCACGGCTGAACACCTCCTTTGGCGTTCCATCCAGCACAACCGCCCCATCATCCATAACCACAATTCTGTCCGCAAGCGCCGCCTCATCCATGAAATGGGTGATTAAAACAATTGTAATGCCCTCCCTGTTTAATCTGCGGATGATTTCCATCACTTCTATTCTGCCGCTTGGATCAAGCATCGCTGTCGGTTCATCAAATATGATGCATTGTGGTTTCATCGCAATAGCGCCTGCGATGGCGACGCGTTGTTTTTGACCGCCTGAAAGCAGATGTGGCGCCCTTTTTCGTTCTTCAAACATGTTTACAGCGATAAGCGCATCATCGACCCTTTTTCTGATCTCAGCCGGCTCTATACCTAAATTTTCAGGCCCAAAGGCTACATCATCCTCAACGATCGAAGATACGAGCTGATTATCCGGATTTTGAAATACCATGCCGGCTGTCTGTCTGATTTCCCAAAGCTTTGATTCATCAGAAGTATTGTTACCATTAATATAAACAGCCCCGCTGCTGGGCAGCAGCAGGGCATTGATGTTCTTCGCCAGTGTTGACTTTCCGGAACCGTTTTTTCCAATAATTGCTGTAAAGCTTCCTTTTTCCAGTTCCAAATTGACTTGGTCAACAGCCCTGACCGGCTGTCTGCTTTCCTCTTGCCTGTATTCGTAGACAAGGTTCTCAATTCGAATGAACTTTACCATCAAATGCTAAACTCTCTTTCCAGCTTCAGAAACCAGATAAGTGCATGTATCGTAAAATATCTTGACTTCTGTTGTATTTTTGTAATTCAACTTAAAATTGATGCTTTCCAGATATGAAAAATATTCATTAAAGATGGTAGTAATCAGCGTATCCGGATATTCAGAGGAAAAACCGATGTACGCATTTTTGGCATCCTCTGAAAACATCCCATCCTGATAACTAAAAATCGGCGTGCCGGTGGTCCCCATCAGGATGGCATTGATGTAATACTCATAGATACTTTTTGCTTCTTCTTTGATCTGCTCATTTTTAGAGTTCTCTTTGATGAAAAGTTCCAGTCTCATCGCCCTGTCAGTAATCTGCCTCCAGGACATTTGCAGAACCGTGTTCACAGCTATTGGGTTTTCTTGCTCCTCGATTTTGATTTGATACAGTTCACTGAGCGGCTGGCTGATGTATTTTTTAAATTGCTCTAAAAAAGTTCGATATTCTAATGATTCGTTGTTAAATGTAAAGATATAATCTTCATACGCGATCACCATCTGATCCGCATCGTTTGTTTCCATCTTACCTAAATTCTTATCCAAAAAGAATCCGACTGCTGCAATACTTTCAATTTCAGCAGGTTCTTCGAGCATTTCCAAAAATTCAGCCTGAATTATGGCTTGATCATAGCTGCATCCTGAAAGCATCACAAGCAAAACGACTGTGCACAGTCCTATGCTGATCAGCTTTTTCATATCGCCACCTCCATTTGCATAATACATTATTATACATCGAAATGTGATCTCTCGGCAAGTAAATCTTCGATCGAAAGCTGACCGGGCGCTGTAGCTTCTCTGCCTCTGGCAAATGTAACAGATGATCCATGAAAAGGTTTTATGGCCCTCGTCACGCTTCCAAACTGCCCCATTCCGATCAGAATAAACGGAATTTTCGCATGTTTGCCATACATTTCCCGCGACGCCTCGATGATACGGTTTGATTCCATATCATTTTGGGCCATCACAGCTAATTTCGCTATATCCGCGCCAAATTGCTGCTGCTCCCGCAAAATTTTGATCATCGTGTCAAGATCTGGCGTCGGTTCATCAAATCTGTGGTATGATGTCAATACTTTTATTCCGTGATCATGCGCCTCCTCTAAAATCGGAAAGTTAAAATCTTTTGCTTTTCTGTATTCAACGTCGATGATATCAGGAAGTCCAGAATCGATTACGTATTTACAGATTTCCATGTAATCACTTAGAGCAGGATTTCCGCTGCCGCCTTCTTCCTGTGTTCTGTATGTGAACAAAAAAACTTTGTCAGAAAGCTCCCTTTTGATTGTTTTCATCATGGCGGTCAGCCGATCCTTATCGCAGGCCTCATCCCAAAAATCAGCGCGCCACTCGATCAGGTCACAGGGTTTGCCCCTGACATATTCGATGTCACACAGCAACCCCTTTTCATCAGCCCCTGAAAGAGGGATACAGATTTTCACTGTGCCGTCTCCGATCGTTACGCCTTTTATCGCAACTTCCTTCATATATTCCTCCCTATTTGAGCAGCGCCATTAAAAACACAAGCATCAGCCAAAAGCTGATGCCGTATTTTAAAATTGGCTCCATCCAAATTCATCTATACAAGTTCTAGGAATACGACCTCAGCGTTGTCGCCCTTGCGTGGTCCTAATTTTAATATCCTTGTATATCCGCCGTTTCTTTCGGCATACTTCGGAGCGATTTCGTCGAATAATTTTTTAACAACCGTTTCATCATATACGTAAGCGAGCACTTGCCTTCTGGCATGAAGGTCGCCGCGCTTAGCTAGTGTAATCATTTTTTCGGCTTCTCTTTTCGCTTCCTTTGCCCTGCAATCTGTCGTAGAAATCCGTCCTTCTCTGAAAAGGTCCGTTACGATATTTCTAAGCATTGCTTTTCTATGAGCAGTAGGTCTGCCGAGTTTTCTATATCCTGGCATAGCTATTCTCCTTTCCTTTCATCTGATCCGCAATCAATCGTCGTTCGGCCTGAGCCCGAGCCCCAGCTCTTCCAGTTTGTATTTGACTTCCTCAAGAGATTTTTTTCCAAGGTTCCTGACCTTCATCATGTCTTCCTCGGAACGATGTGTAAGCTCTTCTACAGTATTAATAGCGGCTCTCTTTAAACAGTTAAACGAACGGACAGAAAGCTCCAATTCTTCAATGGTCATTTCAAGCGCTTTCTCTTTTTGATCCTCTTCTTTCTCTACCATGATTTCCATGGTATCAGTGCTGTCGGTTAGCTCGATAAACAGGTTCAAATGTTCCTGCATGATCTTTGCGCCGATAGACACACCCTCTTCAGGAGAGATGGACCCATCCGTCCAAAGTTCCAAAACAAGTTTATCATAGTCTGTAACCTGCCCGACTCTGGTGTTTTCAACAGTAAAGTTGACTTTACGCACCGGAGTAAAGATGGAATCAATTGGAATTACTGCAATTGGTGTATTTTCTGTTTTGTTTTGCTCAGAAGATATATATCCCCTTCCCCTTGACAAATTGATTTCCATCACCAGACTTGCGTTTTCCTCCAGCGTCGCAATATGAAGATCCGTATTAAAGAATTCGATGTCAGCGTCTCCGATGATATCGGCTGCCGTAACATTCTTAGGGCCCACCGCGTTGATAATCGCCCGCTTTGTATGCTCTCCGGAAATCTTTACTGCAAGTTGCTTGAGATTTAATATAATTTCGGTTACATCTTCCTTTACCCCCGGTATTGTTGAGAATTCGTGAAGTATTCCGTCGATTTTAATCGATGTCACGGCCGCCCCCGGAAGCGAGCTAAGCAGAATTCTTCTGAGGCTGTTTCCTAAGGTTGTACCGTACCCTCTTTCCAAAGGTTCCACTACGAATTTTCCGTAGTTCTCATCGCTTTCTGAAAATATACATTCAATTGTTGGTTTTTCGATTTCTATCACTCAAAACCCTCCTTTTGTTCCAAAGTATTACATGCACATGGCTAAGTATTACTTGGAGTATAACTCGACGATCAAATGCTCTGCGATCGGAGTATCAATATCTTCTCTTCTCGGCATCGCAATCACTTTACCTTCCAGTTTCTCAACGTCTACGCTAACCCATGAAGGTACGCTGATTGACATATCTTTAATCTCCTTAAACTTAGGAGAACTTGCGCTCTTTTCTTTGACTTTAATGACGTCACCGGCCGCCAGCATTGCGGAAGGAATCGTCATTTTCTTTCCGTTGACGGTAAAATGTCCATGTGTCACAAGCTGTCTTGCTTCTTTTCTGGAAGAAGCGAATCCAAGCCTGAACACCACATTGTCCATTCTCGTTTCCAGCATGATTAAAAGGTTTTCACCGGTAATCCCCTTTTTCTTTGCCGCTTTATCAAATAAATTTCTAAATTGTGTTTCCTGTACGCCGTAAAATCTCTTTGCCTTTTGCTTTTCTCTAAGCTGAACGCCGTATTCCGAAATCTTTTTTCTACTTTGGCCATGTTGTCCGGGAGCGTAATTTCTCTTTTCTATCGCACACTTCATTCCATAGCATCTTTCGCCTTTTAAGAACAGCTTTTGACCTTCTCTTCTGCATAGTCTGCACGAAGCATCTGTATATCTTGACATATTAAATTACTCCTCCTTTCTCACACTCTTCTTCTTTTCGGCGGTCTGCATCCGTTATGCGGAATCGGCGTGATATCTTTAATCAAGCTGATTTCGAGACCTGCGGTCTGAAGCGCCCTAATCGCGGCTTCTCTTCCGGAGCCAGGGCCTTTTACATATACTTCAACTGTTTTCAGGCCGTGTTCCATCGCTGCTTTTGTAGCTTCCTCTGCTGCCTGCTGCGCCGCAAACGGTGTTGATTTTCTCGATCCCTTAAAGCCAAGTGAACCTGCACTTGACCAGGATAACGCGTTACCTGAAAGGTCTGTAAGAGTCACGAGTGTATTGTTAAAGGTGGATTGGATATGCGCCTGGCCTTTTTCAATGTTTTTACGTTCTCTTCTCTTTTTTCGAACTGTCTTTTTTACAGCTTTAGCCATTTTTCCTTTCCCTCCTTACTTCTTCTTCTTTCTTCCTACGGTCTTCTTCGGACCCTTACGCGTTCTTGCGTTGGTTTTGGTCTTTTGACCTCTGACCGGAAGCCCTCTTCTATGTCTGATGCCTCTGTAACATCCGATTTCCATCAACCTTTTGATGTTCAGGGAAACTTCTCTTCTGAGATCGCCTTCAACGACATAATCCTGATCTATAATTTTTCTGATCGCACCCGCTTCTTCTTCGGATAAATCCTTTACCCTGGTATCCGGATTTACTCCGGCCTTTTGTAAAATTTCAAGTGCGGTAGGCCTACCGATACCAAAAATATAGGTGAGTCCGATTTCAATTCTTTTATCTCTCGGTAAGTCGACACCGGCTATACGAGCCATAGTTTTTCCTCCTTCATGATTGATTTAATAAATATTTAAAATGCCCATGAGTAGCTCCGTTGCCTCCCGGCAAGAGAGCACAGCCGCTCCCCCGGCATTTTTTAACCTTGTTTTTGTTTATGCTTCGGATTTTCACAAATGATCATGACTTTCCCGTTTCGCTTAATGATCTTACATTTTTCGCAGATCGGTTTAACAGCCGCTCTCACTTTCATAATTATACCTCCTCTAATGGTTCAATGGTTCTGCCCAAAAGTTACTTGTCTCTCCATGTAATCCTGCCGCGGGTCAGGTCATAAGGCGAAAGCTCGACCTTGACTCTGTCGCCTGGAAGGATCCTGATGAAGTTCATCCTGATTTTTCCTGAAATGTGCGCCAGCACTTCATATCCGTTTTCAAGCTTTACTACAAACATTGCATTTGGCTGAGCATCGACTACGGTACCAAACACTTCAATGCTGTCCTTTTTCGCCATATTATACACTCTCCTTTTATATGGTGAGCAGCTCCGGCTCGCCATCCGTGATAACAACAGTATTCTCGTAATGAGCAGACAATTTTCTATCTTTTGTTACTGCCGTCCAATTGTCTTGTAGTACTTCGACTTCATACGTACCCTGATTGATCATCGGTTCGATGGCAAATACCATCCCGGCCGCAATTCTTGGTCCTTTCCCCGGATTACCATAGTTTGGAATCTGAGGCTCCTCATGCATGGCTCTGCCGATGCCGTGCCCTACAAAGTCTCTTACAACCGAAAATCCTTCTCCTTCAACGCTCGTCTGAATTGCAAAGGATATGTCGCTAAGACGGCAGCCCGCTTTACAAAATTCCAATCCCTGAAAGAAGCTTTCTTCTGCGGCCCTGATGAGCCTGCTTGCCTCTTCACTTATATTTCCTACCGCATAGGTCCTTGCAGCGTCGCTAACATACCCTTTATGCGTGCAGCCTACATCTACACTGACGATGTCGCCTTCTCGTAGCAGTCTCTTCTTGCTTGGTATTCCATGAACGACTTCCTCATTGATGGAAACGCACGCGGCGGCAGGATAACCGTTGTATCCCTTAAAAGAGGGAATCATATTGTTTTTTAGAATCATTTCTTCCACAAAATCGTCGATGTCCTTTGTTGAGATTCCGGGTTTTATGATCTGATTCAGTTCCTTCAATATGCTTCCAGTAACCTTACCCGATTGGCGCATTATGTCAATTTCTTGATCAGATTTAATGATGATCATTTTATGCACCTAATGCTTTTAGAATTTCAGCAAAGACTTCTTCAAGTCCGATCTCACCGTTGATTGATACAATATTGCCTATTTTTTGATAGTAATCCACGAGAGGTTTTGTTTCCGCCTCATACACTTCAATCCGGTTGGCAACGGTCTTCTCTTCGTCATCCGCCCTCTGATAAAGTTCTCCTCCGCAAGCATCACATACGCCTTCGCATGCTTCCCGCATATTCTTTATATTGTATGTCGCGCCACACGACTTACATACTCTTCTTCCGGAAAGTCTTGACATCAAGTCTTCTTTTGAAACGACGAGATTGATTACTTTGTCAATTTGCTGTCCTTTGTCTTTCATGATCTGAGTAAGCTTTTCCGCTTGATAAACAGTCCTTGGAAAACCGTCCAGCAAAAACGAGTCAGAGCAATCTTCTTCGAGCAAACGGTCTTTTACAATTTCGATGACCAAATCGTCAGGTACCAGCTGACCTTTGTTGATATATTCCTGCGCTTTTTTTCCCAGCTCTGTTCCCTGCTTGATGTTCATTCTGAATATATCACCGGTCGATATGTGCGGGATGCCGAGCTCTTGTTTGATCATGGCAGCCTGCGTACCTTTTCCTGCGCCCGGAGGGCCGAGCAATATCAGTTTTAGCATTTTTCATTACTCCTACTATCCATTATGATTCAACACTATTTAAGAAATCCTTCATAGTTTCTCATCACCATCTGATTCTCAAGCTGCTTCATCGTATCTAGCGCGACACCCACGGCAATTAGCAGCGAAGTGCCCCCAAATTTTACTTGCAAGTCAGTGAAAACGTCAACCAGTGTGGGCAACGAAGCGATCAGCGCCAGGAAAATTGCCCCAACAAAAGTGATTCTTGTCATTACTTTGTTTAAATATTCAACGGTCGGTCTCCCTGGTCTGATTCCTGGAATAAATCCGCCGTTTGCTTTCATGTTTCCCGCGACTTCAAGTGGATTAAAGGTGACTGTCGTATAGAAATAGGTAAAAAATATGATCAAAAGCGCGTTCGTAATCGCGTAAATTGCCGCGCCATAAATGTTTCCGCCCGGAGATAACCAAGTGGTTACAAATGTTGAGAATCCGGTATTTGGGAAAAAGTATGTGATCGTCAGCGGAAATTGCAGGAGCGAAATCGCAAATATAACTGGAATTACGCCTGCCTGGTTAACCTTGAGCGGAATATGTGTCGACTGTCCGCCGTACATCTTTCTTCCGACCACTCTTTTCGCGTATTGAACCGGTATTCTTCTCTGTCCCTGTTGAATGATGATAATACCCACGACAACGGCAAATGCGAAAATACAGAAAACGATGAGTGTGATAATATCGACTGTACCCTCTTGCAGCTTTGTAAACGCACCGCTGATTCCATGCGGAATTCTTGCCACGATGCCTCCAAAGATAATCAGTGAAATTCCGTTGCCAATTCCGTTTTCGTTAATTTGCTCACCGAGCCACATAAGGAATGCGGTACCTGCGGAAAGCGTAAGCACGATGACTGCAACGGAAAAGAAATCAGTGCTGATCAAAGCTTGCCTGAATAGTCCAATTGAAAGTCCGATAGCCTGGATGAAAGCTAGGACGACCGTCAGGTATCTCGTATATTGGGCAATTTTCTTTTTACCCTCAGTCCCCTCTTTTGCCAGCCGCTCCAATGACGGAATCGCGATCGTAAGCAACTGCAAAATGATGGAAGCTGTGATGTAAGGCGTTATGCTAAGCGCGAAAATTGTAAAATTCGCAAACGCTCCACCTGAAAACATGTTAAACAAGTCAAACAGTCCAGTGCCTTCTCCAAAGATCTGTGCCAATTGGTCCCGATTCATTCCCGGAACCGGAATACACGATCCAATCCTGAAAACCAGAAGCATTAAAAGCGTAAAAATAATCTTTTTACGGATATCTCCTATTTTCCAGGCCTGAGCAATCGTCTTTAATATACCCATATTAAATCACCTCTGCCTTTCCTCCGGCAGACTCAATTTTTGCGATCGCTGTTTTGCTGAATTTGTGAGCCACAACGGTTATATTCTTTTCAAGGGTTCCTTCTCCAAGAATTTTAATGCCGTCTTTCACCTGTTTCACAATTCCTGCTTCTTTCAAGCTTTCGGGTGTTACAACAGTTCCGGTTTCAAACTGATTTAAATCATCTACATTTAAAATTGTGTATTCTTTTCTCCAAATGTTTGTAAAGCCTCTTTTGGGAATTCTTCTATAAAGCGGCATCTGCCCGCCTTCAAAGCCAAGCCTGGTTCCTCCGCCGCTTCTTGAATTCTGGCCATTCATTCCTCTTCCACCGGTTTTTCCCTGTCCGGAAGCGGTACCGCGGCCTCTGCGTTTGCGGTTCTTTGTAGAACCTTCTGCCGCTCTTAACTCATGCAGTTTCATTTTATTGCACCTCCATTCCTACAGTTCTTCCACAGTGATAAGATGCGATACCTTAAACGCCGCGCCACGGGTTTGTGGCGTGTCAGGCAATTCAACGGACTGGTGCATCTTTTTTAAACCTAACGCTTCAACTACTCTTCTTTGTTTTTCGGAAGCGCCAATTACACTTTTTGTTAAAGTGATTTTAACCATTTTTGCCATTTGCGTCTTCCTCCTATCCTAAAATTTCTTCTTTTGTCTTTCCACGGAGTCTTGCGATCTGTTCAACTGTCTTCAGGTTTCTCAGTCCTTCAATCGTTGCATAGGCCACGTTGCCTGTGTTGTTTGAACCAATGCATTTTGCTCTTACGTCTTTTAATCCCGCAGATTCAAGAACGACACGAACTGACGAACCCGCAATAACACCTGTACCGGCAGCGGCAGGCATAATCAAAACCTGGCCGGCGCCAAAGATTCCAAGAATTCTGTGCGGAATTGTTGTTCCAACCATTGGAACGTATATCAAATTTTTCTTTGCATCTTCAATCGCTTTTCTTACAGCTTCAGGTATTTCCTGTGCTTTTCCAAGACCAACGCCAACATAACCTTCACCATTACCCACGACGACAGTTACACTGAATCGCATGTTTCTACCGCCCTTAACGGTTTTGGCGACACGCCTTATGCTTACGATGGTTTCTTTTAAGTCCAGCTTGGATGCATCAATCATATTTTGTCGCATTCCCTTTTCCTCCTGTTAGAATTTCAATCCGGCCGCGCGCGCGCCGTCAGCCAGTTCTTTTACTCTTCCGTGATACAAAAATCCACCTCTGTCAAAAGAAATGGTTTCGATTCCTTTCGCCAGCGCTCTTTTTGCGATCGCTTCACCTACTGCTTTAGCGGCTTCCTTGTTTCCACCATATTTGATTGTGGATTTTAATTCTTTATCAAGGCTTGATGCCGCCGCTAGCGTGTTTCCGCTCGTATCGTCGATGATTTGAACAGAGATATTTTTAAGGCTTCTATAGACGCACATTCTCGGCCGTTCAGGAGTTCCACATAAGCTTTTTCTAACTCTCTCGTGTCTTTTCACACGTCTGTCATTTCTACTTTTCTTTGCCATGATTATTTCACTCCTTTCTACTTCTTACCTGCCTTGCCTTCTTTTCTGCGGATGATTTCACCAGCGTAGCGAATTCCTTTGCCTTTGTAAGGTTCCGGTTTTCTCCATGCGCGGATATTGGCCGCATAGTTTCCGACAACAGCTTTATCGATACCCTTTACGAGAATTTCCGTCGGCGAGTTCACTTCTGTCGTGATGCCTTTTGGATCTTCCAGTTCAACCGGGTGAGAATAACCAAGGCTCATCACGAGAACTTTTCCTTTTTTCTCTGCCTTGTATCCAACTCCAACCATTTGAAGTTTCTTTTCAAATCCGGCAGTCACTCCGACTACCATGTTATTTATCAATGTTCTCGCAAGACCATGCTGTGATCTTGAGGTTTTATCGTCGGCGCTTCTTGTAACCGTAAGTACGCCTTCATTGATCTCCACTTTTACGAGTTTGCTGACCTGTTCCTTCAGCTCGCCTTTTGGCCCTTTAACGGTGACTACGTTGTCTCCGAGAATTTTGACTTCTACGCCGGCAGGAAGTGTTACAGGTAGTTTACCAATTCTTGACATTTCTATTCCTCCTACCAAACATAACAAATCACTTCTCCGCCAACGCCGAGTTTTCTTGCTTCCTTATCGCTGATTACCCCGTTTGAAGTTGAGATAATTGCAATTCCAAGGCCGCCAAGCACTCTTGGGACTTCGTCCGCCTTTGCGTACACTTTCAGTCCGGGCTTCGAAATTTTCTTGATGCCGCTTATTACTTTTTCTTTCTCAGCGCCATATTTCATATGAACTCTGATCATCCCCTGTTTATCGTCTTCGATCACGTCAAATCCTTTAATGTATCCTTCTTCAGTCAAAATGCCGGCAATCGACTTTTTCATTTTTGAAGATGGTATGTCAACTGTCGAATGTCCTACAGTATTGGCATTCCTGATTCTTGTTAGCATATCTGCTATAGGATCTGTCATTGTCATTACAGTGTTCTCCTTTCTGTGTTACGTTTTTACCAGCTTGCTTTTTTTACGCCGGGTATTTCTCCTTTATATGCAAGCTCTCTGAAACAGATACGGCATATACCATATTTTCTTAAAACAGAATGCGGCCGTCCGCAAATTCTGCATCTTGTATATGCGCGAGTTGAAAACTTCGGTTTTCTCTGCTGTTTAACTTTGAGAGATGTCTTTGCCATAATTCCCTCCTACTTCTCAAACGGCATACCGAGAAGCGAAAGCAATGCGGCCGCTTCTTCGTCAGTCTTCGCCGTTGTTGTAAACACAATGTTCATACCCTTAATTTTATCAACTTTATCGTAATTGATTTCCGGGAAAATCAATTGCTCTTTGATCCCCATCGAGTAATTTCCTCTGCCGTCAAAGGAGTTTTTGCTTACGCCTTTGAAGTCTCTTACTCTCGGAAGAGCGATGTTGAAGAATTTATCCGCAAACTCATACATGCGGTCGCCACGGAGCGTTACTTTAGCGCCCACGGACATACCCTGCCTCACTTTAAAGTTGGCGATCGACTTTCTTGCTTTAGTAACTACCGGCCTCTGTCCCGTAATAAGCGAGATTTCTTCAACCGCGGTTTCCATAAGCTTTGCGTTGTCTTTGGCATCTCCAAGTCCCATGTTCAATGTAATTTTTTCAAGCTTCGGAACTTCCATTACATTTTTATACTGAAATTTATCGATTAATGCTTTGAAAGCGTCTTCTTTATATAATTCTTTTAATCTAGCTGCCAATATCGTCTCCTCCTTTCTTATTCGATTTCCGATCCGGTTTTTTTCGAAATTCTGATTTTCTTACCGTTTTCAATTTTGTATCCGATTCTCGTCGGCGCGTTTGCTTTCTTGTCGAAATACATGACGTTGGATACATGAATCGGGCCTTCCTGGTGCTTAATCTCAGCCTTTACTTTTCTGGTTTGCTTCTGATGTTTCGTTTGTATGTTTACACCTTCCACGATGACCCTGTTTTCTTTTGGCATTGCCTTTAATACTTTGCCTTTTTTGCCTTTATCTTTTCCGGTAATAACCATTACCATATCATCTTTTTTAATCTGCATCGCATTCACACCTCCTATAATACTTCTGGTGCCAGTGACACGATCTTCATGAAACTTTTTTCTCTGAGTTCCCTTGCTACTGGTCCAAAGATACGAGTTCCAACCGGGTTTTTATCTTCTTTTATAATAACCGCCGCGTTTTGGTCAAACTTTACATAACTGCCGTCTGTTCTACGGGCGCCATGTTTTGTCCTGACGACAACCGCTCTGACGACGTCGCCTTTCTTTACAACACCACCCGGCGTCGCTTCTTTCACGGCACAAACGATGATGTCACCAATATTCGCGTATTTGCGGCTTGTTCCGCCGAGAATACGAATGCATAAAAGTTCTTTTGCACCTGAATTATCAGCGACTCTTAATCTGGTTTCTGTCTGAATCATTTCTGGCGCCTCCCTTATTTCACTTTCTCTATAATGTTTACAAGTCGCCATCTTTTGTCTTTTGAAAGCGGTCTTGTTTCCATAATTCTTACTTTATCGCCGATTGAGCATTCGTTGTTTTCATCGTGAGCTTTTACTTTTTTCGTTCTCTTTACGGCTTTTCCATAAAGGGAATGTCTTACGAAGTCTTCGATGGCAACTACCATCGTTTTATCCATTTTATTGCTTACCACAACGCCAATCTTGGCTTTTCTTCTATTTCTTTCAACTGTCATATTACATCCTCCTTTCTTTTAGCCTTGAGCCTTCTTGAGTTCTTTTTCTCTGATGATGGTTTTCACTCTAGCGATTTCTTTTTTTACATCCCGCATTTTAATCGGATTTTCAAGCTGTCCTGTTACATGTTGGAACCTCAGATTGAACAGTTCATTCTTCTTCTTTTTGAGTTCCGCTACAAGTTCAGTTTCAGTCATTTCTCTAATCTTCTTTAATTCCACTATGCTTCACCACCCTCTGCTTTCATTTCTTCGCCTTTTAAGACAAATTTGCATTTTACAGGGAGTTTATGGGACGCGAGTCTCATAGCTTCGTTCGCCATGACTTCTGTGACTCCATCTATTTCAAACATAACTCTGCCTGGTTTTACGACTGCTACCCAGTACTCAGGGGCGCCCTTACCGGAACCCATACGTACTTCGGCAGGTTTTTTGGTTACTGACTTGTGTGGGAATATCTTAATGAATACTTTACCACCTCTTTTGATCGACCTTGTCATCGCGATTCTGGCCGCCTCGATCTGATTGGAAGTAATCCAGCCGCATTCCTGTGCAATCAGGCCGTATGAACCATACGTAACTTTGTTTCCTTTTGTGGCAACGCCTTTCATTCTTCCTCTATGGACTCTTCTGCGTTTAACGCGCTTTGGCATTAACATCGCTATCTTCCTCCTTTCTTTTCTTTTGCCTATTCTTCAGTGGAAACAGGAGCGGAGACTGCTGCTTCTACTGCCGGGGCTGCTTTTTGTTCTACTTCTTCAGGCTTTGCAGGCGCTTCCTGCGGCTTATTCCTCATTCTTGGATTGACCGCTCTGGGAGCTTCCGGCTTCGCGTCTCTGTAGTCGCCTCTTCTGGCCGGCCTGTCACCGTCTCTTCTCGGCGGCCTGTCGCCGTCCCTTCTCGGTCTGTCACCGTCTCTTCTCGGCCTGTCGCCATCTCTTCTCGGCCTTCTGTCACCGTCTCCTCTCGGCCCTCTTCCGTCCGTTTTGTCTTCCGGAATCGCGCTTTGAAGTCCCTTATCGAGAATTTCTCCGTGATTGATCCAAACTTTAACGCCAATCTTTCCGTAAGTCGTATCCGCTTCAGCAAAACCATAAGTGATATCCGCTCTCAGTGTATGCAACGGAACATTTCCTTCACTGTACTTTTCATTTCTCGCGATTTCGGCGCCGCCAAGTCTTCCGGAAACAAGGACCTTGATACCCTTTGCTCCTGCTTTCATGGTTCTGCCGATGGCTTGTTTCATCGCTCTTCTGAATGAAATTCTCTTCTCAAGCGCTTGCGCGATGCTTTCTGCTGTAAGTTGTGCGTCAAGCTCGATTCTTTTAATTTCAACGATATTGATGAAAACGGTTTTTCCGGTTTTCTTTTCGAGTTCCGCCTTTAGTTCATCAATGCCATTGCCTGACCGTCCGATGACCATGCCCGGCTTACCGGTCAAAATGGTAATCTTGATCTGATTGTTTGCGGCTCTTTCAATCAATATCTTTGAAACACCGGCTGCGTACAGCTTTTTTTTGATATATTCTCTTAACTTGTTATCTTCTATGAGATAGTCCGCAAAATTCTTGGAATCAGCATACCATTTAGAATCCCAATCTTTTATAATGCCCACTCTAAGACCATGAGGGCTTACTTTCTGACCCATTCAATGAACCTCCTATTCCTTCTCTCTTAGTGTTACGCCTACGTGACTGCTTCTCTTTAAAATCCTGGATGCTCTGCCTTGTGCACCCGCTCTCCACCTTTTCAACGTCGGTCCCTTGTGAGCGTAAACTTCAGCTACATATAAGTTATTAGGGTTCATGTCAAAATTGTTTTCAGCGTTGGCTGCTGCTGATTTAACAACTTTTTCTACGATTTCCGAGCCTTTACCCGGTGTGAATTTCAAAATTGTAAGTGCCTCTTTTAAGTCTTTTCCTCTGACCAGGTCAACGACGGGCTTTAGCTTGATCGGAGACATTCTTACGTATTTCGCAATTGCTTTTGCTTCCATTATCATGTTCTCCTTTCGTTACTTTTTCTTTACTTTTGTCGACTTGTCAGCGGCATGGCCCCTATACGTTCTTGTAGGAGCAAATTCTCCGAGTCTGTGACCAACCATATCTTCGGTTATATATACCGGTACATGTTTTTTGCCGTCATGCACTGCAACCGTATGTCCTACCATTTGGGGGAATATGGTCGATGGCCTTGACCATGTTTTGATAACTTTCTTATCGTTTGCTGCGTTCAATTCGTCTATACTTTTCAGCAGCTTCTCGTTTACGAAAGGACCCTTTTTCAGTGATCTACCCATTATCTATGCTCCTTCCTATTTCTCATTTCTTTTCTTTACGATATATTTGTTGGAATCTTTGTTCTTCTTTCTGGTCTTATAGCCCAGAGCCGGTTTACCCCACGGTGTCACCGGGCTTACGCGTCCGATTCCGGTCTTACCTTCACCACCTCCGTGCGGATGGTCGTTCGGGTTCATGACTGAACCTCTGACGGTCGGTCTGATTCCCATATGTCTTTTTCTTCCGGCTTTACCGATCTTGATGTTTTCATGATCTATATTGCCGACTTCGCCGATCGTAGCTCTGCACTCGATTCTGACTTTTCTCACTTCGCCGGACGGCAGTCTGACCTGCGCATAATTGCCTTCTTTGGCCATCAGCTGAGCGCCGTT
>Ga0123353_10000273_pt1 | contig 64483 bp, 52 predicted proteins | sample TergutLab28metaG_3_FD_92763 | JGI IMG/M metagenome (GOLD analysis project Ga0123353, IMG submission 92763) | Labiotermes labralis P3 segment gut microbial communities from Petit-Saut dam, French Guiana - Lab288 P3 | ecosystem: Host-associated > Arthropoda: Insects > Digestive system > Gut ... | reverse complement strand
GGGTTGCGTGCGCGTAACCGTACCAGCGCCTCCTGCATCCTCCGCTCCCCAGGGGCTAAAGCCCCTGGTTACATCCTTGCACCCCTAAAGGGGTGCGGATTTCCTTAAGTTGACTGCATTGCGGTGGTGTGAGAGGTCGGCTGATCAAATAATGGTCAGCCTCCTACTCGATGGGGGGCGAATAAAATTGGGGTTTCGCTATTCAGTGCGGGCTCTTTCTCGGGGATAGGTGCTGTTACCCGCTCAGAATAGCGAAGAGCCAATTTTCTCTTGCTTCCTCCCCCAAAAAGAACGTATGTTATATTCAAGTTTTTATTGGAGGCGCACTATGTTTAGACGTTCAAGAAGTTCGTTTGCCGGCCTCACGGCTGCGTTATCCTCAACTAAGGAATAAGAGAATATGCGTTTTTTTAATTTAGCGTTGATCACCGCCGCCCTTTCACTGTTCAGCGGCTGTTATTTGGCGAAGCAGGGCAGCGCTTTAATAGGTCAGCAGATGAGCGCTAAAAGTATTGATAAAATGCTCAAAAAAGATGATATAAGCGATGAGCAGAGAGAGTTTTTTCTTCTCGTACAGGAGATACGCGCCTTTGCGATGGACAGCATCGGATTAAAAAGTAATAAGAATTATACAAAATATGTGAAGTTAGAACGGGATTATATTGTTGATGTTGTTGTTGCGTCGCGGGATGACTCTTTTGAGATGTACAAATGGTGGTTTCCAGTAGTTGGCAGAGTTTCGTATAAAGGTTTTTTTGACAGAAAAGACGCAGTGAGGCAGGCTGAAAAAATCAGTAAAAAAGGGGGATATGATGTTCATATAGGCGCCGCGAGCGCCTTTAGCACGCTTGGATTTTTTAGTGATCCCATCTACTCGTTTATGACAAGCTATACCGTATACGACCTGGCTTCACTGATAATACACGAACAGCTGCACGCGACTGTTTATATCAAGGGCCAGACTCAGTTAAGTGAAGAGATGGCTACGTTTGTTGGGGATGAGGGCGGGCTTTTATTTGTAAAGATGAAGTATGGGGAAGATTCCGATCAATACAAAAGCGCGATCCTGTCAAAAGAGGATTATTCTGCATATATTTCGCTAATGCGGTCTCTTTATAATGAGTTGAAAACAGTTTACGAAAGCGATATCTCAAGAGAACACAAATTAGCTGAAAAAGAGCGCATAATTACTAACTTCAAAAATGATGTTGCTCAGAGTTACGATTCGCTTTTCCAAACTCCGCGCTATAAAGGTCTAAAGAGCGCAAATATCAATAACGCAAATATCGCTTCCCGTATGACTTATAATAAAGACCTCTCTCTCTTTTATGAGCTCTATGAGAGCCGCGGCAGGGATATGGCCAAAACGGTAGATGAACTAAAAGCATTGAAGAAAGTCAAAAAGAATCATAAGGAATATCTAAGAGGTAGAATATATACTGCTCCGCGGCACGATTTAACACTGTGCCGCTAAGCAGCCTCACGGCCCTGCGTGCAGTTGCGTGCGGTGCAGTGTTAAATCGTGCCGCGTACCGGTATAGAGTTTTTGGCATCCTGTTCAGATTCAAATGAAAGTGCCAAAATATAATTGATTTTTCCCCACGGAGCGCTATTCCATATGTATTTTTAAAAGATGCTGTTACAAGTCGAGATTACATCGTTTGCCGTAGATAACCAAAGGGGTATGCCCCTTATTATATTGAAAGAGTACGGCGGTGAGCGCACAGTGGCTGTTCCTATCGGGCCATTAGAGGCGAGCGCGATAGCTATGCACTCGCTTGAGGTGCAAACCAACAAGCCGCTTACTATTGATCTTGTTAGAATAGCGATTGAGCAGCTTGGCGGCTCAATAATGAGGATTGTTATCAGCGATGTGACGGAGCAGAGCTTCAGCGCTTCAATTCATGTGACGGCTGGTTCTTCAATAAAAGTGATCGAATGCAGACCCTGTGACGCCATAGGGCTTGCGTTAAGTTCTGGATGTTCCATATTTGTCAGAGACGCCGTTTTCTCTAAAGTTAATTCGGGCATTGAGCTTTCAGAAGAGGAGCAGTTAAGAAGGCATATCAGGTCGATTGATACTACGGAATTCGGCAGATTCGTTTTGGAGTGAGAATATTATGTTTGTATCGAAAAGAGTGATCGCGTCGTTTCGGATTTTTACAGTTTTAACATTATTAACTGTTTTTTCTGCGAATGTATTTTCTGCAGAGGGCGGATCGGCGCTTTTTAAAAGAGCGAAAGAGTTTTATGCCGCGGGGCAGTACGATTCGACAATTGTTATTATCCGCGAACATTTAAGAAAGCATGGGCGTGATCCTGAGTCTTACACGCTCGTGCCGCTTATTGCCGAGGCGTATATGCGCAAAGGTGAATATACGCAGTTTCGCCGCCTTATTGATATGTACCGCCAAAAGTTTCCTAACGCGACATTTACCGCGCGCCTCTATTATCTTGACGGGATAGCTCACGCGAAAGAGCAGAAGCATATGCAGGCGCTTATGTCGTTTTCAAGAGCGCTTGAGCTTGGGATTTCCGCCGAACTCTACAGCCTCACAATATCCAATACGGAACATGTCTGCGGCCGTTCGCTGAGTGTGGAAGAGCTGTCTGCTCTGTCAAGCCGCGGCGAACTGCATGACGCGATGCTTGAGGTCGTAAGATTTTGGGAGGTGCGCAAACTTGATATGGCGGGCCAGGCGGTGAGGGCGCAAAACAGCGCTGAGGAGTTTAGAAGGCTCTACCCGCGCTCCCGTTATTTAGATCAGCTCAGAGATCTGCTTGCCCGCCCCAAAGAACAAAAAAGGGCGGCTTCCGCCGCTGCCGGCGCTGCCGGAATGCAGGTGGGGCTCCTTACGCCTCTCAGCGGCGATAACGCCGCGATAGGAAAGATGGTTTTGCAGGGGGCTAAACTTGCGTTTGACAAATATAACTCCACCGCGGCAAATCCGCTCAAGCTTATTGTTTATGATACAAAAGGGAATCCTATAGAAACCGCGCGCCGCTCAAAAGACCTCCTTTTAAAAGATCAGGTACCTGTTTGTATAGGGCCTGTGCTTTCAAGCACGGCAACTGTAAGCGCGGCGATGTTTGCGGGTAAAGATATTGTTATGATCTCTCCTACCGCCAATGAGGACGGTATCGCCTCTATCGGCGATAATATTTTTCAGATGAACGTAACCGTAGGTTCAATAGCGCAGAAACTTGCGCGGTACTCGCTTGATAATCTTAACATACGCGAATACGCTATTATCGCGCCCGCCAATAATTTTGGATACGCTATGGCGGAAGCGTTTAAAGAGGAGCTCGCGAGACGAAATATCGCGGTTGTGTTTGAGGAGTATTTTGCGGACGGAACGCACGACATCACCCCGATACTGCGCCAGCTTCGCAGCACGCTCTTAATCCGCCATTTAGAAAAACTTGCCGCGGACAGGGGCAATTTACAAAAGATTACGCAGATCTCCCGCGCGGACAGTATAAGATACGCGGATTCTACGCTTGCCGTAGGCGGACTTTTTATGCCGATGAGCACAGATGATGTTGTGAAACTCGCGCCGCAGGTAGTGTTCCGCAGAATCCGCACCCAAATGCTTGGAGCGGGCGGATGGAACGATCCGAGCGTCCCGGTTGAGGGAAAGCGTTATGTACATAACGCGATAATATCGGTCGGTTTTCAGCCCAATCAGCAAAGTGAGGCGTGGAATGAGTTTGCCAAGGCTTATAAGGCGCACTATAATGAGGAGCCAAACAGTATTGCGGCCTTGGGCTACGACGCGGCGCAGCTTGTCATTAAAACAATTGAGGAGAGCGGCGGGGCGGATGCCGCAAGGATAAAAAAGAGTTTAAAGGAGACAAAAGGCTATAACGGCCTCTCCGGGACGATTTCTTTTGATCAGGCAGACGGCGCAAACAGCGAAGCAATTATACTTAGAGTTACTGAAAACGGCTTCGTGCGTGTTCAATAGGCCCGCAGGGGCCTTTAGTTAGGGCGGCTCGCGGGGCCGCAAAACCGGTTTATATTAAGGTGGCAATTTAAAGGCCGCAATTCCCGGCACATCGACTGCACGAACCATCGTGAGGCCGCTGTACCGGGAATTGCGGCCTTTAACTGCCGAAGTAATAGTTAAAACTCTATGAGAAAAATATTATACTTTATTATTGAGGCGGTTAGGGGGTTTTATCAGGCCAAGCTGATGACCTTTGTCTCCATAATGACAATAACCGCTACTCTTTTTCTAATTTTCTGCGCATTTATCGGCCTGATGAATATTGACGAAGTATTAAAAAGAAGCAGTGAACAGGCCGACATTGTCGCGTATCTTACAGATAACGCGTCTGTGGACGCCGCGCTTCAATCTAAATTGACTGATGCTTTAAGAGAGATGCCGCAGATAAGAGATGTTGTGTTTGTAAGTAAAGACAGCGCTTGGGCGCGGTTTGAACGTCTTTACGGGAGTGAAATGCTTGAGGCAGTAGACGAGAACCCTTTCACAGCCTCTTTTGATATATTGCTTAATGAGAATAGCCACTCCGTTGCGGCTGTTGAGGAACTTCAGGAAAAAATCGCCGCGCTTAACGGTGTGGAAACTGTCCGCTATTCAAGAGAGTGGCTTGATTATATTAAAAGGATACGCGACCGCTTTTATATAATCGCGGGCGCCGCGGCGTTTGTGATATTTATCGCTCTGCACTCTCTTATCTCAAACACTATAAAACTTACTATTTACGCAAGAAAAGATCTCGTAAGAAATATGCACTATGTTGGCGCTACCGATCTTTTTATAAAAATGCCGTTTTTACTTGAGGGGATGCTTCAAGGGCTTATCGGCAGTCTGTTTTGCATATGTATGATGTTTGCCGCTAGATTCTTTTTGTCAACTATATCCATCAACTGGTATTTTTCCTATTTGCCGTTTATTATTGTGATAGGAGTATTCTTCGGGTGGTTAGGAAGCCAAGTCGCTGTACGCAAATTTTTAGTCTAATGCTTTTGCTCGCCTTTTTGTTTCTGCCGCCGCCGCTTTGGGCTCAGAGTAAGACGCCCGCAAAGGCTCCCGCTAAGGCGCAGAATAGAACTCCGGCCAAAGCCCCCGCGAAAACTGCCGCCAAAACTCCGGCCAAAAAGAGCACAGAAAGCGCGGTTACCATTGTAGAACGTGAGATGCGGCAAAAGCAGGGCGCTCTCGATTCTGTTTCAACAGAACTTGAGAGAGGCCGGGCGCAGTTAAGGCATCTTCAAAAAGAGGAGGGCAACTATTTAAGCCGCTTGGAGCAGCTTGAAAGAAATATTTCGGTGAGCGGCGCATATATCGGAATAGTCCAAAGACAGATTGACACAACGGAGCAGAGTCTTCTTATACTGAGTGACTCTCTTGTTAAAGCTGAGGCACAGTTAAAAAACGCCCAAGAGGTTATGAAACGCCGTTTGCGTAATATCTATATGGCAGGAGAAGAGAACCGCCTGCAGATGATTCTCGGCGCAAGAAGTCCTGCGGAATTTGTTCACCGCGTCCGTTATTTTCAAGATCTAAACCGCTACGACAGAGAGCTCGCCGCGTCTATTCAAGAGAGTATGGTTTCGGTAAGCGAAAAAAAGAGTATACAGGAAATTAACAAGCGGGAGTTAGAGCTTTTAATTGCCGGCAGAAGAAGAGAGCAGCAGCGGCTTCAAAGTGAAGAAGCGGCAAGACGCGCCGTGCTTTTGGATATCCGCACTAAAAAAAGTTCTTTTGCCGCAATGGTAGCGGAGCTCGAAGCCGCGCAGCGCGAACTTGATGTTATTGTAAACTTGCTTGAGACCAGGCGTAAAAGGGCTAAAGAGGAAGAGGAGCGCATGGCCAAGATCTCTTTTGAAAAGAGAAAAGGCAAACTCGCGTGGCCTGTGCAAGGCAGAGTTATAAGTAAATACGGCCGGATAGTTCATCCCGTCTATCAAACAACCATCATGAACGACGGTATAGATATCTCCGCTCAAAAAGGCGCGTCTGTAAAGAGCGTAGCGCCGGGAACCGTCGCGCACGTAGGTTCCATGCGCGGTCTTGGGAGGCTTGTAATTGTAGATCACGCCGGCGGCTTTATGACAATCTACGCCCATCTTGATCAAATCTCCGTCGCAAGAGATCAGCCTGTAGAGCTTGGCTCGGAACTTGGAAAGGTTGGCGAAACAGGCACCGCGGGCGGTGCTAAATTGCAGTTTCAAATAAGGAAAGCTACGGAGACTCTTAATCCTGAGGAGTGGCTGCAATAGGTTTTATAATCATTAATTTTCAGATAGGCTGTGAATATTAGTATATTCCTATATTATTATGAGATATTCTATTTTCAGGATCGCTATCCTGCTTTTTATTTCTGTTTATTGGACTGCTCACGCCTCAGTAACTGTTATTGAGAGTACCCCGTCGCGGCTTGTTTTGAGCTGGAAGATGGAGGGCTTCCAAACTGTTACTGTAAAGACTGCGCAAGACGGCGACGTTACCGCTCTCTCTTTTAACGGCGGCTATGTTCTAACCGGCGACAGCGGCGCTTCTGCCATACCGGGATTTTCTCTTTATGCCGGTGTACCGCCGCAGGGAAATATTAGAGTAACGCTTGACCCGCAGGAGACGTCGGTTTTACGAATCGGTAATCCTTTACAAAAACGTATATCCGCAAAAAATCAGCCCGATCCAACTTTCTCTTCAAGATGGATAAGCGCCCCATCCTATTCATCAATGAGAGATTACCGCACGGTTTCGCTTGTAATTCGTCCCATAAGCGATTTGGGCGGCGGGCGAATTCAGCTTTTGAGATCCGCGCGTATTGTTATAGACTTTCCGCCGTCATCTCACAACGGCGCAGTGTGGGAGCCTAAGAGTGATTATGAGCGTATGGTCAGACGGCTGCTTTCAAATTTTAATGTCAGCCAGGGGTGGCAGCAAAGCGAGAGGCCCGCTCTGCGCAGGGCTTTAGAGATGCCGGATCCGTTTCCGCTTACTGTTAGTCAACAGTTCGCCTCTTTTAAGGTAAGCAGCGCGGAGCGCGGCAATGAAGCCTCTACAAGGGGTAATAAACTTATAAAGATCAGCGGCTCAAAAATCCGTGAGCTATTTGACGGTAATGTACAGATAGGCTCGGTTGCGCTCTACGCCTCAACAAAGGGAGAGCTGAATGACACCGTACCAAGATGGGGTCAAATTCCCGCAGGCGTTTTTGAGATACCGCTATTGCGGCCAAATCGGGCAGGCACAGACGCTGTAAGAGATGACGATTATTTTATAGCGTATGTGAGCGGATCATCAGACTGGTCTTATACGGCATCGCCAAGAAGATACTCATTTGTCTTAAACCGCTATGATGATAAACGCACCTTTTGGCTCACTGTAAAAACCCAAGGTTTGGGTGCAGCTATGGAACGTTTTGTCCAGCCTCAATCTACCGCCGCGGTTGATACAACTTTTGACGCCAACATTTACATGAGAGAGCCGCGCGCCCTTTCGGCAGGCTTAAGAGACGGGAGCAATGACGGCGGCGGTATAGACTGGGTATGGAAGAGGTTTGATACCGGCAGAGCGGATACCACGGTATCGCTTGATCTGCCGGGGCTTTTGGAAAACAGAACCGGCTCAATATCTTTTGATTTCAATAACGCGTTCTCCAGAAACATAACGGCCCGCCTTGGCTCCGCTTCGATTTGTTCCTCCTGCGCCAATAATACTTGGTGGACGATTAATACCAATCGCTGGGGTTCAAGTGATCTAACGATTGACGGACAAAATGCGGAGAGCGCCGAGCTCAGAGGGGTGCATATCCGCTACAGGCGCCCTATTGCCATGCCCGGTTCCGCCGCCGGTGAGAGGCTCGAAATTTTCTCCGACACAGCTTCCAGAGCCGTTCGGTACAGGTTGACTAAAACAGGTAGTGATACCGCGTTTATAGTTCGCGTTCCGCTTGACGAAAGAGACGTAACGCTTATTGCCGATACCGTAGTGCGCACCGGTTTCACATGGAGTGACGCCGGTAATCAGGGAACAAGATATATCGTGATGTCGAAAAACAGTATTGTTGACTACAGCGACTCTTTAAAGCGCGTCGGCTATCAGTCTGCGGGCAGCTCATTTTTGATTCGTGATCTGCGCGGTACCGTATATCCCGGCGAGACCCGCACCGATTATCTTATCATAACTCACGAAGATTTTTTGGATGCCGCATTAAGGCTGGCTGAACACAAGAGAGATAACGCCGGGTTCAAATATCCTAAAGTAGTACTGCTCTCCGATTTGCTGAATCAATTCAGCGGCGGAAACATGGATCCTACGGCAATAAGAAACTTTCTGCTTTTTGTATACAGAAACTGGGACAGGGATGTAAAGTTAGACTACGTAACACTTTTTGGCTTGGGGCATTATGACTACAAGAGCGTTACTACCCGTCAAATGAATTTCATGCCTGTAGCGTACCGTACAAACGGAGCGACCAGCAGTCACAAATGGGCTACAGATGATTATTTTGTTTTTTTAGATACACTGTCTCACCCTGATAGACCCTCAAGAGATCATCAGGTGCACTATTTTATAGGGCGTCTGCCGGCAAAGAGCTTAACGGAAGCGTTAAACATTGTAGAGAAAATCCGAGAGATGGAAAATGTCGCTGAGGCGGATCTTGATTCATGGCGCAATAGAGTTTTGCTTACGGCAGATGATGACCAGCAGCGTGAGTTTAAAGATCATATTCTTGACCACCACAGCGCTTCGGAAAGAATCGCCCGAACCATATTGAGAAACAGGCCCGCGACAGATATCAGGAAAGTGTATATGTATGAATACCCGTGGGATGATTTTTGGGCAAAGCCTACGGCAACTAGAGCGTTTATAAATGAGATAAATAACGGAGTTGCCGCGGTCAATTGGTTAGGGCACGGCTCAAATAATCAGCTTGCGGATGAACCGCTGTTTGCGATGGCGGATGTTTTAGCTTTACATAACAGAAAACGCTATCCGGTATTTTCACTGTTTTCCTGTTCCATAGGTAAATTTGATCTTCCCGGAGTTGAATGTCTCAGCGCTCAGCTTGTCCGCCAGCCCAGAGCCGGAGCCATAGGCGTTATTTCCGCCACACGCGTAACACTCCGTGATCCTAATGAGAGATTAGCGGAGGCTTTTTATGAAGCTCTGTTTGATTCTACCGATAATATGTCGGTTGGAGCCGCTTTGCGAATTGGAAAATACAGCCACCAGCATGTTGACGACAGGTACTATGTACTTTTGGGAGATCCGTCCATAACTCTGTCAAGACAAAACCGCAATGTCGATCTTGAAATTGTAAACTCGTCAGGCGAACCTGTAATTGATACATTGAAAGCTCTGCAGCAGATAACCATAAAGGGTTCTGTGAATCGTTTTTCAGGGCAAATGGATAGAGATTTTACCGCAAAAGAGAGAGACAGCGCATTTGTTAACATAATTCTGTTTAACGCTCCGGACACGGCGGCGCGCAGAAAAGACGGCGGCGTTTTTTCAGACCCAAGATACGAGCTGCCCGGCGCTCCTGTTTTCAGCGCGAAAATTGCCGTTGATTCCGGCAGGTTTGAACAGACGCTGCGCTTGCCGATGAATCTCTCCTTTGGAAAGCCCGGCGTAAAACTTACCGCTTACGCTTTTAGAGAAAGAGACACTTTGATGGGAACCGGAGCTCTCAAGGGTCTTGTTTTCGCCGGTTCTGAAACCGGTAACCTGAGCGACACCACAGGCCCTAAAATTAGCGTGAGGCCGATCTATAGCAGCAATTCGATGGATTCTTTGGGATTTTTTGTTAAAACCCGCATCAGAGCGCAGCTCCCGCTTACTCTTGAGATTCGTGTGGAGGATGAGAGCGGTGTAAATGTGATTGGAAGCGGGCCCGATGAGGGGCTCACGATAGAGGTTTTGGGTTCGCTCTCCAAGCGCAGTATCGCCGCCAATGATTTTTGTTTGGGCGGTGATTACCGCTGCCGTATCGCCACTGTCAATTATGAGGAAAATACGTTAAAGAGCGGCGTTCACGAATTAGTAGTAACCGCACAGGATCTCTTGGGTAATGTGAGCAGGCAGTCATTTACTTTAGAGATAGTTGACCCGATGGATATTAAACTTGATCATGTGCTCAACATTCCCAACCCTGTACGAATGGGCAGAGAGACTCGCTTCTTCTTTCATCATTCTAACGTAGACAGATATAACAATGAAGATTTGATAGTAATCATAAGAGTATACTCTCTTGGCGGCAGACTCCTTGCTGTTATACGCCCCCGCTACCCGCGTGATCTCGCGAATGGCTACCTGTGGATCCCAAGAGACAACAGAGGAAATATGTTAACGCCCAATGTCTATCTATACCAAGTCTCTGTCACCTCACCGTCTCTTGGCAAAACAACAAAGAGCAAAATAAAAAAGTTAGTTGTGCATCCGCCGCCTAAATAAAGTACAGGCCGCGGGGCATCTATACAGGTACACGGCATAAATCTACACCGCACCGCACCGCACCGCACGCAACTGCACGCAGTGCCGTGAGGCTGCTGTAGATTTATGCCGTAATTCAGTATATCCGCAAGCCTGTACTTATTAATCACTTATTGTCATTAATCAATTTGATCAGCGATTCGTCAGATTAATTCTCAGTTGATCCGTGTCCCATAAAGCGTCCCGGATTTAACTTGTTTGAAACAAACGCTTTGGCCGCGTCAAACGCGCTGGAGTACTCTCTGTTTGGAATACTCGCGATAGCGTTAACGATGTTCTGCGAAACATGCGCATCCTGCGCATAGTGAACAAGCTCATCCCTTGAAGCCGGGAAATGCGTCTCTTTAAGACAATCTCTTATTTCATTTAAACCAAGTTTCTCACCCATAATATCCTCCCTTGAAATCGTATCCCTGTAATAATTCGTTTTTGGGGAATGGATGTTTAGAAGCTTATCAGATATTATGTTTTTTGATGATCATGGTGTAAAAAAAGCATTTTCCCCGCACATCTCCCAAAGGCGGAGCAGACGATTATATTTAGCCACTCGTTCTGAACGCGCCGGAGCCCCAGCCTTTAACTGTCCGCAGCCCGACGCTAAAGCGATATCCGATAGAAACGTATCCTCCGTCTCGCCGCTTCTGTGAGAGAACATGCAGCGGTAGCCTGAGTCAACCGCTAATTTTACAGTTTCCATAGTCTCGCTTATTGTGCCTATTTGATTTAGTTTTATAAGGACGGAGTTTGCGGCTTTAAGCTCGACCCCTTTTTGCAGATATTTTTTGTTGGTGACAAAAATATCATCCCCAATAAGCTGTACTCGTTTGCCAATTTTTTTGGTTAATGCTGTCCAGCCTTCCCAATCATCCTCAGCAAGACCGTCTTCAATTGATATAATGGGGTAGCGGTCAATCAAATCCTCGTAATAGTTAATCATTTCGCTTGATGATAATTTTTTTTGGTCGGCTCTCAAAAAGTACTCTCCGTCTTTATAAAATTCAGTCGCGGCAGCGTCCATTGCAAGCGCTACATCTTTACCGGGGACATATCCGGCTTTTGTGACCGCCTCTACGATAAACTTAAGCGCCGATTCGTTTGACGGGAGAGTTGGAGCAAAACCGCCCTCATCTCCCGCTCCGGTTGAGAGATTATTTTTTTTGAGGATGCTTTGCAGGCTATGATAAACTTCCGCCCCAAAACGCACCGCTTCCGGAAAACTCTGCGCGCCTGTTGGAGCGATCATAAACTCCTGAATATCAACATTCGTATCGCTGTGCGCTCCGCCGTTCAGGATGTTAAAAAATGGAACAGGGAAGGGCATATATTTATCCTGTGAAAGGTATAAAAAAAGAGGCTTGCCCTGATCGAGCGCAGCTGCTTTGGCGCAGGCTATTGAGACCGCAAGGATTGCGTTTGCGCCGAGTTTACTTTTGTTTTCGGTTCCGTCAAGCTCGCACATGAGTTTGTCGATCTCTTTTTGACCTGCAGGATTTTTACCGGTGATAGCCGGTGAGATCATATCATCAATATTTTTAGCGGCGCACAAAACCCCTTTGCCGCCGTAGCGCCTTTTATCCCCGTCACGCAGCTCCATCACCTCACGGCTTCCGGTTGAAGCGCCCGATGGAACCGCCGCTGTTACACATATTCCATTATCAAGCGTAAGCTCCGCCTCTACAGTTGGATTACCGCGCGAATCAAGAATCTCTCGTCCGTGTACATTTTTAATTTTTGCCATTTGCATTAGCCTTTGTTAATGTATTAGTATTTAATTTTTTTAGGATGGGAAATTTGAAACAAGTATCAAATATTGTGCCTGTATCTTCGTATTGATACAACACTTTTTTGGTATGTTCCTTGCGGTATCTCTTTGTTTGAAAGATGGTTACTATTGATATTTGCGCTTTATTTGCGGGAGAATTGTTTTTATGAGAATTAAGATAGAGGAAAATTTATGCTGCGGCTGCGGGATGTGTGTGAGTTTTAGCCCCGATCTTTTTGGTCAGGCTCCAAGCGGCAAGGCAGTCTCAAAGGTTTTTTGCGTCCCCTTTTCGCTTGAGGAGGAGTGCACTCTTGCGGTACAGTTTTGTCCGCGCACCGCGATAAAGGTTGTTAATCTTAAACAGTTTGAATAATGGTTTTTCCGTTGACTCACTTTATGGCCGATCGTATAATGTATTTATGAAAGAAGCGATTCTGTGGGAGAGTGTCGGGGGTAAAATAGTAGTCTGCTCTTTGTGCGCTCATCGCTGCCGTATAACACCGGGAAACAGAGGCGTCTGCTCAGTAAGAAAAAATATTGACGGATCACTATACACATACGCTTACGGTCATACAATTGCTGAAAATATTGATCCTGTCGAAAAAAAACCGCTCTATCACTTCCTTCCCAAAAGCATCACTTATTCCATAGCCGCAGCGGGATGTAATTTCAGATGCGGTTTTTGTCAAAACTGGAATATCTCTCAAATATCCGCAATGGGTGATACCGATAAATACCGCGGTGATGAATCCTCACCTGAAAAGATTGTTGAGAAAGCTATTAAGCATGGATGTGAAAGCATCTCATTTACATACACAGAACCGACGATATTTTTTGAATACGCGCTGGATATTGCAAAGATCGCTAAACAAAGAGGACTTAAAACGATATTCGTATCAAACGGATATATGACTTCACAGGCTTTGGAGATGATCAGTCCGTATCTTGACGCTTGCAATATTGATCTTAAATCATTTAGTGATGATTTCTATAAAAAGCAGTGCGGCGCTTCTCTTCAGCCTGTTTTAGATTCGTTGAAACTCATTAAAAAATTAGGGATTTGGCTTGAGGTTACTACACTTGTTATCACCGGTGAAAATAATTCCGATGATGAGTTAAAAGGTATCGCGAAATTTATCGCTGACGATTTGGGTAAAGATGTCCCTTGGCATGTGTCAAGGTTTTTTCCGCAGTATAAATTCGCTGACCGTTCTGTTACCTTGGCGGAATCGGTCAAAAAAGCTTTAAAGATTGGTCATGACGCCGGATTGTCATTTGTACATGCAGGAAATATTGCTCTGTAACTGTGCATTGTTTATTATTTTATATTTAAAGGCGTTTCTCTGTTTTGAGTGGGTAGACAATAATATGATATGGTACTCTCTGCATCCCGAACGGGATGCAACGTCCGGTAAAACAGAGATCACAAACATTTTTCCGCATCCTGCAGGGATGCGCCCATCGGTTGTATCAACGCAGAGGATGCATCCCTTTAGGATGCAAGAGCTTTTTTTATTACATCATTTTACCGGGCGGCACATCCCATTCGGGATGTGGAGAAACACTATCCGCACAAAATAGCGAAGATCATGTTAAAAATATGAAGAACTATATCCTTGACACCTCAGTACTCCTCTATGACGCCCAAGCGATGTTTAAGTTTGGGGAGAATAATGTATTTATCCCCATTACAGTAATTGAGGATATAGATCATTTTAAAAAAGAGGTAAGCGAAATAGGCCGCTGTGCGCGGCAGGCTTCGCGTTATCTTGATGAGCTGCGTCAAATTAACAATTTGTCTTCCGGAGTAAAACTGCCCAATGGCGGCGGAACGCTTTTTGTTAAAACCGGACAAACAGCCGTTTACAAGCGTATGCCCGAAGACCTGCGCGAGATGAGCCGCAAAGACAGCCACATGCTCGCCGTCGCTCTTGAAATTAAAGAGTCTTCTCCAGCTATACCAACTGTCTACGTTACAAAAGATGTAAGCCGGCGTATTAAGGCAGACGCTTTAGGGATAGCGGCAGAGGATTATGAGTCTGACAAAATAGACATTGAGGAGCTTTACAGCGGATTTAAAAAGATTACGGTATCATCCGGCATGATAACCGAGTTTAGAGAAAAAGGTTTATTGAACGTCGATGAAAAACTCTATCCGCACCAATATGTAGTATTGACAGATGGGAATGACAGTGAAAGAACTGCTTACGGACGGTTTGATGCGGAGAAAAACGGCGTTAAACGGCTTATCTCAGAAACACGCGAAGGAGCGTGGCGGTTAAAGCCGCGCAATACGGAGCAGCTCTTTTGTATGGATGCGCTTTTAGACGATAATATTCAATTAGTGACTCTTGTAGGCAAGGCTGGTACAGGAAAGACGCTCCTTGCCGTAGCGGCGGCGCTGTTTAAAACTGTTGACGAGAATGTTTATTCGCATATCCTCGTATCAAGGCCGACATTGCCTTTGGGAAAAGATATCGGTTTCTTACCCGGCACAGTAGAAGAAAAACTTACGCCGTGGATGTATCCTATTGTTGACAATGTTGAGTTTCTTATGCGTAAAGACAGAAACACCGGGCGCCATACCCGCGGGTTCAGAGAACTTATGGAACTTGGGATTCTTATTATAGAACCGCTGACCTATATTCGCGGACGCTCAATCCATAACCAATTTTTGATTATTGACGAAGCGCAAAATCTTACTCCTCACGAGATGAAAACGATTATAACACGCGTGGGTGACGGAACAAAAATCGTAGTGACAGGCGACCCGTATCAAATTGACAATCCGTATATAGATTCTTCAAGCAACGGTCTATCGTATGTCGTGGAAAAATTACGCGGTCAGGAAGTATCCGCTCATGTAACGCTGTTTAAGGGGGAGCGCTCAAAACTTTCTGAGCTTGCGGCTAATATTCTTTAAAACATTGTTAAGCCCCAAGATTATCGCAAATCCTCTGCGCCGCGGCAAGCATTTTTTCTTTATCATTTTTCAAGAAATAGAGCAGCTTTTCACCCTCAACCACATCCGCAAGCGCTGCCTCAAGCTGTTCGTTCATCATACGCAGCGCGCGGTCGCCGCCTGTAAATTTAAAGGGCAGCCCCATAGTTACAAATGACAGCGCTTTTTTATTTTTAAGCGACTTCACCTCTTCAACTAAAAATTTCATGATAACAGGGGAGGCTTTGAACGCCCAAACAGGGCCGCCGAAAAGTACGGTGTCAAATTCATCAAGCTCCGGCGCATTTCTAATAGAAAAATTACCGCTGCCTGTCGGAGTCACCCTGCCGGCGGTGCGCAGCGGAAGGATCTCTGCCTCATGTCCTTTTTGTTTAAGCAACTCTTCAATTGCGCGGGCAAAAGCCAGTGTATGGCCTGAAGTGGTGTGGATTACTATGCCAACATTCATGATGCCTGCCTCCCGTCAATCTTCATTGTGACTCTTACAGCGCGAGATTTTAACCGTAAAAAGACTATGGCAAAAACAGAAGCGAATCGCTGCTCGTCACGCGTTTGTTTTCTATAGTGTTCAAATTAAAAAACTTGCCCGCTTCAGTTGCCCTTATTGCGGCGGTGTCTCCAACAATGGCGTAACTGATATTACCTATATTAATATACTTTTGGGCAGCGGCTTTTATATCATCCAAAGTAAGTTTTGCTATTTCCAGCGGATATTTTTCGTAGTGATCCGCCGCTCTGCCGTAAAATTCACTCCACGCGTAAGTTGACACAATATCCTCAGGAGAGCGGAATGATGACGGCAATTCTGAGATGAGAGATGACTTCGCGTGAGCAAGTTCACTCTCCGTTACCCCTTCGGTGCGGATGCTTTCAAGTATTTCGTGTATGATTGATATCGCCTTGGGGTATGATTCAGTTTTGGTAAAAAAGTTAATAAAAAGCGTTCCCGGATAAGTGTAGTTCGACTCCGCGCTTGAATGGATAGAATAAGTGAGCCCCTCGTCTGAGCGCACGCGTGTTCCAAGACGTGAAGTAAAACCGCCGCCGCCAAGAATCAGGTTCATCACAGAGACCGCGTAAAAGTCATCATTAGGACGCTTGAAAAGCGGCAGACCCATGCGTACATATACCTGGTCAATAGGTTTATGGACTACAAGCGCGTTTACCTGCGGTGCGATTGAGATTTCAGAATAGTCTGCTCTTTCACTGTGATTTATGGGTGACGCGAAGATTGCGTTAAGTCTTGCGATCATATCATCCCTGTCAAATTTACCTGATACCGCTATCATAATGTCTCTTTCGGTAAATGCACTTTTGTGAAGGGCGATAAGGTCTTCACGTTTAACAGATTGTACAGAGGCGGTACTTGAAAATCTTGACGGGGCGTTTTGCGGATACATGAGCTTGCGGTACGCGGCGGTCAGAGCCGGGCCGGGGTTGACAAAACGGTGCCGGATATTTTCAACCGTTATCATCTTCTCTTTTTCAATTTTGTCAGGCTGAAATGCTGGATGAAAAAACATCTGCTGAGTTATGTTTAACGCGGTATCAAGGAAGTCTGACAAAAACGAGGCTTTGAAAGCGATGTGCGCCTCTGCTTGCGAGAAACCGAAACTCATAGCCAGCATGTCAATCAACGCGTCAAGTGAATCGGCGTTATACTGTTCTGTGCCGCCGGTGCGCAGAAGTCTTGTCATTAAGGAGCCAAGCCCAACTTTATCGTTTGGATCGCCAAGAGAACCGCTGCGTACAAGCGCGCTTAATGTAACAAGGGGAAGCGTTGAGTCAACCGCGACATAAGCGATCATACCATTTTTTAGCTCCGTTCTGTAGGGATCGCCCAATGGAACAGACCAGTCAAGCGAATCAAATACAATTAGTGAGGGATGATCTGCAATTGTTGATTTTGTTATCTTCGCTGATTGTTCTTCAATGACATCTTTTTTATCTTCAGCAGGGAGCCGTCTTCCCGCCGCCTGTAAATCAAATGCACCAAATATCACTGCTAAAACTGTCAAATAGATTATAAATGATTTCTTCATTATTTCTTCCTCCCGGCGTTTTTCTTCTCATTTGTTTCAGGCGGCTGTACCGGCGCCGACGCACTTTCCGTTTTGGGAACAATAAATCCCCATGTGCCAAGCTGCGGTTTAAGGTATTTGGCCGCTATGGTTGGAATAGACTCTTTGTCAACGGATAAAATTTTATCGGGATACTCTAAAAGATCTCTCCATGATCCAAGCCGCTCAAAGCGGGCTAAACGGTCGGAGAGCCCCTCAAGGCTTTTAAGTCCTTCCGCGTAAGACATTCTTATTTCGTTCGTAATTCGTGTCATCTCCCGTTCTGACGGGACGCTGCTTGCAAGTTTTTCTATCTCTTCAATTATGATTTTTTCTGCAACGGCCGGGTCGCTTCCGCTTTTAAGCTGTGCAAAGATGTGAAAACTGCTGTTGTGGGGCCGAAATGAGTTTGACGCTCCCGCGTTTGTAGCAAGCTGTTCTTCAACAACAAGACGCCTGTAGAGTCTGCCGCTTCTGCCCGACAAAACACCCTCTATAATGTCAAGGGCGTAAAGATCATCATGAGGGTAGCCGGGGATGTGAAATAAAAGATCAATCCGCGGCTCAATATCCTCCCGCACTGTAAAGCGGGTAGCGCCGATGGGCGCGGGTTCGCGTACTGTAACCTCATCCCTCTCAAAATCTCTCTTTGGAATCTGTCCGAAATACTTATTAATATCTTCCATCGCTTTGACCGGATCGATATTTCCAACAAGTACGAGAACCGCGTTATCAGGAGTATAAAAGTTATTGATGTGGCGCATCATCTTGTCTGTCGAAAAGTTTCTGATGTTTGACGTCCAGCCAATTACCGGTTGTCTGAACGGGTGCGCGACATAGAAAAGCGAGTTGAGGCGTTCCCAGTAGAGGTGAAGCGGACGGTTTTCGTAGCGCATGCGCCGCTCTTCCAATACTACGTCCTGTTCGCTGTGAAACTCTCTTAAAACAGGATTTTGCATTCTGTCAGATTCTATCCAGTAAAACAGTTCCACTTTGTTGCGCGGCAGGGTAACGATATAGGCGGTCATGTCGCTTGAAGTCCAGGCGTTAAGGGATGTTCCGCCGTGGCTTTGATAAAGCTCCCATATCTCATCTTTTTTAATGTATTTGCGCTGCTCTTCAAGTGTGGAAAAAATCTGGGCGCGGTAATGTTTGAAAAGTGAATCCTGTTCACCGCCCTTTAAGCGGGCGTTTTGAAGAAGCCGGTCAAGAGAGTCAATCCGCGCTATATATGGGATCTCTTTTTCGTAATCATGGGTGCCGAGCCGCTTTGTTCCCTTAAACAGCATATGTTCATACATGTGTGAGAGCCCCGCGGTAGACGGCCCCTCATTCATCCCGCCCACAAAATAGTAAAGCCTGCAGCTCACAACGGCAACGTTTGTGTCGGGAACTATTATCACCCTTAATCCATTATGAAGAGTATGATAGCTGACAGGGATATCAATCTTTTCCGCAAAAACAGAACTCGCTGCCGCAAGTAAAAGAACCGCGCCCCAAAATTTTCTCATCTTGCCTTGTTCTTCCATTTTGTTAGGGTATACTTAACTTCTTTTGACCCCGGCGTCCGCCGGATTACGTTTGGTTTAAACAATAATTGCGCCAATTATTACCTATTCAAGATACTATATTGGAAAGGGGGGAATATGGAAAATGTTAAAATTACTGTTCCGCATATGCAAAAGATGAATCATAAATCGTTGGGGCATATAGTATTTTAGGTATTATACATCCCGCGATTAAATATTGGCTTACGCCTCGATAAACACGGTGCGCTGTACCGCGGAACGACCTCAATGCTGTAGTGCAGTCGTGTAGCGGTACGGCGCAATATTTAATTGGTACTTCAATAAGATTCAATAAATCAATAAAGTGCGCTGTGGTGAAAGAAAAATCAAAATATCTCTTTTTATTGTGCATAATTTTGCTGACCTGCTTTTTTAGCGGCTGTTCCAACAGGGTATTGCGATCCGGTTCTTTTGAAGACCCAACGCTGCTGCCTGACAAAAGAAGAATAGGCGCGGCGCTCAAAAGCGCGGCGTTTCAGCCGCAGATGGGAATCACCGCTGCCGCGCTTGTTGTTACCGCGGCGTCTGGGAAAGATAAGCAAATTTCATACTACGCAGCAAAAAACACTCCAGTCTTCGGTTCAATTGAAAACGCCAAAAGAGCAAGCGACCTGTTTGTTATTGCATCCGCAGGAGCAGCCGCGCTCACTTATTCCATAAAGTATCTTCCTTTGCATTCATCATCCGATCAAGATAAAAACGGTGACGGCTGTCCTATTGGGAGTGAATTTGGAATATCGCCCCGGCTTCACGCGCCGGTTGCCGCCGCGTCTGCCGGAGCTCTCTCTCTTGGATTGACATCAGGATCAACTCATCTTTTGAAAATAACCACCGGACGTTTAAGGCCCGACTCATCAAACGTCTACTCTTTTCCTTCCGGCCATACATCTTCTGCCGCGGTAGCTAACGCTTACACCGCAAGGATGATAAGCAGCATGTCTCTTCCCAAGGTATACAGTTATCCCGCATACGCCGCCTTAACTACACTTACTATAGCTACGGCATGGGGGCGTATTGAGGGCGAAAAACACTATCCCGCAGATGTTTTAGCAGGCGCTTTAATAGGGACTTTTTTTGCCAACGCGGCGTACAGCGCGTTTTTGGGTCCGCATCAAAACATAGAAAATTTTAATGTGCGGATAGTTCCCCGCGGAGCGGCAATGACGGCGTCAATATTATTTTAGGGCACCTCTAAAAACTCCGTTCGAACACGGTACAGTACGCTCTAACTGCGCTTATCACGATGTTATCGCATACTGCACCGTGCCCGAACTACGTTTTTAGAGGTGCCTTTTAGCAAACGGGAAGTATACTGATACACGGCATAAATCCGCACTGCACCGCACGCAGCTGCACGCAGGGCCGGCTCTGCTGCTTAGCGGCACAGTGTAAATTTATGCCGTTATGCAGTATAAATGCGCCCTTACATTATTGTATATTTGAATAAAGTAATAAAATGGAGAGGTAAAAGAGATGGCTATTCAAATTATACTTGCGGTATTTATGATTGTTGTGCTTTTTATACTTTTTCTTGTATTAAGCCAAACCACCGCCAATATTGATAATGTACTTTATAAATTAGAGTATCTTCTTAAGAAAGAGTACGATATAAAACTTGAGGCGATAAGGCTCAAATATAAGCTTGACCTCAGCAGTATGGAGCATAGCGAGTACTACGAAGAGAAACTGAAAAAAGAGGAAGAGCAGAAAAAGAACGTAGATGAGGATGAATATGTGCCAAGAGAACCAAAAAGACCGGGGTAAGATATTGGTTTTCTCCGCGGCCTCCGGAGCGGGAAAAACTACTTTGCTTACTTACCTTACAGAGACCGTACCCGGTCTTGTTTATTCGATCTCCGCCACTACCCGTAAACCGCGCAGCGGTGAGGTCAACGGAAAACACTATTTCTTCATGAGCACTGAAGAATTTGAGGCAAAAATTGAAAAAAATGAATTTGCGGAATGGCAGCAAGTTCATGGAAATTACTACGGCACCCCGCGCCCGTTCATTGAATCTGTAGTGTCAAGCGGTGATAATATAGTTATGGACATAGATGTTTTCGGCAAAAAGAAATTTGACGCCGTGTATCCTGAAGCTGTCGGCATACTTGTAACCCCTCCCTCTATGGAGGAGCTTGAAAAACGTTTAAGAGATAGAAAAACTGATGATGAAGCGACAATTTTACTGCGGCTTCAAAATGCGAAAACGGAGATGGATTTCGCACGCTTAGAGGGGAAGTATGAGCACGTAATAGTCAATGATAATTTGGAAGACGCAAAAATAAAAATTTCGGAATTAATAAGGACGATTATTGACGGATGATATCCGCGGCTCCTGTAACTAATACTGCACAAACCGAATTCCGTTTTCCGCTTGACGGCCAAAAACGCAGCATAGGCCGTGACGCTTCCTGCGACATATGCCTTGGCGGCGTTGGAGTGTCGCGCCTGCACGCTCAGATCATCTGCGACAGCGCATCCCCTGTTATTATTGATTCTGAGAGCACTTTCGGAATACGTATCGACGACTCGCCTGTAAAAGAGGGCCTCCTTGCCAACGGCTCTGTTTTAACTATAGGCATTCAGATTTTGCAGATTGAAATCAGCGATGGTTTTATCAGCCTCACAGCTCCCGACTCCGAAAAAGGCGCCTCTATCCCGCAGGATGAAAATAAAAAAACTTTGAAAATCGGGCGGGATACAGCAAATGATATCTACCTGCCTCATCCTTTGGTCTCCCGTTTTCACGCCGTTGTAAAAAGCGACCACGGCGGACTTGTAATCACCGACGAGGGCAGCTCCAATTCAACTTATGTAAACGGCCGCGCTGTCAGAACCGCGCCTCTTTACGAAGGGGACGCGGTGCACATCGGCCCGTTTCGGTTTTACGTATCAGGCGGTAAATTTCTAAGGGCCGACGATCTTAACAAGATAAAAATAGAGGGCCTCACTTTAGGATTGCGTATCAAAGGCAAAAAGCTGCTCGATGATGTAAGCATAACAATTGAGCCGGGCGCGTTTGTGGCGCTTCTTGGCGCAAGCGGCGCCGGCAAGTCAACGCTCTCGCGTGTTCTTTGCGGCTCTGTTGCTCCTACATCGGGCCGGCTTTTTATGAACGGGTTTCCCGCTTCAAAATTCGGAGCCGCTTTTGCCCGCGGCATAGGCTACGTCTCGCAGCAGGTTCTTTTGCGGTCGGAATTAACGGTTTGGGAGACGTTGACAGATCAAAGCCTTATGAGGCTCCCGGGAGACAGCACCGCAAACGAGCGTCTCATGCGCGCGGAAGAGGTGCTTGAGCTTATGGAGCTTAAGCGGCTAAGGAATCACCGCGTCGCTAATCTCTCAGGCGGAGAGGCAAGGCGGCTTCATGTTGGGGTGGAACTTCTCGCCTCCCCGTCGGTGCTTATTCTTGACGAACCTTTAGCGGGTCTTGACCCTGGGCTTATAGGAAAATTCATGCAGCTCTTCCGCCGCATCTGCGACAAGGGGCATACTCTTATCCTCGTAACTCATACTCTTGAACAGCTTGAGCTATGTGACAGAGTAGTATTCATGCAAAGAGGAAAGGTGCTGTTTTGCGGCCCGCCCCAAAATCTTTGCTCCCATTTCGAAGCGCCGGCTCTTTGTCAAGTTTATGACAGGGCCGCGAATTGCGAGCCCGATCAGCAAACCCGTCAGATGCAAACAGAACAGATCAGTTCTCATCACTCAAATCAAAATCTCTCACACGGCGAGTGGGCTTCAAAGTTAAGACATCCTTTGCGAAGTATCTCATTTTTCATACGTCAAGCAGCGGCGCTAACGTCACGGTATACAAAGGTTTACACAAGAGACCACAGGAATATCGCTATTCTGCTCATGCAGACCCCGCTCATAACGCTTCTGCTTGGATTAGTCTACGAGAAAACGTCTATCATTGACACCGGGCTCTGTTTCTGTTTGACAATTATAGGCATTTGGGTTGGAGGACTTGACGCGGTCAGAGAAGTTGCGCGGGAGCGCCAGCTTATAGACAGGGAGAGTAAATGCGGTCTTAATCAATTGTCTTATATTGTAGCAAGAATCACGGCAGCCGGAGCTCTGAGCGCTGTTCAGGCGCTTTTGTTTGCGATATTTGCAGTCATTATGTTTAGCAATATAACATTCTCCATGGAACTTTTACTGCTGCTTTTTATCGCGGTATTTTGCGGCAATCTGCTTGGGCTTGCGGTTAGCGCATGCAGCGGCTGCGTTGGGCGCGCCATAAGCACGCTTCCAATAATTCTCATCCCGCAGATATTTTTTTCAGGAGCGATTGTACCTTTTGAACTCATGGCAAAATGGGGAGAAAAGCTCTCCCATTTGACTATTTCGCGGCCAATATTCGGAAGAATGAAATTCGTACTTTTGCGCAAGGAGTTCACAGACGAACCGCTCTTTTGGCATAAGGAGTGGACAGAATTATCCTTGCTTTGCTGCGGATTAATTATTTTATTTGGAATTGCGCTAAAGAGGCGCGGTTCGGGACGTCACGGAGCGGCTGCTTAAGCCCAAAGGGGTTAGACAAATGCAAAAAAATAAATTTACAGATTTGGAACCGGCTTACATTGGTAAGTACAGGATTAGCGGTAAATTGGGCAAGGGCGGCATGGGTGATATTTACAAGGCGGTACAGGAACCGCTTAACCGCAATGTAGCGCTCAAAGTACTGCCGCTCCAACTCTCACGCGACGAAGAGTTTTCTAAAAGATTTGAGATTGAAGCTCAGGCGATCTCCAAGATGGAACATCAGAATATTGTAAGTATATATGAATACGGTGAAGCTGACGGATACCGTTTTATCGCAATGCAGCTTGTTGACGGAATGGATCTTGGAACCTATATTAATGAAACCCGCGTTATTTCTGTTCCCGAAATAATAGATTTTGCAAAACAGATCTGCCGCGGACTGCGTTACGCGCATAACCTCAATATCATTCACAGAGACATAAAACCGTCTAATGTACTTCTTGACAAAAACAAGGTTATACACATAAGTGATTTCGGAATAGCGAAAATATCATCAAGCTCCGGCATCACCATGACAGGTTCCGCCGTAGGTACGCCCGAATATATGTCTCCCGAACAGGCGCAAGGCAAAAAACTTGATGCTCAGACAGATATTTATTCTCTTGGTATTTTGATGTATGAGATGCTGACCCGCAAGCCTCCCTTTACAGCCAATAACTCAATGGCTGTCGCCTATAAACAGGTGCACGAACAGCCCATACCGCCCTCTGTCAAGCGCAAAGATACCCCCAAGCGCTTGGAGCTCATTATTTTAAAGAGTCTGAAAAAAGAGAAACACGACCGCTATGAATCGGTGGAAGAGCTTCTTGAGCATCTTGACTCAGTAGACCCGGCGGAACTTGTCGAGCGCGACACCGTTACCTTTCGCCCCGCAACCGCGAAAGCTTCCGCTAAAACGACAAAACAAACCGACGCAAGCGACCGGCGTATAACAGACCGCCGCAGCCATTTGCCATTGCATGAGGCTCCGTTTTTCAGTTTGGAGTATTGGTATGGTATGGTAAGAACACAGTGGCTCACATGGCTTGCGATCGGCGCTTTGGCCGGGGCTTTTTTAGTACATGTGAAAAATGGCGGATAACGAAATAGCTTTTATATTGGTACACACTTATATTATTTTCATTAATTATACTGTTGACGGCATAAGTCTGCACCGCACGCAGGGCCGGCTCTGTTGCTTAGCGGCACAGTGCAGACTTATGCCGTGTATTGGTATACCCTGTTTCTGACGATAATTTTACACTGGAGGATATATCAGCGCACTTATAAAATCGGCGCCTAAAAGTTTGGATGCTGTTTTCAGTGATATAGCGCGTTTTCCGCGGCGTTTGGATAAAAGTGAGTTCTATATTACCGCTTATCCCGCAATGTATACCGCGCGGCAGCTTGATAACAGATTCAAGGAACTTTTTAGAAAAGGGCTTGTTAAGGGAACCGTTATTATCGCCGCGGGAAATGAGGCAAGCTCGGTTGGGATGGCTATGCCGTTTACGCCGGGTAAAGATATCGCAACCCTGCTCCACCGCAATCTTGGCTCTCACCTTATACTTGGCTGTGATCCGCTGAGCGCTATTTGCCAGTATATGGCAAACGCGCAGAGCCCAACCCACGGCAAAGAGGGTAATGTACACTTTGGAGATACAGACGCTTTGCGCTTTCCAATGGTCAGCCATCTTGGCAGTATGCTTCCGATTTCGGTAGGATCAACATGGTCTGCCCGCAGAAACGGCAGCGGCGCGTTTGGACTCGCGGTGATTGGAGACGGCGGCAGCAGCACGGGGCAGTTTCATGAGGCGTTGAATATGGCCTCTGTCAATAAAGTTCCAGTCGTGTTTATTATCGAAAATAACGGGTACGCTTTTTCTACGCCTGTAGAGTATCAATATAACTGTAAATCGCTTGCGGACAGAGCGGCGGGATACGGGATTAAGGGGCGGACTGTAAATGGTCTTGACGCTTACGAAGTTTACAGCGCGGTTACAGATTCGCTTGAGCTTATGTCATCATCACCCCAGCCTGTGCTTATTGAGAGTATGACGGTGCGGCTTGAGGGTCATGCCGTTTATGATAACGCTGAATATATTTCCGACGAGGTAAAGGCCGCGAACTGGAAAAAAGATCCTCTCGTTCATGCCCGCGCCGCGTATTTGGAAAATTGCAACGCGGACGAACATGAGCTTGCCGAGTTAGAGAACTCACTTTGCAGTCAACTCGACTCGTTAGTCAATGAGGCTCTTAAAGCCGCAAGGCCCGACGCGTCGTCTGTGTCGATGGATGTATTTGCGCCTGTAAAATCTAAATCCGTAAAACCTTACTCCGCAAAGAGTGTGCGCAATACTAACGCTATTAACACCGCGCTTGGCCATATACTTGAAGAGAACAGTAACGCGTTTGTCTGCGGTCAAGACGTCAGTAAATACGGCTCAGCGTTTAAAACCTGTAAGGGTTTAGTTGACCGCTTTGGGTCGGAGAGAATAATAGATACGCCTATTTGTGAAGCGGGTACAGTAGGATTTTGTCTTGGCGCTTCGCAGACCGGAAGTTTACCTGTGATGGAGTTTCAGTTTGCCGATTTTTCAACCGAAGCGGTAACTCAGCTTGGGGTGAATACCGGGACATGGTTTTTCCGTTCCGGTAAGCCAGCTCAGCTTTTATTTAGACTTCCCAGCGGCGGCGGCATTACTTTGGGCGCGTTTCACAGCGGCGAATTTGACGGGCTTTGGTCGCGCTTCCCCGGGCTCAAGTTATTTTACCCTGTTACTCCTCAGGAGACTTATGAGGCTCTGATAGCGGGATTTTATGATCCTAACCCGTGTATTGTTTTTGAGCATAAACTCCTTTATTGGGGAAAAGCCGGGGATATTGAGTTTGACGGCAGTTTACAAAAAGTCTATCGCCCGCGTCAATACACGCAGGGCGCGGATATTACAATAGTAGCAGTCGGCGCTATGGTTGAACAGGCGCTTAACGCGGTAAGCGCGAAAAATTACAGCGCGTCGGTGTGGAATCCATTTATATTAAATCCATTGAGCTTCGAGCCGATTTTAGATTCGGTCCGCTCTACGGGGAGACTGCTTGTTGTACAGGAGGCGGGTGAGATTGCCGGAATGGGGTCTCATTTTATATCCCTTGCGGTGCAGAAGTGTTTCTCACAGTTAAAGTGCGCACCGGTGCTTGTAAGCGCGCCGGACACGCCGGTTCCTTTTGCCAAGGAACTTGAATCCGCCTATCTGCCGGATGCAGGCAGAATTGAAGCGGCTATAGCAAAAATGATTGGAGACGTAAAGTGAGCAGTAATATTTTCAGTACAGAGCTTTTTATTCCGACTCAGGCGGCGGCGGAAACCGAGGCCGTCATTACAAAGTGGTTTGTAGGCGTGGGTGCTGAGTTTAAAAAAGGTGAGCCTATTGCTGAGATTGAGAGCGCGAAATCGACATTCGATTTTGAAGCTCCATGCGATGGCAAAATAGAAAAATTGTACTATGGCGACGGCGCCTCCGTTCCGTTTGAAAAACCTGTGGCGCAAATCGCTACAAGCGACGAATCGATGCGCTGTGCTGTACGGCCCGATCATAAACCCGAAATGGCGGCAGTAAGTGTAGAAATACCTAAAATGACTATTGTCGCGGATACCCTTGAGCCGTCGGTGCGTACAATCAGCCTGCTTGGTTTTGGAATATATCTTCCCGACAGAGTAGTTAAAAACGAAGAGCTTTTAGTTCACTTTCCCGATATTACAGAAGAGTATATTTTTGGGGTAACGGGGATAAGAGAACGGCGCTGGGCCCCCGCAGATGTCAAGCCGTCGGATATGGCTCACGAAGCGTCCCGCAAAGCGATAGAGAACAGCGGTTTAAAACCGTCTGATATTGATGCTATAATAGTATCAACAACTACACCTGACGTTGTGATGCCCTCAACAGCTTGTATCTTACAGGGTAAACTCGGGATCCGCGGCGTACCCGCTTTTGATCTTAACGCCGCGTGTTCCGGCTGGCTTTACGGGATATCTGTCGCGCGCGGACTTATACTCTCAGGCGTCGCAAAGAATGTGCTTGTTACCGGTGTTGACATGCAGTCAAGAGTCCTTGACAAAAATGATAAGAATACATATTTTCTGTTTGGTGACGGAGCCGGAGCGACAGTACTCAGCGGCACGCAAAAAGGCCACGTCATAAAGGAAGAAATTTTGAGCGCCGACTCTATGGGTTTACACATGGCAAGGCGTGAATATCCCGGATACGAAGTGCCTGATAACACAACATCCTTTGATCCGTGGGTGCGTCTTGACGGTAAAGCGCTTTTTCGATTCGCGACAGAGAGTTTCTCCGGTATGGTGCGCGAGCTTATAATTAAAAGCAAATGGACTCCTGAAGATGTACGCTGGGTCGTGCCTCATCAGGCCAACGGCCGTATCATCAAAGCCGCGGCAGAGAGAAGCGGCGTCCCTTTTGAGCGTTTCTATTTAAACATAGACAGAGTGGGCAATACCTCCTGTGCAAGCATTCCTGTGGCTCTTTCTGAGATTGAGAAAGGGATTCAGAAAAATGACAAAATCATTTTCTGTACGGTAGGGGCAGGTATTACAGCCGCCGGTTTGTCTATAGAGTGGTAGAAGCAATGCACGGCATATTAGAATGGCTTCTTATCGCCGTTATCGGCGCGCTGGGTTTTGCGCTCAATAAGTGGGTGCCTTTTAAAAAAATAAGGTATTATGCTTATGCCGTGTTCTTTTTGATTGCGTTTATATTTAATATTAATAATGTTTTGTTTGCGTCTGACAGTTTAAACGGTTTTCTTTATATCGTTTTTCTTACGATTATAACAGAGCTTCTATGGCTGTGCGGTACTAAAAAAAACAAACTGCTTACGGGCACGGCTCTGCTTGTTTTTATACCGGTATTCATCTCCACATATGCTTCGGCTTTAGTGATTATACCTTTCCCCTGTCACGAAAACAAAAATGTAATTGCAGGCGGATACACCTGCGCCTCAGGCTCATACACCCTTAAAAAGCGCCAATCACTAGACGTTTTCGAACCGGGGCACGTGTATACTCTGTACCGTTCAATAAAGCGTTATCCAATAGAAAAAAGGGTAGATAAATACACAACGCCCAAAGGGTATCATGACGCGTACATAAATCCTAAATATGAGTGTCTTTCAAATGGAATACAGATAGATCTATATGTGGATGACAGCTATGTGCTGTGGTCTGTGAAAGAGATAATAGAAGACAGATAGGCGGCTTACACGCCAAGCATCTTATCCGCAAGTTTCTCAGCAAATTCCGCTGAATTATAAAACCCGCTGTTGACCTTAGCCTGCGCCTCCGCGATTTTATCGGCCCGCATTTCTGGCTGGGCTTTTACCATTGCGGCGATACCTGAGATATCCTCATTGGCTTCGCTTCGCAGTTTGCCGTTGCTTGAGAGTTCGCTGCGGTCTGAATCGCTCGCTTTTGCGCCCCCTTTTTTGGCATTATTGGCATTCTGCTCTTTTTCAGCCCTTTGGCCGCCGTCAAGCTTGCGCAGCTCATTGTAGATCGACTGAGATATTTTGTTTATCAGCATGCCGGTTCGGCTCCTTTCACTCCTATTAGCTTTATCGGCGGATTTATGTAACAACTTTAACAGAAAAATAAAATAAAAATAGAATATAAAAATAATTCATTATGTATTAAAATCAAAGTTTAAGTCAAATATAGGCATATTTGTTGCTTTGTTGATCATCAATATCTACGATTCCGCCACAATACATATTGCAGGAGCAGATAAATTTATGGAAAAGGGCCATTATCCGCAAAAACCATCCTACTATTATACCTTAAATCTAAAAGAACCGCGCAAATCTATAGTTGTGCAGAGCGATGTTTGCGTTTACGGCGCTACAAGCAGCGGGGTAACGGCGGCGCTTCAGGCGGCGTCGCTTGGTCATAAAGTGGCTGTTGTGGAGTTTTCCCGCTTTGTGGGGGGTATGACTGCTTCGGGGCTTGGAGCTACCGATACCGGTAACCGCCATGTGATAGGGGGGCTTGCGCGGCAGTTTTATAAGGATGTTGGGGAGCACTACGGCAGCGCGGAGCAGTGGTTTTTTGAGCCTCATATTGCGTTGTCGGTCTATAACAAATGGCTTGAACACAAAAATATCTCGGTTTTTCTTGAACACCGTCTCGCGAAAGTAGAAAAAATCGGACAAAAAATTGTCAGTTTTACTACTGAGGATGGAATTGAATTTAAGGCGCAGATCTTTATAGACGCTACTTATGAGGGCGATCTCATGGCGAAGGCGGGGGTCAGCTATGCGGTTGGCCGTGAGGACAATGATGTATACGATGAACACTATAACGGTGTGCAATATGGTCATCCTCACCACAATTTTATCCGTTTTGTTGACCCCTACAAGCGCCCCGGCGACCCTAAAAGCGGTCTTCTTTACGGTATAAGCGACGCGAAAGCCGGGGTTCACGGTCAGGGTGATTCGCTTATTCAGGCGTATAATTTCAGGATGTGCCTAACCCGCGAAAACGCGAATATGATTCCGTTTTTTGAACCTCACAACTATTCACCCGAAAAATACGAGCTGCTTTTGCGCTATATTAAAGCCGGGATGTTTGATATATTTGATCTCAACCGTCCCCTGCCCAACGGCAAAACCGACCACAACAACTGGGGCGCGTTTAACACCGACCACATAGGCGCAAACTACGGCTGGCCGACGGGAGATTACGAGACGCGCGAGAGGATCTATCAAGATCACATCTCATATCAAGCGGGCCTTTTTTATTTTCTCGCCGCGGATAAAAGGCTGCCTGAACGTGTGCGCAAGTTCTCCTCACAGTGGGGGCTCGCGGCAGATGAGTTCACCCAAAGCTCAAACTGGCCTCCGCAGCTCTATGTGCGGGAGGGCCGGCGGATGATTTCGGACTATGTTATTACAGAACACGACACTCTTGGACGCTATACGCTTGAAGATTCTGTAGGGATGGCGTCCTACAAAATGGATTCCCATAACTGCAAACGGGTAGTAAAAGCGGGGCGTGTGATGAACGAGGGCAATGTAGAGGTCGCGCCTCTTGACCCTATCCCTATCCCTTACCGCTCAATCCGCCCAAAACGAAGCGAGTGTACAAATCTCCTTGTCCCGGTTTGCGTAAGCGCGAGTCATATTGCGTATGGATCAATCCGCATGGAGCCTGTGTTTATGATAACAGGGCAAAGCGCGGGAGTAGCCGCGCACATGGCGCTTAAGGGAGATGGGGCGGTTCAAAATATTTCGTATAGTGACTTTGAGCGCAAGCTGAGGGGTGAGGGGCAGATTCTTGCGGTGGGGAAAGATATATTGTATGAATAAGGATTCAGACAGTGTCTCAATCAACCCCAGGCTCGCTCTTATTCCGTTCCTGTGAGATAGGATACTTGAGGATGAGGCTGTTTCTGTTTTTATTATACGTTTCTCTTTTTTGTATAGGCAGCTCATCTACTGTTGATATCACAAATCCTAACTGTAAAAACCAGTCTGCTGTTTGTGTTGTCAGTACAAATACAGAATTAAGTCTCATCTTTGTCGCTTTTTCAATAAGATAAGACATCATCTTTCTGCCGATGCCCCGGCTTGCGAAAGTTTCATCAACAACTATGGCTGCTATTTCGCCCGTTCTCTCTTCGTTAAACAGATGAAGCGCGCCGCAGGCGTGAAGCGTTCCGTCTACTTCGTAAACCGCGTAATCGCCGAGTCTCTCATTGAGATCAGCTGTGGTACGCTCCACAAGCGCTCCTTCCTGAATCTTTGGCTGCATAAGAGAGAGTACGCCGGGAATGTCGGCAATTGTCATCGGGCGGATATTTTCATGCTGGTTGGAATACACCATTGTACCAAAACCTTTGCTGGAAAATATCTCCTGCAGTAGCATACCTTCTGTCAGGCCGTCAATAATATGTACCCGCCGCACCCCTTTTTTGCACGCGCGGTAGGCGTAAGAGATAAGAGTCCGCTGTTCATCTTCACCCGCGCTGTGCTCCATCTCCTGATTGAGATCCAAAAACTCTCCCGCCTGTACGGAGGTGAGCTGAGAGATGGTGCCGTCTTCCGATACATAAGCATCCTGCGGAATCTTAAACCCCTGCGCTTTTATGCCGCCGTGTTCATTTACAAAAAACAGTTTAGAGGCTTTAAGCTGTACGCTGAGCGTAAAGGCGAGCTCACTTGACGAAAGGTTATAAGGTTTGCCTTTAGCGCTCCAGCCGATATTGGGGAAGATTGGTATAAGCCCCTCGTCAAGAACTTTGCGCAGTATGCCGATTTGCAGATTTTCAACGACGCCTGAGTTCTGAAAGTCAACGCCGCCCCGTACGCCTATCCCTTTTGCCTTGACCCAGTTGCCGATTATCGCGCTTGTTTCATGTTCGGCGAGCATGGTCATTACATTGTTTGAAACGTCAAACGCCGCCATTTTTATAAAGGGAATCGCTTCGGGCGAAGAGACGCGTATCCCGTTTACTACAGGGCATTCTATATTGTAAGCCTTTAGTACGTCGTTTATCCGCGTTTTTGCGCCGGGTACTAATATTATCTTGATCCCCATGCTGTGCAGAAGCGTTAAATCCTTAATTAGCACCGGGAAAAGGTTATTTGAGATGAGGGCGCTGTCGATTTTAATTACAAACGTCTCATTCTTAAAATGGTTTATATATCCGAACGCCTGCCGGATAATTTCTACCTGTTCTTTTATTCTTGCTTTATCCATTTTTCTGTCAGCTTCCATCAATTATATTTTTAACTGCAGTGATTTCATAATTACAGTATCTCATATCTCGTGGATTGTTAAAGATGAAATATAATTTTTTGCGCGCGTTTACACTCTTCATAATTGTTTTTTTGTCGATTTCTCTTGAAGCTCAGGATTCGCTTGCTGCTGACAGCGCCCCGATTTCGGCTGACAGCGGCGCTGTTAAATCAGATACCGCCGTCACCGAAATATCTGCCGGTACTCTTGTTGACAGCAGTATTGTTAAGAGAGATACGGTATTGGATTCTGCGGGGATTGTATTGGATACCGATCTTGTCATAAGCGAACAGTCTGATTCTGTACTGCAAGCCTTCCGCGCGGTTGATACCGAACCGCAAACCGCAGAACTGACACAACCTGTTGAGCCGGAGGCCGCGGCAGTTTCAGAAAAAGCTTCATTGTCAACTCAAAATACAGATGCGGATGATGAAAAGCTAACTGCGGGTTACAAAGAAGCTGTAAATGTGCTCTTTGCTGGAAATAAAATACTGCGGTTGGTCAAGACCAATCTGCTTTATATAGTTTTCCTTATTGTCTCGGTGATAATCATTATAGCCGCGGTTTTGTTTTTCTCAACAAAAAAAGACGGCCGCAGATTCCTTACCACAACAAGACTCTCAGTACTTGACAAAATGGTGCAAAAGGGGTGCCGCTGTATTGAGTCAAATTATATGAATCCGGAGCTTACGGTTGATACGGTATGCAGTGAGCTTATTACAGGCCCCGCGTATCTTAACGCTTTATTTGTAAAAGAGATCGGCATAGATGTGCAGAGTTTTATAGTTCAGGTAAGAGTGAACAGCATAAGAAACCTGATTGCGGAAAATCCTGCCGAATCAGACTTGGGTAGAATTTGCGAACAGTGCGGTTTTAAAACCGTAACGGAGGCGCAGGAACATTTTGTCAGACTTTGCGGTGTAGGTATTCAAGATTACAGAAAGTCAGTATGAAAATATCGATTTACAATGGACGATCAGTCAGCAGGAAAAATATTTTTTTGACGATGCTGATATTATGCGCTGTTTTGGCAGGATGCGGCGGCAGCGCGGCTGTGTCTAAACTTAATGCTGAGTCTCCGCCCCAAAATGAGGCGGCGGTATCGTCAGCTGAAATCATGGAATCTGATGAACCCGCAGAATCTATGGAAGATTTAGAAGCCTTAGGATACGGCGAACGAGTTATCGCGTCTCTGCCGTCGGGTATTCTTGCCGATTCAAGAGATGGCAAAGAGTATCGTTATGTTAAAATAGACAATAAAAAATGGATGGCTGAAAATATCAACTTTGAAACAGGCGAATCATGGTGTTATGGTGATGATGAGAGTAATTGCGGGGAGTATGGACGGCTCTATAGTTGGGATGCGGCGATGAAAGCTTGTCCGGCGGGATGGCGGCTTCCCGGCCGTGAAGAGTGGGCGAATCTGTTTTCTTATGCCGGTGATCATGGTGAGGCAAGCAGAAAACTTAAATCACAAACCGGCTGGAGAGATGACATAAACGGCACGGATGAGTTTGGTTTTTCGATAATGCCCAGCGGTCTGCGCCTCCCGGACGGCATTTTTCGGGATATGCGCGGCGGCGCCTACTGGTGGAGCGCCACAGAGGAGGGGAGCGGCAGCGCTTGGAGCCGTCATGCAGGCTGGGTCTTTGGCATGATAGATGAGTACAGCGACAATAAGGAACACGGGTTTTCTGTGCGCTGTATTCAGGAGTGATTGAATTCGGTACGGAGTCTCTTTTACATTGAAATCACAGTAAAAAAATGACTGATAATCTCTCTTTCAAACTAATAAAAACAGACGGCTCATGCAGTGCGAGAGCCGGTGAGTTGACGACCGCTCACAGCACTGTAAATACGCCGATTTTCATGCCTGTGGGCACGCAGGCTACCGTTAAGGCGATGTCGCCTCTTGAGCTTAACTCGTGCGGCTGTCCTATAATCCTCGGCAACACTTACCATTTACATCTGCGTCCCGGTGAGGATATTATAAAGGAGGCTGGAGGGCTTCATAAGTTTGAGAGCTGGGATGGATCTTTACTTACTGACAGCGGCGGCTTTCAGGTTTTCAGTCTGCGTGATATCTCGAAAATTACCGATGACGGGGTTGAGTTTCAATCGCACATAGACGGCTCGCGCCACTTCTTTTCACCTGAAAAGGTAATGGAGATAGAGCATGATCTTGGGGCGGATATAATCATGGTTTTTGATGAGTGTCCGCCGTCAGACGCGGAAATCGCAAAAGTCAAGGCCGCGGTTGACCGCACGCTTGCGTGGGCTCAGCGGTGTTTGGATCATCATCATAAAATCGGTTTTCATCATGGATACCCGCAATACTTATTCGCAATTGTGCAGGGCGGTGTTGCAGAGGCGCTCAGAGAGCAGTGCGCCCGTGAACTTACAGCGATGGATTTTCCGGGATACGCGGTAGGCGGTCTTGCGGTGGGTGAAACGCCGGATGTAATGTACAAAATCGCGCAGTTTACGGCAAGCTGTCTTCCCCAAAATAAACCGCGTTATCTAATGGGCGTTGGTACGCCGATTGACATTTTAGAGTGCATATCCGCCGGTATAGATATGTTTGACTGTGTTCTGCCCACACGCAATGCCCGCAACGGCTCCGCTTTCACAAGTAAAGGCAAGGTAAACATACGCAACGCCGCTTACACAAGAGATTTTTCGCATCCTCTTGATGAAAATTGCAGCTGTTACGCATGCGCGAATTTCAGCCGCGCTTACATACGCCATCTCTACATGGCGGGAGAGATCTTGGCGATTCGTTTGATGACCCTGCATAACATTCACTTCTACATGGAACTTGTAAGATCAGCCCGCGCTCATATTCTCGGTGATACTTTTAATGAATGGAAAAAAGAGATGATCGCGCAAATGAGCAGCCTGCACCGCGACACCTCCGCACCTCTTTAGGTGTGCAAGATCTGCAGCCCCGGGTGTGGCTTATGCCTCAATAAACATGGTTAACCCGGGGTTTTTGCGGATGATTGCCCGAATGAATAATTTATCCGTTTGGCCCGCCTTTAGCTTGCAGTGTAATATACTGGTGTACGGCATAAATTAGCACTGCACCGCACGCAACTGCACGCAGGGCCGTGAGGTTGCTTAGCGGCACAGTGCTAATTTATGCCGTGATTCAGTATATATTACAATTTAGTTTCACCGGGTAAACAGGTATTTGCCGATCCATTATAAATATGGGGTTTTAGCGCGTTATGAAGTTTAAAAGTCTCGCTCAAAGACTGTTTGTATTAATTGTTCCGACCATAATTGTAACAATCGTATCGTTTGCGGCGTATAATATTTATTTGGCTAACTCAAAAATAAATGAGACGGTAAGCGAAGAGGCATTTAAAAATTTGGGATTGGCGGAAGCTTTCACCGGTGTTGCGGCAATTCCTTTTTTGGGATTTATAGCGCTGATTTTCGGTATCTCTGCTATTGTGAGATATCTGCAAAGAGTTGTCCGCAAAGTAAATGACTTTGCGGACATTGTGGCCGCCGGAGATTTTTCAAAGAGAATTGAGGTAACCGAAGCCGACGAGTTCGGGGGGATGGAGCGCAATCTCAACACTATGATCGCGAAGATGGACGAAATGTGCCGTACCTCCGCGGAGCTTGCACAGGCCGCGCAGAGCGCAAGCCGCTCAAAAAGCGATTTTTTGTCGCGGATGTCTCATGAAATCCGCACCCCTATGAACGCAATTATCGGTATGACCCAAATCGCAAAATGGAGCTTTGATCCATCAAAAGTTAATGACTGCCTTATAAAAATTGATATCGCCTCAAAGCATCTTTTGGCGCTGATTAATGATATCCTTGACATGTCAAAAATAGAAGTTAACAAACTTGAGTTAGTGGCTGAGGAGTTCTCTTTAGAACAGACGGCTGTAAACATTTACAATATGATGAGTGTAAAAGCGGAGGAGAAAAATCAGCAGCTCACATTAAATGTAGATAAAAATATCCCCGCCCGCATTATCGGCGATGAACTGCGTTTCTCTCAGGTTATAACAAATCTTGTAAGCAACGCGGTAAAATTTACTCCAGAGTGCGGTAAAATATCTGTGGACATAAAAGAGGAGGGCAGGGAGGGGCCGCATTACATAATCAGGGTTGATGTAAATGACAGCGGTATGGGGCTCGCTTTAGCGCAGCAGGAAAAGCTGTTTGATCCATTTGAGCAGTGCGACGGCAGCATATCGCGCAAATTCGGCGGAACCGGTTTGGGCCTTGCTATATGTAAACGAATTGTGGAGATGATGGGCGGCAGAATTTGGGTTGAAAGCTCGCCCGCAAAAGGCAGTGTTTTCTCCTTTACCGCAAAAGTGCTTAAAGGAGTAAACGGCGCTGTTGTAATCACTCCGCAAGTCTCTGTACCCAAAAACTGTTTTGACGGCAGTACGATACTGCTTGCGGAAGACATCGACATAAATAAAGAGATCGCGGCAGCGTTTTTAGAAGAGACAAAAGTCAGAATCGAATTTGCCTGCAACGGCGCCCAAGCTCTTGAGATGTTCCGCGCAAATCCTGACAGATACGACCTGATACTGATGGATATACAGATGCCTTTAATGGATGGGTTTGAAGCCGCGCGGCAGATAAGAAACAGCGGCGCCAAGCGCGCAAAAACAATACCCATAGTAGCCATGACCGCAAACGCGTTAAGCGAAGATGTGAAAATGTGCAAGGAAGCGGGTATGAATGATCACATCGCAAAACCGGTTGATCCGGATACCCTCATTATGAAAATCAGCGATTATATTGCTATGAAAGAGTCCAGTTCACTTCACTCACTCCACTCATTTCCAGTATCAAATCTGAATACCGGATTGTCAATTTCTCCCCTGAAATCAAACATACGTAACCGCCGTGTACCGTCGGTGTAGCTGCGGGTGTAGATAAGTTTTGGCCGTCTGTTGTGTTCGAATATCTGCGGAGCGGTTTCGTTCCATTTTTTAACAGAGTCCGAAACTATAAGTTTTTTAACGGTGTTGTTTTTTATCGTTATACTGCTGATATCGGTAACATTGACGCCGGCTGAGAAATAGATAGTTTTTGAATCTTCACTCCAAGAGTATTGGGAAACATTGGCGTGGAATGTTATCTGTCTATCAGAATTCGGATGTTTGAGTTCCATTATCCACAGATCCATCTTTCCGCCAAAACTGCCGCGGTCTGTAAGATAAGCGATAAATTTTCCGTTCGGACTAAATCGCGGATAGCGGTGATCCGCCTTAGCGTTTGTCAACGCCGCGGGAGGAGCGGCTGCGCTTGAGTCAACGGCAAAGATCTGCCACCGGTTATGCTGCACCGCGCAAAAAAGCAGTGTCGATCTATCGGGAGAGACGGAGAGATCGCGGTAACCTGAAACAGTATTGGAAAACTCGAGAACGGTAACCGCGTCGTCCATAAACATTCTTGTTTTGTAGATAGCCCCATTTTTGGGGTTCGCGCTGTCTGAAGCGATAAAGTACAAAAAGTTATTGGAGGCGAACCGGCTCTCGGTAACTGACCGGTTTACTGGTACGGTTCTGCCGTTTAATGTTTTTAGATCAACAACTCTTAAAGATCCATTTTGAGGCGGGCCGAAAATAAACGCGGCCAAAGAACCGTCGGCGGAGATGACCGGCAAACGGCATTCGGAGAGATCCTCGCTTATGTGATGCTCGGTCAGATCGTTTAATCTCTTGACAAAAACCTGAGGAGTTCCATTGCGGTCGGTGAGAAACGGGAGAGATTCTACTCTGTTTCTTCTTGACCTCGACGCTTTTTTTCCAGCTTTATCAACTGTTACTGCAGCGCCGATCGATTTTATTATTTTTTCAACATTAGCGTCAGGGGTGATATTTTGATATACAGGATGGAGCTTGTTTGTTACCGTGAAACGGCTTTTAATGCCGTCAAACCGTACGGAGAGTGAACCTATAAATCTGCCTTGACTTCCGGCACTCAGGATTATGGCAGAACCTACTTTGAGAGGGGTATCGAATCGCTCTTGAAGACTTCCGGCGATTATGATGTCGATTCCTTTTGCGGTTTGCGCCAATCTTTTTATCTCATCTAAATCCGCGTGGACAACCGCTATACGAAGGTGCGCTCTCTTTGCCTCTTCTCTGTCAAGGAGCGAATTTATTCTTCTCATGTTTGTGCTGATGTTTGCGGATATCTCCTCGTCATCAATTAAAGACCTTCCAATAAGATTCATTACGTATAATCTATAACCATCCCGCTCAACCGCTATACCGTCCGCAATTCCGGATTCCGGCATATGGCGCAGATTTGAAACGACAACGGGCAGATCTGCCGGAAACTCCGGTATCACAAGCGCTAATTCATCCGCACCCGGCGCGATTGCGTTAAAGTTCATGTAACCATAGTAATTTGCCGCGAGTTCAACTCGTAAAGGATGGCTTGAAGAGTTGAGCATATTCCCAACGTCAATCGAAAAGTTTACAGGAAACTCTCTGCGGATTCTGTTAATAACAGAAGCGCCGCGGCTTAAGCCTCCAAGCGCGTCTTGTGTATGAGGGAAAGGGACGATCTCGCTTCGCGTGTTACCGCTGTAGATAATAGCGATCTCCCGCTTTTTTTCACGTTCACACTTTGACTCAGCTTTTTTAGATTGCGCTTGAGTTTTCCAAATATGATTTGAGGCGTGTGCCGAGGATGAAGATAGTAAGGGTATAGATGAAAACGGCGCAATGACTGCAAAAAAAACGGGAGCGAATAACACCATAAGTAAAAATTTTAAGACTGCGTTATTTATGGACATAGTGTTGCTGTTTTTGTTGAATTGTAATCCGGTAACTTATAATTTACCGGACAGCTCCATATATCATAACATAATATAGACTATTTGTCAGATATAATTCAAGCAGAATCCCCGACCAAGTGGTTAAGAGTCAAATGCGCATCAATACCAGTTTGATTCTTGCCCCTAAGTGTAGACAATGTGTTAAGCCTTATTGTACAATTTATAAATTCATTGTTTAATGACAGGGGGTTAAAGTAATGAAAACGAAAATTAACCCCTGCCTGAATCTTTATAGAGGGAAAATTTTTCCCCCGCCACCCGGCAAAAAATGCCTGCCCGGCAAAAATTACCTGCCTCTCCTGATCCGTTTCTATCCAAAATTATACCCAAATCCCCTCAATATCCTCAAAATTACTTATGGCACGGCTATTGCGTATGTATCTTCGGCGAATGGAGATCAATTTATGGATATGCTGAGCAATGCTATTTTCAACAAGACTAGAAGACCCGTGATGGGGCGGGCGATGGACGCCGCGATGATGCGCGCCAAGGTCACTGCGAATAACATTGCCAACGTGAATACACCGGGGTATCAGCGGGTTGACGTCTCTTTTGAGAAGGAGCTCAGCCGCGCGCTTGATAAGACTCGTCTCCAGGGGACGCGTACAAACGGCGCTCACATGAACATCGGGCGGCTTGATCTTAGAGATGTAGGGCCAAAGGCTCATAAGCCGTATGACCCAACTCTGCCAAGCGGCGTAAATAATGTGGATATTGATATTGAGATGGGTAAGCTTGCAGAGGCGCAGATCGCCTTTCAATATATGAATAAGTTTAATCAGGGTGTTTTTAAAAGACTTAATGCCGCGATTAAGGGGCAGTCAACGCAGGGTTAAAACATTTTCCCGCACCCCTTTAGGGGTGCAAGATTGTGGCCCCGGGTTTTAATCCGGGGATTAAGATAATAAAAAGGAGAAGCTCAATATGTCGGAAGTAGGTGGAATATTTTCCGGGCTCGCGATAAGCGCTTCGGGCATGAGGGCTCAGCGGATTCGTCAGACGACGATCTCTTCAAACTTGGCTAATGCCGAGACTACCCGTACAGCTGAGGGCGGTCCTTACCGCAGGCAGTTTGTGATGTTTGAAGCGCAGAGCAACCGCCGCGATACGCGGATTCTCAATCAGGAGATCGCTTTGCGCGGTACGGAGACTAAGGCGAATCATCTGCCGATTCCGCCGTCGAATTTTCCAAGAGACGAGCGTTTTTTTGGACGCGGCGTTGAGGTTGCGGAGATCAGGGCGGATTCACGTCCCGCAAGGCTTGAGTATGATCCCGGTCATCCTGATGCAGATGAAAACGGATATGTGGCTAAGCCAAATATCAACGTAATAGAAGAGATGACCGATATGATCGCCGCGACAAGAGCGTATGAGGCGAATGTTACAGCTTTTAACGCGATAAAAGGGATGCTGATGCAGGCATTGCAGTCATCATAACAGTTGTGTAGATTTTTATTGAAATACACACTTGAATATTGTAGTATATTTGTTGATGATGTTTTATGTTTGTGATTAGGAGTCTGTAAAAAATGAATGATATGAACAGAATACAGGGATCCTCAGCGGCTTCGTGGGCGCAGTTTGTTAAACTTAAACAGGCGGCGCGCGAGCGTAACAGCGGTTTTACGGCAGATGGGGTTACAAATACAGGCCGCGGTGAAAAAGCTGCGCCTAAAAAGAGTGTCAGCGATGTATATTCTGAGCAGAAGTCTATTACGGCGAATCAGAGATCTGTAAATACTGCTTCTGTTGAAGAGAGTGTTAATAAAAATATAAAGGGTAATCATTTTGACATGTACGCCTGAACTTAAGGGAGTGAGGAGGTAAGCCATGGATGGTATAAATTCAATCGGGCCGGTACAGGGCGGAAGTTTTCCGGGGAAAGTAAACCCCGCTTTAGGGCAAACCGGCGGGCCGTCTTTCAGAGACACTTTAAACGGTTTTCTTAAAGACGTTGACCACACGATGAAAAAAGCCGATCTGTCGATTCAGCAGTTAGCCGCCGGTGAGATTACCGATGTGCATCAGGTAATGTCTGCTGCGGAAGAGGCGAATGTGGCGTTTAACATGATGATGGAGATCCGCACAAAGGTTATGGACGCGTATCAGGAGATAATGAGGATACGGATATAAATTAGCGTGTAGATTACAATTGAAATTTAGGAATATAAGGGATTGTCTCATTTTTGAGGCAGTCCCTTTTTTTCGCAACGTGTTTGCATTGGTTTGAATTATATTGTTATCAACGCCGCAATAATAGTCATCAAACATGGAAGGGGTACGTCAATTATGAACCGCATAAACAAAATCGCCTTGATCTCAGCGATCGCCGCGTTATCAGCCATTACCGTTTTCGCCAACCCGCCCGCGGGCAATCCTGTTGACAGGTACGGACGCTTGTTTGCAGACGGGAATAAAATCGTAGGTGAAAAATCCGGCGGCGAGGCCGTTCAGGTGAAAGGCCCCAGCTTTCCGTGGAGCGTTGCTCAGTGGGGGACAAGCAGGTTTTTCGTTACAGAGGCGGTTGACGCGATGATTGACGGATGGAAAGCGGATGTTTTGCGGTTTCCTTTAGGGATAAGTTATGTTTCGCCGGCGGGCTGCAGTCCCAACAGCACTGCTAATCCTTGTGAAAATTATGTAACCGAGGGTTATGATACCGACCCTGAAGGCAACTGGGGGCGTGTTAAACTTGTAACCGATCATGCTATTTCGCGCGGAGTCTACGCCATCGTTGATTGGCACGCGTATTATACTCACAGCGCGGAGAGGACGCAGCTTGCGATTGATTTTTTCACGAATCCTGAGCTTGCCGGTCAGTACGGCGACAACCCCGCGGTGATCTTCGAAATTTACAACGAACCGATTGGGCCGGTCCCCGACTGGGGGGAGCCGGGAACAACAGGACCGGTTAAAGCCTACGCGGAGGCGGTCATTGGAGCGATTCGCGCCGCCGGTTTTAACAATCTTATTATCGTAGGCAATCCGCGCTGGAGTTCGGTGCCGGATGTAGTTGCCGCTAATCCGCCCGTAGACGCAAACGGCAATGTCTTCGGCAATATCGCCGTGTCATTTCATTTCTATTCCCAAGGCCACCGGCTCAATACCTTGCACTATGCCCGTCCCGGCAAGACTTTCCGCCAAGTTATCTTGGACGTGCTTGACGCCGGTTTCCCTGTATTCGTATCTGAGTGGGGGGCGACTCATCCCGGAAGTCAATTCCTCTACGACTTCCCCTCGGCCGATCTGTGGCACAATTTTTTAGATTCACTCAAGATATCTTCATGCGCGTGGAACGTAGCTGTCAGCGGAAGCGTGCAGGACTTTTGGACAGTATCGGGCAACCCGCTTAACACCGGCAGCTGGACCGACCCCTACGCAATGACTCCGCACGGTAAGTATGTCTATCACTGGTTGACTAAAGGTGATACAGCGACGCCGCCGCGCAGACAAGTATACGATGGAGAGCGAAAGCCTGTTGAACTTGTTGCCGACGCTTTGAATCCTTATGGAAACGATGGTTCCGAAATGTTAAGAGATGTTGACTCCGCCGGAGTTATGCACGCGGTATTTACTTTAGAGCAGGGAGACTACGAGTGGACTCCTTACGCGGGTATACATCACGCCATAGACTGGTTAGCCGAGCATTGCAAATTCGGCCTCGCCTACACCTATAAGGGCGCTGCGCACTCTTTTCGTATCGAGCAGAGCAACGTAAGAAACTATGCGACTCACATGACCGAATACACAAGGCAAACCGATGAGTGGACAGAAGTGGTAGTACCGTGGAGCGGTTTCATTCAGCCGGGCTGGAACACCATACCGGTAGCGGTTAACCCCGACAGCATCGAAGCGATCTCATGGTATGTTGAAAGACCCGCGGGTACTGCCGGTGAGTTTTGGATTAAGGATGTCTATTGTCTGTGCGACGCCGACGGCGGGAAGTGGATATCGGTACGGAATCAAGGTGCGCGTACATCATCTGCCGTTAGCCCGCTTGTAAAAATTGCCGGACGGAATTTGCAGCTGCGTTTGCCGAGTGACGGACGTGTTGACGTCTATACCATCAATGGCAAGAGGGTCCGCACAATGAAATTTCCGCAAGGCAATCACAATATACGTATTAACAATCTGTCACGCGGAACGTATATCGTAAATGTTACAGCCGGAGCGTCGGCGAAGCAGTCGGTGAGGATGTTGATAAAGTAGCGGAGTCCGGTTAAAAAAACTACGACTCACGACTCAGTACGGCACGCGCTTACACTGTGCCGCTAAGCAGCCTCACGGCTCTGCGTGCAGTTGCGTGCGGTGCAGTGTAAGCGCGTGTCGTTTACCAGTATAACGCACTGACCATCCCGCTGTCATCTCCAACAACCGCAATCGCCCCGCTCACAAGCGGGGCGCCTGAGATAGCGGCTCCAATATCAAATGAATTTATATGCTCCCCGGTTTTAAGATCAAGCAGATAAAGGAAACCCGATTCGCATCCGGCAATTACCCGATCTCCCGCAATAACCGGTGAACTGTCAACAGCGCCTTTTGCGGCGAATTTCCATATAAGATTACCGGTGAGAGATGAGACCGCGTGTACAAATTTGTCTCTTGACGGAGCGATAAGAAATGTATCTTTAAGAGCTGGTGACGCGAAAAACGGTTCCTTGCGGCCGTCATTCTCGTATGTCCATGCGATTTCCATTGTTTTAGTATTGATTCCAAATAATTTTCTGCCGTAACTGCCAACGTATGCGAAATTATCTTTTAAGACTGCAGAACCGGCGATATGCGAACCGACATCGACTTTTCCCGCACCAGCGCCATTTGACGCGTCTACCACATGTAAATGAGAGTCGCATCCGCCAAAAACGATGCTTACCCCGTCTGTTGCCGGAGTTCCGTTAATATAGCTTTCTGATTGATACCTCCAAACAACTTCTCCATCAGCAATATTTAAACAGTAAAGAGTATCATTGTGACTGCCGAATAAAACCTGTTTTTTCTCGTTGATGATGTTGGCGGAGCCGACGATTTTGCTTCTGACTCCGGGAGCTTTAAATTTCCAAATTATTTCTCCGCTCTGTTTATTTACAGAATAGAAATTCCCGCTAAGATCGCCTATTAAAATCACATCCTCAAAAATAACAGGCGATGCCTCAATCTCGTCACCAAGTTTTGTTTTCCATACAAGATCACCGGTAATAATATTAAGCGAATACAATGTACTGTCAAGCGAACCGATAAAAACATTTTTCCCATCTGTAACAGGAGACGAAATGCAGGAGCCGCCGGTTTTGAAACTCCACAATAATTTCATGGAATCAGAAACATGGCCCAAAGAGATTCCATCAAGAGAGGCGTTTCCGCGGAAATGCGTCCACGGGACAGGTAAAAAATTTACTGCTTGTGATGAGGATTTCTGCTCTTTTGAACCGTCGCAGGAAAAACAGAATATCACGACAATTGAGATACAGAATAAATATCGCATGATCAATATCAACCTATTCATGAGCTGATTCCGATTTATCATTTTTGTATTTAGGCGTTATCCATAAAGCTCCCGTAGGGCATGAATCAACACATAATTGAAGGGCTTCGCCCATAGCTTTGTCAAATGGTATTTCAAATGGAGCTGATATACATACGTTCGACCCTCTGCCTTTAAATGATAAGCCGGGCTTGATCCCATTCTCTTTTGTAATCGTAACGCATTTACCGCATGTAATACATTTGCCCGGCTCGTGAACAAGTCCGCTGTCGTATATTTTGCGGGTTTCTTCTCTGCGTTGTCCAATGGTGTAGCGTGTATGATCAGCGCCGTATTCCTCAGCGCAGGCTTTCAAACGGCATTTTGTTTTTGAGGCGCATTTACATTTAAGACCGTTGGGCAAAGCTACGTGCTCACTGAGTAAAAGCGCGAGCGCCTTACGGCGGCAATCTCTCACTTCTTCTGAATTATTGATGACAATCATACCATTTTGTACTTTTGTAGCGCATGCGGGAATAAATTTTTCCTGTCCTTTTATCTTTACAACACAAACAAAGCAGGATACGCACGGTTCAATTTTTTCACAGTAACACAATGTCGGGATATCAATACCTGCCTGACGCGCAGCGTCTAATACTGTAACACCATCGTTTACTTTTATGACTTTCCCGTCGATAGTTATCTCTATTATCATAACACATTAACCTCCCTGCGTGTCACTTCAATCGCATCGACAGGACAGACTTCAACGCAAACGTTACAGCGAGTACACAAAGCGTCATCAACTGACGGCCGGTTATATGGGACAAACGGGATAGCGTTTGCCGGACAGCTTTGTGAACAAATCGTACATCCGGCAGCACATTTATCTGTTACCTTATAAGAGATTAAGTCTTTACATTTACCGGCAGGGCACTCACCGTTTATATGCGCTTCATATTCGCTTCTAAAATATTTGAGCGTCGTTAGAATCGGATTTGGAGCGCTTTTTCCCAAACCGCAGAGACTTGCGTTTTTTACGGATATCGCGAGTTCTTCGAGGAGGTCTAAATCGTTATTAGTCCCAGTGCCGGCGCATATTTTTTCCAATATCTCAAGCATCCTCTTAGTTCCTATACGGCAAAATGTACAGCGTCCGCAGGATTGATCTTGCGTGAACGTCAAAAAATATTTCGCTATGTCTACCATGCAATCGCGGTCATCAAGCACCACAAGACCGCCTGAACCCATCATCGCCCCAACTTTTGCAAGCTCTTCAAAGTCAATAGGGATATCGCCAAGATGCGCGGGTATACAGCCGCCCGACGGCCCGCCGATCTGTATCGCTTTGAATTTTCTGCCGCTTGCGACTCCGCCGCCGATGTGTTCGACGATCTCTTTTATGGTAATGCCCATTGGAGTTTCTATGAGTCCGCCGTGAGCGATTTTACCGGCGAGAGCGAATACTTTTGTGCCGGGACTTTTTTCTGTCCCAATCTCCCGAAACTTATCAGCCCCGTTGTTTATAATCCACGGAACACATGCGAATGTTTCGCAGTTGTTAATAAGCGTAGGCTTTCCCCATAAACCGCTCTGAGCGGGAAAAGGCGGCTTTGGCGCGGGCATCCCGCGCTTTCCCTCTATTGACTTTATAAGTCCGGTCTCTTCCCCGCAAACAAAAGCCCCCGCGCCTTCTACAATAGAGAGTTTTATTGAAAAAGTTGAACCGAAGATATTGCCGCCGATAATATTTTTCTTTTCGCAGGCGTCAAGCGCACCGCGTATGGTTTTTATCGCAAGCGGATATTCCGCCCTTATGTAAAATATCCCCTCATGCGCGCCCGCGGCATAAGCGGCAATAAGCATTCCTTCAATAATTCTATATGGAAAAGATTCGAGAAGCATACGATCCATAAACGCGCCGGGATCACCCTCATCGCCATTGCATATCAGATAAACATCTTTTTTGTCAGCACCGCTGTTATTTTTAAGGACAGCTTTCCATTTTTCACCGGTTGAAAACCCCGCGCCGCCGCGTCCGCGCAGACCGCTCCCGCAAAGGATATCAACAATATCATCACCCTTAAATTCTGCCAAAACTTTCTTTAACGCAGAAAACCCGCCGCCGTTTATATACTCATCAATATCAAGCGGAGTTAAAAAACCGGAATGTTCTGTAACTATACGCTTCTGTTTGTTAAAAAAATTATCAACGGATTTTTCATTTTTACAGATATGAAAACGGTTTGCCGACACTTTTGCTGATTCAGATAAAAGCAGCGATTCCGCCGCCGTATCAATCCACGAAACAGCTTTTTTTATGATTGATGACGGCCTGAAATGCTTTAGCATAATGCAGGAGACGTCATCATCAGTAATTTTTGAATAATAATAAGATTTGCCGCCGGCGATAATCTCAATGAGCGGGGTACGGTGGCACATGCCCACACAGCCAACCGTCTTTACCTTTACAGGCAGATCATAACGCGCAATGACTTTACGCAGTGCCGATTGTATGTTTAATGTTCCTGACGCGCCGCAGCATGAACCCAAGCATACTCTCACTTCGTTTTTGCAGGATTGATTTGTATCAGCGATTATATTTTTATCAGCCGCAGATATTTTTTGACGTTCAAGAAAATCATTGATGACACCGCCGACTCCGCTGACAGTAACATGACCGTAAATAGTATCGTCTATCTGCACGGCGGGAGCAAGCGCACAGCAGCCAAGACAAGACGCTTTATTGACAGTGAACAATTTCCGCGGATCAGTATCCTCACCATCGGCACAGTCAAGATGACGTAAAAATCCATCATAAATTAACTCTGCGCCCTTAATGTGACAAGCCGTACCTACGCAAACATTTATACTGTGCTTGCCCGCAGGAGTGTGGCGGAATTGGGAGTAGAAAGTTGAAACACCGGTTACATCGGCAGGAGTGATCTCCGAATTTTCACAAAGATAAACAAGCGCGCAATCGGGCAGATAGTTGTATTGCTTCTGTATAGCCTGAAGTAGGGGAATTACTTTATCAGCGCCGCGCCCGATTGTTACTAACTGAGCGTCAAGCCACTCCGGGTCGAAATTTTCAGTGCTGTTTTTATCGGTTAACTGCATATGTTAATCATTTTCAAGTGGAATGATGATGATATGCCGTTACTCAATATAATATCATCGTAATAATAATAAATTAATATACTTGATTTTATTAATGTGATTCAATACTGCGGCCTTATATTACTTCGGCAGTTAAATGCCGAAGCCTCCGGTACAGCGGCCTCACGATGGTTCGTGCAGTCGATGTGCCGGGAGTTGCGACATTTAATTGCCGCCTTAATAGCTTACATCTGTTTTTTCCGCAAAGAAAGAATATCGTTTTTAGATCTGCATTTTGATCACAATTTTATGCAGCAATCCATTTACAGCAAGCGGTGCGTGGGCGTCTTCCGGAAAAAAAACGGCAAATGTTTGCGGAACAAGTCCAAACCATGTGTCAGGCGCGTCTGAAAAAAAGGTAACGTCAGATTCACTGTCGTACTCTCCTTCCGGGCAGCAGCATCTTGAGAGCGGTTTCCATCCTATGTTATCTATGCCGGAGACCGCGTACTCAATGTCGATGTATTTTTTGTGAGATTTGAGCTTTGCATCGGCAAGCCCTTTGCCCTGACCGGTTGTGGCCAATGCGAAGATTTTATCGCCGCTGATCTCTCTGCGGCCGGCTGTGAAGCCGTCAAGATCAACGGTTTCCAAAAACTCAAGCACTGCCATCATAGCAGGGTGAATCTTAAGATATTTGTGCATGTTCTCAAGATGATCTAAAATCATCTATCCTACTCCCTCAATATGATAGTACAGCTCACAAAGTCATATCATGCAACTATCGTTCCTTTTTTCAATCCTGCTGATAACGGATAGAAACGTATCCGCTGCGTCGCGAAGCTCCGACTCACGGTTGCGTAAACGCCACAGGTGTTTAAACTGCCCGGTTAGTTTGTAACCATCTTTTATAATGTTATCAGGCGGGATTAATGGCTCGTCAAATTTTTGATTGTATTCATATCTCTTTTTGAAAAGTTGTACAGATAAAAGCCACGCGGTTGCTTCCGCGCTCCAAAGATATTCGTCAAATTCAGCTTTGCCGCAGATGCTGCCCGTTACTTGGGTTGACAGTGATTTAAGCTCCTTTACAAACTCTAAAGCGCGGTTCATCCTGCGGCCAAGATCAATCGGATCAGCGGCTTTAATATCATCCTCTTTAAACCACAGGCACTGTTTATCTGTAACCCACGCGTAAAGATTACCAAAGTGATAAGCGCTCAGCTCCCCAAGTTCCCGAAGTATCTCACCGAGACGTCCATCCTCTAAACCCCACTGTAAAAATGAGAATCTTTTGTCAAACTCACTTTTGTCATCCCCGTCATTACTGTTCCATGAAAGCGCGGCGCCGAAAGCGAGGCTGTGAAATGATGTTGACAAAAGATTGACCTGTCCGCAGTCACCCCAATCTGTATTCAAAACTCCAAGAGCACCGGCGTCTCTGCCGAAACGTACCATCTTCAATATATTAGTACTGCCGCGATTAACATCCGCGGCAAACCGGCTCCATCCATTGACGCCGGGGCATACGTATTGGTTTACACCCGCGTCTTTAAATGTTTTTATCGGCAGACAGGTTACTTCCGGCGTATACTCCCAATTTAAAAATATCGTATCATCGCCGGCAAGTTCGGAAATAAGCTCAGGATGTTTAAGGACAATATCACCCCAAAGCATAGGTTTTTTTCCATGTCTGCGTACAACGCTCATTATTTTCTTTACAAAATCGACATAGAGTCTTCCCGTACCCTCTTTTTGCGCTCTTTCCGCATTCTTCCCTGTGCCTAAATCAAACGTTTCATCACAGCAAATATTAAAATATGGTGATGAAAAAAGCGGTAAATACTCCTCTATCATTCCCTTTACAAGATAAAAACTTTCGTCATTACTCACGTCAAGCGTATAATGTGCCATACGATCCCACAAGCTACGCGGCGTTTGAGATGCTTTTATGTCAAGTTCATTAAGATGCTCAAAACGCGGCAGCCGCAAGAGTTCGTAAAGATGTCCAAAGGTAGAGAGGGAGGGGACAAGGTCAATATAGCGGTCACGGCAATATCTGTCAAGCTCCAAAATATCATCGGCGCTTAAGGGGTCTTTACCCGCATGGAGTTCAGGAATTGCCTTGAAAGCGAATGTGTGCTCGATATAAAGCTGAAAATGATTAATCTTATAGAAACTTAGAATGTCAGCCAAATGTTTAAGCGTATCAAGAGTCGGCACTCTGCCGCGTGTCACATCATGGTAAAATCCTCTTACCGCGAAATCGGGTTCATCATTAATTTCAAGATAGGGGAGTGATGACGGACAATTTAAAATAAGCTGAATAAAAGTGGCGCCGGCGCGAAAAACTCCCTCTGTACCGGTTCCTTTAAGTGCAACGCCGTCAGCCGATACTTCTAAAGAGTACCGCTCACTGTTTTTGGCGGCATCTCCGTCAAACAGAAGCTCAATACAAACTCCTGATTTTGTACCGGCTATTATGGGGATTTTGATTCCAGTAATGCTTAATATGCGTTTTTGTAAATAAGAAGCAGTTTCGCGATGATAGCTGTTGTCAAGAGGTATATAAATACTCTCTATGGAAGAGATATTCAAAAATCCTGCGCCGCGGCGCAAATTTTTTACCTTAGGTATAAAATATAAATTTTGTTTCGACATCTGTCCGCACCTCTGTCAACGGGAGTGTATTGACCCGCCCTGCTTTTCTGCTATACCACTTCACGGCATAAATCTACACTGTGCAGTTAGTCAGTATATACCGGTAAACGCGTGCCGTGATTCGGTATATCAATATAATGTATTCTGATCATTATGTCAATCAGCCGGTTCAGTGATGGTTTTATAGCGGTTCAGTGTGTTGAATGAAGTACCCCGCGTTTTTAAATTTTACGCGGGGTTAACAGATTATTTATTATACTGCATAACGGCATAAATCTACACTGTGCCGCTAAGCAACAGAGCCGGCCCTGCGTGCAGTGCAGTGTAGATTTATGCCGTGTACCGGTATAGATAAACAAGTTCTCATTAATCGTGGGCATGCTGCAATCTTGGTGTGCGCATATCTGCAGAGTCTCTGTCTTTTGCTCTGCTTATACGCAGATTGCGTCCGCCGAAGATTGTATCACCGAGTTCTGTGATTGCAGACTCAGCGTTAATCTCTTCAAGTTCAATGAAGCCAAAGCCGCGCGAGCGTCCTGTTTCGCGGTCGGATATTAGTACGACGGAGTGTATAGGCTCGTACTTGATGAAGAGTTTACGAACATCATTTTCGGTAGTTCTGTAAGGGAGGTTGCCGACGTAGAGTTTTTGAGACATAGAACAGATCCTTTGCAAAAAATGGTGAATTTGTAATAAGCGGGATAAAGAACTTACAGCAGCGGAGAGGCAGCTTTATAAGTCTGCTTCCTCAGCAATAAGCCTTCCAGCTTTTGTTTAAATGCTCAGGAGGGAATACGCAAAGGTCGTGCCAAAATGGATATCATCTATTCGATTATGATTATTGCGTCTATTGAGCTCGCTTTTGGGGCGCAAGATCTTTCAGCCCGGGGATTTTATAAGAATCGGCAAGGCATTTTCTCATCTACGCAAAAGCAATTCCCAAAATGAGAATCATTTTTGCATAAAAAGTGAGAAAATACGAATATACCGGTACGCGCGGCACGCGTTCACACTGCACCGCACGCAACTGCACGTGAGGCCGTGAGGTTGCTTAGCGGCACAGTGTATAACGCGTGCCGTTATGCAGTACATATGCTTTTCTGTGAGTTATTTTTTATCAGGTAACTTTTTTTTATGCACAGCCGGCGGCGCCGTCTGTTTTTTTTGCAATTCTAAAAGGCTTTGAAGCTGCAAGAGCATGTAATCTTGAAACTCAGAACTTAGTTCATTAAAAAACTTGATTATCCGGATAGCTCTTTTGTCGGGATTTTGGGCAATCATTTCGCCATTACCGGTTCTTAGCCACTCTTCAGATACACTGTAAGTTGCGCAGATCACCTTAAGCGTTTTTTGAGTTACGTTTTTTTTACCGCTTTCGATACCTGTAAGGTGCCCTTGTACGATCCCAATTCTGCGGCCAAACTCAGCTTGTGTTAATCCAAGATACTTTCTAAACTCTTTTATGCGTTTATTAAGAGACATACAGGTTGAAATTCCCCTCTCCCGGTGCTTTTTAAGTCTGATTTCAGAAAATACACACGGCTAATGTCTTTGTTTAATAAGAATAAACATTGCTTTGGTTTATATTTTTAAGGATTTTATGTTTTTTGGGGCTCCTGGCCCGGCATACGTAATAAAGGTAAAGAAGCAATCCGTATGCCGTCATTGTTCATCCGCTGTCATTTTTTGCTAATTTTCGTCAAAAATTATCTCCGTTACCGAGACGCCGAGTGCGCGTGCAATTTTACCGATTGTAGCCAAACTTGCTCTTTCTGTCCTTCTTATTGTACAGAGCGTTTGTTGGCTTATTCCGGCCTTTTTACATACTTCATCTTGCAGCATCTCCTTTTCGGCGATTATCAAATCAATTTTTTTGGCGCTTGGCCGAAGATTGTTTACAGGCATAATAAATTGCTTCCCCTTGCTTTTTCAGCAGTTTTGATTATTATACAGAGGTATCTTTCATTTTCTTTCTATTCTCGGCAATTTCGCTCAGTTTCAGTAAATTGCCTTGGATTGACAGAAAAAGTGTTCTATGGCCATTAATATAACTCAGTATGCAGAAAAAATCAAGCATTGCTTTCGTCAAACAGAAGTTTGTTTTTGGAGGATATTTCGATGCGGCATAATCTAAATAAAAAAAATCAGTAAAACACTTTCAGTTTACCGCGCCCCTGACCTATATTCTCGTACCGAAGCACATCTCTTGCGTTAAGGAAAGAAATGGAAAAATTTAAAAATCTTGGGTTATCAGATAAAACTTTAGGCGCCGTTAACGCTAAAGGTTTTGAAGAGCCCACAGAAATTCAGTCTCTTGTGATACCGGTTATGCTTGGAAATGAGTGTGATCTAATTGCTCAGGCGCAGACCGGAACAGGAAAAACCGCCGCTTTCGCCCTGCCTCTCATTGAGTTGCTCGACCCGTCAATCACACATGTACAGGCGGTTATCCTTGCGCCTACAAGGGAGCTTGTTCTTCAGGTATGCGAGGAGATAAATTCGCTTAAAGGGAGAGAGAGCCGCATAACGGTCGCCCCTATATACGGCGGGCAGGCGATCTCAATTCAGCTCTCTAAACTGAAAAAAGGCGTCTCTATTGCAGTGGGTACACCGGGAAGAGTGATTGATCTGATAGAGCGGGGCGCGCTTAAACTTCAAAACGTGCGTTTTTTTGTTCTTGATGAGGCAGATGAGATGCTCAACATGGGTTTTATTGAAGATATCGAAAGAATTCTCAGTGAAACCCCGCAAGGACGGCGCACTTTTTTATTTAGCGCTACCATGCCGGAGCGAATTAAAAAACTCGCCGCCGGTTATATGAAGCAAATAGAGCATGTAAAAACCAAAACAAGTTTATTGACAGGACTTACAGATCAGATATATTATGAAGTAGCCCAGCATGACCGTTTTGAGGCGCTGTGCAGAATCGTTGACATGGAGGAAAACTTCTACGGCATAGTTTTTTGCAGAATGAAAACTGAGGTAGACGAGCTTGTGCGCCAGCTTGGCGACAGAGGCTATAGCGCAGAGGGTTTGCATGGTGATATCTCTCAGGCGCAGCGCGAGCAGATTCTTGGTAAATTTCGGAAAAAAACAGCAACAATGCTTGTCGCTACAGATGTGGCGGCAAGGGGTATTGATATCAGTAACCTCTCGCATGTAATAAATTACGGCCTGCCTCAGGACGCCGAGAGCTACGTACACCGCATAGGACGCACGGGGCGCGCGGGGAGCCACGGTACCGCGATTACATTTATCACCTCCCGCGAGTTTAGCCGTCTTGGATTTATAAAAAGAAGCGTAAACGCCTCTATGAGAAGAAAAGAGGTACCGGAAGTATCTCAAATAATAGAACAGAAAAGAGAGCGGATTACGAAATCATTTCAAAATGTTTCTGATTTATCAGGTTCGGTATTTGATTTGTGGGCGCGTGAGCTGTTGTCGGGCGGTAAAGACCCGCAGACGCTTTTAGCTTCTGTTCTTAAAAATTCATACGGCCGTGTTCTTGACAGAAGCAGCTACCGTCAGATCACTCCCGTTTACCGCAAAAAAGAGAAAGGGCCTGCGGAGCGCTCTTTTGGCAAGGATGATCATCCCAAAAAAAGCGAAGGAGTACGTCTCTTTATAGCGCTTGGCAGGAGCAGCAAAGCGACAAAAAAACTTTTATCGGAATTTATAGTAAATGAGGCAGGTATAGATATAAAATTAATTGAAGATATTCAGATATTAGACCGGTTCTCATTTGTTACAGTACCCCTTGCGGAAGCAGAAATAATTCTCTCAAAATTTAAAAATAAGGGCGGAAAAGACGCGCTTATTCAACGCGCGTCTCCAACATCTGATAATAAAGACAAGAGAGATTGGGGGGATGGCAAGCGCGGCTTCCGTACAAAAGAAAAAACAAAAATGTCACGCGAGAGATTTTCAAAAAAGAAAAGAAGTGCGCCCAAAGAGATGCAAAACCGGGTATGATCTAATAAAAAATATCAAAGTAAACATGCAAGACAGGTTTCCATGTATAGCCTTTTCTGTCTCCGTTTTCACTTATCTTGTCATGTCTTCCATATACAAGGTCAATACATCCGCTTTGGCGTATTTCGGGGAATACAACCCGCATACCGCCGCCAAGCCCTGCAGCGTCCTGCATGGGGCCTTTAAAAATTAACGCGCCGTGCGGATCGCCGTAAAGTCTGGCGTAGTCTGCGATAAGAGCCGCGTCTATGCGGTATGATATCTTTTGTACGCCGGTGTACACCGCGTTAATTAGAGGCACCTTAACCGGATGCGATTTCCAAATCGGTTTATGATATTTCACGGACATTAAAATAGAACTGTTTGTGACAAAATCCCACCCAAGCTCTTTTTGGCTGTAGCCGCGTATATGTCCGGCGTCTCCGTAAAGTAAACGGTGATAATGGCCTGCGTCTCTATCGCGCAGCGTCATTGAAAGCCGCAGAGCTGCTACGTCATCAAAAAGCATAGGTTGATAGAAGCGAAAATCATTTCGATATTGAACGAACGGTTCTGTAAGATCATAATAGAGCCGGTTTGTTCTTATTTCATTGCGCAGAAACCAGCCGCTTCGCGGGTCAAAGCGGCTGCTGCGCAGATCGTTTACAAATCCTGCAACTCCGAATGCTTCATAAATATCGGGCAGCGGAGCTATTCGGGCTAAATCGTTAGTCCAACTCCTGCACCGCTGTATCGGAATTGCGCTTATAGATATATGTGAATATTTGCCGATGTATCTGCCTGCGGTCACTCTTGCGGATATGTCGCGGTAATCGATAGTCAGCCATTCGTCGGGATAGACGGCGACGGCGGCGGCGGCTCCGATAAAATAAGGAGTTGACAAAAGCGGCTTATGCCATGACGCCCGCACTCCGCGGTGTTCCCAAAAACTTACGCCGCCTGAAATATCTTCAAGCCGTCCTCTGAAATTACTAAGACCCGCGTCAAGATGTACGCTCCACCATAGATTCCGCTCGCCGTATTTATGTGTACCGTACTCGCCGCCGTAGCTTATAGACTGCCTTACCGCCTCTTTAAGAATTATAAAAACATACGCGCCGTCTTCACGCATATTCGGGAAGATATCTACTTTGTCATAAAGATGTGTTTTTACAAGATTGATACGCGCGGCGGTTAGAGCGGTTAGATCAAGTTCATCACCCACTTTAAAAGTTATAAATTGATTAAGCACTTCTGAGCGGGTGGTTACATTGCCGTGAATCTCTATTGCGCGGATGTAAACGGTTGTATCAGTATTATTGTTTGATGATTGCGGGATGGTATCATCAGCATAGCTATTTTTTACAGCTCCGGCAGATAATATGAAAGTGATAATAACTATAAAAAAACGTATTGACAAGATATATTCTTTCTTATTGTTTTCCGCACCCCTTTAGGGGTGCAAGCCTGCGGCCCCGGGTTTTAACCCGGGGATTTCGGATAATGATTCATTATATTACTCCGGCAGTTAAATGCCGCAACCTCCGGTACAGCGGCCTCACGATGGTTCGTGCAGTCGATGTGCCGGAGGTGGCGACATTTAACTGCCGCCTTAATAGATCATAAAAAGAGGAGGATCTGTAAGCCGGGTTCTGTCTTTCCCGTTACCGGAAGAGGCAGCCATTTGTCTGGCCTCAAAACTCACGTTTTGAAACATTGAGCGGCCTACCCGGCAAAGAAAGGAGCGGAACCACTCCCACCCCGGTAAAGGGGAACTCTGCCTGCTTGGCCTTGCACCGGATAGGGTTTACCAGCCGCCGGTTTACACCGGCGCGGCGGGCTCTTACCCCGCCCTTTCACAACTCACCCCTTAGTTAAAAAGAGCGGTCTTCTCTCTGCAGCACTTTCCGTACCCTTGCGGGCCCCTCTGTAAAAAGGTATCCTGTCCTGCGGTGCCCGGACTTTCCTCCGCAAGCGTACTTGCGGCGGCTGCCCGATCCTCCTGATATGTATAAAAATAATCTGTGCCGCGTTGAATATGAGATGATTGCGTTTATTGAAGTACCAATTAAATATTGGCTTGCGTCTTGATAAACACTGTGCCGCTGTTCCTTGTTTTCGGCATATCCATTGCTGTTCCCTTTATTTATGCGATTATTGCATCTTTTGATTATGGGATATAAATATCTATGAAAAAGCCGGTTTGCATCGTTTTTATCTGTATTTTCTCTGTAATAGCACAGGATGAAAAGGCAAATCAGCCGTTAACTCTGAGACAATGCGTTGAATCGGCTCTTATAAACGGTTCGCAAGCCTACAGAATAGAAGCGGAGCGTGTTCAGAATCGTACGCCGCTGTTTAATACTGCAGGGCAGATGCTCCCGTTTGTTAATTTGTCCGCGGATCTCACCAGAAACAGCTCTCAGGTTCAGCCGGTCATAGATATTCCTGACGATCTTGCCGGGGAGGGAACAGGGGATTTTCCGCTCATAGATAGAAATGTATCAACAGGTAATTTTCAAACAGCGGTGACAGTTGTTCAGCCTCTTGTAAACGTTCCATCCTTTATACAGTTTGGCGCGTTTTCCGATATAAAGAATATCGCTCAATCACAGTATGACAGAGATATGGCAGATCTTGTATTCAATGTAAAGCAGTACTATTACATATTAATCGTTATGTATAGAAACGCGGCTGTAGCCGCGTCGGCGGTCGCGCAGATGGATGAACAGGTGCGTATAGCACAGGAGAGTTTTCGCCTTGGAGTTATACCAAAGCCGGAACTTTTGCGTATAGAGGTTGGAGCGATTCAGCAGAGAGTTGAGATGATAAACGCGCAGGAAAATTTGGAAAACGGACGTAATATTCTTGCGAGCATGATTGGCTTGCCGCCTCCGGTGTCTATTGATACTGTTCTTGACTTTCCGGATTTAAGCGATGAACTGCCTCACTTTGATTCGCTTTTGCAAAGCGCTTTGAACGCAAACCCATCATACCTTCTTGCACAGGCGTCCCAAAGGGTTAGCAGTAATAGCCATAGAGCGGCAAAGTATAATATTCTGCCGGTGTTAAGCGGAACGTTCAGCTATGGCTATTCGTCACCGGATGTTTTTGGTAACTCACCCGCTTTTCACGGTCAGGATCACGCGTTTTGGATTGTTGGAGCGCAGTTGAGCTGGAACATTTTTGACCGCTTGGGCTGGTATAGTCAAAGGCGGGAAACCGCGGCGCTGACCCGCATTACCGAGGCAAATACGCGAAGCGCGCGAAGCGCGCTTGTTCAGGATGTTGAAACTGCTTACAGCGCTTTGCGCGCGTCAAGAGAGGCGCTTTTATGGGTGCCGCAGCTTTTAACGCTTGCGGAGGAGGAGCTTCGCTTAACTCAGGAGCAGTTCAGGCTCGGCGTTGCTTCGTCACTTAACTTACTGCAAAGTCAGGTTGCGTATAACCAATCTCAGCAGCAGGCAATATCCGCGCTTGTTGATTACTACATTGCAACCGCGGCGTTTGAGAGGATAATGGGGCAATGGTTGGAATAGATTTTAAGAAGATGAGTAAACGGCGCAAAGTAATATTGATCGGCGTCAGCGGCGCGGTATTACTTATGATTTTGCTTATGATAGGCCGCGGCGACCGCCGTCCTCAAGTTGAGCTTTCAAAAGTCAGCCTTGGAAATATAGCGGCAGCAGTCTCTGCTTCAGGCACTATACAAGCGGCAACGTCTGTACAAATTTCAGCGGCAGTCCCCGGAACAATAGAGAAGCTCGCTGTATCAGAGGGACAGGTTGTAAAGCGAGGCGAACTTCTGCTTCAGCTTGACGAGCAAGAGTACCGCGCAAGTCTCACGAGAGCGGAAGCTTCCTTACAGCTAAATCGAGCCGCGCTTGCTCAAAGTAAAGCGATGTATAATAGAGCCAAAGAGCTTTTTGCCAAGCATCTTATATCACGTCAGGATTATGAGAACGCTCTAACTCAGTATCTGCTTGATCAGGCGCGGGTAAAAGAGGCCGCCGCCGCGGTTGAGCAGGCAACCCATCAATTTGAAAGTACCACAATAAGTTCTCCCATTGACGGTACAGTCACTCAGCTTAGCGTTGAGCAGGGTGAGCAGGTTGTTATCGGACTGCCGAATGTTCCGGGCGTTGTACTTATGACAATTGCCGATATGTCAAGAATGCAGGTACATGGCGAGGTAAGCGAGGTAGATGTAGTATCAATCAGAACCGAACAGAGAGCGTTTGTGACAATTGAAGCGTTCGTTGACAGCGTTTTTGACGGAGAGGTGACAGAAGTTGCGATGTCGCCTATCAACGGCAGTTCGGTTGGCGGGGTAGTAAATTTTCTTATTAAGGTGAATATCAATGATTCCATTCCGGGTTTACTTCCGGGAATGACCGCATTTGCGGATATCGTTACCGCAAGCCACGACACCGTGCTTTTGGTTCCGATTCAATCTGTAATTACAAAAACAGTCGAGCAGCTTGCCCCGCGTTTTCGTCCTAAAGACGCTCCGCTTCAAGCGGAGGTTCAGGCCGTGTTCATCGTCGAACACGGCAAGGCGTATCTCGCACCTGTAAATACAGGAATCGCCGGAAGAGATTATATTGAAATCACCTCCGGCCTCAATCTTTCAGAAGTGATAATAAGCGGCCCTTTCGCTTTACTTCAAAAACTGCGCAGCGGCACTGCCGTCAAAAGCTAAAAAAGAGGCGACAGAAAACGCGATATGCTTATTAAACTCACTCATGTGAATAAACTCTACCGCATGGGAGAGATGGAAGTGGCGGCAGCGCGTGATATATCTCTTTGTATAGATAAAGGCGAGTATGTTTCCATAATGGGGCCGTCAGGTTCCGGCAAGTCAACTTTAATGAATATTATCGGCTGTCTCGATCTGCCGACAAACGGCGCCTATTCACTTAACGGCACTTCTGTTTTCGGCATGAGTGAAGATGATCTTGCTGCGATACGTAACAGGAGCATTGGTTTTGTCTTTCAGACATTTAATTTATTAGCTTCTGAGACAGCAGTCAGCAATGTAGAACTGCCTATGCTTTACGCAGGTGTATCTCCGCAAAAAAGACGCGAAACCGCAATGAACGCGCTTAGCGCGGTAAAATTATCACACCGCAGTTTTCATAGACCAAATGAGATGTCCGGCGGCGAGCGTCAAAGAGTAGCGATCGCACGTTCATTAGTCAACGATCCACCCATTATTCTTGCGGATGAACCAACCGGTAATCTTGACAGCGCAACAGGAGTTGAGATACTCAAAATTTTTAGCGATCTTCATCTTAAAGGCAAAACGATTATCCTTGTCACCCACGATAAAAATGTAGCAGTTCACGCAAAGCGTATAATAACGATTCGGGATGGGGGGATAGAGAGCGATAAGGGGAGCGGGGATTTATGAATTTACGTGACTCACTTCGGCTTGCCCTCACAACCATCCGCGCGCACAAACTGCGCTCGGCGCTTACTACGCTTGGGGTGATGATTGGGGTGATGACGGTTATCGGGATGCTTTCGTTTATTGACGGACTTAATTCTATGGTGTCAAATCAGCTTGCCGCCCTTGGTACTAATACGCTCTACGTTCAGAAATTGCCTTGGACTATGGCGCGTCTTGACATAGATGAGCTGCGCAAGAGGAGAAATATTACAATCGGCGACGCAGACGCGATTCGTTCAAGCGTTACTTATGCGAAGTATATCGCCCCCATGTTATCATCACCGCAGTCTGTGAGATTCAGGGGCAATGAACTTACCGGCGTTGAACTTGTGGGGACTGTACCTGAGTATCAGCTTATTGTGGATATTGGGATCACTTCCGGACGGCAGATACTTGATATCGATTTGAATCAGCAGAGAATGGTGGCTATGATAGGCGCGACTATCGCCCGCGAGCTTTTCGCGGAGCGTGATCCGATTGGTCAAATGCTTGCAATCGGCAGCCGGCACTTTTCGGTCGTTGGCGTGCTTGAAGAAAAAGGGACAGCGTTCGGCTCAGACCGGGACAATATTATTATTATCCCGATTACATCCTACATCCACTATTTCTCCGGCCCGATTACCACGCAAAGTACTGAGTCTGTCAACATCCTCGTACAGCCCCAAAACGCGGAGGTCATTGAGAATTTAAAAGGACAGATAACAAGCATTATGCGAAGACGGCGCGGTCTTGTGCCTAATGCGCCTGATGATTTCGCAATCAACACCGCGGAGCAATTGCTTAATGTATATCGCTCAATAACATCAGGAGTTTTCGCTCTTATGATCGGCGTCACCTCTCTGTCGCTTGTCGTAGGCGGAATAGGCATCATGAATATCATGCTCGTCTCAGTATCCGAACGCATCAAGGAGATTGGCATCCGTAAAGCGCTTGGCGCAAGGCGGCGTGATATCCGCTCACAGTTTCTCATAGAAGCGGTAACGCTCTCCTGCGCGGGCGGTATTGCGGGGATGCTGCTTGGATTTTTAGTCGCGTTTGCCGCATCGGCAATAACAAATTTTCCGGTCGCCGTAAGTTTTGGAGCGGTGCTTTTAGGGTTTGGATTCTCAGTTTTTGTAGGTGTGTTTTTTGGGTGGTTCCCTTCGTCAAGGGCCGCGGCGATGAATCCGATAGAGGCGTTAAGATATGAATAGAGGTTAGGGTTGAGTCAACTCAATCCCCCATCTTACTTTTTGTTAAATGTTTTAAACCGCACTAAAAATGAAATAGCTTTTCTTGCCTTTTTGGAACAATAGATATTTACCATTAAGAAGCATATCTGATTTGATCTGAAAAGCCGGTTCACTAATCTTTGCTTTGTTAACGGAAAGACCGCCCTGCTGAATCATACGGCGGGCTTCGCCTTTGGTAGGAAAAAAGTTACTCTTCTCCGCGGTTAAATCAAGCACCTGTATCCCGGCGTCCAATTCCGATTTAGAAATCTGCGCCTGAGGGACGCCTTCAAACACCGATAGAAAATCTGCTTCGGATAGAGATTGAAGCGCTTCCGTTGAACCTTTACCAAAAAGTATTTCAGAGGCTTCAATCGCTTTTTGACACTCATCGGCAGAATGCACTCTTGTAGTTACGTCCTTTGCAAGCGCCTTTTGCATAATGCGTTCATGGGGAGCTGCTGCGTGTTGTTTTTCGAGTTCCAAAATCTTTTGTTGACCCATAAACGTAAAGAAGCGAAGCAGCTTTGGAGCGTCTTCGTCAGTACAGTTCAGCCAATACTGATAGAACTTGTAAGGGCTTGTCATCTGCGGATCTAACCATACAGACTCTCCGCTTTCCGATTTGCCGAATTTTTTACCGTCTGAGCGTTTAAGAAGCGGACAAGTGAGAGCAAAAGCATCGCCGCTGACTTTACGTCTTATAAGTTCGGTTCCGCTTGTAATATTGCCCCACTGATCTGATCCGCCGATTTGAAGGATGCAGTTTTTGTTCCTGTAAAGCCAGTAGAAATCGTAAGCCTGTAAAAGCTGATAGCTGAATTCAGTAAATGAAATACCCTGTTCCCAGCGCCCCTTTACAGAATCTTTAGCGGCCATATAGTTAACGGTAAGATGTCTTCCCGCTTCACTCAAAAAATCAAGCAGTGTTATATCCTTGAACCAGTCGTAATTATTAGTCATCTCCGCGCTGTTTTTTGTATCGTCAAACTGCAGAAATTTTTCCAATTGACTACGGATAGATTTAACATTAAAAGCGACCTCTTCCGGCGAAAGCATATTGCGCTCGGTAGATCTTCCGGACGGATCTCCAATCATCCCTGTGGCTCCTCCAACAAGCGCAATGGGTTTGTGGCCGCAGCGCTGCAAATGCACCAAGAGCATTATTGGTATCATGTGTCCTATGTGTAAAGACTTACCGGTAGGGTCAAAACCCACATATCCGGAAACTACCGGGACAGATAGTTTTTCCTCAAGACCCGGAGTAATATCGTGAATCATTCCCCGCCAGCGCAGCTCTTCAACAAAATTCATTTTTAACTACTTTCCTTAAAACAATAGTGACCTGATTATTACAAAGATATAGAAAATACTATCTTCCACAAACGGAGTGGTTTAAGTAACACATTAATCTTCAATAAGATACAACAATTTTAAAACTTGTACAAATTAGGCACGTCACTAAAAAATCACTATAACAATAATTTATGGCCCCCGTACACATTTTTTAAAACAGTTTTGTTTTTGAGATTAATGTCATGAGAGGCTTTTATAAAAACAGGGGACAGAAAAATGAGCAGGGCGCGGGAACTCCCCGCGCTCCTGTATCAGGCGCGTTCCTGTTCGTCCTTGCTTATATTTCCATCACAGCTTCAAAACCTCATCAACCGTGAGTTTTGTACATTTTGCGACTGTGTTTACGTCTATGCCACTTGTAAGCATCTCTTTCGCAATTTCTATTGACCTTTTATGCTCTGCATTAGCAAGCGCATACGTTTCGTTACAGCTTGCCTTTAAACGCATCCGCGATAGTTCTTTAAACTCTTTTGTGGTGGAAACGGTGTTGTACGCCTTAACTGCTTTTTTCATAATATCACCCCCTATTGCTTCTACTTTTTTCAAATCCGCTTCTGTTTTCGCGTTGAAAAACGCTAACCATATATCTAAATCATCAGGACGATTGCTCTCTATTACATTTTTCGGCAACTTTGGTAATTCAAAGTAGTGCATATTCAGCTTGTCGGTTAAACGCTCATGGCGCTTTACTTCGAGTACCTCAAATTCGCTGTGAAATTCTTTACAGGTAAATAACGGAAATCCCAAAATGCTGACAACTATTACTTTCGGTAAAATGATATAATCTTCTCCTCTTTCAAGCGCAGACGAATACATTACCGCCCAGTTAAACAGTGAGCGGTCGGGATAGTCTTTCTCATCTGCCGCCTGAACTTCCAAGTCTATCAGTTGATTGTTTACGTTCATCGTAATATCTAAACGGCAAAACTTATCTTCTATCATTGCCGGCGGCATCTCAGGATTCGTTATCTCAAACTTTTTAATGCTTGTAACTGGAACGTGCAAAAATGCTGCCGCAAATTTTTTAAGCAGATTCGGATTCCTAACAAACAACATTTTGAACAGTATGTCATTCGTCAGCTTATATTTTAGTTTTGCCACAGACCTCTCCCCTTTAGTATTACGTATTACTGATAATATACATTTTGAGAGAGGTGTTGTGTTTTTTTCAGTTTGACCCATGCGCCGTGAGTTAGCAAACCGTTTCATTTAAACCCGTAGGAAATAGCTCCTGATCTCGCAAAAACCTCCTCAAAGTTGTACGGCATACCCCCAACTTTTCAGCTATTTTTGTCTTTGATATTTGTTGTTCAAGCATTTTTCTTATCTGTTTATCCTTACCTGTTAACTTTAATTCACTTGACTTCGCGCCGTGCGGTCTGCCTACATGATCACCCTGCGCCTTTATACGCGCTATAGCCTCTTTTGTCCGCTGTGAAATCAGATCACGCTCAATTTCCGCTGAAAGACCAAAAGCGAAAGCGAGAACTTTTGAATTTATATCGTTGCCCAAACGGTAATTGTCCTTAATAGTCCACACCTGTACACCCTTAGTCATGCACATATTAAGTATTGACATAATCATAAGTAAATTACGCCCAAGCCGCGCCAGTTCAGAACATATAAGAATATCCCCTTTTTGCAAATTGTACAGCAAACCGCCCAATTTGCGCTCATCCGGCTCTCTTGTTCCCGAAATGGTCTCTTTTATCCATTTTTCTACGCTGATGCCGTTTTTTCTGCAGAACTCGTCAATTTCAAAACGTTGGTTTTTTAATGTCTGCTTATCTGTACTAATGCGAATGTAGCTGTAAATCATGGTTGTAACTCTACCTTTCCCGTCATAGTTTAAACTGTTTGAGAATAGGTATTATACAATTTAACAGGAAAAGGTAGGTAACGGTTTTTATGTTTTTAGATGAAAAACGCTGTAAATGCTTTGGTTGACAAAAATTAAAGCTGGCACATTTAAAGGTACCTTTAATTGTTCCAACTTTAATATACATAAAATGGCGTTTTTTGTCAAATTTCGGCATCTTCTCTTTTGGGAAACTGGCACATTTAATGGTACCTTTAAATGTGCCAGCTTTTGTTGACATTTAAGACAATACTTGTGCATTAAAAAGAAAGATGCGTGTTACATGAATAGAAGTATGGTTTTGCTTACGGTGATGTTGTTTATTGGGGGCACATACGGCGGGGCGCAACCTCAAACATACTATACCGGTGACGGCGGTAAAGGAATGAGTATTACTATTCTTGCCCCGCAGGTAACCGGCCTTGCGGAAAATCAAAGCCAT
>Ga0123353_10000272_pt1 | contig 64545 bp, 67 predicted proteins | sample TergutLab28metaG_3_FD_92763 | JGI IMG/M metagenome (GOLD analysis project Ga0123353, IMG submission 92763) | Labiotermes labralis P3 segment gut microbial communities from Petit-Saut dam, French Guiana - Lab288 P3 | ecosystem: Host-associated > Arthropoda: Insects > Digestive system > Gut ... | reverse complement strand
TTTAAATAATAAATCTGTTCCCAGCCCATGGTTCCGATTGTTGTGTGGGTTGAAATGTATTTGCCGGTTTTCTCATGGGCAATAACGGCAGCGCGGAAAACTTTTTCTTCGGTTTTTGTACCTCAAAGTACAAATTTGGTCGGTCAAAGCCTGTGCTCAATACGGTGGGTTCTTTAAGCCGCAGTAAATCTATAATATCTTCTTGTACTTTAGGCGTGGCTGTGGCGGTGAAAGCAGAAATAACGGGCCGTTGCCGTAAATTTGCGATAAACTCGGGGATTTTTGCATAGCTTGGACGAAAATCATGCCCCCATTGAGAAATACAGTGCGCCTCGTCAATGGTCAGCATATAAATATGAGCTGATTTCGCGAAGCTTAGAAAATCCTCTGTCAATAGTCTTTCCGGCGCGATATAGATCAACTTATAATCATTACTACGGGCATTTTGTAATACCTTGTAGATCTGACTTTCCGAAAGGGATGAATTAATAAAAGCCGCCGCGACGCCTGACTGGACTAACGCGTTTACCTGATCTTTCATAAGTGAAATTAATGGCGAAATGACAAGCGTAATACCTTCCCCCATTAATGCGGGTATCTGAAAGCATATGGATTTTCCGGCTCCGGTTGGCATGACGCCTAAGACGTCTCTGCCCACTAGTATGTCGTTTATTAACGGTTCCTGTCCATCGCGAAAAGAGTCATATCCAAAATATTCCTTTAGAACTTTATTCGCCGTCATTTCCCTCTTCTTTACCACCTTTCTTACCAAATTTCATTTCGCTTGTATTACCTGTCACTGCAACAATTCCTCGTTATAAGCGGCTTCACGCAGAAGTTCGTGTTTCATATACAAATAATACTATGTTTGTATATGTTTGTCAATTTGTTTTACGAATTATTTATTTCTTCCAAAATTTTCAATATGATAATAAAAATTATACCCCACATCCGTCGCACTGTCGCTAAATACAATTTCAAGCATAATAATTATTCTCCAAGTTTAACTGTTACTTTACCCCGATACCTTTGTTTGCTGCTATTCGGTTTGTTTGGAATGGTCATCTCGATCAAACCAAGCTCCAAAGCCGGGCGCAAATAATTTTTGCTGAGTGTTGGGCGATGTTTCAACCCAAGCCTGTCCAAAAGTTCCTTTGCGGAGAGTGTTTCTTTGCCCAAAGCTGCTATTAAGCGCTCGACTTGTTCGGTGACTTGTTCGCGCACTTGTTCGGTTTGCAGAAGTTCGTTTAAGGCGTCTCTTATTGCTCGAAGCATAAACTCGATAAAAGCTGTAGAGTCCGCCGCTTTATCGCTGGCCGCTAACACGTCGTAATACTCTTGTTGGTTCTCGAGAATCAACCTTTCTACAGGCAGCCAAGCAAAAACCGGCTTCCACTGACTTAATAAAAGGGTTTGCCACATACGCCCCATTCGTCCATTTCCATCAGCGAACGGGTGTATAAACTCAAATTCGTAGTGAAACACGCAACTTTTAATAAGAGGATGCGCGTCTGAGATTTTCAGCCAGCGAATCAATTCACTCATCAACTTAGGTACAACATTCGCAAGCGGAGCCATGTGTACCAACTTCTCTCCGGCAAACACGCCAACACCACCGGAGCGAAAACGCCCGGCTTCGTTCGTTAAATCGGCCATCAGCACACTGTGAGCGCTAAGCATATCCTCAATACTGAACGGATCAAAGGTGAACAGCAAATTATATGCCTCATAGGCATTTTTCACTTCACGGATTTCGCCAGGAGCGCCAAGAACACGCTTACCACAAATAATGTCCGTCACCTGTTCTAATGACAGGGAATTGTTTTCAATCGCCAGCGATGAATGAATGCTCTTTATCTGATTTTCCCGGCGCAATTGCAGGTTTGCAACAGCTTCATTTTTTATAGCGATAACTCCAACTTGCTCACTGATTTCTGAGACTAAATGGATGATTGCTTCTGTAATTTTATACGGTGGAACATATGGTTTTTCTGGCACAGAACACCTCCAAATACTACTTGTATGTTATTGTACCGCACAAGGCATTTGAACGCAAGACTCAATTGATGTATATGATCTTGTCCTGATAAATCAGAACCTTATCTCTATAATCGCCTGCTCCATTCTCATTCAGTTTTGACAATTAGATCAACATTTTTTCAACATTCGATGATAGCGCGGCATATCATCCTCAATTTCAGACACAACTTCAAGTGTTCCGGCCTGTATCATTTTTTTTAAGGCTTCCACAAGCACTGTCGCTAAATACAATTTCAAGCATAATAATTATTCTCCAAATTTCGGATTTCCCTATTTAATGCAAGGTTATCATTATCTTTCTATAATACCGCTGCTACTCTCAAACTTAATAAATCGTGTCCCCTGAAAAGTCAAAATTCCCCATTCATTCTTAGGTGCATTTCTATATATTCTGCCGTTGACAATTAACTTTATGTTGTTGCCTGTATCAAGCTCGAATATCAAATAAAGTGTCTCACTCGTAGACATGGCGCCATTGGCATCAGTAGACATATGAACATCCGCTTTCTTGTCGAGCAACCTTGCTTTCGCCACCATTACAGGTGAGTTTTCATTTTTTATGTAGCGCAAAATCCAACTGAAAACAATGTATCCAGCCGCTATTACAAAAACAAGACCAAAAATACCTTCCATCTAAAAATCCTCAATGTGCGACTGAAAAAATTCATGATATAAACGCACGTTTTCCAGTTCTGTCCATCTCTTTACAATAACGGGAGTTTCGTCAAGATCATATATTTTCGCCCCTCTCAGTGCAAGCAGAAAGGGTGAATGGGTTGATATAATCACTTGACATTCAAAAAAACGCGCGGAGTCCTCAATAAAACCCGCTAACTCTATTTGACGTTTTGGAGAAAGGCTATTTTCTGGTTCATCCAATATGAAAAGTCCGTTTTCGCCGATGTTTTCAGTAAAATACTTAAACGCGCTTTCTCCATTTGAGTATTCTCTTGCATTATCCATCAATTCGCTTCTCACATACTTCGATTGCGTTTTACTTCTGGCTTTATTTACTTTTTTCAGTTGTTCATAATCCGCTAAGGATCGCATTTGAAATTGGGAATACTTCGCATCCAAGTATTCCTCAAAAATCTCTTCCCTTTTCAGGTCAATTCCTTCGTTGAGGCTGCGTATGTTCAATATATAGTCAAACACATCATCGCTTGTGATTATTCTGCTATTTTCGGGAATATCAGTTTTTATATCCATCTTACACATATCGACATAATCAGGAAAGAAATTGGATCTATTAAAAATGGAATCTCGCTTGATTTTGATTTTTTCCGCAATTACATTAAGTGCCGTCGATTTTCCCGAACCGTTACTGCCATACAATACAGTGATTGGTTCAAAATCAATCTGTTCAAAGTTATGCTTTGATAACACTTTAAATGGATAAAACGAATCGTAGCACGTTCTCCGTATATCACAAATAAAGGAGGTTTCCATACTATCATCAGGGAACGTGAAATTGTTCAGATAAATCATTTTGCCACCTTAATGTGGTTTTTACCAAGGGCAGGGATTATAATAACCTGCTCATGACCATCAATTTCCGCTTTGAATTTGTATACAGGCTGCAAGAATCCTTTTGTATCCATATCATATATTAACTCAACGGAAATGATATGCAACGAATTAATTTGGTGCGGCGCATAATGGCGGAACATGCCTTCTCTAATGCGTTCATACGCCGTTTGCTCACTGATAATACCTGTCGTTTTGACTGGGTGGCATTCCACAAGGTTGTTATTTATCCTTTTAATTGTGCCATCATCATAATAATCACATTCGAGCGAACCCCAATAAACCATTGAACCATTACTTGCCGGGTACGCTTCAAAACGGTACACACCGTTGTCATTTTCTGAAAAAATGGTTTTTTCGGGAATGGAGATACCAAATGTTTCCAATGCGCTCCTTATTTCATCTTCATTTGCTTTATCCTTGTTGTGGTCGAAACTTGAAAAGTCGGTATATGTATAAGTCATTGCACGGTAATTTATTACTAAACTAAGTGTTTGTCCTGTCGAAGTATGTGCGTAATAAAAAGCAGTTCCATTGTAAAGTTGCATATAAGTTTCGTCAAGAACTGCCTGTAATGACGAAAAAAAGTCATCAGCGAATACTCTTGCTTGTTTGGCTGATGATACACCCGACGTTGCGTATACTACAGCTTGTGCAGGTTCATCAGATAATTCTGCTTCATTAGTTAAAATAATATTTTTCATATTTAACGTATTGACATATGTAACAGGCATATTTCCAAATTCTTTTAATTCATAAGCAACAAAAATGCTGATAAAAAACATTACCGTAACTAACGTAGGTATAAGCGAAAAAATAAGCCTTCTAATTTGTAACGGTCTGCTTTTCATAATCGTAAGGATAAAACAAAATAGGCCATACCCAATTAACGCCCCTAAAGTATTATGTAATATATCATCAAGCGCAAAGATGCCCCTTCCCGTTATTAGTTGTGTTGTTTCGATAAAAACAGTACCAATGAAACAAATAATGATTGTTTTCCAAATCGTCCGCAATCTTTTAAAAAACAAGGGAAGCATAAAACCTAACGGTACAAACATGGCAATATTCAAAATAATATTACGCCATTCAATAATAGAAAATGTAAACCAAGCCGAACGATATTGATTAAGTGGCAGAAAATCGATACGAGAATCAATATACCAAGTACCGCGCGATAACAGCGTTGCCCCAATAATGATAAATATATAGCAAAAAAGCAATCCGTATGAAGAAACACGCCAAAACGATAACCGTTTAGGCCCTTTCATTAACCGTTTATATATGATGAAATATATAAGTAAAAAAATCGCACACGCCATTAATAACGTTAGTGACCCTAAAATGGCGTATGATTTAAACAACCTTAAAATATCTTCAAAACGCATATTAGATTTCTCCCGGGATTTATTGAGATTTACTCATAATAATCTATACATGCTCTGTCCTGCATCACAGCGCCTACAAATACACCCACCTTTTTATGTTCGGGATGAATTTGATAGGCAGCCAAAGTAGATTCATTTTCAAACAAACTATTAAGAATAACATCTCTGTTGCTTGAATCTAGCGCGTTTATGTGGACCTTCAGTTCAATTATTTCATCTATACATTGAGTTAATGCTTCTAATTCCGATTTTATTCTTAACGCATTTTCTTTTTTTTCAACCTCAGAAAATTCATCTTTGTGATTCCAAATAACGATATGCCTTACCATTTTAGTATCCTTTCTTATTTTATAGATTATATTAACAAAGCCGGTAAGCGTGAAGCAAGCCGGCTTGTTTGGCTGTTTAATCATAATTATATCAGACGTCATCATCAGGAAATGTTACGATTTTATTACGTTTTCCGATATTTGGATTGACTGACAGGTAAATTGTGGACGAATTGGGATTGCGGAAAAGGAAGAAATTTGTTACAATGTGGCTACAAGATAATAAAAAATATCACTAAATTCAAAAGCAGGAGGATATAAAATGACGGATATTGCTTCGCTTTGTAAGACTGTAAGCGAGTTGCGTGATATTACCTTTGTGATACCTGATTATCAACGCGGTTACCGCTGGACAAGCCAAGAAGTAAACGACTTGCTCAACGATATCTCAGGTTTTGATTTAGGCAGCCAACGCGAACCGCTGTTTTATTATCTGCAACCCCTTGTGGTAAAAAAGATTGATGATAATAAATATGAAGTTGTTGATGGGCAGCAACGTCTTACAACTATCTTTATTATCATTAAATTTGCGGCTGACGAAATGAAATCGGCAAAATGCCCTTATAGCCTGGAATACATTACACGAAAAGGCAGCAAAGATTATTTAGACTCTTTGGAAATATCAAGTGTAATAGAACGACAAAATATCGATTATTTCCATATAACAACGGCTCGGAAAACGATAGGCGATTGGCTCGATAAGCAGCTGGACAAAGCAGAAGCAATCTCTGATATTTACAAGCGCTTAATGAGCTCTACGCGATTTATTTGGTATGAGATACCAGACTCCGTTGATCCCAAAGTCGAATTCCACAAACTCAATGTTGGAAAAATAAGGCTCACCAATGCTGAGTTAATTAAGGCGTTACTTTTAAGTAAAGATAATTTCCAAAACGAACCTCATGTTATGCTAATAAACAAGCGACAGAACTTGAACGAGAGGATTACAAATCACAAATAGCAAGTATCTTATCGAGTTTCTTTATGGGGGTGTAGGAAAATGATTTATCCCGAGACATTGGCAGAACTACTTGACAAATATATTATTTCTGTTCCAATAGTACAGCGCGACTATGTACAAGGCCTTAATGAGAATATTATCAACGAACTACTTGATGATATCAAAAATGCCCTCAATAACAAAGAACAACTACGTTTGAATTTTATTTATGGAAAAGTTGATGGTGACTTATTTATTCCGCTGGATGGACAACAGCGGCTTACTACATTGTTTTTGCTGCACTTATACGCATTCCGTAATATGCCTGAAAAAGACGAATTTTTAAAAAAGTTCAGCTATGAAACCAGACGGAGTTCCAGAGAATTTCTAAAACATCTTTGTGATGGAGCGAAGCGCAAAGATGTACTGAACGTATCTGATACACCAAGTAAAGCTATTAAAGAAGCGTTATGGTTTCACTCACGATGGAGTTTTGACCCAACAATACAATCTTCTTTGTGTTGTCTGGACAAAATCGCCGATAAATTTCATGATGTAATAAATCTTTCGGAGTTGCTTGAATCGCCAACTCAGAAACTCGTTGTTTTTAATTTTATTCCTATGACAGATATGGGGATGGAGGATAGCCTTTATATAAAACTTAACGCCCGCGGCAGAGCATTAACAAATTTCGAGACATATAAGGCTGATTTGCTTGCTAAAGTGGAAAATGAAACGTCTTTGCCCTTTACATCTAATGATTTTGCAATCAAGCTTGATACCACATGGTCGGATTACTTTTGGGGGATAGGAAGCGATTCTTTTGATGAAGTCTACCGACGTTTTTTTGCTTTAATTTTTGGCCGGATTGACCGTTCTTCAAATAAAATCCGCGAAGAGATTTCTTGCGAAACGATTTGCGAGGCATACTTTACGTTAAACTACATTATAATTAACAAAGGCGTTATATCAGAATATTTCAAGAAATGCTTACTGGCGCAGACGTTATCATATCCTGAAAGAATAATAATAAATTCATTATCTTTGTTTTTGGGAAAAGCAAAGGGAAATGTGAACCAAGACGAGTTGAACGACTGTTATAGAATTATCACAAATCTGACGGTAAATACGACTATTGAAAGGGCAGAAATTTATCTTGCCGCGCATTCTGCATTAACAACATTGAGTTCGCACTTCTTTGACTTGTTAGATTATTTTTCGTCTGCTTCATCCATAACACTCGGTGGATTTTCACCAGATCAAGTGCGGGAGGAACGCGTTAAAGCTAAGTTGATTAAGCACGGATACAAAAAAGAAATAATCGATGCGGAAAGCCACAAATATTTTTCCGGACAGATACGTTCGGCGTTAAATATCGCGGAATTAAAAATTGAAAAAGTGGATTCTTACGACACAAGTACGATTGCTAGTTGCATGAAAGACTTTTCAAATGCGTGGGCAAAAATAGCCGCGCTTTTCAACGATACTGCCCCTCGCAACGGGTTTTTATTGCGAGCAGCGCTCTTGTCCTTTGGGGATTACCTACCCACAAGCGGCCAATATCTTTCGTTATGTGTAGACAGGGCCGATGAACCAACAAGTCTTAAAGCATTATTTACAAATGGACACAAAGCTACTATCGATTTAATAGCCTCTTTAACAAATGCAACTGATCAAGAATTGGAGAGCATCGTAAACAAGGCCCTCACTATCGTGCCCACCACAGACTGGAAGCATTGGATTCTCAAATACCCCAAAGAAACAATGGGATATTTGAGTTCAACATATATGCGTTTATGCAAATCAAACGATTCACATTTGCTCGTTTCAAAATATGCCTCCAGTAGCCATTGTAAGGAAATTTTCACATTTGCATTGGCGCTTGAATTAAAGAATACAGGGAAAAACTGTCAATTGCCAGATGAATATGGCCGTGATGCAGATTATCGTGCAATCTCTGGAACAAATTATATCCGTTACATAAACGGAAGATTTGAGATAACAAATTCCGCAGGTAACATTTCGTACATTTCTGATATCCCTGCTGCTGTCCATCTATTGTAAACCTCGTGGAGCGAAGCATCGAGATAATTGAGTTCGTAAAAATTGTTATGATTCAGTAAAAAATGATATAATATACATAAACATATTAGTTTGAGAAAGAAAGGATTGAGTGTATGTGGAAAAGATCACAACTAAAATTTGCCGCAAAAAGTGATTTGCGGGGCTTTTATTGGCTTTCATTTGCGGTATGTCTTGTAGCCAATATTTTAAGCGGGGGAATAGGCGGGGGAATAAACTATAATTTGGATGGCGACTCTGATAGTTTAGTTTCAAATCCCATTTCACCGTTTTTTATCGTATTTGTTTTTATTGTCTCTTTAATCATTTTAGTATTTTCTTTGGCATTTAGCGTTTTTATTTCTAATCCTATCATAGTTGGCAAAAGTAGATTTTTTGTGCATATAAAAGAAAATGACCGAAATTTCGCTACATTGTTTTCCGCGTTTAAAAAAGGAAGCTATATCTCAGTAGTAAAGGCGATGTTCTTTACCTACTTATTTATCTTTTTATGGACTCTTCTTCTCATTATTCCTGGCATTATCAAGAGCTATTCATACCGTATGGCGCCGTATATCCTTAGCGAGAATCCAAATCTTCATTATGAGGAAGCTTTAAGTATCAGCAGGCAGATGACCGACGGAGAGAAATTAAAAATGTTTATTCTTGATTTATCTTTTATTGGTTGGTTTATTTTAGGATTTTTGGCTTTAATTGTCGGAATATTGTTTGTGCTTCCATATTATGAAGCAACTTGGGCTCAATTTTATTTAAATATGCGTAACAAAATTAACCCAGAAGTTCAATCTGAAGAAGCTGTTCAATAATCAAATAACCCATGCGGCTAACGCCACGAGGCAATATCGCAAAACGGGCGCTTCAACGACCGAAACGCCCGTTTATTTACGGACCTTTTTTGTACTTCAGAACGAGGAGCATAAGTCATTTATAAAACGTTTCGCCTAATCACATCATAAGGCTACTGCCTAGAATGTCCAACTACAATCGCTTTTTCAATGCCATAATATATCAATATGCCGTCAACATCTTCGACCATATCGCTTATTGAAGAGGACGGCTTCTCATCATCATTTTTAGCAGGTGGGAAATGTGTTGAATGCCCGATGTCACGATTATCAAAACGAATAACTTGACAACCTAAGCCTGCCAACTTTTCACAAAAGTCAGCAGGATAAAACACCGCAGGAGCCATTGCCCCTGGATTGCTTTGCAATCTTTGTTACCATAAATTTCAGTCCATATATCAATACTGTTTGCGTGTATGATTTTACACATAATTGGCATTCCATCTCACCCTAAAGAAGAGGGCTTTCCTCGTTTATTTGTGTAATATGCCTGGCAAAATGTTGCTTGGCAAAATGAAATTTTTCTCTCCCCATCGATATTTTATATCCATTTTCAAAGTAAATCGTTTGATCTTTCATTTTAATGACCTTATCAAGATTGATTATACAGCTTTGATGGCATTTCAGGAAATTTTGATCCAAATACTTCACAAGCTCATCGATTTTTCTATAAATCCAATACGTATCATCTTCCGTATAAATCCTTGTTTTTCGCAAATCCTGTTCAATCAGCATAATTGACTCTAAAAAAACCTTACAAATTTCTCCTCTTTTAACTATTGGTACATATTTTTTTACTTCCATTTCCACTCCTTTCATGCTAGTTGATACAAACTTATTTTACACATTTTTCCCAAAAAAAGCAAATCATAATATAAGATTACGATGGTTATGGCATTTTGTATACTTTTATCAATTTCTATCAACTTTTAATCAATTTTTGTGAAAGGGCTTTTATTCCTATGCCAAAATCTTGATCGATCGAAATGGAGTAAATATCTCCGTCCGCTGCGATGCTATCGGGATCGTAATCAATACAGATATCCTCCGCAAAGGAGAAGGTGGCGTCTTCTTTTGTGCGATTCATGTTATGTACACAAATCAAGTCGCTCTCGACCCTGTTTCCAAGGGCAAAACGCAGGTATGCCGTAAATCGCTCTTGTCTTTCACTTTGTCGCTGAGGCTCTGATACGATCGAAACAATTTTATCACATTGCCTGATCATCCAAAGGGATTCGTCGCTAAAATGGTCTCCCAGATCAGCAAGAACATAATCGTATCTGCCCTCTGCTGTCACTGCATTAAAAAAAGCAGCCAATTGGTCTTTATTCAATTCTTTGAGTCTATTTTTTCCTTTGTCAGGTTTGAATGCGTTTATCCCGTAGGAATCCCAAATCATGAAGCTTTCCTGATCCGGTGTTTTGGTCTCATCCTTAAACAAATAATACAGATACTCACCAATGGATAGGCCGCCTTCTCTCCTATTTATATAAAGAAGTGTCGACTCAACCTCTTCCAAACTGATATACAGTACCTTTTTTCCGTGATATCTGCAAAGCGCTTGCCCAAGGCCCATCGCGACCGTCGTTTTACCGGCCCCGCCGCGGCAGCTGCAAATGGCGATCATTTTATAGCCTTTGTTTTTAAATCCAAAGGCCACTCTTCCGGTAAGCAATCGATCATAAAGTATAATATCGGCTGCGATCGATCTTACGCTTTCATATTTAAATAATTTAAACGACAGCGAGTCCAAATTTTTGATCGCACTAGATCGATCATTCACAAGCCTAATCACTGACCTGCCGACATCCGGGAAAACCATTTCATCGTCCTCAAGCAACAGCAGATCATATTGGCCGCATTCTTTAAACGCCTGGCTGCTTTCGGTCACGTTGATCAGAAAGTTAGGATTTAGTAATGAAAGAGCCTCGCCCAAGGCGAGGCTATAGTCTAAATCATTGCTATAAATCGCAACAATCACATTCTCCATATTGTTCCTCCAATTCCTTTTATTTGTATTTTATGTCATTGAAGTTTCTTTGTCAACCATTTCTCTTAGTTTTTTTAGCGCCAGGTTCAAACCTCCGACTTCATCGATCAGCCCGATTTCTACCGCGTCATCTCCGAACAATATGGTTCCAATATCGTTGGCCATATTATCTGTAGAGTTCATCAGCTTTTCTATTTTTTTCCTTTCCGCACTGGAATTCCTTACGATAAAATCGATCACGCGCTCTTGCGTTTTTCGGAAATAGTCAAACATCGGCTCGGCGCCGATTACAACTCCGGTCATGCGAATCGGATGTAGGGTCATCGTTGCGCTGGGGGCAATAAATGAGTATTTGCTGGCGACCGCAAGGGGAACACCGATACTATGACCGCCGCCCAGCACCAGGGACACAGTCGGCTTTGATAAGCTGGAAGTTAATTCTGCGAGGGCAAGGCCTGCTTCCACATCTCCCCCTACTGTGTTTAATATCGTCAGTAACCCTTTGATCTTTGGGTTTTCTTCGACTGCCACAAGCTGGGGAATGATATGTTCATATTTTGTCGTCTTGTTTTCAGGCATCATCACCACATGTCCCTCGATGCAGCCGATGATGGTCAGGCATTGAATATCGCTTCTAAAATCCGACCCGGTCGTTAACAGACCAAGTTCTTTTATCAGGTCGCTGGCCTCACTATCATTTTGGGTTTGCTCTGTTTGCTTTCCTTCGTCTTTTTTTTCCTCATCTTCTTCACCTTTTTCCTGTGCTGCGGCTCTATCCTGCTCCAACATAAATTCCCTTCCTTTCTAACAAGGTAGCATCGGTTTTTTGTCAACCGATGCTATCTTTATTATTAGCAGGAAGGGAATAATTATACGGTTTGATTTATTTTTCAGATTTTACGACCGCCTGAGCTGCCGCCAGTCTTGCGATCGGAACTCTGAACGGTGAACATGAAACGTAATTCAGGCCAATACTGTAACAGAATTCCACAGTCTTAGGATCTCCGCCGTGTTCTCCGCAAATACCAAGTTTGATGTTTGGCCTTGCCGCTTTACCAAGTTCTACAGCCATTTTAACCAGTTTTCCAACGCCGGTCTGATCGAGCGTCTGGAACGGATCCTCGTCGAAGATCAACTTGTCTCTGTATTCTTGGATGATATTGCCCGTGTCATCTCTTGAGAAGCCGAAGGCCATCTGCGTCAAATCATTTGTACCGAAGGAGAAGAATTCAGCTTCTTTAGCGATTTCATCAGCTGTAAGCGCAGCGCGTGGTACTTCGATCATCGTACCTACCAAATATTTAACTGTGATTCCTTCTTTCTGGAAGCACTTTTCAATTGTTTCCAAAACGGTCTTCTTTACAAAAGATAATTCTTTTTCAAGGCCCACAAGTGGTATCATGATCTCAGGAATGATATCCATATTTTTTTCTTTCTTGAGCTCAATAGCAGCCATAATGATAGCTTCTGCCTGCATTTCCGCAATTTCCGGATATGTAACAGCAAGTCTGCATCCTCTATGTCCAAGCATTGGGTTGAACTCATGCAATTCTTCTATCTTTTTCATCAATTTTTCAAATGGCACATTGATCTGTTTTGAAAGCACTTTGGTTTCTTCTTCTGTATGTGGCAAGAATTCGTGGAGCGGTGGATCCAGCAATCTGATCGTCACCGGCCTGTCACCCATCACTTCGAAAATTCCTTTAAAGTCTGATTTCTGATAAGGCAGCAAATCTGCGAGCGCTGCTCTTCTTTCTTCTTCCGTATCAGCGAGAATCATCTTTCTCATGGCCGGAATTCTATCTTCCTCAAAGAACATATGCTCTGTTCTGCAAAGCCCGATTCCTTCAGCGCCAAACTCTACAGCCTGTGCAGCGTCTCTCGGGTTATCCGCATTGGTTCTGACCTTCAACGTTCTGATTTCGTCCGCCCACTTCATAATGATAGCGAAATCTCCTGACAATTCAGGCGCGACCGTCGCGATTTTACCCTTATAGACGGTTCCTGTTGTGCCGTCCAATGAAATGTAATCACCTTCCGTATATTTGCTTCCATCTACTTCCAGCGTTTTTGCTTCCTCATTTACCTTAATTCCAGAACAACCTGCTACACAGCATTTTCCCATTCCTCTGGCAACAACGGCAGCATGGGAAGTCATACCGCCTCTTGCGGTCAATATCCCTTCTGCAACAACCATACCAGCCAAATCTTCCGGAGATGTTTCCAGTCTGACAAGCACCACTTTTTCCCCGTTTGCTACCGCGTCTACCGCATCGCTGGCATGGAAATAGATCTTACCGGTCGCAGCGCCCGGAGATGCCGGAAGTCCTACCGCTAATTTTTCTGCTTTCTTTAACTCAGCCTCGTCAAACATCGGATGTAAAAGTTGATCGATTTGTACGGGGTCCAATCTGGTTACCGCAGTCTTTTTATCAATCAGGCCTTCTTTTTCCATATCGACCGCAACTTTAATGGCAGCAGCAGCCGTTCTCTTACCATTTCTCGTTTGGAGCATGAATAATTTGTTTCTCTCAACGGTAAACTCCATATCCTGCATATCTGTATAGTGCTTTTCCAGAAGTTCTGCGATTCTCATGAAATCTTTGTAGACCTCAGGGAATGCTTCTGCCATCTCTGAAATCGGCTGTGGTGTTCTGGTACCCGCTACTACATCTTCTCCCTGTGCGTTTACGAGGAATTCTCCGAAGATTTTCGCTTCTCCGTTTACTGGGCTTCTTGTAAAAGCAACACCAGTTCCGGACGTATCCCCCATGTTTCCAAATACCATCGATTGCACATTGACGGCGGTTCCGAGGTTCGATGGAATATTATGGAGCTGTCTGTACAAAACAGCCCTATCGTTGTTCCATGAACGAAATACCGCCATGATTGCTTCCATCAACTGAGTTTTCGGTTCCTGTGGAAAATCTCTTCCAATCTCAGATTTTACAAGCGCTTTGTAATCTATGATGATCGCTTTCAGATGTTCCGTTGTCAGGTCAACATCGTAAGCGCAGCCTTCTTTTTCTTTTTTTGCTTCAAAAATCGCATCAAATTTTGATTTTGATACTTCAAGAACAACATCGCCAAACATCTGCATAAATCTTCTGTAGCTATCGTAAGCAAAACGGGCATTTCCAGTCAGTTTCGCCATGCCTTCTACTGTTTCGTCATTTAATCCCAGGTTCAAAATGGTATCCATCATACCAGGCATCGAAAAAACGGCGCCGGAACGAACTGATACAAGTAAAGGATTTGAAACATCGCCGAATTTCTTTCCGGTTACATTTTCAAGATCAGCCAGTTTGTCAAAAATTTCTTTAACAATATCTTCCCCGATCGCGCAGTTTTCCAGATAATAACGATTGCACGCCTCTGTCGTTACAGTAAATCCGAACGGCACGGGAAGTCCGATCTTTGTCATCTCGGCAAGGTTTGCCCCTTTTCCTCCCAGCAGGTTCTTCATGTCTTTTGAACCTTCATTGAACGAATAAACAAATTTTTTCATAGCATCCTCTCTTTCGTTGGTTAAAATAATAATTTTTCTTCTATATAGTTTTTAACTTGCCCTATCGGAATACGGATCTGATCCATAGTATCTCGATCTCGTATCGTCACACAGCCATCATTTTCTGTTTCAAAGTCTACGCAAATGCAGAACGGGGTTCCGATCTCATCTTCTCTTCGATAACGCTTTCCGATGGAACCGGTCTCGTCGTAATCCACCATGAAATGTTTCGAAAGCTGCTCGTAGATTGGTAAAGCAGTTTGTGATAGCTTTTTGGCAAGGGGAAGAACCGCTGCTTTAAAAGGAGCGATAGCGGGGTGAAAACGCATTACCGTACGTATATCTTCTTTGCCGTTTTCCGACACGAGCGTCTCTTCATCATAAGCATTCACAAGAAACGCGAGGGTAATCCTGTCAGCCCCCAGCGAAGGCTCAATACAATACGGTATATATCTTTCATTCGTGTCAGGATCCAGATAACTCATATCCTGTCCCGAATGCTCAATATGCTGTTTCAAATCAAAGTCTGTTCTGTCCGCGATCCCCCAAAGTTCACCCCATCCAAATGGAAACAGATATTCAATGTCTGTCGTCGCATTGCTGTAATGGGATAATTCTGACTGATCATGGTCTCTGAGCCTTATGCGATCTTCGGAAAGCCCCAGGATTTTAAGAAAGTTCACGCAATAATCCTTCCAATAGGCAAACCATTCCAAATCGGTCCCGGGACTGCAGAAAAATTCGAGTTCCATCTGCTCAAATTCTCTGATTCTGAAAATAAAGTTCCCCGGCGTGATTTCGTTTCGAAATGATTTACCAATCTGCGCGATTCCAAATGGTATCTTTTTTCTGGAAGTTCTTTGAATATTTTTAAAGTTCACGAATATTCCCTGGGCCGTTTCTGGTCTTAAAAAGATCTCAGCTTTGGAGTCTTCCGTTACTCCCTGAAAAGTTTTAAACATAAGATTGAATTGCCTGATGCCTGTAAAGTCTTTTTTCCCGCAGTCAGGACAAGCGATTTCCTTTTCTTTGAGAAAGGCTTCAAGTTGGTCATTAGACCATCCATCCACTCTAATGTCACTAATGTTGTTTGCCTCTATATAATCCTCGATCAGCTTGTCCGCCCTGAACCTTGCTTTACAGCTCTTGCAATCAATGAGCGGATCAGCGAATCCTCCTACATGGCCCGAAGCGACCCATGTTTTCGGATTCATCAATATTGCAGCATCCAGTCCTACATTGTATTTGGATTCCTGAACAAATTTTTTCCACCATGCTTTTTTAATATTGTTCTTTAGTTCTACACCGATCGGGCCATAGTCCCAGGCATTTGCAAGGCCTCCGTAAATTTCTGATCCCGGATAAACAAATCCTCTGTTCTTTGCCAAAGCGGTAATCTTGTCCATTGTCACTTCTGTACTCATAAATATCTATCCTCGTCTTTTTTGTTTATTGTCTTTCCGCCTCGTCGTTTTGCCACGTTTCCGTATCATCGTTATCCTCTTCGGATGCGCTATGGTCGCAGCAGCAGCAGTCTTCATCCTTTTCTTTTTTCACTTTATTCAATGCCTCTGAAGTCATATTCTTCACATTATAATAGACATCTACGCTCTTGTTTTTTACTTCATCTGCAATGATGGAACCCTTTTCAACCACCTCTTCGAAAGTTTCGTTGGCCATTTCACTGATGTCAATAATGGAACCGTCATCTCTTACAAGTTCAATGACGCACTTGGTTCCAAAAGCGGTTATCACACCCAAAACCATAGCAAGCGGCGCTATGACCGTTCCAACGATACCGATATTAACCGGAAGATTAAGAACGATTTCGTCGTCTTTTTTGATCATGATTTTCGAAACATTGCCCTTCTTCACCAATTCTTTTATCTTAGCGATAATGCGGTGTCCGTTTTCACTTACTTTTCCTCTTGCCTTTTCTCCGATGGATTCTTCAATGTCGATGATGGCGTCCACGACGCTTCCATCCGCCGTTTCCAGTGCAATTTTTGCTTCCTTATAGCTCACACCTGTCCTGTCTTTGACCAGTTCAATCTTTTCTAATGTGATTTCCATTTTTTTTTACCTCCTCAATTTAGTTACTGATGAACGCTTCACTTTTTAGCGTTCCTATATCTAAATGATATGCCCTATATTCTCTAACAATGACTTGCAAATCGCCAAAGACCTTATCACTTAGCGCAATATGTTCCATACTCTTAAAAGGATTTCCAAAAAAATACTTCAACGCTTCTATTATAGCAAAATCCGCAGCGTAAATCAATGGATCAATGTGTCCTGGGTCAATATTATTTCGACAAGCTTCACAAATAACCCCCCCCTCTCTTATGCTGAACAAAGTCATAGCATCCTTTATTCCGCAGCAAACGCAGGATTTCATCTCTGGCGCAGATCCTATGGCCTGCATTGCCTTAAGCTGAAACGCAATAGCGAGCGTCATATGTTTTTTTCCCCTGGTTTCGATGAGTTCAAAGAAATCGAGCAGGAGCTTAAATATTTCCGCAGACGGTACGTTTTCCGGAAGCAATTGGTCTGTAAACTCTAGTACATAAGAAGAGCACATATATTTGTCCACATCTTCGCCGATTTTGTAATATGCTTTGATTACTTCCGCGCCACTTACGCTGTATGAATCGCGAATTTTATAAAGATCATACCTGCCATGGGTAAAGGGCCGCATCGCCAATGCAGCGCGGCTTTTTCCTCTTTCGCTGATACCCGTTCCGGCACTTATTTTTCCATATTTTTTGGAAAACAAAACAACCATCCGTCTTCCGTTTAACGTTTTAAATTGTTTTAAGATGATTCCTTCTGTTTCCGCGTACATGATTGCTACTCCTGGCGAAAGTGTAAAAAAATACCATTACACTTCTTTATATCCAAAATTTGACAGCGCAAAATCACTGTCACGCCAATTTTCTTTGACCTTAACCCATAGCTCTAAAAATACTTTGCTGCCAAGGAGCGCTTCGATTTCAACCCTTGCGCTTTTTCCGATTCCTTTAAGTTTTTTGCCTTCCTTGCCAATGATGATCCCTTTATGCGATTTTTTTTCGCAGTGGATAACCGCGCCGATCTTTGTGAGTTTCGGCAGTTCCAGGTAAGTTTCAATTTCAATCGCCACACCGTGAGGTATTTCTTCCTCCAGATACAAAAGAACCTTTTCCCTGATGATTTCACTGACAATAAAACGTTCTGGATGGTCTGTAATCATCTCCTCCGGAAAATACATTGGACCCTCTTCCATTCGATTTTCCAGAGCTTGAATCAATACATCCACGTTTTTGCCTTCCAGCGCTGATATCCCGAAGATATTGTCAAACATCTCCAGCTGCTCATATTCTTCATAAATCTTTCTGAATTTTTCCGGCGGCATCTGATCAATCTTGTTGATAAGCAATAGCTTAGGGGTATTTACTTCCCGCAGCAAACTGATGATGTATTGATCGCCCGGCCCTGCCGAAAGTTCATCGTCAATCAAAAGCATGATTACATCAACTTCTTTAAATGTACTTTTCGCCATCTCGGTCATATATCCGCCAAGCTTATTCCGTGGCTTATGAATGCCTGGCGTATCGATAAAAATCATCTGAACGCCATCGGCTTTATTCTCACCGGCGAAATTCGTGTAAATCCCCCTGATGCTGTTTCTGGTGGTCTGCGGTTTGTCTGTCGTAATCGCGATTTTCTCTCCGAGAATCGCGTTCAGCAGTGTCGACTTGCCGACGTTCGGCCTTCCTATGATTCCAACAAATCCTGATTTCATATTTTTTCCAATTTAAATCCTTCCACTAATAATTCATTTAATCGATATGCCTTTAAATGATCCTCATCCTTTCCCGTGATCACCCTCAGATTCTCATTAAACTCATACATGAACTGCCTGCAGATGCCGCAAGGCCACGCGCGGCCTTCTGTGCTTGCAACCGCTATTGCGGTAAAGCCTCGGGCGCCTTCAGAAATTGCCTTGACAAACGCCGTTCTCTCCGCACAAATCGCTGCTCCGTAAGATGAGTTCTCTACGTTTACACCTGTATAAACCGTTCCATCTTCCGCCAGAAGCGCCGCGCCAACCTGAAACTTTGAATATGGAGCATAAGCGTTTTTCAAAACACTTTTCGCTGCTTGATACAGCTTTTTATCATTCATATATCTGCTCTTACCTTTCCAGATTGACAATTTTCATCACTTTTTCCTCGCGCTCTCTCATCATATCTTTATGATCGTCTGTTAGATGGTCATGTCCCAAAAGATGAAATACGCTGTGAACAAAAAGATAAACGAGTTCTCTTTCCGGAGAATGACCGAATTCATCTGCCTGCAATAGCGCCTGATCTGTACAGATCACGACATCACCAAGGCATAGTTTTCCTTCCTTCGGAAATTCCTCTATGCTGCCGTATTGCGGAAACGATAAAACGTCGGTAACTTTGTCAATTCCGCGATAGAGTTTGTTCAGCGCGTTGATTTCTTCTTCAGATACGAATGAAACACTGATTTCAACGCGATCGTGGTTAATCCCCTCTTCTGCAATACATAGCATAGCCGCTTCAGACATCTTTTGAACGACCGCTTGTCCCGGCATTCTATCTTCGTTAAAAATGATTTCCATATCCGTTTCTCCTTTTTTGTGGTTTCGCTTGCTTACTCTTCAGTTGCTTCTGATGGGTGTTCTTTATAGTATTGTTCGTACGCTCTGATAATTTTCTTCACGAGTTCATGTCTCACGACATCAACATCTTTTAGATAACAAAAGTCTATGTCACCAACGGTTTTTAATATTTTAGCCGCCTCAACAAGTCCCGATTGCCTGCCGCGCGGCAAGTCAATCTGTGTGATATCTCCCGTCACAACGACTTTGGACGCAAAGCCCATTCGCGTCAGAAACATCTTCATTTGTTCCTTTGTCGTGTTTTGCGCTTCATCCAAAATGATAAAGGAGTTGTCCAGCGTTCTCCCTCTCATATAAGCAAGCGGTACGACTTCAATCACTTCTTTCTCCTTAAGCCGCAACGCCGCTTCCCTGCCCAGAATTTCATAGAGCGCGTCGTAAAGCGGCCTCAGATACGGGTCCACTTTCTCCTGTAAATCTCCGGGCAAAAATCCAAGTCGTTCTCCCGCCTCAACGGCTGGCCTTGCCAGAATAATTTTTTGAACTTCTTTATTTTTAAAAGCATTGACAGCCATTGCGACGGCAATATAGGTTTTTCCAGTCCCAGCAGGGCCTATTCCGAAAACGACGTCTTTGCTTCTGATGCTGTTTACGTAAGATTTTTGACCGATCGTCTTTGGTCTGAGCGGTTTTCCCTTATGGGTAAAGCAGATGGTATCCTTCGTGATATTGTTGTCTTTGTATGAAAGTCCATGCTCTCTTAAGTTGATTACGTAATTAATCTTTTGACTGTCGAGCTTTTCTCCCGATTCGATGATGCTTATTAATTCTTCGATGACCAAAGCTGCATTTTCCGATTGACTGCCTTTTAAAATCAGTTCGTTGTCTCTTTGTATAATATCGATGTTAAAATGATCTCTAAGGATTTTCAACGTTATGTCAAGGTTTCCGAACAGCTCTTGCCTATCCAGTTCACCTTCAATTTCCAACTTGACCAATTCCTCGTTCTGTCTGGCCTCTAAATTCTCCAAATACGATCTCCTGTTCTTTTCCGATTTCTTGTAACGTTTCAAGCATTACAGATACTTCTATTATATTTTCCTCGAGAGAAAAATTCAAACTTTTATTTAAGATTTGTACATTTTTAGGTATATTTCCTCTCAAATATTCGCGAAGCTGTACTTCTGCCTGGCTTCTGATTTCAGTCTCGACTCTTTCTCTTCGCAATAGTTTAACCTCTTCATCTTTTGAAAATGTAAACTTTATCGGAAAAGGTTTTACAGTATGAAAGATATTTTTTGAAGTCCTTTTGCTTACTTCATATGAATTGTAATCGTTCAGTGTATCGAAGCTTTTGCTGCCAATGGTAATCTGCATTCCGTAAAGCAGCCTGCCCGTTTTTTGCTGTATGCGTTCATAACGTTCCTGATAAAAGATCGCGCGATAAGGAATTTTCGCTTTTACACTGCCGGATGCATGGACGTATCGCTCCGTAGCTGACGCTGCGCTTGTACCGTAAGCAGTAGGAGAAAGTGGCACAATTCCTGAAATTAAAATATCCCCCATATTTACAAAGGTTCCGTCGGGAACCGTCCTCAGGCCCTCTTTGGGAATAATTTCATAAATATAACCGGCTTGATCCGCGACAATATCACATGGTGTTTTTTCTTCCAGTACAGGCGGCTTTACTTTTCCTTCGACAACGTTTACTTCCGCCATGTTCCCTTTGCAGCTGATTCCAATCCATACGATATTATCAATCTTGTCATAAACGGCCTGTTTTACTTTGCTAATATCGATATCCTTTTTACAGCCTTCATAAAATCCGGCTTCTTTAAGTACGTTTCTTATCTGTGTTTCCGGAATCGCCTCATATCCATAAACTCTGATTTCTGCTACAAAAAGACTCTGATAATAGAGCAGAAATGCAAAAAGAAGCGCCCCGACCAGCGTCGCTTTTTGCGATAACAACTTTTTAATGGCAGGCCGACTGCCTCTTTCCTTTAATACGGTAACTCGATATCTGCTCCGAATAATTTTTAGGAGATGATTATAATCTTCCTCGGTGACGATTAGCGTCATCTCAAGATCACCGCGGACCTTTATGTTTCGGAGATCAATTCCGCGCGCCAGGCATTCCGTCAGCAGTTTATCCAGTTGAAACCCTTCAATCTTCAATTTCAGAGAGTGAACCAAAAAACTCGATTTTCCTAATCTCACCCGTAACCAGCATCCTTTCATCTTCAAGTTGATTGACTACAAATTCCGATCCCACCAGCGAGGTGAACGAACCTTTGCAATCCACAACGATATTCTGTTCAGTGATCAGCACAACCCGTTTTACATTGTCTATGATCGCGCTTTTGCCGCTCACCAAAAGTCTCGGCATATTGATGCTGAAATCATACATCAGTTCATCTTTTAACCTCATGCACATTCCCCCATCACTATGTTTATTATCTTACAGCTCGGATTATGAAACGATGTTTCCTGCAGAATTAAAAAACCTGCCTTTTCAGACAGGGATTTTTATTTTATTTAATTCGTCATGCTGCGTTACGCGAGAAATTTTTCGATTACACTTCTCACGAGGCTGCCATCCGCCACATCTCTTACTTTCGGCATCACGGCGCCTATTAACTTACCCATATTCTGTTTGCCGCTTTCAATTCCCATTTCACCTGCCGTATTTTTTACGATTTCGGTGATTTGTTCCTCAGAAAGCTGCTGTGGCAAATAATCGATCAATACTTGGATTTCTGCGTTATAGGCATCCACAAGATCTGTTCTTCCTGCTTTTTCAAAGTCAGCGAGAGCATCTTTTCTCATTTTAACTTGCTTTGACAAAATCGCTAAAACGCCTTGCTCATCCAGTTCTTCTCTTTTATCTACCTCGACCTGCTTAATCGCGGCCCGGGCAAGATTGATCGTATTTTTCCTGATTTCATCCTTTGCCTTCATGGATTCTTTGAAATCAGCCGCTAATCTTTCTTTTAAGGTCAATAGTCACACCTCATTAAATTAAAATTTCTTAGCCTTTTTTCTTGCAGCTTCAGACTTCTTTTTTCTCTTTACGCTTGGTTTTTCGTAATGTTCTCTCTTTCTCAGTTCAGACATTACGCCGTCTCTTGCGCATGAACGTTTAAACCTTTTGAGAGCGCTTTCCAAACTTTCGTTTTCTCTTACTACTACTTGAGCCATGTTCCGATTCACCTCCCGCCCCTTTGTGAAATCCTGTGATGCTACTTTGAACGATATGTCCTATAACATTGGTATTATACTATCTTCTGTACAATTAATCAAGATTTTTTTTTGCCTGTGTTTTTCAGCCTGGCGGCCAAAGCATTTTACGTTTTCCCAAGATATGTAAATGAACATGCTGTACCGTCTGCATTCCATCTTCCTTGCAATTGATAACCACTCTGTATCCGTTTTCCAGACCAAGCTTTGAAGCAATTTTTTTAACCGCGAGCATGATTTGCCCAAATAATTCTTTGTCCTCTTCCAATGCATCATCAAGAGAAGCGATATGTTTTTTAGGAATGAGGAGAACATGAACAGGCGCCTGCGGCGTGAGGTCATGAAAACAGATCATCTGATCATCCTCGTAAACTACATTTGATGGAATTTCTTTGTTTGCAATTTTGCAAAAAATACAATCTGACATTTTCTTAACTCCTTTCATCTTCGTTAAACACGGACCACCCTATCCGAATTTACTTTCACAATTCTGCCTTTATACCGTCTTGAAACAATTCTTTGAGCACAACATCGTAAAATGTGTTTACATTTATCTGGTTTACATGATTTTTATTTATGTAAACCCTTATGTAATTCTCTGAATATCCTGTATAGCAATCAATGTCTTCCAGGTACTCTTCCACGAGCACCCTTTTTATTTTTCCAAGATTGTTTTCGAAGAATCGCTTCGCGGACGCTTCCCCTTCACGGATTAAAGCAGCGCCGCGCGTGTTTTTAATAAGCCCTGAAATCTGACCTTGCATGTCTGCCGCCGGAGTCCCTTTTCTTGGGGAATACTTAAATACGTGTACCTTACAGAAATCCACTGTTTGAACAAGACTGACGCTGTCATCAAAATCCTGGTCCTCCTCACCAGGAAATCCTACAATGATGTCGGTGCTGATGCCGTAATCCGAATCAAATTTTCTCAGTTCCCACACAATTTCCATGTATTCACCAATGGTATACTGCCGGTTCATCTGTTTCACAATTTTATCACTGCCGCTCTGAACCGATAAATGAATATGATGACAAAGCTTTTCATATTTCATGAGCCTTTTCACGGCTGCGGCGTCAACCACAGTTGGCTCAAGTGAACTCAGGCGTATACGAAAATCTCCCGACAGGCGGTTGAGTTTGTCGATGATGGACTCAATCCCGCGAAGCCCAGAATCGGAAACATCCGAAAATCCCTCCTCCGTTCCGTAAAGCGCCGTATTAATGCCGGTGATAATAATTTCCTTAAACCCCTTTTGAATCAAATTCTCAGCTTCTGATACGATGCTGTCCGCTGCGCGGCTTCTGACAGCGCCTCTCGCCAGTGGAACAACACAATACGTACAGCAGCGATCACAGCCCTCCTGAACTTTAATAAACGCACGCGTGCGGGATTCCATCGCCATGATCGGCTCTGTTTCCTCGTAATTGGTCAGTTCTTCAAGGGAAGTAACCTGATGAAGCGGCGCTCTTTCTTTGATATATTGCTCCACATAATCGATCAGCCGTGTTTTTTCTTTGATGCCCAGCACGATGTTCACACCTTCGATCGCGCCGACCTCATCAGGACTTATCTGTGCGTAGCAACCGGTGACAGCGATGATACCATTTGGGTTTCGCTTTTTCATTCGTCGGATCACCTGCCTTGATTTTCGGTCCGCAAGGCCCGTGACAGTGCAGGTGTTGATGATGTATAGATCCGCATAGCTGTCGTCATCGACAATCTCATAATTCTTATTCACAAACATTTCTCTGAGGGTTTCCGTCTCATATTGATTGACTTTGCACCCCAGCGTATGAAACGCGACTTTCATTTATCATAAATCCTTTCAAGTTCTATGATCCCATTTTACTATAACTCACCTTTTTTTGATAGGTGAATTTTGGCATTTACGTAGACTATTGATCATAAAATAATAAAGCGGTGATAATCTATCGAACCCTATCCTTCTATGGAGGCTTGTTTTGAATATTTTAAAGCAAATTAAATCATTTAAAAAAAGAAGTAAGAAACACAAACGAAGACGAAGACGAATTCTCTTAAAACTATTTTTTTTATGTGGATTGTGTGTGATTTCCTCGTTCGCTCTTTTTTATGTAAACGCATTTCCCGTCAGCTTTTCTGCCTTGGCGCCCAAAAATAGCGATACGATTAAATGGGTTGATTTTGATGTAACCTACGCCGCACTGAAAGATGCAATGGTAAGTGATATTGAAAGCTATAAGCAGGATACTCACATAAGCTGGATCGACGCCCTTTCGTATCTTGGCGCTAAATATGGAGGGAATTTTAAAAACTATAAGGAAAAAGACTTAATTAATTTCTGTGATCGGCTGAAAAATGGAGAAAGTCTGGAATCCATCACAAACGGTATGAAATATTTTTCCTATTACCAGCGCGCGTATGGCGCTGTTTTAAACGGTTTTCTGGGTGAATATAAGTTGCAGGTTCCCACTGGAGAGGACGGCAGTGTAATCTGGCAGGAAAAGTACGGACTGAAAGCTTTCTCGCCAATCGCAAAGGGATATTGGTATACGGACTCCGATGATTTCGGGGTTGGCAGAAGTTATGGTTATAGCCGCAAACATTTCGGCCACGATTTGATGGTTTCTACCGGCGCCCCTGTCATCGCCATCGAAAGCGGAACCGTCGAAGTGATGGGATGGAATCAATATGGCGGCTGGCGCATCGGCATCCGGAGCTTCGATAAAACCCGCTATTATTACTATGCTCATCTTCGCAAAGATCATCCGTATAACAATCAACTTTACGTCGGTAAAGCTGTTACTGCCGGGGATGTCATCGGATATTCAGGCAGAACCGGCTATAGCATCAAGGAAAACGTCAACAACATTGACACTCCTCACCTTCATGTCGGCATGCAGCTCATCTTTGATGAAGCGGAAAAAGACAGCCCAAACCAAATCTGGATTGATCTATATGCCATCACACGCCTGCTTTCCGCGAATCGATCAGAAGTATACAAGGATGAGGTAAAAAAAGAGTATTATCGCTCATACCTATTAACCGAACCAAACTACTATCAGCAGGAACGAGCCGCGAGCCTTACCATGGCATCTGAAGAAAGCGTACCTGTTCCAATCATCATGTACCACGGACTGATCAAAGACCGAAAGCTGCAAACGCAGTATTTTATCTCACCTGAAAAATTCAAGCAAGATTTGGAGTACATCAAGAAAAACGGATATACAACCATTGTTATGAACGATTTGATCGACTATGTTGAAAACGGAACGCCGCTTCCCGCAAAGCCAATCATTCTGACCTTCGATGACGGTTATTATAACAACTACCTTTACGGATATCCGCTCCTTAAGGAATATGGGATGAAAGCGGTCTTCTCCATCATCGGACGCTACACGGACCAATATAGTCTGGAAACGACCTTCCATGCCCCTTACTCACATCTGACATGGAATCAAATCAACGAGATGATTGTGACTGGTCATGCGGAAATTCAGAACCATACTTATAACATGCATTCCAACAAAAATGGCCGGGACGGCAGTAAACAAAAGCCGGGTGAAAGTGTGGAAACCTACACGATTACGCTGAATGAAGATCTGGGTAAATTGCAAAACCGAATTTATGAAATGACGGGATGGACGCCGAACACGTTTACCTATCCGTTTGGATACATCAGCAACAGCTCCTTTGATATTCTCAAAGAAATGAGATTCAAGGCCACTTTAAGCTGCGCCGAAGGAGTAAACCAGATTACGAGGGACCCAGAATGCCTTTATCTTTTAAAGCGATATCTTAGATCACCCAATCAATCTGTAGAAAAGATATTGTCAAATAATAAATAAACATGCTGTTTTAGTATTGACTACACTTACAATTCCAATTCATACATGATCATTGCGATTGCGGTCGGCCCGGCAGTTTCCGTCCGCAAAATCGCTTTTCCAAGCGAAACACATTTGGAACCGATTTCTTTTAAAGCCTCCGCCTCTTCATCCGAAAATCCTCCTTCAGGCCCGATGATTACCGCGGCCTGCTTTGGGATCATTTGAAGCGCACGCAAGGCTTGTTTAATAGTGTGCTCCTCTTCGTTTTCATACGGAAACACGATAAGTTCATAGCCGCTTGCTTCCGAGGTTAACCACTCCAGCATGGCCTCAAATGAAATTGCCTTATCAATCTGCGGTATGATGCCTCTTTTGCACTGTTTGACCGCTTCACCTGCTACCTTCTGCCATCTTGCGACCTTTTTTTCAATATTCCCCTTCTCGCTTGTAATGGTTCTGGTCATAAAAACGGGAACAATAGAGGCTGCACCGAGCTCTACCGATTTCTGTATGATCCCTTCCATTTTACCTTGCTTTGGAATCCCTTGAAAAAGCGTCACGCGCAGGTTCGGCTCACGCGCAAATTTCTGCTTGTCTAAAATTTTCACCTTGATTTTATCAGGCGAAAGTGAAATGATCTGTCCATGATATTCCCACTCTCGCGAATCAGACACATCAATTAAGGCGCCCGGCTTCAGCCGCAGCACCCTTGCGATATGATGAATATCCTGCTCATTATCAATTAAAATTTCATCTTCTATGATGTTGCGATCTTCTACGAAAAAACGGCTCATATCGTCATCCCGCTCTTTTTTTAAGCCGCGCCAAAATCGCACACCATTCATTTTCTTCTAAAATATCGATAATCTCAAACCCTGATGTCTTGATCACCGATTTGACTTCTTCCAGTTTTTCGACCAAAATACCCGAAGTAATGAAAAGACCTGCTTCTTTTAAAGAAGAGGGCGCGTCTTCTGAGAGCAGCATCACCAGATCAGCCATCAGGTTAGCTACGATTATGTCCCCTTTAAAATCAATCCTCTTTGTTAAATCTCCCTCAACAATTTGTATACGATCTGTAAATCCGTTTAACTCTACATTTTCTCTTGCAATGTTTGCGGCCTGTGGGTCGATTTCAACGCCAAGAACTTCACTTGCGCCAAAAAGCGCCGCTGTAATTGAAAGAATTCCCGAACCACATCCAATATCCAAAACTGTTTTAAACTGCCCTGCGTATCGTTCCAGAAACTTCATGCACATAGAAGTGGTCGGATGAGTCCCTGTCCCAAACGCCATGCCAGGATCAATTTCAATGACCAACTCTCCTTTTTTGTCCTTGTACTCTTCCCACGTTGGTTTAATCACAATACGATTTGTGACCTTTGATGTTTTAAAGAACTCTTTCCAGTTGTCTTTCCAGGTTTCGTCATTTACGATTTGATTTTCAACATACAACCTGCCGAGTGAAACATCGGCGCCAAATACACCTTCGATTTCTTTGCTCTTGAGTTCCATCGCAGCCAGTTTAATCTTCCGTAAGGTTTTATTCCCCTGTTCGGTATCTTCCAGATAAAGGATTATGCTTGTCTCCTTTTTGCCCAGAGCAAGCACTTCCTCTCCTATGTAATCCCATTCATACGGTTGCTTCTTATCCAAAAGTTCTGCGAGTTCTGTAGGATCTTCGATCACAAAATCTGTGATTCCCATTTCAATCAGTATGGACGAAAGAGGCTCCAGACCTTGCTTGCTCGTAAAAATCTTTGTTTCGATATAATTCATATTTCCTCCAATTGCCAAAAAACATTTGTAAGTTATTATACTTAATTTTAACGCATAAATCAATTGGAGTTGAAAAAAACGAAGGATAAAATTTGCAATATTTCGATATTTTTCATTCTTTTTTGACATACATCACACAAAAATGATAATATTCAATGATGGATGGCCCTTTGATACTCACTTAAAATCCTCCTTTGCTCTAACGAATTGACTTCGGATTAAAGATCAAAGCGACGATATAACCAAACACAATAGCTGCTGTTATGCCGGCCGCAGTCGCTTTAACAGGTCCGATCAGCGCGTCTAAAAATCCATGTTTGGCGCCTTCCATTGCGCCTTTCGCAAGCGCATAACCAAAACCTGGCAGCGGCGCCGTTGCGCCGTTTGCGGCTAGTTTTACCAAGGGTTCATAAAGATGCAACCCTTGCAAGACTGCTCCTGAAACGACAAATAAAACAAGAATTCTCGGCGGTGTTAACTTTGTTCGATCCATAAGGATCTGTCCGATGACACAGATTGCTCCTCCAATGATAAACGCGTATACATAATCCATATTACTTATCTCCTTCAGTAGATTTCAGAGCTACAGCGTGAGCGATTCCCGGAATCGATTCTCCTTGAAACGGACTGATCGTGGATAGCAACGCTCCTGTGGAAATCAAAAGGGCATTCTTAATTTTTCCTGCACGCATTTGTTTATAAACATAACTTGTAAAAATACAAGCTGAGCATCCACATCCGCTTCCGCCGCTGTGCATGTCCTGTTCCTTCTCATAAAGCATTGTTCCGCAATCATCCAAAACATTGGAAAGCTTTTCTTCCTTCAGCTTTGCACCTACCAGCAAGTCCTTTGCAATCTCTTTTCCGACAAATCCCAGATCACCGGTTAAAATAATATCATAAAAGGTTGGCTCCCTTCCCGTATCTTCCAAATGATTTAAGATCGTATCGACAGCAGCGGGCGCCATAGCCGCTCCCATTTGGTTGGCGTCCTTCATTCCCGTGTCGATTACTTTTCCGATTGTTCCATGCGTCACCGTGATCTGATGCGCGGCATACAGTTTTGGCGTGTTTTGATTGGACTTGTCAGCGCCAAATGAAACCAGTTTGGATACATCCTCCTGTTTATCTTCGGAAGACAGCACCATTGCGCCTGAGGCCGTCGCAGTCCATTGCGCGGACGGTGGTCTTTGATTTCCGTGTTCAAGCGGCATTCTAAATTGTCTTTCTGCCGTACAATAATGGCTCGACGCGCCCGCGATCAGATTGCCCGCATACCCGCCGTCAATGAGCACAGAGCCCATGATCAGTGATTCTGTCATTGTTGAACATGCTCCATAAAGACCAATGAAAGGAATTTGCATGTCCCGCGCTGTAAAAGAAGAAGTCATCAGTTGATTCAATAGATCACCGCTCAATATCGCGTCGATGTCCAGTTTATTTTTACCGGATTTTTGAAGCGCAGTCATCATGGCTTCTTTTAACATCTTCCCTTCCGCTTTTTCCCAAGTCTTTTCTCCGTAAATGTCCTCTTCCAGAATCAAATCAAACCATTCTTTCATCGGGCCCTGCCCTTCCTTAACGCCAACCACTGAACATGAACCGATGATTTTAGGTTGATTATTGAATATCAAAGTTTGTTTTCCGATTTTATTTTTTGTCTTTGTCATAAGCGCTCCTATAATTTACTGATTTATATAACTTTTTCAAAAATCCAATAAATAAGTCCGATTACCGTTGATGTAGCAATTCCGCAAACCAAAACAGGCCCGGCAAGTGAAAACAGCTTAGAACCGGCGCCTAATACAATTCCTTCCGTTTTGTATTCAATCGCTGGCGCGACCATTGAATTTGCGAATCCCGTAATGGGTACAATAACCCCGGCGCCGGCAAATTTTCCGATGGTATCAAACCAGCCAAAACCTGTTAAAAGCTGCGCGCCACAGATAAGTATCACGGTGACGAAAGCAGCGGCATCTTTTTCATTGATTCCGTTATTCATCAATGTTTTATGGATTTGCAGCCCTAAAATACAAATTAGCCCACCGACTACAAAAGCTTTTATCGCATTTAAAAAATATTTTGGTTTTGGTGTAAATTTTTCAGCGTACTTTTCATATGCCTTTGCTACTTCTTTCTTTTGATCCATCTATCTTCTTCTCCTAAACTTTTTCTGATTATGTTTCTATTATCCCCAATTTAGAAAAATTACTCTTTTGATTCGTAATATTTTGTGCGATAATAAACATTGTATAAAACAAAAAAGGGGAATTTTTACATGAATGAAAAACAAATCATTTTGGCCTCTTCTTCGCCTCGCCGAATTGAAATGATGAAAGAGAACGGAATCAACCCCATCATTATCCCACCTGACGTTTCGGAAAATCTTCCCGAAACGATCGGTCCAAAAGATGCCGTCTTGTTCTTAGCACTAAAAAAAGCGCTCGCGGTTGAAGAGAGCGCAATTCAAATGGGATTGACAAATGGTGAAATCATTATCGCGGCCGATACTGTCGTTTTTTTAGATAGCATCATTGGAAAACCACAAAATGAAAAGGAAGCATTTAAGATCTTAAAAGATTTATGTGGCAAAATGCATTTCGTCATGACTGGCGTCGCCATTCTTAAATCCGGAAAGTCGGATCGAGAAGTTTTTTACGAGATGACAAAAGTTTTTTCAAAAGTTATACGGATGATCAAATCATCGAATACATTCATACAAACGAGCCTTACGACAAAGCCGGAGGTTACGCAATTCAAGGCGCCTGGGGCAAATATGTGGATCATATTGAAGGGGATTATCACAATGTCATCGGTTTTCCCTGGAAACGGATTTTGAATCATCTCCAAAAATTTTAATGAATATCATAGACAGAAGGCGCCCTGTTGTGAAATGTACCGATCGCATCTTTGATTTGGTCTACATAATCGGGTTCTACATAGGCTTGAATGATGTTTTGCTTATCGGAAGCCATAGCGATGGGTAAGCCCCAGGGATCCGAAATAAGGCTTCTTCCGCAGAAGATGTTATCGTCGTTCAGTTTTCCAAACAAATTAACGCCCGTCACGTACATAGAATTGTGCAATGCCGTCACGCGAAGAATATCCTGCCAGTGGTCGCTGCGCGGAGAATAAAAAGCCGCAGGCACAAACAAATACCGTACCCCTTTAAGCGCCAGCGTTCGCATCAGTTCCGGAAAGCGAATGTCATAACAAATCACAACACCGATTCTGCCAAAGTCTGTATCGTAAACAAGCAATTTTTCCCCTGCTGTAATCATGTCGGATTCGTTTGTGCCACCCATTGCATTGAGGGCGTCAAACAAATGAATCTTGCTGTATTCTCCGGATACTCTGCCACTTCTGTCAAACAGGACTGAGGTATTGTACACCTTGCCGTCTTCCTTCCGATTGGCTACTGTTCCCGCAATGATATAGGATGAGTTTGCTTTGGCGCGCTCAGAAAAAGCCTCGATGATTTCATTCGGATATGCCCCAATATCATCCGCCTCGCTTCTCGGCGTAACATAATAAAAATATTCCGGCAGAACCAACATGTCGACCGTCTTATAAGTCGCAAACGCCTCATCTACCAAAGCCAGCGCCTGTTTCAGGTTTTCTTTTTTGTCAGTTGTCGGCGTTGTTTGAACGCCGACAATACTAATTTTTCTCTTCATCATGATCCCCTTTTATTCAGAAAGCATCTTGGTCAAAAGTTTTAAATCAGCGATCTCCCGATCCACAAGTTCTGAGAGGATCTTAGCCTGCGCCGAAATCTCACGGCTGTAGATTGCGATTTCTTTGGTGAAATCCGCATCTTCCACTTCCGCTTTTTCCATCAGCCCCCTGGAAGCGTCATTCACATAGGCTTTTGTATAGTTTCTGCCTGTTCCCCAGTAAAGGTTATTCTGATTAGCTTTGCCCCAGAACATATCTGTCTCGATAGCGATGACCTCAGGACTGAAATTCATCGCATAATATTCCAGATAATTGTTGATGGAAAGCGCCGCATTAAAAGCATTGTCAAAATCATCGTTTTCTAAAGAATTGACAACTTCATTCATCGTTTCAATATTGATCTGAGGCGCCTGGTGAGGAACGATTGGCATTTCATACATTAAACCAAGAAAAGCATCCTGCGTGAATTTAAAAATATTTAAATTTTTATCCGTCAGCGCCTCTCCCCTTGCCCGAATTTCACTAAGGACGTCTTGTTCCGCTTTGTCTATTCTCGCCTGATTGTATTCCTGGTTGAGAGCAATTACCTCATTCTTTACTGTCTCCGCAGCCACTTGCATCTCGTCGAGCGCATCAAGATATCCGGATACATCCGCTTCTGCCTGTTTCATAATCTCTTCATTTACCGCCGCCAACATCCTGTCGTATTGCGATGTAAAATCAAGATAAAGCGCAGGGGTCTGATCGACATAAATGGCAAGGCCTCCATAATACTTGAGGTTAAACGCCATTACCTTTTCGTTATACGTGTCTTTTGTGTCAAAATTGGAATGGTATCTCTCTTTATAGAACGGAAATACATCTTCTCTGTCCTTTTCAAACAAAAATCCATTTACAACTCCCGGCACACCTGCTATGGTATATGGAAAGTCATCTGAATACGTATAGTTCGGATATCCGTCTGTAAGCACGCCTTCCGGAAAGCATCCTTCCGGCTCGGGCGAAAGCGGCCAGGTATTCTTATAGAAGTCGATCATGCTAAACATTTCATTGGGAGATACCGTGGTGGTATAAGTGGCGAATTCATAAGCGGGAAGCTCAAAGTTTATAAACGCAAGCGTTTTCCCCTGCCACTGCGGATAAATGTTATTGATCATTTCCCACGATCCTACAGCCCAGTCAAATTGTGTGTTCGATGCGCCCCATTCTTCTGCTCCATGCAGGCAAAATACGATATCATTTTCGGGAACATACCCCGAGTCGACCATTGCCTTAGCCATGGCAAGGACAAGCCCAACCGCGCAATTATCATCTTGAAAACCATAAAAATACATATCATAGTGCCCGCCGACGATGATCTGACGGTCTGAACTTTTGCCCTTTATTTTTCCAATTACATTATACGTTGTTCCTTCTCCAATGGCGACCTGATTGTCCACTTTTAACGTTACCTTAACTGGTCCTTCTGACAGCTTTTCCTGAATGTATTTTGAATCATTTCGGCTTATGCTGACACAGGGAATAGAAGTTGGGCCGCAAATATCCTGGGAATTAAGCGCGTCATCGCTGGTCTCTGAAAAACCGTCGTCCTGTGCGCTCATAATCGCGAGCGCCCCCTGATGCTGCGCCTCAAGCATCGGATACGTGATCCACCAGTTGTCTCTTTGATTAACATCGACCAGAACGATCTTTCCTTTCACGTTCTTTCCTTCGTAATCATATTTTGTGCCGTCTCCGACATAGACCACCTCTGCGGTTATACCATTCTTAGGAGTCGCAGCTGTCGCATAGGAATGGGGTGTTATGACTTTATCGTCTCCCGCAATCTGCAGGCTCGCGTCATTAAACTGCCATAAGTCACATTTGGCCGCAGCTTTTTCAATGTCCGTAAGCCCGATCTCTTTCATTTTTCCTGCAAGCCAATCTGCGGCAGCATGCTCAGCCTTGCTTCCTGCAGTCCTGTCTCCCCACGGGGAGCTCTGAAATTCCTTATTTTCTGAAAGCTCAAGGGCAATCTGATACGCATATTCCGGGCTGACCGAATCTATAAACGCATTGTACGCAGCCTGAAGCTCTTCAGGAACCTGATATTCCTCTAAGTCTTCCGTCAGCTTACTGCATCCAAATTGAGTAATACAAAGCAAGATGGTTATAAAGATAGCGATTATTTTTTTCAAAATGAACACCTCCGGTAAAATCTTTTGCCTCTATTATATACCAAAACAAGAATAAATCAATTAAATCTCGTTATGAAGCATATAATGTGATACAATACACGAAAGTCAATTTTTGAATCTGAAATCGGAGGAAGTATTCTTATGTATAAAATCAGAAAAATGTTTATCGTTTTTTTAACATACTTGCTGATTTTATCAAACTTTGTTGCTTGTGATGAAATCGAAGAAAAACTTTTCATTGTTCCCGATGAAATCAAGGGCGTAAGAGAAAAGGTGACTCAGATTGCGGCCGATATGGCGCAGCAGCTTGACAGGGAATGGGGAGACAAGCATGTAACTCTGCTTCGTTCAAAAGAGGGCAGATCTTTTGCGGAATACGAAGAAATGAGATCCGTTCTCGCTTATCTGAGAGAAATATCAGGCGCATACTATGTCTATACATTGTATCCCGAAACACCGGAAAGCCCTGAAAACTTTCTGCTTACCGTCGATGGCTCCGCAGCGCCGGATGACTGGTTTGAACGATACAAAACAGAGCCTCCTTTTTTGCAAGCCCTGGCCGGATCGCCTTCCTGTCTGGCGTACGCATGGGGAAATCAGGATGACGGCGAGGATCCCTGCTGGTCCGCTTTTGCGCCAATCCATGACAGCGCCGGAAACGTCGTCTGTATCCTCGTCATAGATTATCCGGTTCCGGAAATGCAAGCATTCCCTGAATGGAATAAACATAAGCCTGAATGGAATGGAATAGAAAGCAGCATTGAAATCACGATAACCAAATAAAGCATTTTTTACTCAACCATACTTTTTCGAATATTTTCGATTACTTTTTTTTCGATTCTTGAAACCTGCACCTGAGAGATACCAAGCCTGCTTGCGATCTGCTGCTGGGTCATATCTTTAAAATAACGCAATACGATGATTTGCCGTTCTCTTTCGGAAAGCTTACCGATCACCATTTTAAGGTGGATCATGTCCGCCGTTTTGTCCTCTTGGGCGATGTACGATTCACGGCCTGCGTTTTCAAGCGTTTCAGGCCTGTCGGGATTGTCCAAACTTTCAAAGTTATTCATAGCGTCCTGGGCTTCAATAACCTCAAGCAGCCTTTCAACCGTAACGCCCATCATTGACGATAATTCACTGAGCTTTGGATAGGTTCCGTTTTTATTATAATACTCTTCCTGAAGCTGTTTCATGTTTCTGACGTCAAGCTTAAGTTGTCTGCTTACCTTGATTTTTCCATCATCTCGCATGTAACGTTTGATCTCCCCGAGGATCATCGGAACAGCATACGTTGAAAACATCACATTAAAGCTCGTATCAAATCGGTCTATGGCTTTTAAAAGCCCCATAAAACCGATTTGGAGCAGATCATCCAGTTCATAACCCGTGTTTGTAAACTTTAGGGCGATATTCTTTACAAGTCCTGTGTTTTGCTCAACAATTTGTTCACGCGCATCCCTGTCTCCTTGTTGGGCTCGATTAATCAGCGCATACGTATCTTCTTTTTTAATTGCTGTATACTTAGAACTCATATCCCAAGTCCAAATTCTTGAGCATCGTTACCCGGGTCCCATTGCCGGCCGCAGATTCAATTTCTAGCTTGTCTGTGAAGCTTTCCATGACCGTAAATCCCATTCCCGACCGTTCTTCAGGTTTCCCCGTCGTAAACATTGGCTCTTTCGCCCTCTCAATATCTTCTATCCCAATCCCCTGATCAGATACAGCCATAACTAAATGGCGACCGTCATCTATGTAACATTCGACGGTGATAATTCCATTTTCCTGATCTTTATATGCGTGTATAATTGAATTGCTTACAGCTTCAGAAATGGCTGTTTTAATCTCTGTCAGTTCTTCCATTGTCGGGTCAAGATGCGCCACAAATGCCGCGACTGCGGTCCTCGCAAAAGCTTCGTTTTCCGGTTTACTGTAAAATTCAAGTTTCATTCGATTATCCATTCATGATCACCTCCATCGTCATTTGCTCCGGCATCCTGCCCTGTATACTGCAAATCGCATCATTCGCACTTTCACTTAAGTCAGCAATCGTAAAAATTCCTGCCATCTCAAGAATCTTTTTAACATACGCTGAACATCCTGTGATATATATTTTTCCATCTCTTGCTTTTACTTTATTGTATCTTCCCATAACCACCCCGATTCCCGAACTGTCCATAAAGGATACATTTTTAAAATCCAGAACCAGATGTTTGCTGCAAAAGATGTCTATGGTTTTATCTATTTCTTCCCTTGTGGTTGCGGCGCCATAATGATCGAGCTCTCCTGTTATGCTTGCAATCAATATATCATCAACCATTTGAAAGTTAAGCTGCATAGAAAAACACCCCCCTCGTTCCTATTAAATTTCCTCTTACAAAAAGTTAAAAAGGATTTGCATTATAAATCATCATCCTTAATTATATCTGCCTTTAAAAAAATATTTCTAACCCATATATCATTATCCCATACGCTTGGATCTTCTATTTTCCCAATCTGCCCTCTGGCAATATCATCAAGCCAAGCAGAATTGCCTTTTCCTGGCGAATACCAGTCAATAATGAATAACTGTCCATCAATATTTTGAATAATGAATTGATGCGATTCACCAAATCCTCCAATTTCAGAATTACGCACTTCTGTTACTATTTTAATGTAAACAATGTTACTATCAATGTTTTTCCAGTCAATGCTATTAACTCCATATAAAGCACTAAATTGACTGTATCTTGAAACAGACGCTTTTTCAATTTTTTTATTCGTGTAAATACATAAGTTGTTATTTAAAATATATGGAGACAAGTCCATCGTTTTATTGTAAACTGTTGCAGCATAGAATTCTTCTAAAAAACTCTTACACATTAAATAAATTGTTTCATAGTCCATTCTACTTAAGCTCTGATGATTTACATGGTATGATGCTTTTATATCTTCTTTGATTTCATCTTTGATCTCATCATTCTCTTTTTGAGGTTGACAAGAGAAAAGCAATGCTACAGATAGAATAATGAATACTATAAAGTTTTTTTTCATATTAAGCTCTCTTTTTTTCTACTTGTTCACGGCGACATATCCTCACCTTTCCCTCATGTTTTGAATTTCCTAAAAAACTATTATGTTGGGTTATTGAACATCAATTGGTTCAATTAGTTTTCGAAGCTACTCATATTATACATAGGCTATCCGGGCTTGTCCTTAGGAGGTTTAGTAGAAATTCCACATATTTTGTCTAAAGTTGTTTTATCTTTATGAATTCCTTATTCGAAAGAGCCGCATTTATCAGTTCGTCTGTCTCTAATCTGCTTTCAGAAACTAGAATCTTTTCCAGCTTGGGCCTTGTGACAGGGTGTTTCGGCAGGAATACCGTACAGCAATCTTCAAACGGAAGAATTGACGTCTCATATGTCCCGATCTCTTTTGCTTTATCCATGATATCGACTTTGTCCATTGCGATCAGAGGTCTCATAACAGGTATGCTGACAGAAGCATCTGTTACCACGAGCCCTTCTGCCGTTTGACTCGCGACTTGTCCTAAGTTTTCACCGGTGATGAGCATGTCACACCGATTTGTCTGCGCGATTCTTTCCGCGATCCGCATCATGAAGCGACGCACGAGGATTGTTGTTTCTTCTTCCGGACAATTCTGTACGATTTGTTCTTGTATAGGCAGCAGATTTACAATGTGCATCTGAAACGAGCCGCAGTAAGACGCCAAAATTGCAGCCAGCTCTTCCACTTTTTGCTGTGCGCGCTGGCTGGTATATGGATAAGAATGAAAATGAACTGCTTCAATCATCATTCCCCTTTTGGCCATCATCCATGCAGCGACGGGACTGTCGATCCCTCCGGACAGAAGAATCAATCCTTTCCCGTTGGTTCCAAGCGGCAAGCCGCCAAAACCCGACACCTTTTGTTCATAAATATACGAATTGTCTTTTCGTACATCCACAAAGAGATAGCAGTCAGGATTGTGGACATCCACGGCAAGAAGCTCACATCCCTCGAGCACTTTCGCGCCGATAATCCGTGCGATTTCCGGAGACTTTACCGGAAATGTTTTATCTGCCCTTTTGGCCTCGACTTTGAACGTACGAACGCCTTTTTTTTCAATCAGTTCCTGTATAAAACAGACGGCGGCTTCGCCAATCGCCGTAAGGTTCGAATCGGTTTCAACGGCGGGACTGATGGAAGCGACCCCAAACACTTTTGATATATCTCTGACGAGCATATCAGAATCGATGACTTTGTCCGCCCTTACAAAAATCAATCCTTCCTGTCTTTTTACCTCTGGCTTGTAATTTTGGGTTGCCTTCCGAATCCGCTCAACAAGGACCCTCTCAAAGTAAGGCTTGTTCATTCCTTTCAGCGCTACTTCCCCGCAGCGAATTATAAAAACATTTTGTTCATTTATCTTTGATTCCATATTTACCTGTAACTCCCTATCTGAAACTCCCTAATTTTCTAAAACGATTAACTTCCTGCTTTAATTTGTTCAGCACAAAATCCATCTCGTTAATCGTATTGAATTCACTAAAACTAAACCGCAGCGTACCCTCAATTTCTTTTTCCGAAAGCCCCATCGCGGTAAGAACATGGCTTTTCTCCTTTTTCTTAGAGGCACATGCCGATCCTGTAGAAACATAAATATTTTCACGCTCAAGCCCGTGAAGAAGCACCTCCCCACGTGTTCCCAGAAAAGATACGTTTAGAATTGCCGGTGAACAAAATCCGCTCTGACCATCCGGACTGTCTTCTTCAACGCTGTTTATTTTGCAGTCCCGTATTTCCGCTTTGATGCCCTCCAGCAGATATCGTCTGACTTCAGACATCTTTGCAGCATTTTTTTTCTGATTCTCATAAACGATACTCGCGGCCACACCGAATCCAACGATAGCAGGAACGTTTTCAGTTCCGGATCGCAGTTTTTTTTCCTGCCCGCCTCCATAAAAAAGCGGTCCCATATGGATATCTTTTCGCAAAAATAATGCGCCGCAGCCTTTTGGCCCGTGTATTTTATGGCTGCTTAGCGTAATCAGATCCGCGCTGTCCGCCTTTACCGGAATTTTTCCAAAGGCCTGAACCGCGTCGGTATGAAATATGATTTCGCTCTTTTTGCTGTTATAGATCTCCTTTATCGGCATGATGGTTCCCGTCTCATTGTTGACATGCATAACTGAAATCAAGACTGTTTTTTCATTAATCGCGTTTTGAAGCTGCTCCAAATCCAGCCTGCCTTTCTCATCCACGCCGATTATGATAACTTCAAAGCCCAAGCTTAAAAGCCTCGCAGCGCTGTCCATAACAGCGGGATGCTCCAAAGCGGAGATAATAATTCTGTTCCCTTGCCTCTTTTTTGCTTCCGCAATGCTAAATAAGGCCATGTTATCGCTTTCCGTACCGCCTGAAGTAAAATAGATTTCTTTTTCCGTCGCTCCGATGCTTGCCGCAACACTTTTTCTGGCGTCTTTCATGGCGTTCTCAGCTGTGAATCCCAGTCTGTGAAGTGAAGACGGGTTTCCAAAATCTTGCTGCATCATCTGCAGCATTTTGATTGTCACCTCATCATATTGTTTTGTCGTTGAGCTGTTATCCAGATAAATCATCTGTTTGTTTCCTCTTTTTAAATATTTAACGACGAAACGCCGTCCGTTCAAAAGCCGCAACCTGAATGGTCACGGCTTTGTTTTTACAGTAGTTCTCTCCACATCCTAAATTATTTTGCGTAGTCGATTGCTCTTGTTTCCCGAATCACGTTTACTTTAATCTGGCCCGGATATTCCAGTTCACTTTCAATTTTCTTTGAGATTTCCCTTGCCAGGAATACGATTTCTTCATCGTTTATTTCATCCGGTTTTGCTATAATTCTGATTTCCCTCCCTGCCTGTATCGCGAATGATTTATCCACGCCAGGTGTGGTGTTAGCAATTTCTTCAAGCTTCTGAAGCCGTTTGATGTAAGTTTCCAATGTCTCTCTTCTAGCCCCGGGCCTGGCCGCCGATAATGCATCCGCCGCTGCGATTAAAATGGCTTCCATGCTTTTGGCCTCATAGTCGCCATGATGCGCTGCCATCGCGTTAATTACAGCGTCTGACTCCTTGTACTTTCGCAGCACGTCAATGCCGATGTCTACGTGGGTTCCTTCCACCTCATGGTCTAAAGACTTTCCGATGTCATGCAGAAGACCTGCCCTCTTTGAGAGCTTGACGTCAAGACCCAGTTCTCCTGCCATCAATCCCGCGAGATGCGCGACTTCAACGGAATGTTTCAATACATTCTGCCCATACGACGTCCTGTATTTCAGCCTGCCGAGAAGTTTGATCAATTCAGGATGTAAGTTGTGGATCCCAATTTCAAAAGTGGCTTGTTCACCTTCTTCTTTGATGATGGCATTAACTTCTTTTTCAGCTTTTTCTACCATTTCTTCAATCCTGGCAGGATGAATACGCCCGTCAACAATTAATTTTTCAAGAGATAACCTGGCGATTTCTCTCCTTACCGGATCAAATCCTGACAAGATGACTGCTTCCGGCGTATCATCAATGATTAAGTCAACGCCTGTCATCGTTTCAATCGCTCTAATATTTCTTCCTTCTCTTCCGATGATTCTCCCCTTCATCTCATCGTTGGGAAGCGGTACGACAGAAACGGTACTTTCAGCCACATGATCGGCTGCGCATCTTTGAATCGCGCCGGTAATGATCTCCCTCGCTTTCTTGTCCGCCTCTTCTTTTGCTTTTGATTCTATTTCCTTAATTAATACAGAAGCTTCATACCTGATTTCTTTTTCTGTATTTGCCAATAGTATTGACTTTGCTTCTTCAACGGAATACCCTGATATTCTTTCAAGTTCTTCCTGTTGTTTTTCAATAAATCCATCAAGATCTTTTTGTTTTTCAACGATCTTTTGTTCTTTATCAACAATACTTTCTTCTTTTTTTTCAATGTTTTCTATTTTGCGGTCAAGCGATTCTTCTTTTTGGATAAGCCTTTTTTCAGCTCTTTGAATTTCAGCTCTTCGTTCACGAACTTCTCTTTCCACCTCGCTCCGCATACGGTGCGCTTCTTCCTTCGCTTCTATTGTTATTTCCTTTTTAATGGTTTCGGACCTATTCTCCGCGTCAAGTATTAAGTTTTTAGCTTTCTGCTCGGCGCTGCCGATCGCTTTTTCACCAACAGCCTTCCTGAGTATATATCCAACCAACAGCCCAAAGGCCAGGGCAATAATTCCAATTAGAAAAAATATTACTCCTATTGGTATGTCAACCACCTCCTTCTTTTGTATTTTAAGTCAACGTTGTAATCTCTAACCATTCGTGTTTTTTCGGGTTTTATCTATGTCCTTGGACAATCAGCAAACAAAATATTCCGCAAACAATATTTAGATGTTGATGTAAACATACTGGATATATTATAATGTTTATTATACACAAATGTCAAGGTCATGAAGGGTAAAGCATGAAGTATTTTTGGAACTTATTAAAAAATCTAGATAAGGTATTGTTAATTCTCCCACTCATTTTTATGATTTTCAGTATCGTAATGATTGCAAGCACAGCTTATCAGGGGGAGTTTGTTTTTTCCAGATCCGTAAAGGTTCAGTTTGTCGCGTATTGTCTCGGCTTTATTTTGATGTTCGTTGTGCTATTCATCGATTATCACTATTATTTGGGAAAAGAGAAGATCATATATGTGGCTTCCATCGTCTTTTTACTGACAGTCTACCTTCCATTCATCGGCGGCAGCGAGATGGGGGGGACGCGTTGGATCAATTTGGGATTTACGACCTTTCAGCCGTCTGAGCTAGTTAAAATATCTACAGCACTGCTCCTGGCTGCATATCTGGAACGTAACCGCCATACCTTATCCAATTTAAAGGGCGTCGCGCTTTCGTTTGCTTATATTACGCCTTTTCTCGTCATCATTTTAAAAGAAGATTTAGGCAGCGCCATCTGCATTGGTTTCATATGGGTAGCGATGGTCTTTTATGCGGGAATCGGCTATAAACTTTTCGCGAAGCTTGTCGGTGCAGTCCTCCTGATGGCCCCAATATTCTATCGTTTCTTGAGCGGATATCAGAAGGATCGTATTGATGCTTTTCTAAATCCGGATAAGATGAATCTGCCCGGAAATTATCAAGTATGGCAATCAAAAATCGCAATCGGCTCCGGCGGTCTTTTTGGGAAAGGACTTTTTGCGGGAACGCAAAAAGAATTAAACTTTTTGCCGGTACAGAAATCTGACTTTATCTTCTCGGTTATCGTTGAAGAACTTGGTTTGCTTGGAGGATTCTTTCTGATTTTACTTTACACATTGTTTCTTTACCGTATCGCGAAAATCGCGCATAACGCGAGAGATTTTTATGGCGCCTTGATCGCCATCGGATTTATTGGAATGTTTTCGTTTCAGATCTTTGAAAACATTGCGATGACGATGGGCTTTATGCCAGTAACGGGAATCACGCTTCCGTTTATCAGTTACGGCGGAAGCTCTGTTTTGTCCTGTATGATCGCGGTTGGTTTGATTTTAAATGTAGGCATCAGAAGTAAATCGATTAACTTCTGATGCTATGTAATACCTGCTAATCAAGTGTTACATGGTATTAGGACCATTCGGTTATTCGATCTACAATTTTATTAAAATTTTCTTCTATGTATGTTCCTTTTTTAAACACGATCGGAAGCCCGTTGTTCGCAGCGATATGTATGTTGTCGTCATATTGAATGATTCCTGCGATCTCGGGCCTGAGGCGCTGTGAGATTTCTTTAAGGCCAGGTATAAATCCGGTAGTAATCCATTCGGCTTTGACTTTATTGAGTACAATCATTCGATCGGTTATACCGTGCTCTGCGAGGGCATGGTCGAGAATATCCGCATCTCTGATCGCAGCATATTCCGGTACGGTTAAGATCAGGGCCTTGTCGGCTCCCGCGGCTGACAAAGCAAACCCTTCGCCGATCCCGGCCGGCGCGTCAATCAAAATAAAATCAAAGTTTTTTTTCAGTTTTTTGCACAATACTTTCATATGCAAAGGGGTAAGGTCAATATCGTCTTTCTTTGGCGGCGCTGCCATTAAATACAGACTATTAAATCGTTTGTCCTTAATCAAAGCCTGTTTGATCCTGCAAAGCCCTGTCAAAACATCGCACACATCATAAACCACCTTGTTCTCAAGGCCAAGGCAAATATCCAGGTTGCGCAGACCAATATCCATATCGATCATCACCACTTTGTATCCTCTCTGCGCCAGCACGGCTCCCGCGTTCGCGGTAAATACCGTCTTGCCTGTTCCGCCTTTTCCAGACGTGATTAAAATGACCTTGCTCATGTTTGCCTCCATTGACCATTGCTGCTGCCGCAGCCACAAATGTTTATGAAATTATTGAATTGCTGTATTGATGTTGATATCTTCATACGTTTTGTCAAGCTGCAAATATTTGCCAATGACTTCTCTCGCAACCGGAGCCGCATTGAGCGATGTATCGCCCTGAAATAGCAAGACTACCACCGCGATTTTCGGATTGTCGGCAGGCGCCATGGAAAGCACCCATGCATACGGCTTATACTTGCTCTTGTATTCGTCCATTCTTTCATAGTTTACTTTCCCGCCGGAAAGGTTGATAACCGCCTGTCTCACCGCAACATTCTTATTTGAAAATGTCTCAGGCCGTTCTTTCATCAGCCTGCTTGTTTCCGCCTCGACATCTTCCCATTTTAAATACGAAGCGATTCTGGAAAGGTTTGCCTTCATATACTCAATTTCATCCGGTGGTTGGATTCTTCCATCCTTTTGCGCGGTTCCGGTTTTGGCCGCTACCAGCGCCGGAAATTTACCGTAAGTATTCTTAAGGCTTCCTCTGGAACCCGATGCGACCAGCTTCATCCCTTTGATAATTTCATCCAGCTCCGAGTCGTCTTTGATATTGATCTTTGTACCTGCTTCTCTTTCAATAAGCCCCTGCCCTTCGATTGCGCTTATCAAACTCACCTTATTATGAACGCCATTGTTTCCGATGGTAGCCAGGTAATTTGCCATTTGAAGCGGCGTATACATGTTTTCACCCTGGCCAATCGAAATGTTAAACTCGTCACCCAGTGTCCATTTCGCAAAATTAAAATAACTGAATTTACAGAGATCTGTTACTTCAATAACCTTTTCCTCAGGAACGCCCTGATCGGGCATACGTCTTAAAATTTCTTTTCTGGATGGGTTTTCTTCCGTCCAACTAACAATCTCGCTGATGTATTTTTCTAACAAGTCTTTGTCTTTGACAACTTCCGGTTTAAAGTACTTTTCCGCATTCAGCGTAAGCTTGCTTCGCAGCGCGTTCTTCGTCTGTCTCATTTTGCTCTGATCATCCGGAACCGGCACAACGGTTTCGCCAATTTCAATGCCGGTCTTTAAACCGAGTCCATATTGCTGCGCATAATACATGATCCTATCGATGTTGATCGGCGCCTTATAGCCTAGCAATCGATTTCTATAGTGGTCCCTTCCTGTAGCAATGTCATAAAAATAGTAGTTGCACGATACTTCCAGAGCCTGCGCCAGAGTAAGACTCCCATGGGATCCTCGCGATGTGTTCCAAATCAAGCAGCCGTATGATTGGTTTCCGACCATAATATGACCTCCGTCATAAAGCTTGAGTTTCGGATCAAGTCCGCTTTCCAAAGCTGCGGTCGCAGTTACCATCTTAAAGGTTGAACCCGGCTGAATCGCTGTCCTTGCGGCTACATTATAAAGCGGAAGCGGTGAAATCGGATCTCTCGGATTTTTACTCTGGAGCGCGTTCCAGTCCGATTTGCTGATTCCCATTGCGAAGAGATTTGGGTCGTAATTCGGATAGCTCGCCATGGCAAGCACGTCGCCCGTATCAACTTCGATGGCCACCACAGCGCCAACATTGGCGTTGGGCGACGGTCTATTGTATTTATAATTTCCATATTTACTCTCAAAAGTTCCGCCAACCTGCAATTTTTGAAGCGCTTGCTCAAGCGCGTTTTCCGCAACTTTCTGAAGTTCCAGGTCGATGGTTAGATAGACATCTTTTCCTTTGACGGGCGGCTTTTCATCGATCACTTTTACAAGCTCGCCATTGACATTTACTTGAACATATTTCGTCCCGTCGGTTCCTTTTAGCGTTCGCTCAAATCTGTTCTCAATACCATCGAGTCCGATCATATCATTCGGGTTGTATCCGAGTTCACCCACGTATTTTTCTTTATCCTGTTCGGAAATGTGCCCCAGATATCCCAAAACATGGGAAGTCGAGTTCCCGTTCGGATAGACGCGCATTGTTTCTGAAACCACGTCCACTCCTGGAAGGTTTCTGCTCTTTTCCTCGATCTGGATCACCGTTCGATCCGAAACATTGCTTGCGATTGTAGCCGGAATATACTGCATATACCCCATTGAAATAACTTCGTTTCGCACCACCATGATTTTTCTGGCTTCTGCGTCCGACATCTCGCTTCTTACAATCACTGTCTGGGTTTTCTCTTTGATCGTTTTATCAATGCCAAAAGTCACTCTGAGCGCTGCGAACGCTTCTTCGGCTGATAAATTTTCTGCCAGCCTATATCTTCCCAAAAAGATTTTTTTATCCAGATCTTTAGAGAACACCATATTCTTCACGGAAATCGGGGGATATACTTTGTGCTCCTCCTGAAGTGCTGTCTGCGCCTCAAACTTGTCAAGCTGTGGATCAATTTCATAGATCGTTCTGAGCATGTTAAACGCCTGCTCCGCTGTAAAGTCCGCCGGCATGTCCTGGCCTTCCAGCCATTCTTCGATATCCTTCTGGTAGGTATATACAAAACGGCCGTTTTCGATCAGAATTGGTAAATTGTCGTTATACGTATCTCCGTTGCTCTCAAGTATCTCAATCAATGTTTTCGCGATTTCGTTTGCCTCTTCTTTATCGATATCAGACGCAGAAAAGCAAACGGAAAAGCTCTGAACGTTGCCCGCGAGCATCTTCCCGTAACGGTCGAATATTTGTCCCCTCGGCGCCGGTGTGTAAATACTTTTAATGCTCAAATTGGTTGCCGCCTCAGTCCATTTTTCTTTTTGAATCACCGTCAGCATAAAAAGCCGGAGAAACAAGATTGTCATGAGCAAAAAAATGACGATTACAATCTGTCCAAATCTTGATTTTAATATTTTACTCATTTATAATACCTGTCCTTATGATGTTTGGTTACTTTATTAATCAACGCATAATACAAAATCGATGTAATCACTGTGTTGTACAATATATTAAGAGGCATATATTGTAGCATATACCCATAGCTATAGTGGCTGCCAAGCATCGCCATGATAACCCAATAGATTGATTGGTACAGGAATGTCGCGCCGATTGTAATCAGGATGACCGATAAAACAGTCTCTTTATTCATGACAAAATTGACGATCATTATGGAAAACGCGATTACAAAAAACCCGATTGCCGCAAGTCCGACATATTCAGAAAAACAAATGTCGTACAACAACCCAAAAGGGACCCCTAGCGCAACGCCATAATAACCTTCATCAAATAAAAATGAAAAAATAATGACGAGGCAAAGAATCAAATTAGGCGTTACGCCAAACAATCCAATCAAATTGAGCAATGTTGTCTGCAGTAATAACGCTGTCAGAAACAAAATGACAGCATATGTGTATTTCATAGTATTACCGCCACTTTTTGCAAATTTTTAAAATTTACGCCCGTTTCAATTGTAATGGTCTTTAATTGTGTATCCGGATTGTTATTGACAGAGGTAACCTTTCCGATTGGGATTCCTTCCGGATACGACCCGATACTAGATGTGATGAGCAAGTCACCTTCCACCACTCCTGCTTTATTATCAAGCATAAATCCAGTCAAGCCCCCCTTGCCGTCTCCCTGCATAATCCCAAGCAGATCCATATCTCTTAACACTTTAAAACTGACTTTATTGGTTTCATCGATAATCGAAATGATCTTTGAGCATCCATCTGTGGTTTCCATTACGGTCCCAATAAGCCCGTCACCGTTTATAACAACTGCGTCTTTGTATACACTGTTTTTGGTTCCAACGTTAATCGTAAAGATGTTAAACCAATTGGCGCCATCCCAGTTAATTACTTTCGCCGCGATAACCTGACGGTTGCGGTCAAGGCCAGCGTAATTAAAAACATTCGCAAGCTCCCTCAGTTCCTGTAAATCCTTTTCCGTAAGTCTTAATCGAATGATTTCTTCTCTCAACCTGGCATTTTCATCTTTTAGTTCCTGATTTTCATTGACAACTACTTTAAACCGAAATATCCCTGTAAGTCCGTTTTCGATTCCATGCGTAATTCCGGCGATCGGAGTTTGTATAAAAGCTGTTGCCCTTTGAATTCCCCTTCCAACTGGTGTCGTGCTTCCTTTGCTTACATAGGAGAGCGTAACGATCAAACAAAGCAAAAGCGATACGCAGAGGATGATCGCTATCGGCCTATGTGCTCTAACCCATTTCATATTGACCCCTATCTTTTATTCACTGTAACATACCGCCTCAGTTTCTCGATGTTGGAAAGGCTTTTCCCTGTTCCAAGCGCGACCGCTTCAAACGCGTTTTCCGCTACGCGGACATGTAATCCTGTTCTCATCTCAACCAATTTGTCAAGATTTTGAATCAGGCCGCCCCCACCGGACAGCACAAGTCCATTCATAACGATATCAGCCGCAAGTTCCGGAGGCGCGTTTTCCAGCGTTGCTTTGATCCCTTCAATGACGATTTCAATTGGCTCTTCAAGCGCGACCTGCAAATCCCTGCTTCTGACGGTAACCGTTTTGGGCAATCCTGTTACGACGTCTCTTCCCCTCGCTTCCGTGGTTTTGATGATCTCAAAGCCTTTCTCGTCGACATCTACGATGGCGCACCCTATGTTGACTTTAAGTTCTTCCGCAGTCTTGTTGCCGATCAAAATATTGTATTTTTTTCTCATATATTGAATAATCGCTTCATCGAATTTGTTCCCCGCGTGCCGGAGCGACGTGCTCGCGACAATTCCGCCGAGCGCGATAATCGCTATGTCGGATGTTCCTCCCCCAATATCGACAATCATGCATCCGACCGGTTCGTCTACGGCCAGGTCTGCTCCGATCGCGGCCGCCATCGGTTCTTCCATGACGAACACATCTTTTCCGCCCATCTGCCTGACCACTTCTTCTACCGCACGCTTTTCTACTTCTGTAACCCCGCTGGGAACGCCCACAACGACTCTGAGTTTTGACGCTCTTGCCTTTTCAGCCAAAGCTTTTCCGATAAAATCTTTCAGCATTTCTGCCGTCATGTCGAAATCAGATATAACGCCGTCTTGCAATGGACAAATAACCCTGATGTTAGCCGGCGCTTTACCGATCATTTCTTTTGCCCTGAATCCTGTCGCGATCAGCCTGCCTGACCTTGACTCCACCGCAATTACGGAAGGTTCATTGACTACGATTCCCTTTCCACTCAGGTAGATCAGTGTATTCGCCGTTCCTAAATCTATTCCCATGTCCTTTGTAAAAAATCTCATTTTTCCTCCAATTTCATATCAGTTGCTCTTCCCGAAAGCTTATATACTTTCCGTCTCCAATAATCACATGATCCCATACTTGAATGCCCAGAATCTTTGCCGCTTCCAAAAGCTTATTTGTTGTCATAATATCATCCTGGCTCGGCGCCGGATCTCCGCTCGGATGGTTGTGAACGAAGACGACTGCTGCTGCACTTCTTTTAATCGCAGACAAAAACACTTCCCTGGGATGAATCACCGTACTGCAAAGATCGCCGACAGAAGTCTTATCAACTCCAACAATCTCACCTTTTGTATTGATCATAAGTACGTTGAAGACTTCTTTTTTATAGTATCGCATCTCTTCCATAAAAAGCGCCGCGATTGTCTCCGGACTATTGATCTTAGGTTTTTTTTCCCGGGGAATGGTCGAAATCCTTTTTCCAAGTTCGATTGCTGCTAGAATTTGGCATGATTTCGCGATTCCTATTCCTTTTATACTTGCCAATTCTTCAGGCGTACATTCTGTCAGAAATAAAATTCCTTTTTGCATTGACAAGATTTCTTCTGCCAAACGCAGTGATGATTTGTTTCTCGTACCTGTTCCAATCAATATCGCGAGGAGCTCTGAATTGGAAAGCATCCCGGTCCCACAAGCGATCATTTTTTCTCTTGGTCTTTCTTCATAAGGCAATTCTTTAATAAACATTTCAGGTTCCCCTTTTCGATTTTCGAGGAACCCTTTTTTTCTTTTCCCGTGCCATATATTTTATCATTTTATGAAAGCCAGTACAAGTATAAATGTCTTCCAAGTATAAATGTCTATCAAAGCAGGCATAATAAGTATTGTATTAAATTGAAGGAGGTTTCGTTATGATGAATAAAAAAGCAAACCAAAGCATTAAATGTACAGTCGATCAATGTACACACCATTGTGATACAAAGAATTATTGTTCTTTGGACGTTGTATCGATCGGCACACATGAGGCAAATCCCACGCAAGATCAATGCACAGATTGTAAATCTTTTATCCGTAGCTAGCCTGCTGATTAGAAAAGTGGCGCTCCAAAATAATGGACCATGCACTTTTCAATAGGTCAGGCACTTTCCCCCTCTTTCTTGCATATAGTAAGAATCTAAGAGGGGGTTTACATAGATGAGCAATTCCTTTCCAATGCCACTTTCGGATAAAGAGGAGGAACATTATTTATCCCTTTTCGAAAATGGGGATATTACCGCAAAAAATGTACTCGTTGAGCGAAATTTGAGATTGGTCGCTCATATCGTCAAAAAATATACGATAGGCGGAAATAGCACAGACGACCTAATTTCCATCGGCACGATTGGATTGATCAAAGCGGTTAATACATATAGCAGCAAAAAGGCGACCAGGCTTGCGACCTACGCTGCAAAATGTATAGAAAATGAGATACTGATGAGTATCAGAACTGGCAAAAAAAGCAAGCTCGAAATTTCTTTAAATGAACCAATCGGAACAGATAAAGACGGAAATGAGATAAGCTTTAACGATATCCTCGGCACTGACCCCGACGCGATTCTTGACGATATCAACTTTAAAATACAGGCAAAACAGCTTTACAAGGCAGTCAGCAGCGTTTTAAACGACCGTGAGCGCATCGTAATCGTTAAGCGTTACGGGCTTGACGGCGAAGAGTCCAAAACACAGCGCGAGGTAGCCAAAATACTGAAAATCAGCCGCTCTTACGTCTCTCGTATTGAAAAAAAAGCAATTTCCAAATTACGTGAACACCTGGTTATCTAGGTGTTTTTCTATTCCTTCGTCAAATATTTTTCAATTTTTTCAAAAATCGGAACCGCTGATAATCTTCCTGATCTGCCGTTTTCTACGAACACAGTTATCGTATACTTAGGGTCTTCCGCTGGAAAAAAGCCGGTAAACCACCCATGAACCACTTTTTCTCCTCTTGAATATGCTTCCGCAGAACCAGTCTTTCCCGCGACAATAGCCGATGTCGTGATGTTATCCCCCGTTCCATACTCCATCGTAGCGATCATCATCTCATTGAGCTTTCTTGCAGTATGCGCCGAAATAATATATTCTTCCATTTTTTCTGTATCCTTTAGCAGGCATACGCCTTTGTTAACACCCATGTTGGCGATTATGTTTGTCATCCTTGCGATTTGAATCGGTGTTACAAGCAAGCTTCCCTGGCCGATCGAAAGGTTTCCGATTCCGGCAAAAGCCGTATCCGCTTCTTCCGTTAAATGCCCCTTTTTCTCATTGACAATATCAGAAAGTGTCGGCTCTCCCAGGCCAAAATCTTCTGCCGTCTTTAAAATATTCTTTCCGCCCGTCAGTTGGCCAAGTTGAATGAAAGCGGAGTTACAAGATTTCGCAAAGGCATCCTTCAGCGTAATTTCACCGTGCCCGTTTGCTCCTCCGGTTGAACATTTGATATTGATCCCATATAATTCTTGACTTCCCTTACATAAAAACTTGCTGTCTAAAGTAATCGCTTTTCCGTTTGCGTCAAGCGTACCATTTTCTAAAGCCGCGACAGCGACGATGATCTTAAAGATTGATCCGGGCGGATATTCGCCTTGAATCACCTTATTTACAAGCTCTCCGTTGCTGCTGCCGATATAGTCTTTAACCCGGTTGGGATTGAACGCGGGCGTGCTGGACGCCGCTAAAATCTGCCCCGTTTTTGATTCCAATACGACGATCGCGCCGTTTAGTTCGTTTTCATTTAGTATCCTTTCAATTTCTTCCTGCAGCTTTATGTCAAGCGTCGTTACTACCCCTGTCGCTCCATTTTCAATATTGCTTGACAGGCCAATTCCAGGTATTATTTTGCCTTTTGCATCGGCAGAAGCATAAAGATACCGTTTTCTCTCTGACAACACATCGTTAAACGCGAGTTCTACACCGCTCGCTCCGCTGCCATCCAATTCTTTGACATATCCGAGCAAATGCGCGGCCACCTGATCGTTGTTATATCTTCTTTCTGCTTCCATAACATACGCTTTATACTCTTTCCTCAGTACTTCATCAGCTTTCGAATTGAATTCGGAAAAGGTATAGACGACGTAATCCTGACTGTAATTGCTAATTTTTCGCGCACCATAATCCTCAAGCGTTTTCGTGCCATTTTGTTGGATCACTTTTCTATCGATGATATAGACGTAATCCTTATTCGTTCCTGTGAGTGGTATTCTGTTTCGATCGTAGATGACGCCCCTCGCATCCGCGCCTTCAATCCGAATCCGTTGTTGTTTTAACGCCGTAGCCGACAGCTCCTCATGCCCTTTAATCTGAATATAGGCAAGACGCGCAGACAGCAAAGCGATGATCAATAAAAAAAACAGGTTAAAACAGTATAGCCTTCTTTTCACATTTTTCTTTACCATAAAAAACACTCCTTCAGTTTAGTTTTGCCTCCTGAAAAAGTGTTTATACGTTATTATTTTGAATTGATGGTTAGCATCGGTTGTTACAGCTCGTGAATGAACAGACCGCTCCCCAGCTTTGGTTCGAACCACGTAGATTTTGGCGGCATGATCTTGCCTTGATCGGAAACCGCAAGTAAATCATCTATCCGCACGGGATAAACGGCAAAAGCGACCTTCATATCCTGATTCACGCGTTTTTCCAATTCAGCGAGACCTCTGATTCCGCCGATAAAATCGATACGTTTGTCTGTTCGTGGGTCTTGAATTCCTAAAATTGGCGAAAGTACCAGGCTCTGCAAAATTGAAACATCCAGGCTGCCGATGATATCCGCCGGAATGATTTCCGGTTTTGCTGTCAGTTTATACCACTTGCCTTCTAAAAACATTCCAAAATTATGTTTTGCTTCCGGCTCATAAAGGGATGAGCCTCTGTCTTCTATTTCAAATCCCGCAGTCTTTAGCTTCGCGATGAATTCGCCCGCCGTATTGCCGTTTAGATCCTTTACTGCACGGTTATAATCAAAAATTCGAAGATCCTGATCCGGAAAGATAACTGCCATAAAGAAATTAAACTCTTCCTCTCCACAAAAATCCGGATTTTCCGCTCTCCTCTTCAGCCCGACTTTGCACGCCGAAGCGCTTCTATGATGTCCGTCAGCAATGTAAAAGTTGGGTATATCGTCAAACAGCCGAATCAGCCCCTCGATTACATCGTCTTGCGCGATACACCAAAAAATATGGCGAATCCCGTCTGCGGTGGTTACATCGTATTCCGGATCATGATTCGCTGCAAAGCCTTCGACGATCGACCTTATCCTTTTATCCTCTCTGTACGCCAGGAATACCGGTTCCGTATTGGCGTTGCATACATCAAAATGATTGATTCTGTCAATTTCTTTATCGACGCGTGTAAGCTCATGCTTTTTGATGGTATCGTTTATATATTCATCAATCGCAGCGCAGCCGACAATTCCCGTCTGAACTCTGCCGTTCATCACCTGGCGATAAAGATATAACATCGGTTTTGTTTCTCTTTGTAATATATTTTGCTCAATAAAATCAGAGAGCGTCTCTTTTCCCTTCTGATAAACGCCCGGATCATATGGATTTTCCTCATTGGAAAGGTCAATCTCAGCCCTGCTGACATGCAAAAAACTAACCGGATTTCCAGCTGCCATCTCTACCGCCTCTTCTCTGCTCATTACGTCATAAGGCAAAGCCATCACTCGGTCTACATACTCTTTTGACGGTCTTACTGCTCTAAATGCCCTTACTGTTGCCATCTTTTTCTCCTTTGACTATTTTAATAATTTCTTCTGTAACTTCCTCAATTGACAGGTTTGTGGTATCCAAAAGGATCGCGTCATCCGCTTTTAGGAGCGGATTTAGCGCGCGGGTCATATCGCTTTGGTCCCTTGCCGTTATTTCTTCCAAAACCTGCGAATAAGATTGATCCTGCCCTTTCTCCTTTAGTTCTGCATGCCTTCGCTTAGCCCGTTCTTCTTTTGATGCGGTCATAAAGAATTTAAACTCAGCATCTGTTAAAACATTTGTCCCAATATCTCTTCCATCCATGATAACGCTCTTTTTCTGTCCCAGTTTCCGCTGAATAGCTACCAATTTTTCACGAACAATGTAAAGCGCAGCGCTATCGGAAGCCAGTCTGGAAATCTCCGGCGTCCGTATCTCATCGTTTAGAACTTCTCCGTCCAAAACGATATTCCCCTCTATAAAGTCAATCTCTGTGGTGTCCAGTATTTTTTCCAAAGCTTCCTGGTCTTTAAGATTGATGTTTTGCGATCTTATTTTATATGCAACTGCCCTGTACATCGCACCCGTATCAATGTAATCGACGCACAGTGCTTTTGCTACATTTTTAGCGATCGTACTCTTTCCCGCCCCCCCCGGCCCATCGATCGCAATCCTGATTTTTTGACTCATTTTGCAAACCCCTCACTTTGGGATTTAGTTCCAAGCAGCTTTTCGACTTCCGCGATAAAAGTATTGACATCCGTAAACTGTCGATAGACGGAAGCAAACCTGACATACGCGACTTCATCCAGTTTTTTTAGCTGTTCCATAATCAATTCCCCAATAAATTTACTCTCGACTTCTTTTTCCATCATATTATTAAGGCCACGCTCAATTTCGTCGACAACCTTTTCGATATCAGCAATGGGCACGGGCCTTTTTTCGCAAGCTTTGATGATTCCATTTAAAATTTTGTTTCGATCAAACGCTTCTCTGCTGCCATCTTTTTTAATGACCATCAAAAGCATTTCTTCTATTTTTTCATAGGTTGTAAAACGCTTACTGCAATGGTCACACTCTCTTCTTCTTCGAATGGCATGTCCTTCTTCCGTCGGCCTTGAATCGATGACCTTCGTATCCGAATGATCACAAAATGGACATTTCATGTATGATGCACCTCCACTTTTATTCCTGAACCTATGGAGTTATTTTACTACATATCTGACCATTTGCAAATCATTTTTAGTCTAAAGGTCCTGAAAGGTCAACTAAAATCACATCTTCGCCAATCGTCTTTATATTTTTCCACTTAATAATGAAGTCCTGGTCATTTCTTCCGAAAAGATTCAAAAAACCCCTCTCTGCCGGCAGAACGATTCCTTCAACGACGCCTTCTTCAAGATTAATCTCAATATCATATGCGTATCCAAGACTTCTCCCGTCGTGAATATTAATTACCTCTTTATTTTTGATCCCCTCAATGCTCACCATATCATTTTTCTCCGTTTCGAAATATTGCTTTACTATTAAATATATTAAAAAGACAGCGATATTATTACCCCGCTGTCCCAAATTTATATCGTTCGACGTAGAAAGATCTTTGTCTCGGTGACTACAACACCGGAAAGTGCAAGCAGTGCGATCAAATTCGGTATTGCCATAAGTCCGTTTAAAATATCCGCGATCGTCCAAACGGCAGAAAGTGTCATAAACGGGCCGGCCAAAACAGCGATAATATAGAGCCAGCGATACAAAATCAATGCGCCCCCTCTGCCGCCGACCAGGTATTCAAGGCATCGCTCTCCGTAATAATTCCATCCGATGATCGTTGAAAACGCGAAAAACACTAAACTTGCCATAAGAATAAACGAACCGGCCACCGGATCAAACGGCAGGCCGGTTGAAAACGTGTTGAGCGTCACTTGGACGCCTTCCATTCCCAGATTCCAGGAATTCGTTACCATAATCGTCAATCCCGTTATGTTGCACATCACGATCGTATCTATGAACGTGCCTGTCATCGAAACCAGCCCTTGCCTGGCAGGTTCTTTCGTTCGAGCGGCCGCAGCAGCAATCGGAGCGCTTCCAAGGCCTGCTTCATTTGAAAACACACCGCGCGCAATTCCGATTTTCATAGAAACCATGATCGCGCCGATTACTCCTCCTGCTGCAGCCCTGAAGCCAAATGCTTCCGTAAAAATCTCCAGAATGGATCCCGGTATTTCTTTGTAATTGCAGATCAGGATAAGCAAGCTAACGTAAACGTACGACATCGCCATAAACGGAACAACAACCATCGAAACGCCTGCGATTCGTTTGATGCCGCCAATTATAACCAGCCCTGTAAGGAATGAAACCACCACCGCTGTCACCGCGACGGTAATTGAATAATCGTGTCCAAAAAGACGAATCGTATTTTCATTAGCGGGATCGAAAAAACCGTTCACTGCTGAAGAAATTCCATTGACCTGAACAATCGTTCCGATTCCCAGGAGTCCGGCAAATGCACCAAAAAAAGCGAAAAGCTTTGCCAACCAGATAAAGCTTTTCCCCATTCCTCTTTCTATGTAGTAAAACGGCCCCCCCAGCGTGTGACCATCCCTTTCGATCACGCGATATTTGACAGCAAGAAGCCCTTCCGCATATTTCGTTGCCATTCCCAGGAAAGCCGACACGACCATCCAAAAAAGAGCGCCGGGGCCGCCGATCGTCATCGCCGTCGCAACCCCCACAATATTTCCAGTTCCAATCGTAGCCGCCAGCGCCGTACAAAGCGCTCCAAAAGCAGATATTTCACCGTGGCCGCTTTCCTCGTTGATAACGACATAGCGCAAGGCCCTGCCCAAATGCTTAATCTGAAGCGCACCCAACCTGAGCGTCATAAAAAGCCCAGTCCCCATGAGTAAAACAATCAATGGAATGCCCCATACCACACCATTGACGTTTTCCAATACCCCCTTAAATTGTTCCAATCTCTTTCCCCTATCTTTCTATAACCCTTTATACTATTCTTTCACCACTTTCTCCACAGCTTCTTCCAAAATAAAATCAAACACTTTTTCTGCCAGAAGAGCTACTTCAATATTCTTCTTGCCTATCACCTGTTCGAAACTCTTTCCGTTGTTCTCTTTTTTAAATGCTTTTTCTGATTCAAAACCTTGTTCTTCTATAAAGTTCTTGATGCCTTCCTTGTACTCTTTATTAGAGATTTCAATACCTTCCGCGTTCGCAATTGCATAAAGAGTCATTTCCTGCCCAATCTGTTGCTGTGCGTATTCTTTAAGTTCAGCTTCAAATTCCTCCGGCGTCATGCCTATTTGCGTTCCCAAAAATTCTTCCCAGCTCATATTGGCTGATTGGGCATAACCCCCATAGATTCCCATAGTACGATCCATGGAATCCTGTACTTCTTTATCGGGATATTTCAGAATTTCTGAATCCTCCATAATCTTTTTCCAGACAATCCCTTCTTTTTCGGAATCAGCAGCCGCTTTTTTCTTCTCCTCAAGCTCCTGTTGGACTGATGTTTCATATTCTGCAATCGTTTTAAATTCACTGTTTTCTTCTACAAATTTTACGTCATATGTCGCCGGAATTGTTCTTTTAACCGAGTGAATCTTTACTGTGAATTCTGTTTTTTGCCCCTCCAAAGCCGTATTTGAAGGGTATTCTTCTGGGAACGTAAGCTCTAGTACGACTGTATCTCCAATCTCTTTACCGATCAATCCTTTCTCAAAACCAGGTATGAACCGGTCTGATCCAATGATGAGTTCCTGGTCCTTCGCCGTTCCCCCGTCAAAAGCAACACCTTTCAGCTTTCCTTCATAATCGATCTTAGCAGCATCTCCATCTTGCACTACACCTTCTGTGAGTTCTTCCATACTGCCTGCCGCATCAAGTCTTTTTTTAATTTCATCTTGAATTTCTTTTTTAGTAACGGTGATTTCAATGGCTTGTATCTCAATTCCTTTGTATTGGCCAAGCTTCACATATTCGGATAAATCATAATCATATACTTTCCCAGCATCTCCACCACAGCCGGTCAAAAGCATTGAAAGGCACAATACAGCAGCAAATGCAATTATAAATCGTTTCTTCATTAATTTTTTTCTCCTTCAAAATAAAATTACTGCTCGAAGCGGTGTGAGCGCCAGCGAACAGTATAATTGTATCATAAAAGTCTTTTATTAGAAAGAAGTTGTTTATACATATTTCCGCATATATTTCAACGCATTTTTTTCCAATCTTGAGACTTGCGCCTGACTGATTGAAATTTCTTCCGCAACTTCCATCTGCGTTTTCCCTTCAAAGAAACGCATGGTCAGTATATGACGTTCACGCGGTGTTAACTTTTTCATCGCTTCTGAAAGTGAAATGCTCTCAATCCATTTCGCGTCCGTGTTTTTCATGTCTTTGACTTGATCCATTACATAAATTGCATCACCATCATCGTGAAATACGGGTTCGAAAAGCGATATTGGTTCTTGTATGGATTCCATTGCCAGTACGATATCTTCCACGGTGACTTCCATCTCCTTCGCGATTTCCTCCATTGTCGGTTCTCTCTGCATCTGACGAGACAACTTTTCTTTCGCCTGAAGCGCTTTATAGGCCGTATCCCGCAGTGAACGTGAAACCCTGATTGAGTTGTTATCCCTGAGGTACCTCCTGATTTCTCCGATAATCATTGGAACGGCATAAGTGGAAAATTTGACGCCGTGTGACAGATCAAAATTATCAAGCGCCTTGATCAAACCGATACATCCTACCTGAAAAAGGTCATCCGGATTTTCCCCGCGGTTATTGAACCGCTGAATTACACTCAATACCAGTCGCAGGTTTCCTTTTATAAATTCTTCCCGCGCCTCTAAATCTCCCCCTTTAACCGCATTTATCATTTTGATCATTTCTGCATCTTTGTAAACAGGTAATTTTGACGTATTCACGCCACAAATTTCAACTTTGTTTACCATAAAATAAGGTCCCTCACATCTCTGATTGCTCCCCTTTAGCAAATCATTTTTGTCTTACCTTATTTATGCGCAATTCTATATGCTTTTATTCTTAGGTTTACTATTTATTGCATCCTTTTATTTCATCATATTTTCAAGAATTTCGAGTCCGCTGTCGATCTCTTCATAGGTAATGGTAAGCGGCGGCATAATCCTGATTTTGTCCTTTGCAGTCAGCAAGATCAAGCCATTTTGAATCGATTTTTCCATGATTTCTTTTGACGTCTTTCCGCTTATCTTTACGCCAATCATCAATCCCAATCCGCTTATTTCGACAACGTTATTCATTTTTAAAAGCTTTTCTTTCATATAATTACCTTTTTTTTCAACCTCGGAAAGAAACGCTTCATCAAGTCTTTTCAAAATCTCTAAACCGCCGGCACATGCTGCGGGATTTCCGCCGTACGTAGTTCCGTGTTCACCCGGGCGCAAAATTTCGGAGCATTTTTCATTAAACAGCACGCCTCCAATCGGCAATCCCCCGCCTAGTCCCTTTGCCATCGTTACCATGTCCGGCTTGATACCAAAATGTTCGTAAGCAAACAGCTTTCCGGTTCTTCCGATCCCGGTCTGAACTTCATCCGTAATGAACAGGATGTCATCGGCCGCACAGATTTCAAAAACCGCTTTTACATAATCCTCATTTAATTTGATTACGCCGCCTTCTCCCTGTACCATTTCCATGATTACCGCGCAGGTCTGGTCTGATTTTTTTAGCTTGAAATCTTCAAGATCGTTCACCTCCGCATAAGCAAACCCGGTAAGGAACGGATCAAAATGTTTATGATACTCATCCTGCCCTGTTGCTGTGATTGCCGCCATCGTTCGCCCATGAAATGAATTGACAAGGCTGATAATTTGGTTCCTGCCACCCTTGCCTTGCTGATTCCCATATTTTCTTGCGGCTTTTATCACGCATTCGTTTGCCTCGGCGCCAGAATTAGCGAAAAACACCTTCGACATACCTGTCTTTTGGCATAAGATTTCTGCCAGGGCTGTGCATGGCTCAGTATAAAACAAATTGGATGTATGCTGAATTAATGTCAGCTGCCTTGTGATAGCAGAAACCCATCCGTCATCACAAAACCCCAACGCGTTTACACCGATACCAGATGAAAAATCGATATATTCTTTTCCTTCCGGCGACCAGGCCCGGGCGCCTTTACCCTTTGTCAAACAAAGATCGGATCTGTTATATACACCAAGCACATATTCTTTATCTTTTGCTTTGATACTTTCACTATTCATTTGCATTTCCTGCCTTCCTACTCTTTTACAATTAACGTGCCTATTCCTTCATCTGAAAAAAGTTCGATCAGAATAGAATGTTCGATTCTGCCGTCAATGATTACGGCGCTGCCAACGCCCCTTTCAACACACTCCATACAGCTCACCATTTTGGGAATCATACCGCCCGAAATAATCCCTTGTTCAATAAGCTCTGGTATTTCATGCGTCTTCAGCCTTGAAATCAATTTGCTTTCATCTTGCTGATCCCATAGCAGCCCTCTGATATCTGTCATGAAAATCAGTTTTTCTGCTTTGAGTGCATCCGCAATCGCGGCGGCGGCCGTATCGGCGTTCACATTGAAAATTTGCCCCTGCTCATCGAACCCTACCGTTGCGATCACCGGTATAAATCCGTTCTCAAGCGCCATAGTGATCGGTCGGGTGTCGATTGACGTTACATCGCCGACAAAACCCAAATCCATAGGCCCTTTTCTTTTTTTAACCTGTATCAGGTGCCCGTCAACTCCGCACAAGCCAATCGCTTTCCCATTGCTGCATTGGATTTGGGCTACAAGATTTTTGTTCACTTTCCCTGCCAAAACCATTCCAACGACTTCCGCCGTTTCGCTGTCCGTATACCTGAGGCCGTCGACAAACTCGGATTCTTTCCCTATTCGCTTGAGCATAGCGTCGATTTCGGGACCACCTCCATGCACCAATACCACTTTAATTCCTACAATCGACAACAATACGATGTCTCTCATCACTTCTTTTTGCATGTCCTCGTTGATCATCGCATTTCCGCCGTATTTAACGACGACAATTTTGTTAAAATATTTTTGTATATAAGGAAGCGCTTCTACAAGCACTTTTGCTTCTGTTATTTTACTCTCCATTTTTTTAACCTTTGCCTCTATTTCCTATAATTACGGAAGTATAAAAAAAATTTTCACACTTATGACCTATATTCTCCATTTATCTTTACATACTCATACGTTAAATCACAGCCCCACGCGCTGGCGCTTGATTCACCTTGATTTAACGAAATTAAAATTCCTATTTCATCTGCGCTTAACACTTTGGCGGCAATCTTTTCACTGAACGGGTTATATGTTGCTTTTTTGCATACTTCCACATTCCCGTATTTTGAAGAAAGCACGACGTCGACTTTTGAAATGTCAAATTCAGCGTCTGTGTACCCTATAGCGCATAAAATTCTGCCCCAATTTGCGTCTTCACCAAAAATCGCGGCTTTTAAAAGCGTTGAACCGACGACCGATTTGGATACACTCCTGGCTGTTTTGAGATCCGGCGCGCCCGAAACGATACATTCGATCAGCTTTCCCGCACCTTCAGCGTCTTTGGCAAGTTTTTTACAAAGCTGGTTGGTAACGGTAGCAAGCGCTGCGCAGAATTGTTCGAATTCAGGCCCTTCGGCTGTTATCTCTTCGTTTTCCGCGCATCCGCTGGCAAGAATGGATACCATATCATTTGTTGAAGTGTCTCCATCTACGTAAAGCTGATTAAACGAGCCCTCAATATCTTTAAGGAGCGCTTTGCGGAGCATTTCTGAAGAGATGGCGACATCCGTGGTTAAAAAACAGAGCATCGTGGCCATATTCGGATTAACCATACCGCTTCCTTTCGCAATTCCTCCGAGATGGCACTGTTTGTTTGAGAGGAAAAACGACACCGCACATTCTTTCTCGACTCTGTCTGTCGTCATAATGGCCTGCGCAGCTTTAAGCGATCCGGATGTTTCGCTTTTTAATTTTTTAACAAGTTTTGGAATGCCAATTTTAAAAGGTTCCAAGCTTAACTTTTCACCGATCACGCCCGTAGAAGCGATGATCACATCCTTCGCGTCGATGCCTAATTCTTTACCCAAAAGCGCACAAGTTTGCTCCGCTACCTCAATCCCGTTTGGAGCGCAAGTGTTGGCATTTCCGCTGTTACAGATTATAGCCTGCGCTTTTCCGTCTTTCAGGTTTTCCATAGTCACTGTGATCGGAGCGCCTTTCACTTTATTTTTGGTGTAAACCGCCGCAGCGTTACAGTTTTTCTCAGCGCTGATCAGCGCGAGGTCTTTTTTCAGCTTATTCTGCCTGATCCCGCAATGGACGCCGGAAGCTTTAAATCCGATTGCGGCACAAACGCCGCCTTTTATCATATTAATCTGCGTCATTTATGACACCTTCCTTTCTAATCTAATAAACCTTTTTCTTCCTGCATGCCAAGCATTAAATTCAGACATTGAACAGCGCCTCCGCTGGCCCCTTTGCCAAGATTATCGTACCTGGCCGCAAGCATGATGTTTTCATTATTTCCATACACAACGATCTGAAGTGTATTTTTTCCCGCAAATTCATTTGCGGATAAAAAGCCGCTCGCCGGCCCTGCTGTGCTCATCACATCGATCATCGGAGCGCTTTCATAATACGACCTGTATAGCTGTCTCAGTTCATCTGCGCAAGCCGCTTTTTCAAGCAACCTGTGTGCAATCGGTACGCTTACCGTCATGCCGCATGGGAAATCGCATACGATTGGATTAAAAGCCGGCTCATGATTGATTCCCGTTATAGCCATTATTTCCGGCAAGTGCTTATGCTTTTGCGCGAGGCCATACTGTCTGGGACTGCTGTATTCAAAGGTTCGATCCGGATTTTCGTATTCCATGATCATCTTCTTTCCGCCTCCGCTATACCCTGTAATTGAGTGGCATGCGAACGGATAATCGGCGCCTATAAATCCTTTTTCAATCAGCGGCCTTACGAGCAAAATAAAGCCTGTTGCATGACATCCGGGTACGGCAGTCTTTTGAGCGCTTTGAATTTTCTCTCTTTGAGTTTTGCCGAGTTCCGGCATACCGTATACCCAGTCCGGATCGACCCTATGTGCTGAAGAAGCATCCAGAATCCGCACATCTTTCGGAGCAAGCAATGCAGCTTCCCTGGCTGCCTCATCCGGAAGGCAAAGTATAGTTAAATCCGACTGCCGCATCATCTTAAGTTTTTCATCGATGTCTTTTCGCTTTGCTTCATCTATCGTGAGGATTTCAATATCTTCCCTGTCTTTCAGATATTCATATATTCTTAATCCTGTGGTTCCATCCTTACCGTCTACAAATATTTTATACATTTTTGCTTCCTCCTTCCATTATCATTCCGTATAATTTCCTGTATTATTACTTTATCTTACTAGATTTCTCTATCAAATGCAATACCTTTTTTGTATTTTTATATATATTTTTGAATCTTTATTCAGACCGTGTATATGGGAATACATAAAAAAAGCAGTATCGATTTACTGCCTTGAAAACAGGATGTAGCAGATGAAAGATGAATATGACATTCATAACACTATTAAAATAGACGCATTAATTGCGTCTATTTCACCAGACAAGCATGATTCAAGAAAGAACACATCGAGTATTTTACATTAATTTTCAGTGTTAACACAAAACTTGGGATGTATACCCCTACACTCCAAAATGGATCATAAATTTATTTGCATCAATGGCTTCCTGAATCGTGTTCGCTAAATCCACAAGGTGTTTGTCAGTATGTATTCTCTTGTCATTCGTAACAATGTCTATAAATATTAATAATGACTCCGGCGGTATCAACGTCACGCCATGACGCGCAAGCGCCTTGACTGGATTATCCATCTTATGAAAAAAGGTTTTCATTTCAGCCAGCCGTTTCCACCAATCATTTATATAAACATCATCATCAATACAAATGCAGTTATATTTTTCTGGCTCATAATCACAGTAATCTTTTGTGTAATCAATTTTATCAATAATACCAAACTCTATTTTAATCATAGCAACCACCATAAAATCAAAATTATTTTCTTAATTATAGCATTTTTATTGTAACCCATAACTTACTCTTAATTATTTGCTTTTAATAATATCAATAGACACATATTCCATCGGTTTAAAGTCATTACTAATTTCCTCTGTTGAAATCGCTTTCTCCCAGTTTGCTCCCCATGTCCAGAAAGGCGCCCCATAAGACTTAATGAATCTAAGAAGAAATTGTTTAAAATCACAATCTAAACTATAAGCTTTGTTATGCCCAATGGGTTCAGTTACATACATGTGTAAATTGTCTTTTGCTTTTAAATCGATGCATATATGTGTTTCTGCTTGTATTTGAGAAATTACCATAATGTTATTCGGATAATAGAAAATTTCTTTATTTTCTATAACCTCATCTACACTTAATATTTTTATATCATCCAATAGTGCGAGCCCATTCGTAATCGTTAAAAAATGAATATAGTCGTTAGGAATAGGGAATTCAAATAAACTTTTTAAAGTTTTAATTTTAACCTCATCAGCAGGTTCAAAGAAATGAAACTTATGGTCATATAGATCTGCAAACGCAATTGTCTTAGAATTTAAGCCATTAATAATTTTTAATTTAGAAAAGAGATCCGCAAATGAGTAATCTTCATCGAATAATCCAAAAACATTCATATCACTGTTCCTCCTCTTGATTTATATGGATATGGCACAATGTGCCATATCCATATATGTAGAATAGTTGCATATATATTAACATATATTCTTCCAATTTTCTACCAGCATAAGGGCTGTGTTTGTTTAATAACCCGCAAACCAACTGGTAATTTTTTTATGGTCTGCAACTTTCAAGTGTATTAAATTATCAAACGAATGATCCCCACCATAATTAAGGGGCTTAATATGATGGACTTCATACCCTGTTAAGTCTAAATTTGTGCTGTACTTTTTATCATATTCTTTTTTGTAAAATGTTCTATAGTCATATGTTCTACTAGCAACATATCCATAAGTGTAATTTGCTGATGGTTTAGTTATCTTCTTGCCAGATAATGTATCTTTTATTTCCCAACTGTCATGCCAGAAATGGCCTGTCCTATTTATCAACCAAGTATGTGTATCCCCACCTGCTAGATCGATCTGTTGACCATCAAACCAAACTTCAAAATCAAACTTATAATATTTTGTTTGTGCTGTTTGATCAGGCAATGAATAATCAAGGATATAACTGCAATTATTCCAAGTTTGGGTCGCTATCTGAGTATATGGACCATTCTCGGTATTAGATGTAGAAAGTGTAACTTTTAATTTTGTAATTATTGGTTTTATAAAGATAT
>Ga0123353_10000271_pt1 | contig 64612 bp, 21 predicted proteins | sample TergutLab28metaG_3_FD_92763 | JGI IMG/M metagenome (GOLD analysis project Ga0123353, IMG submission 92763) | Labiotermes labralis P3 segment gut microbial communities from Petit-Saut dam, French Guiana - Lab288 P3 | ecosystem: Host-associated > Arthropoda: Insects > Digestive system > Gut ... | reverse complement strand
TGTCTCGCGGGCGCGAGCGCCCGCGTCCGGCGGTGAAACGCCTTGGTTTTTGCATGAGATCAGCCGTGTGGAACAGTCCGCGAGGGCAAGATGCCCTCGCCACACGCGGGCGGGACGCCCGCGTCACGAGAATGCGTTCGTCCTGCTGCCCACTGCCCCCCACTTGCCAAAACCGGCGGGGGGAATTACTCTACGTGGCCTGCGCGGTGTCGCAGCGTGGTTTTCAACAATGGAGAATGGTTATGGCGTCTGCAAGTACACTCGTGGCGGTTGATCTTCAGTGCGAACGTTTTGCCGAGCCGTTGGGCGTTGAGGAGGCCCGGCCTAAACTGAGCTGGCGGCTTCGCGGCGACGGCAGGGGGGTGCGTCAGGGCGCGTATCGCGTGCTGGTGGCCTCGAGCGCGGAGGCGTTGGCCAAGGACAGCGGCGATCTGTGGGACAGCGGCAAGGTCGCCAGCGATCAATCGCTCTTCGTGCGGTACGCGGGCAAGGCGTTGACGTCGCGGCAGCGGTGCTGGTGGAAGGTAGCTGTGTGGGACGCTGCCGGCAAGGGCGGGGCGTTTTCCGTGCCGGCCCGCTGGGAGATGGGGCTGCTCAGCCAGCGGGATTGGCAAGGCAACTGGTTGGCCGCGGGCGATCCGATCGCCAAGGACTTCCACGCCGAAGCGCCCGCGCCGCACTTCCGCCGGACGTTTACGCTGAAGGAAAAACCCGTCGCCGCCCGCGTGTACATTTGTGGCCTGGGGTATCACGAACTGTACGCCAACGGCCGGAAAATGGGCGACGCCGTACTCGAACCCGCCATCACGCGGTTCGACCGCCGCAGCCTGTACGTGGTTCATGACGTCACCGATACGTTGCGGGCAGGCGAGAACGTGCTGGGCGCGGTCCTCGGCACGGGCCTGTACGACTGCTTCACGAAGGAGGTGTGGGAGTTCGTCACCGCCCCGTGGCGCGATCGGCCGAAGATGATCGCCCAACTGCACCTGGAATTCGCCGACGGGCGGCAGGAAGTCATCGTCACCGACAAGCAGTGGAAAACCTCCTCCGCGGGCCCGTTCGTCTTCAACGCGATGCGCAACGGCGAGTTTTACGATGCCCGGCTGGAGATTCCCGGCTGGGACAGTCCCGGCTATGACGACCGCACGTGGAAACCCGCGACGGTCAGCCCCGGCGCGGGCGGCGAGTTGCGGTGGCAGTCGATGCCCCCGTGTCGCGTCATGGCGACGTTGAGGCCCAAGCGGATCTGGCAGCCAAGGCCTGGCGTGTTCGTCGTCGACATGGGGCAGGCGTTCTCCGGATGGGCGCGCATCCGTCCCACAGGCCCGGTGGGCACGACGGTCCGCCTGCGCTACGGCGAACATGTCACCAGCGACGGCGACCTGGATCAATCCAACCTCACCTGTTTCATTAAATCCGGCGAGTTCCAGACCGACCGCTACACGCTCAAGGGCGAAAAAGGCGAGTCCTGGGAGCCGCGATTTACCTATCACGGCTTCCAGTACGTCGAGGTGGTCGGCTGGCCTGGCGAGTTGACGCTGGACGACATCGACGGCCGCGTGGTGCACACGGCCTTCGACACGGTGGGTTCGTTCGAGTGCTCCAACGACCTGATCAACGGCATTCATCACGGCGCGCAGTGGTCGACCAAGTGCAATTATCACGGCACGCCGACGGACTGCCCGCATCGCGAGAAGTGTGGCTGGACGGGCGATGCGTCGATCTCGGCCGAGCAGGTGCTGCTGAACTTCGACGTGGCGGCATCGTACGGCAAATGGATGGACGACCTCTGCGACGCGCAGCGGCCCAGCGGGCAGTTGCCGGGCATCGTGCCCTCGCCAGGATGGGGCTACAACTGGGGCGGCGGCCCGGCGTGGGACAGCGTGATGTCGCACCTGCCGTGGTACGTGTACGTGTATACCGGCGACACGTCGCTGCTGGAAAAGTATTACGAGGCCATGAAACTTCACCAGGCGTATATGGACACGCTGGCGACGAACAATGTCATCACGTTCGGGCTGGGCGACTGGTGTCCGCCGGGCGGCAACCCCGACGGCCATCCGTGCCCGACGGCCATGACCTCCACGGGCTATTACTACGCCAACGCGCGCATCCTCGCCGACGCGGCCGTCGTCCTCGGCAGGAAAGAAGACGCGGCCACGTACGACCAGCAGGCCCGGCAGATCCGCCAGACGATCATGGAGAAATTCTTCGACGCCCGCGCCGGCCAATCCGCCTGCCGCTCGCAAACCGGCAACGCGATGCTCATGTTCTACGGCATGCTCGAGGGGGCGCAGCGCGACTCGGCCCTGGCGTCCCTGGTGACGGACATCTACGCGCACGACGGGCACGGATTCTTCGGCATCCTCGGCGCCAAGTACGTCATGCAGGCCCTGACCGACAACGGCCGATCCGACGTCGCGTGGCTGGTGGCGACCCGCGAACGCGTGCCCAGTTGGGGCGCGTGGATCCGCCAGGGCGCCACGACGCTGTGGGAAATGTGGGAAGGCAAAACCAGCCGCATCCACCACATGTTCAGCGACATCGGCGGCTGGTTCTACAAGGCGCTGGCGGGCATCAATCCCGACCCCAGTCAGCCGGGCTTCAAACGGGCGATCGTCCGTCCGTACTTCGCCAAAGGCCTCAACTGGGTGCGGGCCGAGCACCGCAGCGGCTACGGCACGCTGGCCGTGGCGTGGAAGCGCACGGACGGCTGCGGTTGCGGCTGCGACGGCGCGGAAGTCACCCTCCGCGTCCCGCCCAACACGACGGCGGAGTTGACGCTTCCCGCCGCCGATGTCGCCCACGTGAAGGAATCCGGCAAGGACCTCGCGAAATCGGCGGACATCAAGGCCAAATCCGCCGATGGTGCGACCGTGATCGAAGTCGGCTCCGGCGAGTACGTGTTTACCGTGACGAAGATGTGAGGTTGACGAAACCCCGTTTTCACTGGCTTTGCCTGTTTGCGTTGCAGGACGTTGTGTGAAGCGAGCGTTTCGCTTTTCACAACGTCCTGCAACGCAAACAGGCAAAGCCAGTGAAAACGGGGTTTCGTTTCAGTGAAAACGGTTATCGTTTTGTCAAAAACGCCCGCGTTGCTTCGGCGGCGCGTTGGGTGAGTAAATCCGCGGCGCGGAGGATGGCGGTGCGTTGGGGGGTTTGGCTGTCCGTGAGCGGGTACACGGCGTCGAAGAGTTCGCGGGGGGCGTCGTCGGTGGATTGGCCTGGGATGCAGACGGCGGCGGCGCCGGCGGCGCGGGCGAGTTCCGCCACGCCGACGGCGGTCTTGCCGAAGCGGCTGGAGTGGTCCAGTCGGCCTTCGCCGGTGATGACCAGGGCCGCGCCCGCCAGGCGGCGCTTCAGGCCGACCGTTTGCGCGACGAGCGTCAGGCCGCTGTCGAGCTTACCGCCGCACAACGCCAGCAGCCCCGCGCCCAGGCCTCCCGCGGCGCCCGCGCCGGGCGTGAACTCCACGTCCCTGCCCAACTGCTGGCGAAGAATGTTCGCCCAATGCGACAGGCCGTGATCGAGCAGGTCCACCATCTCGGGCGTCGCGCCCTTTTGCGGCCCGTACACCGCCGCCGCGCCGTTGATGCCCGTCAGCGGATTCTTCACGTCGCACGCGAGGTGAATCGCCACGTCCGCCAGCCGGTCGTCCATGCCCGACAAATCCACCCGGCCAATCTCCGCCAACGCGCCGCCACCCAGGCCGCAAATCATCATCCCGCCACGCGCGTCCAGGAACGTCACGCCCAACGCCTGGGCCGCGCCGGCGCCGCCGTCGACGGTGGCCGACCCGCCGATGCCCAAAATGATCTTCGTCGCGCCCTCGTCCAACGCGGCCCGCATCAACTGCCCCGTGCCGAAACTGGTTGTCCGCAACGGATCGCGAAGCTCCGGCGGCACCAGATGCAGTCCCGATGCAGCCGCCATCTCGATAACCGCGACACTGCCCGCGGCGCCGTTGGCTTCGCTGGCGACGGCCGCCCCGAGCAGGCCCAACTCGCCCGGCAGGAGTGCCCCAGCCGACTCGCCCAGCAGCCCCCAGTGGGCGCGGATGGGCTTGCCCAGCGGATCGTACACGTCGGCGGTCAGGATCCGTCCGCCGGTGGCGGCGACCATGGCCTCGACCGTGCCCTCGCCGCCGTCGGCCATCGGACACAAATCCAGCACGGCGTCAGGGCACACGTCGAGCACGCCGCGCGCCACCGCCTGCGCCACCGCGGAAGCGGACAGACATTCCTTAAACGAGTCGGGGGCGATGACGATTTTCATGGGGACTCTTTTCGTTTTCAGCGGCTTGCCGGTTTACGCCGTAGGACGTTTTGGTCGGTACGTGTATCGTTATGCGACGTCGCGAAAACCGAGCGGGATTACACGGATTGAAGGATTAAAGGATTTTTCGTTCCGTACTGCAATCCTTTAATCCGTGAATCCGCGCAATCCCGCTCGGTTTTCGCGACGTCGTAATGACTACGTTTTGTTGTCAGGATCGTCCTACAGCGCAAAGAGGCAAGCCATAGATGCGATCGTCGTCTTTCGGTTATTTCCAGACACGGATCAAAACGACCCAGTCTTTTCCGTCGTTTTCTGGCGGGGTGAGGGTCAGTTCACCGGCGCTGTCGGCGACGGGGAATAGTGTGGCCGGCGTGACGGTGACCGCGTTGATCGGATCGGCGTCGTCGGCGGGCGTGGCATCGTCGGTGGCCGGTGCATCGTCGGCTGTGGGCACCACGGGGTCATCCGCCAGGTCGATCTGGCCTGGTCCGGCGAATTGTCCGGCGATTTGTCCGGTGCGGGGGTTGAACCAGATGAATTGATACCTGCCCGGCGGCGTTTGCAGGCGGGCGGTTTGCCCCTGGGCGAGATAGACGAGATAGACGCCTCTGCCGGCGAGGCAGTAGGCGGTTCCGTCGGCCTGGAACCCATCGCGGACCGGCTTCATCTGGGCGAAGGGCACATGCTGCTGGAAGAAATCGACGGCGAATCGGCCTTGTGCCCACAGGTTTTCGTAGCGGCGGAAATCTTCGCTGACGAGATCCTGCGGATCGAACGTCATGCCCGACCACAGCGTGCCGCTGCCGCCGGCCATCAGATTGGCCCACAGCCCCGCGCGGGCGTCGTCGTGCGTGGGGTCGGTCGCGTCGTCCTTGACGACGGGATTTTCCTCGGCCAGGTTGTTCCATGTCGCCAGCCACGGGCGATGTTCAAGGGTGGAGCGCGTGACCCACGCGAGGGTTTCGGCGTGCACCTGGTCGGGTTGGGCCTGCAGGGCGGCGCCTTCGAGGGCGTGGAATCCCAGCAGGGGCGTGAAGATGTTGAGCTGGTCGCTGTCGGCGGCGTGGATGACGATGGGATGCTTGTACGGATCGAGCTTGCGGATGTAGGCGGCGAATTCCGCGCGGTCGGGGTCGGTGTTGGAGTTGGCCTGTCCGAGGTTCCAGATCAAGCCCGGATGGTGCGCGAATCGGGCGATCAGTTCGCGGTAATACAGCTTGCGTTCGTCGCGGAGCTGGCCTTTGCCGAGGATGTTGTTGTTGCCGTCTTCCTGCGTCACGAGCTGCATGGCCATGCCGAGGCGGTCCATGTGCGTGAAGAGGATTTCCCACTGGGCGAGTTTGGCGACGTCGAAGTGCAGCTTGTCGGCGGGCGTGGACCAGACCCAGACGTCGCCGTGGTTGCCGCCGTCGATGTTGTACGTCGAGAAGGACATGCCGTTGACGCCCTGGCTGGCGAGGTAGTTCACCGCGCCGATGATGCTCTTGCCCCGGCCTCCCTGCCAGGTCGGCTGTTCGTCGACCCAGTCCTGCAAGTGCGGCAGGTAGTGGTGGAGGAATTGATCGGCAATGGGCGAGCCGTTGAAGTCGACGTAGGCGAGGAAGTTTTCCGGGCCCGCGACGCCGTTAATCAGGAAGTGCTGTCCGTTGGCGAGTTGGAGGTAGCGGTCGCCGGTGTATCGCAACGGGCCTGTGCGGTAGAACCCCGTGGCCGCCCCGTTGACGGGCGAGATGAGCAGCGTGCCCTTGGCGCCGGTGAAGCGGACGCGGGAAACCTGCGCGTCGTCGTTGACGGCGGCGTTCAGGCCGTAAAGGAGCGTGGCTTCGTACTTCCATTCGCCCGGTTCGTCGGGGAGGAAGTGGACTCGCCAAACGTGCCCGCCGAGAGGGGAGGTGTCGGCCGCCTGGCCGTCGGAGGCGAAGTACCCCGGCACGTCCACGACGCGTTTGCCCAGGGTGAACCGCACGGTCATGCGATAATCGGTGAACGGATTGGCCGGCCCGACCTCGCGCAGCATCGGGCCATTGAAACTCAACGTGACCGGCTGATATTGCTCCAGACTGCCCGACACGAACGTCGGCTTATGCGAGGAACAGCCACTGGCCAGAACACCCAGCCCGACCCACGCCATCAGACACACCATGCGCTTCATAAGATTCTCCCGCAATGGCGGAAATTCTCCGCCCAGGTTGCCCATACGAGTATATCACATCGGCCAAAACGTAAGCCTATCAGTCTATATCGGTAAAATCACCCCCGAGGTGTCAATTTTTACGCGATGTGACGGATTCTAAAAAATCTCGTTTGCGGGCGCTTGCCCGGATTGGTAGAGTAAGGCTATATTGGTCGAGCAGCAGGTTCTCGTCGGGCTGCCTTCGTGGCGCATGTGCCGGGCGGGCGGCTTGACGGTTTTAACGCGTCTTGTTATGCATGCATCGGTTGCGTCGGTTGCGAATGTTCTGATTGGCGTCATCGTGTGTCGAATGACCGCCAAGGAGTAAGGTATGGCGACATCGAAAACCGTTTGGGGCATTGATATTGGCCAGGTTGCATTGAAGGCGATCAAGCTCCGCAGCGTCGAAGGTGAGTTGCAGGTCGAAGCCTTTGACATCATCGAGCACACCAACATTCTCTCGCAGCCGGACGTCGACCGCCGGCACCTCATCCGCAATGCCCTGGAACAATTCCTCGCGCGCAACGAGATCGCCGACAGCACGGTGGTCGTCGCCGTGCCCGGACACCAGAGCAGCTTCATGCGGTTCGTCAAGCTGCCGCCAGTGGACCCGAAGAAAATTCCCGACATCGTTCGCTTCGAGGCCCAGCAGCAGATCCCCTTCGACATCAACGAGGTGCAATGGCGGTACCAGATCTTCCGTGACCCGGACAGCCCCGACGTGGAAGCGGGCATCTTCGCCGTCAAGCAGGTGGATATCAACGACCTGATGGAGCGCTTCACGGAAGTGGGTATGCGGGTGGACGTCATCCAGATGCCCGTGATGGCGCTGTACAACTTCATGACGTACGACGGGCAGCTTGCCCCCGACGGCGCGACGCTGCTGGTGGACATCGGCGCGGACAAGACCGACTTGGTCGTCTCCGACGGGCCTCGCATGTGGGTCCGCACGATTCAGATCGGCGGCAACAACTTCACCGAAGCGCTGGTCAAGGCGCTGAAGTACCCCTTCGGCAAGGCCGAGCGTCTCAAGCGAACGGCCGTCAGCCACAAATACGCCCGCCAGATTTTCCAGGCGATGCGTCCGGTCTTCTCGGATTTGGCCCAGGAGATCCGTCGCAGCATCGGCGCGTACACGGCCACGCATCGCGAGACGCGGGTCCGCAAACTCGTCGGTCTTGGCAACGGCTTCCGCATGCCGGGGCTTCAGAAGTATCTCGAGCAGGACCTGAATATTCCGGTGGTTCCGATTGACAGTTACAACCACCTGATGCCGTCGGCGTCGATCAGCGCCCCGACGTTCACGCAGAACGTGTTGTCGTTTGGCGTGGCGTACGGGTTGGCGTTGCAGGGGCTGGGCGAGACGGCGATTTCGACCAACCTGCTGCCGGAAAAGGTTCAGGAGGCCATCAAGTGGAAACGCCGTCAGTGGTGGTTTGCCGGAGCGGCGGCGGCGATTCTGGTGGCGCTGGCGCTGCCGGTGGCGGGTAAGTATAAGGACAACGCCCGGCTGGCGATTAATCCGAACAGTTTCGCCAGCGCCAAGGCGCAACTGGAAAGCGAGCGGCGCGAAAGCGGGAACGTGATGGCTTCGATCACCAGGCTGAGCAAGGATCAGGAAGCCATCGCGGCGTTGTCGGCGCCGCTGAAATATCGCGACGTTTGGCCCGCGATCGTTCCGCTGGTGCTCAATAGCCTCAGAACGGAACAGACCGACGTGTACATGGCGTACGGTGAGCCGATGACCGACGACGCCCTCGCGCAGGTGACAAGCGATTTGAAGAGTTTCGGCCAGGTGAACGGCAGGCCGGACCGGTCGGCCAGGCAGGTGTTCGTCATTACGGAGATGACGTCGGAGTATCAGCAGGAACTCGGCAAGGCGGATGCGAGAGGCACGCAGCAGCAACAACCGGGTTACGGCGGGCCTGGCGCCGGCGGGCCGATGTACGGCCCCGACGGGTCGATGATGTACGGTCCCGGCGGTCAGATGTCCCCGCAGAGGCCTCCCGCCAGCTCCGCCCGAACGGCGCGAGCTTCGGCGTCGACGGCGACGCAGGGCCCCCGCGGGTTCGTGGTGAAGATCAGGGGCACCACGCCCATGTCGGAAAACGCGTGCCGCAACTATCTCCTGGGCATGGGCGGGCAGATTGGCGTCAAGGCGTTGATGCAGGAACAGGCCCAGACGATCCTGGATCCCACCAGCAACAAGAAAAACAAGCAACTGCTGAACGTGGTGGACGTGGAGCTTATCCACCTCGAGCGTCCGCAGGCGTCGGCGTCAAGCGGCGGCGTGGCGACGGGCGGCATGATGACCGGCCCGGCGGCGACGGCGGCTGGCGGCGCCCGAACCGGGCCGTTTATCCGGCAGGCGGATCCCTTGTTCGCGGATGAAGACAGTTTCACGGATACGAAGTTTGAAATCCGGGTCCTGGTGTCGCTGATGACGGATGAGCCGGACGCTCCGGAACCGTCTTCGGGCACGGCGGCACGTTAGCGGCGCGGCGGTTGGATCGGTGATTCAGAAGCCCCATGGATTGCGGGCTTGTGTACATACGCAGGAGAGCATTATGCAGTTCCTACGCGACAACGTATTTCTGGTTGGTGTGGTCGCGGTTCTGGTGATCGGCGTGATCGTGCTGTTGTCGATGTTTTTCATCGCCAACTCGGATTACACCGCCGCCCTGGCCGACCGGGAGAAGTTCGGCAAGGAGGTCGCCGCCGCGAAGTTCAAGACGGCCGACCCCAGGATCACGTCGGAGATCAACGCGCGGCAGGCCGCCATCAACACCATGCGCGGCGACGTCGAGAAGCTCATGAGCGGGCAGGACACGCGATATCCGATGTTGCAGGTGTTCGGCTCCGACGCGTTCCCGACCGTCAACCGGTACCGGGAGCGTCAGGCGGTGATCGCGTTCACGGAGGCCTATGTCGAGGAATGTCACCGGCTGCTGGAATCGCTGGGCCGGGTCGAGTACGTCACGGACGCCGACTTCAGAGACCAGGAGACCGACGAGCGGCTGCGGATTGAAAAGATCAGGAAGGACGAGGCCGATGAAGCCGCCCGGCAGCGGCAGGCCAACGCCACGGATCCCAGTGGCAGCGTCATGCCGCCCAGGCCTGATCCGGGGATGCCGATGGATCCGCGAGGTGTGGTGGATCCGCGAAGCCCGATAGGGCCGGCCGGTGCCCCGGGCGTCCGGGTCAAAACCGCCGCCGAGGAAGCCAGGGAAAATGTCACCGCCCGCGTGCAGCTTCAGCAGGCCCAGGGCGGGCGGATCTACGCGACCCTCGCGAGCCTGGACTGCCGCTGGGATAAGGCCGCCGTTACGCAGGCCATCGACGTCAAGCAGTTGTGGGAGGCGCAGGTCGGCCTGTGGGTGATGCAGGACGTTGTCGACGCCATCAACGCGGTTAACGACGCGGCGCAGCAGGCCCATGGCGACGGCGAACCGTCCGTGCTCGTCAGCGCCGTGCGGGAACTGGTGAACATCACGGTGAGCCCCCGGTTCGTGATCAGCGCGTCGTCGACCCCCGGCACCAGTGGATCGGGCCGGAGTTCGAGCGCGTCGTCGGCGGGGGCGACCGCCGTGCGGGCCAACGAGGCAAACCGAACCTCGCCGGGCTTCACCAACCGCGGATGCTCCAAAGACTTCGACGTGGTGCACTACAACTTTACCGTGGTCATGCCCCCCAATAAACTGCTGGACCTGCAAAAGGCCCTGTACGATCTGGGGTTCCACACGGTGCTGAAGGTGGACATGGTTCCGCTGTCGGCCAGCCCGGTGTCGGCGGGAGGCGCAGGCTCCGTCATCCGCCCGCCGACGGGCGCGACAGGCACGACGCAGCGGGAGTCGCGGGAGCGGTCGCCGGTTCCGCTGTATTACGGCCCCGGCTCGTTGGCGCGGGTGACGATCTCGGGCGAGTTGCTGCTGCCGACAGCGTTCCATCGTGGCGTGTTCGATTCGAAGGAAGCCAAATGGACCCGCATTCCGCGGGTGCCTTTCGAAGTGTTGGCCGAGCTCAAGGCCCACGCGGGCGACGCCATTCGGCCCGAGGACGACAAGCGCATCAGCGAGCAAAACAACATGCAGCCGGCTGCCGGCGGCACCAGGTAATCAGAGGAGAGTGAGTTATGGCCAAATCCAGCCAGAATTTCCTCGTGCAGCATATGGAAAAGGTCGCACTGGCCGTCGGTCTGGCGATTCTGGGCGTCTTCGTTCTGTCCGCGACGACGGGCGGCGAGCCTGTCGCCAGGGAAGTCGGCTCCGGCGTGCCTCTCAGCCAGGTCAACGACGAACTGCTGAGGATGGTTAACAACAGGCCGCCCCAGACGCTGAAAATGGACGACATCCCCGCCGTCGAGGACTGGGTCTTCCGCACCCAGTTGGCCAGGCTGATCTCCGACAACGTGCTGCCGACGCAGGCGGTCGTCTCCATGGTCCCGGCCGTGTCGGAAAAGGAAAAGGTCGATCACCAGCCGCGCACGTTCTCGCTGGCGCAAATCGCCGAGCGGATTCCCAAGCCGAACCGACCCGTCATTCTGGGCGGCGCGGCCCTGACTTCGCAGATGGACGATCAGCCCGTGTTGCACGTGGTGACGTCGTTCCCCGCCGGCGAGTTGACCACGCAGTGGAACCAGCTCCTGGTGGGCTACATCATCCCGTCTCCCCTCCCCGAATTCGCCGTGGTGCAGGTTGAGGTCCGGGAGTTGGCCGAGGATGGCTCGGTGAAAACCAAGCCCACACCCGTGACCAGTGTGCTCATCGACACCGATCCGCAAACCCGCGTCAAGGGCCCGGTGACAAGGCTTCCGCAGGTGCCCAACTGGGACGGCACCAACGATGATATGATTCGGTTCACCCGGCAAACCCTCCAGAGATGGGAAGACAAAATCGTTCAGCCGGGATACTGGGATCTGCTCAACAGCCAGCGAACGTTTATGAACTGGACGTTTATGATTCCGTGGGAGATGGCCGAGGACGTGCGGAAGGCCTCCACCACCCAGACGGCCAACCGGGCCGCCGCTGCCGCCGCCAACCGGCCCCCCGTCGTCCGCGTGGCCGACCCCCGATACGACCCCATGCCGATGGATCCCCGAATGGATCCCCGAATGGATCCACGGATGGATCCACGGTACGCCAGCGAGTTCGGGCCTGACATGCCGGGCATGATGCCGGGCAGCGTCAGGCCGCAAACCGTCACGCCGACAGTGGTGGACAGACCCGTCACGCTGCCGACGTTCGCGCAGCAGCGGGCGGCCACAATGATGATCTGGGCCCACCACGACGACAAAGCCGTCCTCGGATACGGCAAGGTGTATCAGTATCGCGTTCGCGTGGGTCTGGTCAATCCGCTGCTGGGGAAATCCAAGCTGGTGGCCAGCGACGACGAGGAAGATTCCGCCCAGGAGGCGATCGTGTACTCGCCGTGGAGCGACTGGTCCGACCGCAAACATGTGCCTCGCCAGACCGAAGCGTTCCTGGTCGGGTCGGCCATGGGCATGGGCCAGGTGAATATGCGCGTCTTCACGCTCAGCATGGGCAACCGCGTGGAAAAGATGTTCAACGTGGGCGTGGGCGACACGATCGGCGATCCGGACGTCCTCGTTCGCAACGTGATGAATCACCAGACCCGTAAGCCCGAGGACAAGACGGTGGACTTCTCCACGGGCCTGACGCTCGTCGCCATCGACGGGAACAAGAGGCTGGTGACTACCGGCAGCAGCGGCCCGACCGTGCAGATCACGCTGATGGACGAACAGGGCCGGCTCCAGACGCGCATCCTGCAGGCCGACGATGCCAACCCCCACATGAAGGAACTGATGGACGAGGTCCGACAACAAGCCCCCATCAGGAGTGCCACGGTCGAGCCGGTCAGGCCAAACCAGCCCAACACCCCCAGGCCGCCAACCGTCAGGCCGCCCAACAACCCAAGGCCGCCAACCGTCAGGCCGTGACGGGTGAGAATGACGTGACGAAAACGATTGACCGCGAATGCACGAATTCCGCGAATGGTTTCAAAATCATTCGCGGAATTCGTGTTAGTCGCGGCCAATCGTTTATGGCGATGAATCGCATCACCGCGTGCTAGAGCGGTTCACGATTTGCTGTGGCTGCTGGCCTGCCTGCGGCGTCGCCAGGCCGCGTCGGCCTGCATCGCCGATGCGACGCATCGGCTGCTTCGGCCTCCTTGCCTGGCTCGTCCTCGGCGACGGCCAACCGCTACATCAAATCGTGAACCGCTCTATCGTCGTTTTTCCGGCAGCGGCGGTTGATGAGGGACGCGATGTAGCCGCCGGCGAAACCGTTGTCGATGTTGACCACGCTCACGCCGCTGGCGCAACTGTTGAGCATCGTCAGCAGGGCGGACAATCCGCCGAAATTCGCGCCGTAACCCACCGACGTCGGCACGGCCACCACGGGTGCCGATACCAGCCCGCCGACCACGCTGGCCAGCGCCCCCTCCATGCCCGCCACCACCACCACCGCGTTGGCCTGCTGCAACGTCGCGCTGTGCGCCAGCAGCCGATGGAGCCCCGCCACGCCCACGTCGTAATGCGTCGTGACGTGCTGATCCATGATCTCCGCCGTCACGCGGGCCTCCTCGGCCACGTTCAAATCGCTCGTGCCCGCCGCCGCGATGGCGATGTGTCCGTGCGGCTTCTCGCAGGCCGACTGCCGCAGCGTGATGCACCGTGAGAGTTCGTCGTAGCGGGCGGCGGGGAAATCCGCCAGGACGGCCCGCGCCTTATCCCCGTCGGCCCGCGTCGCGAGCACGTTGCCTCCGTGCTCGGCCAACCGGGAAAAAATCGCCCGCGTCTGCTCGACCGTTTTTCCCGGACAGTAAATCACCTCGGGAAACCCGCACCGCAGCGAACGGTGATGATCCACGTTGGCAAACCCCATCGGCTCAAACGGCAGATTCCGCAGCCGGGCCAAGGCGCCCTCCAACGTCGTCTCGCCGGCTTGCAGGGATTCCAGTAATTGTCGCAGTGAGTTTTCGTTCATGGGTTATTTTTACCACAGAGACACAGAGAAACACAGAGAATGAGTGTTGGAGTTCGAAAAACCGTTTTCACTGGCTCGCCTTTTTGCGATGTAGAACGTGGTGAACAGCAAAACATTCTTTCGTACACCACGTTCTACAGCGCAAAAAGGCGAGCCAGTGAAAACAGTTTCTCGAACTCATCGCCGCACGGTGGCCTGGGCTTCGAGGTCCAAATCTGCGGTTCGGCCTTGGCGGAGGTAGTGATATCCCAGGCCCGCGATCATGGCGCCGTTGTCGACGCAGAATTGGAAGTCCGGCACGCGGAGGGTGCATCGCAGCGAGGCGGCTAGGTCATCGGCGGCGGCCCGCAGGGCTTTGTTGGCGACCACGCCGCCGCCCATGATCAACGTCTTGGCGCCGGTGAGTTTTACCGCGCGACGCATCTTGATCCGCAGCACGTCGATGACGGCGGCTTGAAAACTCGCCGCGATGTCGGCGACCTGCGCCGGCGAAAACCGTTCGATGCCACGTGACGCGGGCGTCTCGCCCGCGTCCGGCGTAGCACGGGCGTCTCGCCCGTGAGTCTCACGGGCATCTTGCCCGTGTTTGGCGCATGGCGTAGCCGTTTCGTTCGCATTTGGCTGTGATGTGGAAGTCTCGTCCGAAGGCTGGCGTTGCATGGGCGAGACGCCCATGCGACTCACGGGCAAGATGCCCGTGCTACGTTCGCGTCGCCGTTTGGGATGTTCCGGCGTGCCGTTGACGTGGTACAGGACGGCCGTCTTCAGGCCGCTGAAGGAGAAGTCCAGGGATTGGCCCTCCAGCAGGGTTCGCGGGAAGTCGATGGCGGCGGGGTTGCCCTCGCGGGCGGTTTTTTCCAGCGCGGGCCCGCCCGGAAATCCAAGGCGAAGAATGCTCGCCACCTTATCGTACGCCTCGCCGGCGGCGTCGTCGATGGTCGTGCCCAGCAGTTCCATCTCCAGCGGCCCGGCCAATCGGTACAAGGCCGTGTGCCCGCCCGAGGCGATCAGCGCGACGGCGGGGTAGTCGATCGGCTCGGCGTTCAGCGCGGCCGCGTACGCGTGCGCGTACACGTGATTGATGCCCACCAGCGGCACGTCCCACGCCCACGCGAGCGTTTTGGCGGCCATCAGGCCGATGAGCAGCGACCCGATGAGTCCGGGCTCGCAGGTGACGGCGACGGCGTGGATTTGCCCCGGCGTGACGTTCGCGCGGAGCAGCGCCTGCTCGATGACGGTGTTGACGGCTTCGATGTGCGCCCGCGAGGCGATCTCCGGAACCACGCCGCCGAACCGCGCGTGCAGGTCGATCTGCGTGGCCACCACGTTGGAGAGCACCCGCCGCCCGTCGGCAACGACGGCGCAACTGGTCTCGTCGCAGGAGGATTCCAGGCCCAGGATGTAGGTTTCGGTTGTCATGTTTTCAGGCTGTGGGCTGTAGGCTGTGGGCTGTAGGCGCACATGGGCTATGGTGGTATCGCCACGTGAAAACGTTTTCCTGTGGCGTTATCATCATACACCAACGTCGCGCCTACAGCCTACAGCCCACAGCCTACGGCCTTTTGTTTTCTTTACCCGGCGCGGTTGTCGGCATTCGCTTGACTCGCGCGGCGGCGCCTTGTTTGATCAGTCGGTTCATTTCCGGCCCGTCCTGCACGAGGTCAATCGCCTGGGTCAGTTGCGTGTCGAGTCGGCGGAATTTTTGTTCCATGGTTTCGGTGACGGCGGGCGCGGTGGCGGGCGGCGGCGCGGGCGAGGGCATGACTTCGGCCCGGATTCGCAGGCGGGCCACGTTGTCCTCATGCAGCAGGTGGACGGACAGATGGGGCTCGACGCCCCAGACGTCGCCGTCAGCTTTCCGCGTGATCGACAGCCCGCCCGCGAGGGTGTACTCCGCCGTCGTGAGGTGGATCTGCCCCATGTCGCCCAGCGAGATCATGCTCTGCACGCAGCCCTTGCCGAGCGTGCGTTCGCCGGCCAGGGCGGCGCGGTTGTGGACCCACAGCGCGCCGGCGACGATTTCCGCGGCCGAGGCGGTTTGGCCGTTGATGAGCACCACCAGCGGCACGGTGTCGTTGTAGAGGTTTTCGCGGCGGGCGTCGAAAGGTTGCGGCTGTTGCGAGCGGTCGACGGCGGTGACGATTCGGCCTTGTGCGATGAAGAAATTCGCGGTGGCGACGGCGGATTCCAGCATGCCTCCGGGGTTGTCGCGCAGATCCAGCACGATGCCGCGCGGCGTGCCCAGGCCCGCCAGCACGCGGTAGAGGTCTTCGGGCGTGGAGCGGACGAATTCGCGGATGCGGAGGTAGGCGACGCCCGGCGCGGAGGGCAGGGTGTGGACCCACTGGCCCGCGCCGTCGCGGTAGAGGCCTTGCACGGTTTCGAGCGTGAGGTCCATTCGCGTCAGGGCTAGCGGGATTCGTTGACCCGCCCGGCGGAGGACGAGGTTGGCCTGCGGCTGCGAGGGGTCGTCGAGGCGTTTGTACACCTGGTCGATCGACAGGCCGGCCAGCGGTTTGCCATCGACCGACTCCACGATGTCGCCGTCGCGGATGCCCTCGCGGTGGGCGGGACTGCCCTTCAACGGGCCGATCACGACCGCGTGAGCGTCGACCATCTCCACGCGCAGGCCCAATCCATGGCCGGAGCCGAGCAGGCGATGATTGAACGCCTCCACCTGGTCGGGCGGGATGTACGTGGAGTACGGGTCGAGCTGGGCCATCATGCCCGCGATCGCGCCCTGGAGGAGTTTGCGGTCGTCGGCAGGGCCATGGTATTTCTGCCGGACGTGCTCCATGGCGTCGGCCAGGGGGGCCAAATGGGCGTTGTCCGGCGCGCCGTCAATAGGCCTCGCCGGCGCCGCCGACCGCGCCACGTAAAACGCCGCCACCGCCAAGGCCAACATCGCCAGAATCACTATGACATTCCGCTTGGGCATAGCCCTGCCCTCACCGCCGCAGTTCTTCAATCAACACGTCGATGCCCTTGGCGAGCAGGCCGTCTTCGATGACCAGTGGCGGGGCGATGCGGATGACGGTGTCCTGGGTGACGTTGATCAGCAGGCCTCGCGCGAGGCAGCGGGCGAAGATGTCCTTTCCGGGGCCGTCGAGTTCGATGCCGAGCATGAGGCCTTTGCCTCGGACGTCTTTGACTTTGGGGACGTTGGCGTCGCGGAGTGCTTGTGCGACGGCGGCGCCTTTTCGGGTGGCGGCGTCGAGGAGGTTTTGGTCGCGGATGAGTTTGAATGTGGCGGCCCCGGCGGCGGCGCACAGGGGGTTGCCGCCGAGCGTGCAGCCGTGCTTGCCGGGCTGGAGGACGTCGGCGAGTTTCGGTGCGGCCACGCACGCGGCGAGGGGAAGTCCGCCGCCGCAGGCTTTGCCGAGCGTCAGGATGTCGGGTTCGATGCCGTAGTGCTGGAACGCGAACCATTTTCCGGTGCGGGCGGGGGCGGTCCAGACTTCGTCGCACACCAGGGCGACGCCGCGGTCGGTGCAGAGTTTCCGCAGGCCTTGCATGAACTCGACGCTCGGCACGGTCATGCCGCCTTCGCCCTGGATCGGTTCGGCGAAAAGGGCCGCCGTTTCGTCATCGAGCAGGGCGGCCACGGAGTCGAGGTCGCCGTAGGTGGCCTTGGCGCAGCCGGGCAGGAGGGGTTCGAAGCCGGCCTGGTATTTTTCCGGCGTGAGGCTGAGGCCTCCCATTGTCCGCCCGTGGAAACAGTGATGAAAACTCACGAGTTTCCATCGTTTTTTTCCGTCGAGTCCGCCGGCGAGTCGGGCGAGTTTCAGGGCGGCTTCGTTGGCTTCGGCGCCGCTGTGGCAGAAAAACACTTTGCCGCCCGGTTGGGCGAAGGCGTTTTCGGTGATTGCCTTGGCGAGGTCCACCTGCCACGGGTTGGTGAACAGGTTGCCGACGGTCTGCAACGTGGAGGCCATCTTTCGGATGGCCTTGGCGACGGCGGGGTGCGAGTGTCCCGTCACGCCGCCGGCGCCGAACCCGGCGAACAGGTCGATGTATTCCTTGCCGTTGGCGTCGAAGAGCGTCGCGCCGTGGCCCCGTACCATCGCCACCGGCAGGCGGCCGTAGTTGGGGATCAGATACTGCCCCGTCGCCTCGACGAGACTGGCGTTGGTCGCCTTGGCGCGCGGTTTGTCCGTGGCCGCCGCGGCAAAGTCATGCGCCTGGAGGAGTTCATCGTGGATCTGATGGACAAGGCGATCGCGCAGCCCTTTGACGTGATCGTCGTGCATCATCTCGTCAAGATACGCGTGGATTTCCTCGACATAGTCTTCGGTAATCCAGTCATCATGTCTGGCCTTGCCGCCGTCTTTGTTCGCCATTGTGCACTCCTTACGGAAGACTGTTAGACTATTAGGCTGTTAGACTGTTAGGCGCCGGCTGATGAAGGATTAGGCCTAATGATTCATAAGCCTGCGCCTAACAGCCTAATAGTCTAACAGCCTACCGTTTCTACGCCACCGCGACGACTTCGCTGACGCCGGGGACGTGTTCTTTAAGGTGCCGCTCGACGCCCATTTTCAGCGTCATTCCCGCCGACGGGCACCCTTTGCACGCGCCCTGAAGCCGCACCGACACCAATCCCGTGGCCTCATCCACGGACACCAACTCAATGTCCCCGCCGTCGGCCTGGAGCAGCGGACGAAGCTTCTGAATAATCGCGGCCACTTTATCGTTCATGGTTTCATTCTGGGTCATAAAATCCTCAGGAAAATACGCCGCCCCAATCGACGGCGGCGCCTATTATACGAATCGGATCGGATAAGGGATACACCCAAAAGCGCAGATCATTGTACCTGGGGGCCTATTATGGCACAATGAACACCATGAAACACACACTCACCGTCACCATCGCGTTGTTGGCCGGGTTGTTGTTGGTCGGCTGCGGGCAGAATGCGGGGATTCTCATCCGCCCCGTGCCCGTGAATCAGAGTTTGCGGGAAACGGTGATCCTGGCCGACTCCGGGTGGTCGGTGCGGGACAAGATCGTCATTGTCGACGTCGACGGCCTGCTGTTGAATGAGGCGGAAAAAACCTTCTTCGGTGCGGGCGAGAATCCGGTGAGTCTGTTCGTGGAGAAGCTCGACCGCGCCCAGGCCGACCCGGACGTCCGGGCGGTGGTGGTGCGGATCAACTCGCCTGGCGGCGGCGTGACGGCCAGCGACATCATGTACAACCGCCTGCTCCAGTTCCGCCAGCACAAACGCGTGCCGGTGGTCGCGATCATCCAGGACGTCGGCGCCAGCGGCGGGTATTACATCGCGTGCGGCGCGGACACGATCATGGCCCATCCGACGGCCGTCACCGGCTCCATCGGCGTGATTGTGCAACTGGTGAGCTTCGCCGATCTGATGGAAAAACTGGGCATCGACGCCCAGGCCGTCACCAGCGGGCGATTTAAGTCCATGGGCAGTCCGCTCAAGCCGCTGGAAAAGGAAGACATGGCCATCGTGCAGGGCATGGTGAACGACTTCTACGAGCGGTTTGTCGCGGTCGTGCAGACGGGCAGGCCCAAACTCACCCCCGATGCCGTGCGAACGCTCGCCGACGGCCGAGTGTACACCGGCCAGCAGGCCAAAGCCAACGGCATGATCGACGACCTGGGTTACATGATGGACGCCATCGTCGAAGCCAAAACACGGGCAGGTTCCACCCGGGCGAAAGTGGTCATCTATCACCGCCCGATGGGCCACAAACCAAATGCCTACGCCACCACCCCCGTGCCAACCGCCGCCATGCAGTTCAATATGGTCAACGTCTCCATGCCCACGCTGCTGGAAGCCAGCCGCCCGCAATTCCTTTACCTCTGGAGCGGCCATACGCCGAAAGAGTAGTATCATGACCTCACGTGACCGTGTGTTTCGTGCCCTGGAATTCCGCTCGCCCGACCGTGCGCCTCGCGACCTTTGGCCGTTGCCGTACATCGGCATGTTTCGCGGGAATGAACTCGATCGGTTCTACCACGAGTTCCCCGGCGATGTCGCGTATCCCGCTCTTCGCATGGGCGAGGGTGAGAGGGTTCGCGGCGAGCAAAACCGCAAGGGTCTGTATGTGGACGCGTGGGGCTGTCCGTTCCTGGCGGCCGAGGAGGGCGTCATCGGCGAAGTGAAGGATCCGCCGCTGGCGGACTGGTCCGCCCTGGCGGGCCTGCGGGCGCCGTGGGAAATTCTCAAAAACGCCGACTGGTCCACCGGGCACCAAAGCGTCGAGGAGAACCTCGCGTCGGCCAATCCCCGATTCATGCTCTGCGGCACGTCCTTGCGCCCGTTCGAACGCATGCAGTTTCTGCGGGGGTCGGAAGCCCTTTTCATGGATCTGGCCTACGACACCGCCGAGGTCCGCAAGCTCCGCGACATCGTGCACGAGTTTCACCTGGCCGAGCTGGAACACCTCTGCAAACTGCCCGTCGACGGCCTGAGTTTCATGGACGACTGGGGCAGCCAGACCAGCCTGCTGATTTCGCCGGCGATGTGGCGGGCGTTTTTCAAGCCGCTCTACCGCCAGTACTGCGACAGGATCCGTGCCGCCGGTAAAAAAGTGTTTTTCCACAGCGACGGCAACATCCGCGCCATCTACGACGATCTCGTCGAGCTGGGCGTCGACGCCGTCAACAGCCAACTGTTCGTCATGGATATCGAAGAACTCGGCCGAACGTTCCGCGGGAAAATCACCTTCTGGGGCGAGATCGACCGCCAGTGGATACTACCGTTCGGCACGACGGAGGACGTCCGCCGCGCGGTAGGCCGCGTGCGCCGCGCGTTCGACGACGGCACCGGCGGCGTCTTTGCCCACTGCGAATGGGGCACCACCGTCGGGCTGGAAAACATCCAGACGGTCATGCGGGCGTGGTTGGAGCCGATCGAGAGTCTGCCGTAGGAATGATTGTTTTTACCCCAGAGACACAGAGGACTCAGAGAAAGCAACTCTGAGTCCTCTGTGTCTCTGGGGTAAAAATAATCTTGCCGTGTCACACCATCTGCTGCTGCTCGACCAACTCTTCCTTTTTCCACGGCCTGAGGATGCCCTTGCTGTCGAGGTAGGCTTCGCAGCGGGTCATCATGCCGGCGTCGTTGCTGTGTCCGTCGAATTGGAGGGACAGGAACGGCTTGCCGGAGGCGGAGCGGATAAAGTGTTTGATGAAGCTGTCCGGGCCGCACTTGAAGTTTGTGATGTAGATAATGTGCAGGTTTTCGTTTTGTTTGACAAGTTTTGCGGCGGCGATGATTTTTCGGCCCCAGTTCCAGAACATGTTGCTGTTGATGTCGCGGATATCGACGTCGTTGGTGGGCATGCTGTCGACGGGGATGACGTTGACGCCGTAGCATTCGCGGAGCTTGGTCGCGACGCTGAGGTTGACGCCCGCGTCGTGGACGTTGTAGGGCCTGCCCAGCAGCACCACGCCGGGGGTGTTGTGTTTGTTGAGGGTGGTGAGGGCTTCGTCGGCGGCACGGGCAATTTGGCCGCTGAATCGGTCCTGGGCGGCGAACGCTTCCGACACGGCGCGGGCGACGTCGGTTTTGCGGTGGCCTCGCGGCAGCCAGAACTGCTGCATCTCGCGCGTGACATTGGCCCGGCCTTCGCGGAAGCGGATCACCGGCGTGAGGAACCGCTCGATATGCTGTTCCAGTCCGGCCGCCCGGCGGACGACGAACGGCAGCGTCTGGTGCCACGGGCACAGATGGGCCTCGTTTTCCCGCCACTTCGTCTCGCCCGAAAGAATGTTCGGCAGCAGAATGAAGTCGGGGGTTTTGTCGAGCAGATTGGCCACGTGGCCGTGCGCGACGATGAGCGGGAAGCACGGCTCGGCCACCGCGGACTCCAGGCCCGCCGTCACGATTTTTTTGTTCGTCGGGTCGCTGAGAATCGTGCGATAGCCCAGGTGCGCCAGCAGCGTCCGCCAGAACGGCAGCAGGTCGTGGGCGAACATGGTCATCGGAATGCCGCCCGCCTTGGCCGTCGCGGGCACGGGCGGCAGGTGCGCGTCATCCAGCAGCCATTGGCTCCGCATGGCGAACAGGTCGGCGATGACGGGTTTGGTGGCGCTTTTGGCGGCCTTGCGGAATTTGTCGGAACACTTGTCGCCCCAGTACGTTTTGGAGCCTTCGACGTTGAATTCCTGGATCTGGCAGGTATTGGAGCAGCTTTTGCAGGTGAATTCGCGCAGGGTGTAATCGACTTTCTTCGTGTCGTACCCGCGGAAGCGGCTGCGGGCATGCGACGACTCGTACGACGTGGTGTCGTGCGGCGCGGGCGTCTGGCCTGCCTCCGTAGCACGGGCGTCCCGCCCGTGAGTCCCACGGGCATCTTGTCCGTGGCTGTCTTGTCGTATGGAGAGCGTGTCATCGTCAGGCTGGGGTTGCATGGGCGAGACGCCCATGTGACTCACGGGCGAGACGCCCGTGCTACTGTCAGCCGCCGCCCGGCCTGGCAGGGCGGTTCGGCGGTCGGAGACGTAGGCGTTCATCGGAATGGGCGGTTTGGTCGCCCCGGCCTCGACGCGGCCTGTCATGTCGTCGATGCGTCGTCCGGCGGGTTTGCCCGCGCGGAGGGCGGGGGACATTTTTTCCCGCGCCAGCAGGGCTGCCCCGACCGCGCCCATCACGCCGTTATAGGGCGGGATGATGATGTCCTTGCCCGTGACGGCGGCGAAGGCGGCCGCCACCGCGTCGTTGTAGGCCGTCCCGCCCTGGAAGAAGATGCAGTCGCCGATTTTTCGCCCTCGCACGACGCGGTTGATGTAGTTGTACACGACGCTGTACGCCAGGCCGGCGACGAGGTCGGCCTTGCTCGCGCCGCGCTGGACGTAGCTGTTGACGTCGCGTTCCATGAAGACGGTGCACCGTTCGCCCAGGCGGATGGGCGCGTCGCTGGACAGCGCCAACTCCGCGAACACGCCCTTGATGGGGATGTCCAGTTCCTCGGCCCGTTCTTCCAGGAAGCTGCCCGTGCCCGCGGCGCACGCTTCGTTCATCGTGAAGTCCACGACCACGCCGTCCTGGAGGCTGATGAATTTGCTGTCCTGCCCGCCGATTTCGAAGATCGTGTCCGGCACGCGGCCCAGCATGCGGCGGCCGATCAACGTCGCGCCGGTTTTATGGGCGGTGATTTCGTCGTTGATCGTATCGGCGCCGACCAGCTCGCCGATCAGCTCGCGACCGCTGCCGGTCGTGCCCACGCCGAGAATGTTCAGCCGGTCGCCCCATTGCGACTGCACGTCCAGTAACGCGTCGCTGACGACCTGGATCGGCCGGCCCTGCGTGCGGACGTAGATGTCCGTGATGACGTGGCAGTCCTCGTCGATCAGCACGACGTTGGTGGAAACGCTGCCGATGTCGATGCCCATGTAGGCGTCGATTTTTTCGCCGTCCGCCGGGGCCGCGTACGGCTCCAGCCGGTCAGCCAGCCGCTGCACGTTCGCCATCGTCAGCGGGTCGGCCATCGGGAACGTGCCCTGATCGCTGTCGCTGGCGGCGCGAAGTTCCTGGAGAAGCGACAGGTCGGCGGCGTCTTTGCCCCGCGCGGTCATCGCCGCGCCCGCGGCGGCCACGTGAGTGAACGCCTCCGGGATCGCCATCTCACTTTCGGAGAGACCGAACGTCTCCCGCATCGCCCGCACGACGGCGGCATTGGCCGCCACGCCGCCAAGGAATACCACGGGGCCTTCGACTGGATGGCTGCGAACCACCGCCGTGCGGAAGTTCCGCGCCACCGCGTTGCACAGCCCTCGCAACACCTCGGCCGGCGTGTAGCCCTTCTGCTGGGCGTGAATCATGTCGCTCTTGGCGAACACGCTGCACCGCCCAGCCACGCTGGCGGCCCGATCCGCGCCAAGCACCAGCGGGCCGATCTCTTCCACGGTGTACTTGAGCCGATTGGCCTGCTGGTCGATGAAACTGCCCGTCCCCGCGGCGCAGTCGCCGTTGGTGGAATAGTCAATGATGCCATAACTGCCGTCGCCGTTCCGCGACAGCCGTAAATATTTGCTGCTCTCTCCGCCCATCTCGAACACCGTCCGGGCGTCGATCCCCAGCACGCCCAACCCGGACGCGAGCGCCTTGAATTCGTTCACGACGTGCGTGCCCAGGTGGGCCGCCGCCATCTTTGAACCGCTGCCCGTCAGGCAGATACCCGTGACGTTCCCCGCCCCCACAGCCGCCAGGATCTGATCCAACAATTCCCTCGCCGCCTGCAACGGCTTGCCCTTGGTCCGACGGTACGGACTGGCCAGCAACGCCACGTCCCGGTCCACCTGCGCCGCCAGGGGCGTATACCCTTGCGAAGTCAATGTCGCCGCCAACGCCGCCGGTACCATCACCACCGCCGTCGCGCTGACCGCACCCACGTCAATCCCAACGTAACCGCTCATACTCACCTCTCCAAACCCTCCGCCATCACGCGTGCGGCGGAACACGGTATTATGGCCCCAAACCGTGGTTTTCCGCAAGGCTAAAACGAGCCTGGGTTGGTTTTTCAACGTGTGTGGCGCGGGGTGAGCGATTCGTCCGAGGGAATCGTTTTAGCCAGTAGCCAACAGGTATGGCTGAACTTGTCGTCCATTACACGACCAAAATTTTCGTGGCTGCATTACTGTTCCCGCTCCCATTGTTTTTTCGCCCGCATCTTTCCATACCTGCGGGCTGCTGGCTATTGGTTACTGGCTTGTTTCCCTCGACCGAATGGTTTGCCTTCGCCACGAGAATGGAGAAAGCCCCGCTTGCAGTGATCGTTCCTGTCGATATAATGGCGTTCGCTGGATTTTGGCCGTGCGGTGGCATGGTGGTATCCCGCGGGCGCATTTATTGGAAAGGGTGACACATGGCGGACGATCGAAACGAGATTCGACACGTCAACTGGGCGGAAGTGTTCGGGTTTACGCAGATTTTCAAGGGCTTCCGGCTGGCGATTCATCCCAGCAAGTTGGCGTTGGCGTTTGCGGCCATCGCGTTGACGTGGCTGGCGGCGCACGGGCTGCAACTGGCGTGGAAGCTCAGCACCACGCACGGGTATGTGGCGCCGGGCGAAATTCAGGCATACGTGCGGTCGGAATCGAGCGCGGCGTTTGACGAAGGCAGGAAGGGGTGGCTCGAGGCCAGGCCCGACATGGCGGCCCGACTCAAGCAGAGCGCCCAGCCGTCGTTCGCCAGCGAGGTCATGCGGGCGATCAACCGGGCCTCCGACGGCCATTTCCAGAAGGCATTCGCTAAATTAGTTGAAGACAAAAAGTTCGAACCCGGCACGCGGGACGCCAGCGTGTCGAAGGACGTCAAGAAAACCCTCGGCGACGCGCAGCGGGAGATCGACCTCGCCAACGAGAAGCTTGCCGACGTGATCGCCAAGGCCTACACGCAGGCCAAGGAACAGATCAAGGACGGCAAAGGGTTCCCCGAAAACAAGGACCTCTCCGAAAGCGAAAAGAAGGCTAAGGCCTTGAAGCAGTTGGAGAAGGACCACGCCAGCGCGATCCACGCGTTGGCCAAACAGCGGGCCGAGATGGAGGCGAATCTGGACTCCGTGCGAGGCCGGGGAATCGCTACGGCGTTCGTGGAGTACGAGTGGGATCAGGTGTACAACGCGATTGTCGCGGTGACGAACGGCAACATTTTCACGGGCCTGCCGATTGCGGGCCAGGCGCCGGCCGCGGGACCCAGAGGGTTCCTTGCGTACCTCATTGACGCGATGCGTGGCGTGGCGTGGCTGTTGAGTCAGCACATTGTTTTCGGCCTGATTCTGCTGGCGGTGCTGCTGGCGATCTGGTCGCTGCTGGGCGGGGCGATTCACCGGATCGCCGCGCTGCACGTGGCACGCGATGAAAAAATTTCCATCGTGCAGTCGCTGCGGTTCGCGTTTTCCAAGTGGCCGAGCTTCTTCACGGCCCCGCTGATTCCGATCGCCGTGATCTTTATCTTCGGCGCGCTCATCATGCTCGGCGGCGTGGCGGGCAACCTGTGGGGCTTCGGCGCGATCCTGATGGGCGTGCTGCTGGTCCTGGCGATTCTGATGGGCCTGGTGATTGCGTTCATCGCCGTCGGCCTGGTGACGGGGTGCGGACTGATGTATCCCACCATTGCGGTGGAAGGTTCCGACAGCTTTGACGCCATCAGCCGCAGCTTCGCGTACGTGTATGCCAAGCCGTGGCATGCGGCGTTGTACGCGTTGGTCGCGCTGGTGTACGGCGTGGCGTGCTATCTGTTCGTGCGGCTGTTCGCGTGGATCGCGCTGGCGAGCACGCAGGGATTCCTGCGGTGGGGCTGCTGGCAGGGCGGCGAGGCGATTGGCGAGAGCGACAAGGTCGCCGCGATGTGGCCGGCGCCGACGTTCAGCCAACTGCTGCCGGATATCCAGTGGGCGTACCTCAGCGGCTGGGAGTCGGTCGGCGCGGTCGCGATCTGGGTGTGGGTGGCCGTGGTGGTCGCCTTCGCCAATGCGTTCCTGCTGAGCTACGCGTCGAGCGCCAACACGATCATCTACCTGCTGCTCCGCCGCCGCGTCGACGCCACCGACATGGACGACGTCTACGTACAGGAACAACCCGATCAGCCATTGGCCGAACAACCGGCGCCGGCAACGCCGGCGGCGACGGAATCGACGATCGCCGCGGAAAAATCAGAAGACGTAGAGAAAAAAGAGTAACACGCGAAACGCTACCCGACTTCGCCAAGACCGAGCGGGATTACACGGATTAACGGATTTTTGGATTACCGTGTGGAATGATAAGTCAGAGTCCTGAATCCTTATAATCCGCGTAATCCCGCTCGGTCTTGGCGAAGTCGGATGCACACATACTTGCGACAGGAACCCTGTAGCGCAAAGAGGCAAGCCATATTTTGGATGTGTGTGTCATGACGCGTGAAAACCGCCTTGACTCTTTTTCGTTTGACCGGTAGTATGTCAGGTTCGCTGGGAAGCGGGCGTTGGAGTTTTTGTGTCACTGGAGAGGAGTCCTAGCCATGGCCAAGCGGAAGGACGCGATGGCGTTGTTTGAGGCCATTAGCCAGACCAAGGCGAAGCCGGGCGGTCAGGTGCTTCCGCCGCACGTGGGCATATCGCCTCAGCCGGCCAAGGCCGAGTCGCGGGCGGTGCTGTACGTTTCGCCTACGGACGGGGGCGAGACGGCCGAGCCGGGCGCGATGCCGCCTCCGCCGCCAACGAGCAGCCCGCGCGGCACGTGGGTAACGGACGCTCAGGCCCGCGCGACGCAGGGGCAGCCCGCCGGCGCGTACGAGTCCGCCACGGAGCGGGCGCCTGAATCGTCGGCCTTGCCGGTGGTGATTCGGACGCCGGCCGCGGTGAAGTCGCCAGCCTCGTCGGCAGCGATGCCCAGGTCTGCGGTCTCCGCGCCGCCGACCACGCGGAGCCAACCGCGGCTGGCGTGGCCCAAGCCTCGCCTGGCCGCTGTGGCGCTGGCGATGGTGCTGCTGATCGGCGCGGTCTGGTATTTAGCCGCCCGGTCCGGCCAGGCCCCGCAAGGCCAGGACAATGCAACCGGGCCTGTGCAGGCGGGTTTGGGCACGCAGGTTGGTCAGCATGAGGAATTGCCGCCTCCGCCGTCGGAGTTTCTGCCGGGCAAGTATTACCTGGTGGTCGAGGATACCGCTGGCGACACGCCGCAGCACGAGCAGGCCGCCGTCCACATGGCCAACTGGCTGACGGACAAAGGCGTGCCCGCCGTCGCGAGCCGCAACCCGCGGCTCAAGCGGTGGGTGGTGATCGCGTATCAGCGGTTCGACGAGGTGCCCTACAGCGAGCCCGTCAAAGGCAAAACGGTATACAACAAGGAAGCGACGGACTTCGCGAAAAAAATCGAAGGTCTGGGTAAGGATTATTTCCGCCAGTACCGGACGTACCAGTTTAAACAGACCAACAGGAACGGCGAGTTTACGCCGTCGTATGTGCGAATTTCCGGGCCTGGCGCGTAGGCATAAAACGCCTGGTCAGCCAGGGAACGAGTTCACGAAAGCAGGAGCAATCAACGTATGTCGATGGATAGAACATTGAAGATTCACGGCGGCCTGAAAAGCAACCGCAGCGTGCTGGGCCGGGCCGAACGCATCGCCAAGATGACCGAAGACGGCAAGTTCGACATGGAGAAATCCAGCCCGCTGGGCCTGCCGAAATTCAAGGTCCGCCACTCCAAGGCCGGCCAAAAGGTGAAAAAGGCCGCCGAGGAAACCGCCGAAGGCGCCGCCCCGGCCAAGGGTGCTGCCCCCGCCAAAGCCGCCGCCCCAGCCGCCAAGGGCGCCGCGCCGGCCAAAGCCGCCGCACCCGCCGCCAAGAAAAAATAACGTTCGCGGAACATTGTGCAGGGATATGGCTTTGCCTGTTTGCGCTGTAGAACGTGGAATTAAAACGAACGTTCCACTGTTTCCCGCGTTCTACAGCGCAAACAGGCAGAGCCATATCTACGTCCCGACCTTGTGACGACCGAGGACTCCCATGAAAAAATCGCTCACCATCGCCGATCGCATGGCCAAAATCGACGCGTCGGGTATCCGCAAAGTGTTCGACCTCGCCGCGAAACTGAAGGACCCCATCAATCTGTCGATCGGTCAGCCGGACTTCGACGTGCCCGAGCCGGTCAAGCAGGCCGCCATCGACGCCATCCGCGCCGGACAAAATAAATACACCCAAACGCAGGGCACCGAGGCGCTGCGGGCCGCCATCGACGCCGGCTGCCGGCGCGAATTCGGCTGGTCCGACGACCGCCCGTACCTCGTCGCCAGCGGCGTCAGCGGGGCGCTCATGCTGGCCATTCTCACCACGGTCAATCCCGGCGACGAAGTGATCTTCCTCGACCCGTACTTCGTCATGTACGCCCACCTGGTGAATCTCTGCGGCGGCGTGAACGTGCCCGTGCCGACCTACCCGAACTTCCGCGTGGACGTCAACCGCCTCGCCGACGCGATCACGCCGCGCACGCGGCTGCTCATCATCAACTCGCCCGCCAACCCCACCGGAGCGGTCTACAGCGAGGCCGAACTGCGCGCCATCGCCGAATTGGCCACCCAACACGACCTGCTCGTCATCAGCGACGAGATCTACAACCTGTTCTGCTACGACAGGCCGTTCGCGTCCATCGCCCGCTTCCACGAAAACACGCTGCTGATGCGCGGTTTCTCGAAAAGCTACGCGATGACCGGCTGGCGCATGGGCTACGTCACGGGACCGAAACCGATCATCGAAAAAATGACGATGTTGCAGCAGTACAGCTTCGTCTGCGCCCCGAGCATGGCCCAGGTCGCCAGCGTGACGGCGCTGCAGACCGACATGAGCGCCGAAGTGGCCGCGTACAAGAAAAAACGCGACATGACCTACGACGCCCTCGGGGCGACGCTGGGCCTGGTCAAACCCGAAGGCGCGTTCTACGCGTTTTGCCCCGCCCCCGGCGGCGACGCGTCGGCGTTCTGTAAAAAGGCGATCGAAAACAATGTGCTGATTATTCCGGGGAATGTTTTCAGCGCCCAGGACACGCACTTCAGAATTTCGTACGCGACCAGCGACGAAAAACTCGCACAGGGGTTGGACATCCTGGTGAAACTGGCGAAGTGATTACGATGTTTTCACTGGCTCGCCTTTTTGCGATGCAGGACGATCCAGTTGGATACAGTTGAATTTACCCGACTTCGCGAAGACCGAGCGGGATTACACGGATTGAAGGATTAAAGGATTTTTCGTTCCGTACGGCAATCCAGTAATCCGCTAATCCGTGTAATCCCGCTCGGTCTTCGCGAAGTCGGGTTGATATACAACATCCGACCGGCCGGAATGTTCTGCAACGCAAACAGGTGGAGCCAGTGAAACCGATTTTCCGTTCACCGGCCTCGTCGTGGGCGGAAGGCGTTGTCCGCCTTTTTTTCCGGCTTGGTTTTTTCGAGGACTTTCATCGCTTTTTTCATGTCGGCGACTTTGAAGACGGTGGTGGTATGTCCGCCGGGGGCGCCGCCGGTGCAGTAGGCGTAGGAGATATTGATGTGTTCGTCGGCCAACTTCTGCGCGACGGCGGCGAATGCGCCGGGTTGGTTGGCCAGTTCCAGCACGAGGACGGGGGTTTCGGTCCAGTTATCGTGGGTTTTGCTGAGCACCTCGCGGGCCTTGGCCTCGTTATCCGCCACCAGCCGCAGCACGCCGTGCTCCATGTAATCGGTGAGCGTCAAGGCCGTCACATTCACGTGTGCCTTGCCCATCGCCCCAATCACCGCCGCCAACACGCCAGGCTTGTTCACCAAAAACACCGAAAATTGCGTTTGAATGTTCATGGATGCATTGTGTTCGCGACAAGACCGGGCCAAATGTGACTCATGCGGTAAGTGGCTACTTCATGAGGTCCTTGTACAGCGGCAGATCCACGCCAGCCGGTAAGGTGCCGGCCGCCAGAGCGGTTTCGTCGAACTGGTACGGCGGAAACTGACGAAGGGTCACATGCCCGTCGAAGAACAGATAACTGTTGGTGCCCTCCCACGCGTTGACGCCGTTCATGCCGGTCACCCGCGTCCCGCCTGGATGAGCATACCGTATGTCCGGACCGTTCCAGGTCAAGGCATCACTGTTGTAATACCCTGGATTGAATGCGTTGCCCAGGTACGCGAGGTCGCCCTCTGACTCATAATTGCTTTTCCATAGCAATTCGCTCAATAAAATGCTGCCCGCGGGGTCCTTCATTCGGCCAAAATTGAAATACTGCGTTTTGAGGGGATAGTAGATGTCGTAGTCCGGTGACGACTTATTGACCACATACTCGGAATAATGCCATGTGGCGGTGTTGAGCCCATAGGATCCGGACGATCGGCGAATCCCCCATGGGTGTTTATTGTTCGGGCATATCGTGAACGGCAGTGCCGTGGGGACCCATGTTCGCAGGGAGGCGGTTTTGATGTTCATCGCGACGGCCCGCGAATCCGGGAACTTCGTCATGTCACCGCCCATTAGTCGATAGACCTCAAGGGCAAATATGGTCTGGCCTGCCTCAGGAAGATAGGTCGTATTGAAGCCCGGACTATAGCCCGGCAGGATGTCGTTGCTCTCGGACCTGTACATGTACAGATACGTCCCGAAGTTTTTCAGGTTGGTTACGCAACTGGCGCCCTTGGCGACCTCCCTGGCCTTGGCCAGCGAGGGCATGAGGATGGACACCAGCAGCGCGATGATGGCGATGACCACGAGCAGCTCGATCAGCGTGAATCCACGGGGTTTGTTATACATTGCCGGCTCCTTGCCATGTGATCAGGCTATACCGGTACATGATAGGGATTCGAACGTCAAGTCGCAACGCTTATCTGCCAGAGCTATCGCACCCTCATGGCATGAGCGGGACGCCCGTTGCTACCCTCCATGTATTTACTCTGACCGCGACACCGCGTTTGTCAGTTTCCCACGAGGTCCTTGTACAGCGGCAAATTCAGACCGGCGGGTTGCTCTGGCTTCCCGGCCTGTACATCGGTGCTGAACTCATACGGCGGATGCTGACGCATGGCCACATGCCCGTCGAAGTAGAGGTAACTGTTCGTGCCTATCCACGTAATCTTACCGTTCTCGCTGGATACTCGCCCCGCGCCTGGATGGTGGAACGGATAATTAATGGCGGGAGTGGTGGTATACCCACCATCGCCATAGGTATTGCTCGTATACCTGGTATTTTCTATAATTTCAAAGTAGCTGCGCCACAACTGTTCGCTTAGCTGAACGCTTTCGGCAGGCATTTGGATATGGCCGAAATTGTGGTACTGCGTTACCCGGGGATTGTCCGAATCGTACGTCACGCCCTTTAACTTATACGGTTCGTGATACCATGTGGATTTGTTGACCGTGTAGGACCCGGAGGTCATGTACTGCTTGATGTATCCAGAGGCCGGGCACTGCATGAACGGGACCGCCGTGTTGGTCCATTCCGTAACCCGTTGTTTCACCGTCCGCGAATCGGTGAATCGGGGAGAATTCCCGCCCAGGCCCCGATAGATTTCAAGGGGGAATATGGTATTGCCCGCATTCGGGGTGGCGTTTCCGGCGTGGCCCACCTGAATCTCGTTATTGTCGGTCCTGTATATGAACATGTACAGGCCGATGTTCTTCAGGTTGGTCTGGCAGCCCGTGCTCTTGGCGAATTCCCTTGCCTTGGCCAGCGCGGGCATGAGAATCGACACCAACAGCGCGATGATCGCGATGACCACGAGCAGTTCAATCAGCGTGAATCCACGGGATGTATTTGGCATAGTCGGCTCCTTACGATGCGATCAGAATATTACGGTACATCATAGGGATTCAGTCGCTGAGTCGCAACGGTTATTCTGGCGAGGTCGCGGGGGGGGGGGGTGTACGTCACGTTTGTAGGTGGAAAGAAACATGGCCGCGGCCTGGCATGAAAAACGACGGAGTTGCCTCCCCGGCCTCGCGTGGAAAATCCGGCACACAGCCGCGAAGCGGCGTCGTTTTTAGCCCCGGGTGCGCCCGTACTCGGGTGAACCCGGGGATCACGGGTTTTCGTTCTTTTCTCTGGCCTGACGCCACTGGCCGAGGCCACACCGTCGCGCGAAGGCGGCGGCGAAGACACACACATTCCCTTGTGCGTCGCTCGAAGCCGTACTGGCCCGCGTGTCCGTCCTCGGCCAGTGGCGTCAGGCCACGTTGTAGGGAGAGAAAAAACGCCAACCCCGGGTTCGCCCGAGTACGGGCTCACCCGGGGCTAAAAACGACGCCGCTTCGCGGCTGTGTGCCGCCCACGTCAATGCGGGGCCGGGGAGGATAATCTGCTGTTCTCCACCTACAAACGTGACGTGCACCCCCGCGGGGCGGACGCATTCTTGCGATGCGGCGGGTTGGCTTGCCGTTTTGCGCTGTTGCAACAGCGCAAAACGGCAAGCCAACCCGCCGCATCGCAAGAATGCGTCCGCCCCGCGGGGGTGCACGTCACGTTTGTAGGTGGAGAACAGCAGATTATCCTCCCCGGCCCCGCATTGACGTGGGCGGCACACAGCCGCGAAGCGGCGTCGTTTTTAGCCCCGGGTGAGCCCGTACTCGGGCGAACCCGGGGTTGGCGTTTTTTCTCTCCCTACAACGTGGCCTGACGCCACTGGCCGAGGACGGACACGCGGGCCAGTACGGCTTCGAGCGACGCACAAGGGAATGTGTGTGTCTTCGCCGCCGCCTTCGCGCGACGGTGTGGCCTCGGCCAGTGGCGTCAGGCCAGAGAAAAGAACGAAAACCCGTGATCCCCGGGTTCACCCGAGTACGGGCGCACCCGGGGCTAAAAACGACGCCGCTTCGCGGCTGTGTGCCGGATTTTCCACGCGAGGCCGGGGAGGCAACTCCGTCGTTTTTCATGCCAGGCCGCGGCCATGTTTCTTTCCACCTACAAACGTGACGTACACCCCCCCCCCCCGCGACCTCGCCAGAATAACCGTTGCGACTCAGCGACTGAATCCCTATGATGTACCGTAATATTCTGATCGCATCGTAAGGAGCCGACTATGCCAAATACATCCCGTGGATTCACGCTGATTGAACTGCTCGTGGTCATCGCGATCATCGCGCTGTTGGTGTCGATTCTCATGCCCGCGCTGGCCAAGGCAAGGGAATTCGCCAAGAGCACGGGCTGCCAGACCAACCTGAAGAACATCGGCCTGTACATGTTCATATACAGGACCGACAATAACGAGATTCAGGTGGGCCACGCCGGAAACGCCACCCCGAATGCGGGCAATACCATATTCCCCCTTGAAATCTATCGGGGCCTGGGCGGGAATTCTCCCCGATTCACCGATTCGCGGACGGTGAAACAACGGGTTACGGAATGGACCAACACGGCGGTCCCGTTCATGCAGTGCCCGGCCTCTGGATACATCAAGCAGTACATGACCTCCGGGTCCTACACGGTCAACAAATCCACATGGTATCACGAACCGTATAAGTTAAAGGGCGTGACGTACGATTCGGACAATCCCCGGGTAACGCAGTACCACAATTTCGGCCATATCCAAATGCCTGCCGAAAGCGTTCAGCTAAGCGAACAGTTGTGGCGCAGCTACTTTGAAATTATAGAAAATACCAGGTATACGAGCAATACCTATGGCGATGGTGGGTATACCACCACTCCCGCCATTAATTATCCGTTCCACCATCCAGGCGCGGGGCGAGTATCCAGCGAGAACGGTAAGATTACGTGGATAGGCACGAACAGTTACCTCTACTTCGACGGGCATGTGGCCATGCGTCAGCATCCGCCGTATGAGTTCAGCACCGATGTACAGGCCGGGAAGCCAGAGCAACCCGCCGGTCTGAATTTGCCGCTGTACAAGGACCTCGTGGGAAACTGACAAACGCGGTGTCGCGGTCAGAGTAAATACATGGAGGGTAGCAACGGGCGTCCCGCTCATGCCATGAGGGTGCGATAGCTCTGGCAGATAAGCGTTGCGACTTGACGTTCGAATCCCTATCATGTACCGGTATAGCCTGATCACATGGCAAGGAGCCGGCAATGTATAACAAACCCCGTGGATTCACGCTGATCGAGCTGCTCGTGGTCATCGCCATCATCGCGCTGCTGGTGTCCATCCTCATGCCCTCGCTGGCCAAGGCCAGGGAGGTCGCCAAGGGCGCCAGTTGCGTAACCAACCTGAAAAACTTCGGGACGTATCTGTACATGTACAGGTCCGAGAGCAACGACATCCTGCCGGGCTATAGTCCGGGCTTCAATACGACCTATCTTCCTGAGGCAGGCCAGACCATATTTGCCCTTGAGGTCTATCGACTAATGGGCGGTGACATGACGAAGTTCCCGGATTCGCGGGCCGTCGCGATGAACATCAAAACCGCCTCCCTGCGAACATGGGTCCCCACGGCACTGCCGTTCACGATATGCCCGAACAATAAACACCCATGGGGGATTCGCCGATCGTCCGGATCCTATGGGCTCAACACCGCCACATGGCATTATTCCGAGTATGTGGTCAATAAGTCGTCACCGGACTACGACATCTACTATCCCCTCAAAACGCAGTATTTCAATTTTGGCCGAATGAAGGACCCCGCGGGCAGCATTTTATTGAGCGAATTGCTATGGAAAAGCAATTATGAGTCAGAGGGCGACCTCGCGTACCTGGGCAACGCATTCAATCCAGGGTATTACAACAGTGATGCCTTGACCTGGAACGGTCCGGACATACGGTATGCTCATCCAGGCGGGACGCGGGTGACCGGCATGAACGGCGTCAACGCGTGGGAGGGCACCAACAGTTATCTGTTCTTCGACGGGCATGTGACCCTTCGTCAGTTTCCGCCGTACCAGTTCGACGAAACCGCTCTGGCGGCCGGCACCTTACCGGCTGGCGTGGATCTGCCGCTGTACAAGGACCTCATGAAGTAGCCACTTACCGCATGAGTCACATTTGGCCCGGTCTTGTCGCGAACACAATGCATCCATGAACATTCAAACGCAATTTTCGGTGTTTTTGGTGAACAAGCCTGGCGTGTTGGCGGCGGTGATTGGGGCGATGGGCAAGGCACACGTGAATGTGACGGCCTTGACGCTCACCGATTACATGGAGCACGGCGTGCTGCGGCTGGTGGCGGATAACGAGGCCAAGGCCCGCGAGGTGCTCAGCAAAACCCACGATAACTGGACCGAAACCCCCGTCCTCGTGCTGGAACTGGCCAACCAACCCGGCGCATTCGCCGCCGTCGCGCAGAAGTTGGCCGACGAACACATCAATATCTCCTACGCCTACTGCACCGGCGGCGCCCCCGGCGGACATACCACCACCGTCTTCAAAGTCGCCGACATGAAAAAAGCGATGAAAGTCCTCGAAAAAACCAAGCCGGAAAAAAAGGCGGACAACGCCTTCCGCCCACGACGAGGCCGGTGAACGGAAAATCGGTTTCACTGGCTCCACCTGTTTGCGTTGCAGAACATTCCGGCCGGTCGGATGTTGTATATCAACCCGACTTCGCGAAGACCGAGCGGGATTACACGGATTAGCGGATTACTGGATTGCCGTACGGAACGAAAAATCCTTTAATCCTTCAATCCGTGTAATCCCGCTCGGTCTTCGCGAAGTCGGGTAAATTCAACTGTATCCAACTGGATCGTCCTGCATCGCAAAAAGGCGAGCCAGTGAAAACATCGTAATCACTTCGCCAGTTTCACCAGGATGTCCAACCCCTGTGCGAGTTTTTCGTCGCTGGTCGCGTACGAAATTCTGAAGTGCGTGTCCTGGGCGCTGAAAACATTCCCCGGAATAATCAGCACATTGTTTTCGATCGCCTTTTTACAGAACGCCGACGCGTCGCCGCCGGGGGCGGGGCAAAACGCGTAGAACGCGCCTTCGGGTTTGACCAGGCCCAGCGTCGCCCCGAGGGCGTCGTAGGTCATGTCGCGTTTTTTCTTGTACGCGGCCACTTCGGCGCTCATGTCGGTCTGCAGCGCCGTCACGCTGGCGACCTGGGCCATGCTCGGGGCGCAGACGAAGCTGTACTGCTGCAACATCGTCATTTTTTCGATGATCGGTTTCGGTCCCGTGACGTAGCCCATGCGCCAGCCGGTCATCGCGTAGCTTTTCGAGAAACCGCGCATCAGCAGCGTGTTTTCGTGGAAGCGGGCGATGGACGCGAACGGCCTGTCGTAGCAGAACAGGTTGTAGATCTCGTCGCTGATGACGAGCAGGTCGTGTTGGGTGGCCAATTCGGCGATGGCGCGCAGTTCGGCCTCGCTGTAGACCGCTCCGGTGGGGTTGGCGGGCGAGTTGATGATGAGCAGCCGCGTGCGCGGCGTGATCGCGTCGGCGAGGCGGTTGACGTCCACGCGGAAGTTCGGGTAGGTCGGCACGGGCACGTTCACGCCGCCGCAGAGATTCACCAGGTGGGCGTACATGACGAAGTACGGGTCGAGGAAGATCACTTCGTCGCCGGGATTGACCGTGGTGAGAATGGCCAGCATGAGCGCCCCGCTGACGCCGCTGGCGACGAGGTACGGGCGGTCGTCGGACCAGCCGAATTCGCGCCGGCAGCCGGCGTCGATGGCGGCCCGCAGCGCCTCGGTGCCCTGCGTTTGGGTGTATTTATTTTGTCCGGCGCGGATGGCGTCGATGGCGGCCTGCTTGACCGGCTCGGGCACGTCGAAGTCCGGCTGACCGATCGACAGATTGATGGGGTCCTTCAGTTTCGCGGCGAGGTCGAACACTTTGCGGATACCCGACGCGTCGATTTTGGCCATGCGATCGGCGATGGTGAGCGATTTTTTCATGGGAGTCCTCGGTCGTCACAAGGTCGGGACGTAGATATGGCTCTGCCTGTTTGCGCTGTAGAACGCGGGAAACAGTGGAACGTTCGTTTTAATTCCACGTTCTACAGCGCAAACAGGCAAAGCCATATCCCTGCACAATGTTCCGCGAACGTTATTTTTTCTTGGCGGCGGGTGCGGCGGCTTTGGCCGGCGCGGCGCCCTTGGCGGCTGGGGCGGCGGCTTTGGCGGGGGCAGCACCCTTGGCCGGGGCGGCGCCTTCGGCGGTTTCCTCGGCGGCCTTTTTCACCTTTTGGCCGGCCTTGGAGTGGCGGACCTTGAATTTCGGCAGGCCCAGCGGGCTGGATTTCTCCATGTCGAACTTGCCGTCTTCGGTCATCTTGGCGATGCGTTCGGCCCGGCCCAGCACGCTGCGGTTGCTTTTCAGGCCGCCGTGAATCTTCAATGTTCTATCCATCGACATACGTTGATTGCTCCTGCTTTCGTGAACTCGTTCCCTGGCTGACCAGGCGTTTTATGCCTACGCGCCAGGCCCGGAAATTCGCACATACGACGGCGTAAACTCGCCGTTCCTGTTGGTCTGTTTAAACTGGTACGTCCGGTACTGGCGGAAATAATCCTTACCCAGACCTTCGATTTTTTTCGCGAAGTCCGTCGCTTCCTTGTTGTATACCGTTTTGCCTTTGACGGGCTCGCTGTAGGGCACCTCGTCGAACCGCTGATACGCGATCACCACCCACCGCTTGAGCCGCGGGTTGCGGCTCGCGACGGCGGGCACGCCTTTGTCCGTCAGCCAGTTGGCCATGTGGACGGCGGCCTGCTCGTGCTGCGGCGTGTCGCCAGCGGTATCCTCGACCACCAGGTAATACTTGCCCGGCAGAAACTCCGACGGCGGAGGCGGCAATTCCTCATGCTGACCAACCTGCGTGCCCAAACCCGCCTGCACAGGCCCGGTTGCATTGTCCTGGCCTTGCGGGGCCTGGCCGGACCGGGCGGCTAAATACCAGACCGCGCCGATCAGCAGCACCATCGCCAGCGCCACAGCGGCCAGGCGAGGCTTGGGCCACGCCAGCCGCGGTTGGCTCCGCGTGGTCGGCGGCGCGGAGACCGCAGACCTGGGCATCGCTGCCGACGAGGCTGGCGACTTCACCGCGGCCGGCGTCCGAATCACCACCGGCAAGGCCGACGATTCAGGCGCCCGCTCCGTGGCGGACTCGTACGCGCCGGCGGGCTGCCCCTGCGTCGCGCGGGCCTGAGCGTCCGTTACCCACGTGCCGCGCGGGCTGCTCGTTGGCGGCGGAGGCGGCATCGCGCCCGGCTCGGCCGTCTCGCCCCCGTCCGTAGGCGAAACGTACAGCACCGCCCGCGACTCGGCCTTGGCCGGCTGAGGCGATATGCCCACGTGCGGCGGAAGCACCTGACCGCCCGGCTTCGCCTTGGTCTGGCTAATGGCCTCAAACAACGCCATCGCGTCCTTCCGCTTGGCCATGGCTAGGACTCCTCTCCAGTGACACAAAAACTCCAACGCCCGCTTCCCAGCGAACCTGACATACTACCGGTCAAACGAAAAAGAGTCAAGGCGGTTTTCACGCGTCATGACACACACATCCAAAATATGGCTTGCCTCTTTGCGCTACAGGGTTCCTGTCGCAAGTATGTGTGCATCCGACTTCGCCAAGACCGAGCGGGATTACGCGGATTATAAGGATTCAGGACTCTGACTTATCATTCCACACGGTAATCCAAAAATCCGTTAATCCGTGTAATCCCGCTCGGTCTTGGCGAAGTCGGGTAGCGTTTCGCGTGTTACTCTTTTTTCTCTACGTCTTCTGATTTTTCCGCGGCGATCGTCGATTCCGTCGCCGCCGGCGTTGCCGGCGCCGGTTGTTCGGCCAATGGCTGATCGGGTTGTTCCTGTACGTAGACGTCGTCCATGTCGGTGGCGTCGACGCGGCGGCGGAGCAGCAGGTAGATGATCGTGTTGGCGCTCGACGCGTAGCTCAGCAGGAACGCATTGGCGAAGGCGACCACCACGGCCACCCACACCCAGATCGCGACCGCGCCGACCGACTCCCAGCCGCTGAGGTACGCCCACTGGATATCCGGCAGCAGTTGGCTGAACGTCGGCGCCGGCCACATCGCGGCGACCTTGTCGCTCTCGCCAATCGCCTCGCCGCCCTGCCAGCAGCCCCACCGCAGGAATCCCTGCGTGCTCGCCAGCGCGATCCACGCGAACAGCCGCACGAACAGATAGCACGCCACGCCGTACACCAGCGCGACCAACGCGTACAACGCCGCATGCCACGGCTTGGCATACACGTACGCGAAGCTGCGGCTGATGGCGTCAAAGCTGTCGGAACCTTCCACCGCAATGGTGGGATACATCAGTCCGCACCCCGTCACCAGGCCGACGGCGATGAACGCAATCACCAGGCCCATCAGAATCGCCAGGACCAGCAGCACGCCCATCAGGATCGCGCCGAAGCCCCACAGGTTGCCCGCCACGCCGCCGAGCATGATGAGCGCGCCGAAGATAAAGATCACGGCGATCGGAATCAGCGGGGCCGTGAAGAAGCTCGGCCACTTGGAAAACGCGAACCGCAGCGACTGCACGATGGAAATTTTTTCATCGCGTGCCACGTGCAGCGCGGCGATCCGGTGAATCGCCCCGCCCAGCAGCGACCAGATCGCCAGCAGCACCGCCAGCAGAATCAGGCCGAAAACAATGTGCTGACTCAACAGCCACGCCACGCCACGCATCGCGTCAATGAGGTACGCAAGGAACCCTCTGGGTCCCGCGGCCGGCGCCTGGCCCGCAATCGGCAGGCCCGTGAAAATGTTGCCGTTCGTCACCGCGACAATCGCGTTGTACACCTGATCCCACTCGTACTCCACGAACGCCGTAGCGATTCCCCGGCCTCGCACGGAGTCCAGATTCGCCTCCATCTCGGCCCGCTGTTTGGCCAACGCGTGGATCGCGCTGGCGTGGTCCTTCTCCAACTGCTTCAAGGCCTTAGCCTTCTTTTCGCTTTCGGAGAGGTCCTTGTTTTCGGGGAACCCTTTGCCGTCCTTGATCTGTTCCTTGGCCTGCGTGTAGGCCTTGGCGATCACGTCGGCAAGCTTCTCGTTGGCGAGGTCGATCTCCCGCTGCGCGTCGCCGAGGGTTTTCTTGACGTCCTTCGACACGCTGGCGTCCCGCGTGCCGGGTTCGAACTTTTTGTCTTCAACTAATTTAGCGAATGCCTTCTGGAAATGGCCGTCGGAGGCCCGGTTGATCGCCCGCATGACCTCGCTGGCGAACGACGGCTGGGCGCTCTGCTTGAGTCGGGCCGCCATGTCGGGCCTGGCCTCGAGCCACCCCTTCCTGCCTTCGTCAAACGCCGCGCTCGATTCCGACCGCACGTATGCCTGAATTTCGCCCGGCGCCACATACCCGTGCGTGGTGCTGAGCTTCCACGCCAGTTGCAGCCCGTGCGCCGCCAGCCACGTCAACGCGATGGCCGCAAACGCCAACGCCAACTTGCTGGGATGAATCGCCAGCCGGAAGCCCTTGAAAATCTGCGTAAACCCGAACACTTCCGCCCAGTTGACGTGTCGAATCTCGTTTCGATCGTCCGCCATGTGTCACCCTTTCCAATAAATGCGCCCGCGGGATACCACCATGCCACCGCACGGCCAAAATCCAGCGAACGCCATTATATCGACAGGAACGATCACTGCAAGCGGGGCTTTCTCCATTCTCGTGGCGAAGGCAAACCATTCGGTCGAGGGAAACAAGCCAGTAACCAATAGCCAGCAGCCCGCAGGTATGGAAAGATGCGGGCGAAAAAACAATGGGAGCGGGAACAGTAATGCAGCCACGAAAATTTTGGTCGTGTAATGGACGACAAGTTCAGCCATACCTGTTGGCTACTGGCTAAAACGATTCCCTCGGACGAATCGCTCACCCCGCGCCACACACGTTGAAAAACCAACCCAGGCTCGTTTTAGCCTTGCGGAAAACCACGGTTTGGGGCCATAATACCGTGTTCCGCCGCACGCGTGATGGCGGAGGGTTTGGAGAGGTGAGTATGAGCGGTTACGTTGGGATTGACGTGGGTGCGGTCAGCGCGACGGCGGTGGTGATGGTACCGGCGGCGTTGGCGGCGACATTGACTTCGCAAGGGTATACGCCCCTGGCGGCGCAGGTGGACCGGGACGTGGCGTTGCTGGCCAGTCCGTACCGTCGGACCAAGGGCAAGCCGTTGCAGGCGGCGAGGGAATTGTTGGATCAGATCCTGGCGGCTGTGGGGGCGGGGAACGTCACGGGTATCTGCCTGACGGGCAGCGGTTCAAAGATGGCGGCGGCCCACCTGGGCACGCACGTCGTGAACGAATTCAAGGCGCTCGCGTCCGGGTTGGGCGTGCTGGGGATCGACGCCCGGACGGTGTTCGAGATGGGCGGAGAGAGCAGCAAATATTTACGGCTGTCGCGGAACGGCGACGGCAGTTATGGCATCATTGACTATTCCACCAACGGCGACTGCGCCGCGGGGACGGGCAGTTTCATCGACCAGCAGGCCAATCGGCTCAAGTACACCGTGGAAGAGATCGGCCCGCTGGTGCTTGGCGCGGATCGGGCCGCCAGCGTGGCTGGGCGGTGCAGCGTGTTCGCCAAGAGCGACATGATTCACGCCCAGCAGAAGGGCTACACGCCGGCCGAGGTGTTGCGAGGGCTGTGCAACGCGGTGGCGCGGAACTTCCGCACGGCGGTGGTTCGCAGCCATCCAGTCGAAGGCCCCGTGGTATTCCTTGGCGGCGTGGCGGCCAATGCCGCCGTCGTGCGGGCGATGCGGGAGACGTTCGGTCTCTCCGAAAGTGAGATGGCGATCCCGGAGGCGTTCACTCACGTGGCCGCCGCGGGCGCGGCGATGACCGCGCGGGGCAAAGACGCCGCCGACCTGTCGCTTCTCCAGGAACTTCGCGCCGCCAGCGACAGCGATCAGGGCACGTTCCCGATGGCCGACCCGCTGACGATGGCGAACGTGCAGCGGCTGGCTGACCGGCTGGAGCCGTACGCGGCCCCGGCGGACGGCGAAAAAATCGACGCCTACATGGGCATCGACATCGGCAGCGTTTCCACCAACGTCGTGCTGATCGACGAGGACTGCCACGTCATCACGGACATCTACGTCCGCACGCAGGGCCGGCCGATCCAGGTCGTCAGCGACGCGTTACTGGACGTGCAGTCGCAATGGGGCGACCGGCTGAACATTCTCGGCGTGGGCACGACCGGCAGCGGTCGCGAGCTGATCGGCGAGCTGGTCGGCGCCGATACGATCAACGACGAAATCACCGCCCATAAAACCGGCGCGACGTTGATCGGCCGCCGCATGCTGGGCCGCGTGCCGGACACGATCTTCGAAATCGGCGGGCAGGACAGCAAATTCATCAGCCTCCAGGACGGCGTGGTCGTGGACTTCACGATGAACGAAGCGTGCGCCGCGGGCACGGGCAGCTTCCTGGAAGAACGGGCCGAGGAACTGGACATCCCCATCAAGGGCGTGTTCGCGGAGTTGGCGCTGTCCAGCGACGCGCCCATCCGCCTGGGCGAACGGTGCACCGTCTTCATGGAACGCGACGTCAACAGCTACGTCCAGCGCGGCGCGAGCAAGGCCGACCTCGTCGCCGGCCTGGCGTACAGCGTCGTGTACAACTACATCAACCGCGTCGTGCGAGGGCGAAAAATCGGCGACTGCATCTTCTTCCAGGGCGGGACGGCCTACAACGACGCGGTGGCGGCCGCCTTCGCCGCCGTCACGGGCAAGGACATCATCATCCCGCCCTATAACGGCGTGATGGGCGCGGTCGGGGCAGCCCTGCTGGCGCGGGAAAAAATGTCCCCCGCCCTCCGCGCGGGCAAACCCGCCGGACGACGCATCGACGACATGACAGGCCGCGTCGAGGCCGGGGCGACCAAACCGCCCATTCCGATGAACGCCTACGTCTCCGACCGCCGAACCGCCCTGCCAGGCCGGGCGGCGGCTGACAGTAGCACGGGCGTCTCGCCCGTGAGTCACATGGGCGTCTCGCCCATGCAACCCCAGCCTGACGATGACACGCTCTCCATACGACAAGACAGCCACGGACAAGATGCCCGTGGGACTCACGGGCGGGACGCCCGTGCTACGGAGGCAGGCCAGACGCCCGCGCCGCACGACACCACGTCGTACGAGTCGTCGCATGCCCGCAGCCGCTTCCGCGGGTACGACACGAAGAAAGTCGATTACACCCTGCGCGAATTCACCTGCAAAAGCTGCTCCAATACCTGCCAGATCCAGGAATTCAACGTCGAAGGCTCCAAAACGTACTGGGGCGACAAGTGTTCCGACAAATTCCGCAAGGCCGCCAAAAGCGCCACCAAACCCGTCATCGCCGACCTGTTCGCCATGCGGAGCCAATGGCTGCTGGATGACGCGCACCTGCCGCCCGTGCCCGCGACGGCCAAGGCGGGCGGCATTCCGATGACCATGTTCGCCCACGACCTGCTGCCGTTCTGGCGGACGCTGCTGGCGCACCTGGGCTATCGCACGATTCTCAGCGACCCGACGAACAAAAAAATCGTGACGGCGGGCCTGGAGTCCGCGGTGGCCGAGCCGTGCTTCCCGCTCATCGTCGCGCACGGCCACGTGGCCAATCTGCTCGACAAAACCCCCGACTTCATTCTGCTGCCGAACATTCTTTCGGGCGAGACGAAGTGGCGGGAAAACGAGGCCCATCTGTGCCCGTGGCACCAGACGCTGCCGTTCGTCGTCCGCCGGGCGGCCGGACTGGAACAGCATATCGAGCGGTTCCTCACGCCGGTGATCCGCTTCCGCGAAGGCCGGGCCAATGTCACGCGCGAGATGCAGCAGTTCTGGCTGCCGCGAGGCCACCGCAAAACCGACGTCGCCCGCGCCGTGTCGGAAGCGTTCGCCGCCCAGGACCGATTCAGCGGCCAAATTGCCCGTGCCGCCGACGAAGCCCTCACCACCCTCAACAAACACAACACCCCCGGCGTGGTGCTGCTGGGCAGGCCCTACAACGTCCACGACGCGGGCGTCAACCTCAGCGTCGCGACCAAGCTCCGCGAATGCTACGGCGTCAACGTCATCCCCGTCGACAGCATGCCCACCAACGACGTCGATATCCGCGACATCAACAGCAACATGTTCTGGAACTGGGGCCGAAAAATCATCGCCGCCGCAAAACTTGTCAAACAAAACGAAAACCTGCACATTATCTACATCACAAACTTCAAGTGCGGCCCGGACAGCTTCATCAAACACTTTATCCGCTCCGCCTCCGGCAAGCCGTTCCTGTCCCTCCAATTCGACGGACACAGCAACGACGCCGGCATGATGACCCGCTGCGAAGCCTACCTCGACAGCAAGGGCATCCTCAGGCCGTGGAAAAAGGAAGAGTTGGTCGAGCAGCAGCAGATGGTGTGACACGGCAAGATTATTTTTACCCCAGAGACACAGAGGACTCAGAGTTGCTTTCTCTGAGTCCTCTGTGTCTCTGGGGTAAAAACAATCATTCCTACGGCAGACTCTCGATCGGCTCCAACCACGCCCGCATGACCGTCTGGATGTTTTCCAGCCCGACGGTGGTGCCCCATTCGCAGTGGGCAAAGACGCCGCCGGTGCCGTCGTCGAACGCGCGGCGCACGCGGCCTACCGCGCGGCGGACGTCCTCCGTCGTGCCGAACGGTAGTATCCACTGGCGGTCGATCTCGCCCCAGAAGGTGATTTTCCCGCGGAACGTTCGGCCGAGTTCTTCGATATCCATGACGAACAGTTGGCTGTTGACGGCGTCGACGCCCAGCTCGACGAGATCGTCGTAGATGGCGCGGATGTTGCCGTCGCTGTGGAAAAACACTTTTTTACCGGCGGCACGGATCCTGTCGCAGTACTGGCGGTAGAGCGGCTTGAAAAACGCCCGCCACATCGCCGGCGAAATCAGCAGGCTGGTCTGGCTGCCCCAGTCGTCCATGAAACTCAGGCCGTCGACGGGCAGTTTGCAGAGGTGTTCCAGCTCGGCCAGGTGAAACTCGTGCACGATGTCGCGGAGCTTGCGGACCTCGGCGGTGTCGTAGGCCAGATCCATGAAAAGGGCTTCCGACCCCCGCAGAAACTGCATGCGTTCGAACGGGCGCAAGGACGTGCCGCAGAGCATGAATCGGGGATTGGCCGACGCGAGGTTCTCCTCGACGCTTTGGTGCCCGGTGGACCAGTCGGCGTTTTTGAGAATTTCCCACGGCGCCCGCAGGCCCGCCAGGGCGGACCAGTCCGCCAGCGGCGGATCCTTCACTTCGCCGATGACGCCCTCCTCGGCCGCCAGGAACGGACAGCCCCACGCGTCCACATACAGACCCTTGCGGTTTTGCTCGCCGCGAACCCTCTCACCCTCGCCCATGCGAAGAGCGGGATACGCGACATCGCCGGGGAACTCGTGGTAGAACCGATCGAGTTCATTCCCGCGAAACATGCCGATGTACGGCAACGGCCAAAGGTCGCGAGGCGCACGGTCGGGCGAGCGGAATTCCAGGGCACGAAACACACGGTCACGTGAGGTCATGATACTACTCTTTCGGCGTATGGCCGCTCCAGAGGTAAAGGAATTGCGGGCGGCTGGCTTCCAGCAGCGTGGGCATGGAGACGTTGACCATATTGAACTGCATGGCGGCGGTTGGCACGGGGGTGGTGGCGTAGGCATTTGGTTTGTGGCCCATCGGGCGGTGATAGATGACCACTTTCGCCCGGGTGGAACCTGCCCGTGTTTTGGCTTCGACGATGGCGTCCATCATGTAACCCAGGTCGTCGATCATGCCGTTGGCTTTGGCCTGCTGGCCGGTGTACACTCGGCCGTCGGCGAGCGTTCGCACGGCATCGGGGGTGAGTTTGGGCCTGCCCGTCTGCACGACCGCGACAAACCGCTCGTAGAAGTCGTTCACCATGCCCTGCACGATGGCCATGTCTTCCTTTTCCAGCGGCTTGAGCGGACTGCCCATGGACTTAAATCGCCCGCTGGTGACGGCCTGGGCGTCGATGCCCAGTTTTTCCATCAGATCGGCGAAGCTCACCAGTTGCACAATCACGCCGATGGAGCCGGTGACGGCCGTCGGATGGGCCATGATCGTGTCCGCGCCGCACGCGATGTAATACCCGCCGCTGGCGCCGACGTCCTGGATGATCGCGACCACCGGCACGCGTTTGTGCTGGCGGAACTGGAGCAGGCGGTTGTACATGATGTCGCTGGCCGTCACGCCGCCGCCAGGCGAGTTGATCCGCACCACCACCGCCCGGACGTCCGGGTCGGCCTGGGCGCGGTCGAGCTTCTCCACGAACAGACTCACCGGATTCTCGCCCGCACCGAAGAAGGTTTTTTCCGCCTCATTCAACAGCAGGCCGTCGACGTCGACAATGACGATCTTGTCCCGCACCGACCACCCGGAGTCGGCCAGGATCACCGTTTCCCGCAAACTCTGATTCACGGGCACGGGGCGGATGAGAATCCCCGCATTCTGCCCGCAGCCGACCAACAACAACCCGGCCAACAACGCGATGGTGACGGTGAGTGTGTGTTTCATGGTGTTCATTGTGCCATAATAGGCCCCCAGGTACAATGATCTGCGCTTTTGGGTGTATCCCTTATCCGATCCGATTCGTATAATAGGCGCCGCCGTCGATTGGGGCGGCGTATTTTCCTGAGGATTTTATGACCCAGAATGAAACCATGAACGATAAAGTGGCCGCGATTATTCAGAAGCTTCGTCCGCTGCTCCAGGCCGACGGCGGGGACATTGAGTTGGTGTCCGTGGATGAGGCCACGGGATTGGTGTCGGTGCGGCTTCAGGGCGCGTGCAAAGGGTGCCCGTCGGCGGGAATGACGCTGAAAATGGGCGTCGAGCGGCACCTTAAAGAACACGTCCCCGGCGTCAGCGAAGTCGTCGCGGTGGCGTAGAAACGGTAGGCTGTTAGACTATTAGGCTGTTAGGCGCAGGCTTATGAATCATTAGGCCTAATCCTTCATCAGCCGGCGCCTAACAGTCTAACAGCCTAATAGTCTAACAGTCTTCCGTAAGGAGTGCACAATGGCGAACAAAGACGGCGGCAAGGCCAGACATGATGACTGGATTACCGAAGACTATGTCGAGGAAATCCACGCGTATCTTGACGAGATGATGCACGACGATCACGTCAAAGGGCTGCGCGATCGCCTTGTCCATCAGATCCACGATGAACTCCTCCAGGCGCATGACTTTGCCGCGGCGGCCACGGACAAACCGCGCGCCAAGGCGACCAACGCCAGTCTCGTCGAGGCGACGGGGCAGTATCTGATCCCCAACTACGGCCGCCTGCCGGTGGCGATGGTACGGGGCCACGGCGCGACGCTCTTCGACGCCAACGGCAAGGAATACATCGACCTGTTCGCCGGGTTCGGCGCCGGCGGCGTGACGGGACACTCGCACCCCGCCGTCGCCAAGGCCATCCGAAAGATGGCCTCCACGTTGCAGACCGTCGGCAACCTGTTCACCAACCCGTGGCAGGTGGACCTCGCCAAGGCAATCACCGAAAACGCCTTCGCCCAACCGGGCGGCAAAGTGTTTTTCTGCCACAGCGGCGCCGAAGCCAACGAAGCCGCCCTGAAACTCGCCCGACTCGCCGGCGGACTCGACGGAAAAAAACGATGGAAACTCGTGAGTTTTCATCACTGTTTCCACGGGCGGACAATGGGAGGCCTCAGCCTCACGCCGGAAAAATACCAGGCCGGCTTCGAACCCCTCCTGCCCGGCTGCGCCAAGGCCACCTACGGCGACCTCGACTCCGTGGCCGCCCTGCTCGATGACGAAACGGCGGCCCTTTTCGCCGAACCGATCCAGGGCGAAGGCGGCATGACCGTGCCGAGCGTCGAGTTCATGCAAGGCCTGCGGAAACTCTGCACCGACCGCGGCGTCGCCCTGGTGTGCGACGAAGTCTGGACCGCCCCCGCCCGCACCGGAAAATGGTTCGCGTTCCAGCACTACGGCATCGAACCCGACATCCTGACGCTCGGCAAAGCCTGCGGCGGCGGACTTCCCCTCGCCGCGTGCGTGGCCGCACCGAAACTCGCCGACGTCCTCCAGCCCGGCAAGCACGGCTGCACGCTCGGCGGCAACCCCCTGTGCGCCGCCGCCGGGGCCGCCACATTCAAACTCATCCGCGACCAAAACCTCCTCGACGCCGCCACCCGAAAAGGCGCCGCCGTCGCACAAGCACTCCGCGACGCCAACGTCCCCAAAGTCAAAGACGTCCGAGGCAAAGGCCTCATGCTCGGCATCGAACTCGACGGCCCCGGAAAGGACATCTTCGCCCGCTGCCTCGCGCGAGGCCTGCTGATCAACGTCACCCAGGACACCGTCATCCGCATCGCCCCGCCACTGGTCATCGAAGACGGCCTGCTCGCCAAGGGCATCGACGTGTTGATTGAAGAACTGCGGCGGTGAGGGCAGGGCTATGCCCAAGCGGAATGTCATAGTGATTCTGGCGATGTTGGCCTTGGCGGTGGCGGCGTTTTACGTGGCGCGGTCGGCGGCGCCGGCGAGGCCTATTGACGGCGCGCCGGACAACGCCCATTTGGCCCCCCTGGCCGACGCCATGGAGCACGTCCGGCAGAAATACCATGGCCCTGCCGACGACCGCAAACTCCTCCAGGGCGCGATCGCGGGCATGATGGCCCAGCTCGACCCGTACTCCACGTACATCCCGCCCGACCAGGTGGAGGCGTTCAATCATCGCCTGCTCGGCTCCGGCCATGGATTGGGCCTGCGCGTGGAGATGGTCGACGCTCACGCGGTCGTGATCGGCCCGTTGAAGGGCAGTCCCGCCCACCGCGAGGGCATCCGCGACGGCGACATCGTGGAGTCGGTCGATGGCAAACCGCTGGCCGGCCTGTCGATCGACCAGGTGTACAAACGCCTCGACGACCCCTCGCAGCCGCAGGCCAACCTCGTCCTCCGCCGGGCGGGTCAACGAATCCCGCTAGCCCTGACGCGAATGGACCTCACGCTCGAAACCGTGCAAGGCCTCTACCGCGACGGCGCGGGCCAGTGGGTCCACACCCTGCCCTCCGCGCCGGGCGTCGCCTACCTCCGCATCCGCGAATTCGTCCGCTCCACGCCCGAAGACCTCTACCGCGTGCTGGCGGGCCTGGGCACGCCGCGCGGCATCGTGCTGGATCTGCGCGACAACCCCGGAGGCATGCTGGAATCCGCCGTCGCCACCGCGAATTTCTTCATCGCACAAGGCCGAATCGTCACCGCCGTCGACCGCTCGCAACAGCCGCAACCTTTCGACGCCCGCCGCGAAAACCTCTACAACGACACCGTGCCGCTGGTGGTGCTCATCAACGGCCAAACCGCCTCGGCCGCGGAAATCGTCGCCGGCGCGCTGTGGGTCCACAACCGCGCCGCCCTGGCCGGCGAACGCACGCTCGGCAAGGGCTGCGTGCAGAGCATGATCTCGCTGGGCGACATGGGGCAGATCCACCTCACGACGGCGGAGTACACCCTCGCGGGCGGGCTGTCGATCACGCGGAAAGCTGACGGCGACGTCTGGGGCGTCGAGCCCCATCTGTCCGTCCACCTGCTGCATGAGGACAACGTGGCCCGCCTGCGAATCCGGGCCGAAGTCATGCCCTCGCCCGCGCCGCCGCCCGCCACCGCGCCCGCCGTCACCGAAACCATGGAACAAAAATTCCGCCGACTCGACACGCAACTGACCCAGGCGATTGACCTCGTGCAGGACGGGCCGGAAATGAACCGACTGATCAAACAAGGCGCCGCCGCGCGAGTCAAGCGAATGCCGACAACCGCGCCGGGTAAAGAAAACAAAAGGCCGTAGGCTGTGGGCTGTAGGCTGTAGGCGCGACGTTGGTGTATGATGATAACGCCACAGGAAAACGTTTTCACGTGGCGATACCACCATAGCCCATGTGCGCCTACAGCCCACAGCCTACAGCCCACAGCCTGAAAACATGACAACCGAAACCTACATCCTGGGCCTGGAATCCTCCTGCGACGAGACCAGTTGCGCCGTCGTTGCCGACGGGCGGCGGGTGCTCTCCAACGTGGTGGCCACGCAGATCGACCTGCACGCGCGGTTCGGCGGCGTGGTTCCGGAGATCGCCTCGCGGGCGCACATCGAAGCCGTCAACACCGTCATCGAGCAGGCGCTGCTCCGCGCGAACGTCACGCCGGGGCAAATCCACGCCGTCGCCGTCACCTGCGAGCCCGGACTCATCGGGTCGCTGCTCATCGGCCTGATGGCCGCCAAAACGCTCGCGTGGGCGTGGGACGTGCCGCTGGTGGGCATCAATCACGTGTACGCGCACGCGTACGCGGCCGCGCTGAACGCCGAGCCGATCGACTACCCCGCCGTCGCGCTGATCGCCTCGGGCGGGCACACGGCCTTGTACCGATTGGCCGGGCCGCTGGAGATGGAACTGCTGGGCACGACCATCGACGACGCCGCCGGCGAGGCGTACGATAAGGTGGCGAGCATTCTTCGCCTTGGATTTCCGGGCGGGCCCGCGCTGGAAAAAACCGCCCGCGAGGGCAACCCCGCCGCCATCGACTTCCCGCGAACCCTGCTGGAGGGCCAATCCCTGGACTTCTCCTTCAGCGGCCTGAAGACGGCCGTCCTGTACCACGTCAACGGCACGCCGGAACATCCCAAACGGCGACGCGAACGTAGCACGGGCATCTTGCCCGTGAGTCGCATGGGCGTCTCGCCCATGCAACGCCAGCCTTCGGACGAGACTTCCACATCACAGCCAAATGCGAACGAAACGGCTACGCCATGCGCCAAACACGGGCAAGATGCCCGTGAGACTCACGGGCGAGACGCCCGTGCTACGCCGGACGCGGGCGAGACGCCCGCGTCACGTGGCATCGAACGGTTTTCGCCGGCGCAGGTCGCCGACATCGCGGCGAGTTTTCAAGCCGCCGTCATCGACGTGCTGCGGATCAAGATGCGTCGCGCGGTAAAACTCACCGGCGCCAAGACGTTGATCATGGGCGGCGGCGTGGTCGCCAACAAAGCCCTGCGGGCCGCCGCCGATGACCTAGCCGCCTCGCTGCGATGCACCCTCCGCGTGCCGGACTTCCAATTCTGCGTCGACAACGGCGCCATGATCGCGGGCCTGGGATATCACTACCTCCGCCAAGGCCGAACCGCAGATTTGGACCTCGAAGCCCAGGCCACCGTGCGGCGATGAGTTCGAGAAACTGTTTTCACTGGCTCGCCTTTTTGCGCTGTAGAACGTGGTGTACGAAAGAATGTTTTGCTGTTCACCACGTTCTACATCGCAAAAAGGCGAGCCAGTGAAAACGGTTTTTCGAACTCCAACACTCATTCTCTGTGTTTCTCTGTGTCTCTGTGGTAAAAATAACCCATGAACGAAAACTCACTGCGACAATTACTGGAATCCCTGCAAGCCGGCGAGACGACGTTGGAGGGCGCCTTGGCCCGGCTGCGGAATCTGCCGTTTGAGCCGATGGGGTTTGCCAACGTGGATCATCACCGTTCGCTGCGGTGCGGGTTTCCCGAGGTGATTTACTGTCCGGGAAAAACGGTCGAGCAGACGCGGGCGATTTTTTCCCGGTTGGCCGAGCACGGAGGCAACGTGCTCGCGACGCGGGCCGACGGGGATAAGGCGCGGGCCGTCCTGGCGGATTTCCCCGCCGCCCGCTACGACGAACTCTCACGGTGCATCACGCTGCGGCAGTCGGCCTGCGAGAAGCCGCACGGACACATCGCCATCGCGGCGGCGGGCACGAGCGATTTGAACGTGGCCGAGGAGGCCCGCGTGACGGCGGAGATCATGGATCAGCACGTCACGACGCATTACGACGTGGGCGTGGCGGGGCTCCATCGGCTGCTGGCGCACAGCGCGACGTTGCAGCAGGCCAACGCGGTGGTGGTGGTGGCGGGCATGGAGGGGGCGCTGGCCAGCGTGGTCGGCGGGCTGGTATCGGCACCCGTGGTGGCCGTGCCGACGTCGGTGGGTTACGGCGCGAATTTCGGCGGATTGTCCGCCCTGCTGACGATGCTCAACAGTTGCGCCAGCGGCGTGAGCGTGGTCAACATCGACAACGGTTTCGCCGGCGGCTACATCGCGTCCCTCATCAACCGCCGCTGCCGGAAAAACGACGATAGAGCGGTTCACGATTTGATGTAGCGGTTGGCCGTCGCCGAGGACGAGCCAGGCAAGGAGGCCGAAGCAGCCGATGCGTCGCATCGGCGATGCAGGCCGACGCGGCCTGGCGACGCCGCAGGCAGGCCAGCAGCCACAGCAAATCGTGAACCGCTCTAGCACGCGGTGATGCGATTCATCGCCATAAACGATTGGCCGCGACTAACACGAATTCCGCGAATGATTTTGAAACCATTCGCGGAATTCGTGCATTCGCGGTCAATCGTTTTCGTCACGTCATTCTCACCCGTCACGGCCTGACGGTTGGCGGCCTTGGGTTGTTGGGCGGCCTGACGGTTGGCGGCCTGGGGGTGTTGGGCTGGTTTGGCCTGACCGGCTCGACCGTGGCACTCCTGATGGGGGCTTGTTGTCGGACCTCGTCCATCAGTTCCTTCATGTGGGGGTTGGCATCGTCGGCCTGCAGGATGCGCGTCTGGAGCCGGCCCTGTTCGTCCATCAGCGTGATCTGCACGGTCGGGCCGCTGCTGCCGGTAGTCACCAGCCTCTTGTTCCCGTCGATGGCGACGAGCGTCAGGCCCGTGGAGAAGTCCACCGTCTTGTCCTCGGGCTTACGGGTCTGGTGATTCATCACGTTGCGAACGAGGACGTCCGGATCGCCGATCGTGTCGCCCACGCCCACGTTGAACATCTTTTCCACGCGGTTGCCCATGCTGAGCGTGAAGACGCGCATATTCACCTGGCCCATGCCCATGGCCGACCCGACCAGGAACGCTTCGGTCTGGCGAGGCACATGTTTGCGGTCGGACCAGTCGCTCCACGGCGAGTACACGATCGCCTCCTGGGCGGAATCTTCCTCGTCGTCGCTGGCCACCAGCTTGGATTTCCCCAGCAGCGGATTGACCAGACCCACGCGAACGCGATACTGATACACCTTGCCGTATCCGAGGACGGCTTTGTCGTCGTGGTGGGCCCAGATCATCATTGTGGCCGCCCGCTGCTGCGCGAACGTCGGCAGCGTGACGGGTCTGTCCACCACTGTCGGCGTGACGGTTTGCGGCCTGACGCTGCCCGGCATCATGCCCGGCATGTCAGGCCCGAACTCGCTGGCGTACCGTGGATCCATCCGTGGATCCATTCGGGGATCCATTCGGGGATCCATCGGCATGGGGTCGTATCGGGGGTCGGCCACGCGGACGACGGGGGGCCGGTTGGCGGCGGCAGCGGCGGCCCGGTTGGCCGTCTGGGTGGTGGAGGCCTTCCGCACGTCCTCGGCCATCTCCCACGGAATCATAAACGTCCAGTTCATAAACGTTCGCTGGCTGTTGAGCAGATCCCAGTATCCCGGCTGAACGATTTTGTCTTCCCATCTCTGGAGGGTTTGCCGGGTGAACCGAATCATATCATCGTTGGTGCCGTCCCAGTTGGGCACCTGCGGAAGCCTTGTCACCGGGCCCTTGACGCGGGTTTGCGGATCGGTGTCGATGAGCACACTGGTCACGGGTGTGGGCTTGGTTTTCACCGAGCCATCCTCGGCCAACTCCCGGACCTCAACCTGCACCACGGCGAATTCGGGGAGGGGAGACGGGATGATGTAGCCCACCAGGAGCTGGTTCCACTGCGTGGTCAACTCGCCGGCGGGGAACGACGTCACCACGTGCAACACGGGCTGATCGTCCATCTGCGAAGTCAGGGCCGCGCCGCCCAGAATGACGGGTCGGTTCGGCTTGGGAATCCGCTCGGCGATTTGCGCCAGCGAGAACGTGCGCGGCTGGTGATCGACCTTTTCCTTTTCCGACACGGCCGGGACCATGGAGACGACCGCCTGCGTCGGCAGCACGTTGTCGGAGATCAGCCTGGCCAACTGGGTGCGGAAGACCCAGTCCTCGACGGCGGGGATGTCGTCCATTTTCAGCGTCTGGGGCGGCCTGTTGTTAACCATCCTCAGCAGTTCGTCGTTGACCTGGCTGAGAGGCACGCCGGAGCCGACTTCCCTGGCGACAGGCTCGCCGCCCGTCGTCGCGGACAGAACGAAGACGCCCAGAATCGCCAGACCGACGGCCAGTGCGACCTTTTCCATATGCTGCACGAGGAAATTCTGGCTGGATTTGGCCATAACTCACTCTCCTCTGATTACCTGGTGCCGCCGGCAGCCGGCTGCATGTTGTTTTGCTCGCTGATGCGCTTGTCGTCCTCGGGCCGAATGGCGTCGCCCGCGTGGGCCTTGAGCTCGGCCAACACTTCGAAAGGCACCCGCGGAATGCGGGTCCATTTGGCTTCCTTCGAATCGAACACGCCACGATGGAACGCTGTCGGCAGCAGCAACTCGCCCGAGATCGTCACCCGCGCCAACGAGCCGGGGCCGTAATACAGCGGAACCGGCGACCGCTCCCGCGACTCCCGCTGCGTCGTGCCTGTCGCGCCCGTCGGCGGGCGGATGACGGAGCCTGCGCCTCCCGCCGACACCGGGCTGGCCGACAGCGGAACCATGTCCACCTTCAGCACCGTGTGGAACCCCAGATCGTACAGGGCCTTTTGCAGGTCCAGCAGTTTATTGGGGGGCATGACCACGGTAAAGTTGTAGTGCACCACGTCGAAGTCTTTGGAGCATCCGCGGTTGGTGAAGCCCGGCGAGGTTCGGTTTGCCTCGTTGGCCCGCACGGCGGTCGCCCCCGCCGACGACGCGCTCGAACTCCGGCCCGATCCACTGGTGCCGGGGGTCGACGACGCGCTGATCACGAACCGGGGGCTCACCGTGATGTTCACCAGTTCCCGCACGGCGCTGACGAGCACGGACGGTTCGCCGTCGCCATGGGCCTGCTGCGCCGCGTCGTTAACCGCGTTGATGGCGTCGACAACGTCCTGCATCACCCACAGGCCGACCTGCGCCTCCCACAACTGCTTGACGTCGATGGCCTGCGTAACGGCGGCCTTATCCCAGCGGCAGTCCAGGCTCGCGAGGGTCGCGTAGATCCGCCCGCCCTGGGCCTGCTGAAGCTGCACGCGGGCGGTGACATTTTCCCTGGCTTCCTCGGCGGCGGTTTTGACCCGGACGCCCGGGGCACCGGCCGGCCCTATCGGGCTTCGCGGATCCACCACACCTCGCGGATCCATCGGCATCCCCGGATCAGGCCTGGGCGGCATGACGCTGCCACTGGGATCCGTGGCGTTGGCCTGCCGCTGCCGGGCGGCTTCATCGGCCTCGTCCTTCCTGATCTTTTCAATCCGCAGCCGCTCGTCGGTCTCCTGGTCTCTGAAGTCGGCGTCCGTGACGTACTCGACCCGGCCCAGCGATTCCAGCAGCCGGTGACATTCCTCGACATAGGCCTCCGTGAACGCGATCACCGCCTGACGCTCCCGGTACCGGTTGACGGTCGGGAACGCGTCGGAGCCGAACACCTGCAACATCGGATATCGCGTGTCCTGCCCGCTCATGAGCTTCTCGACGTCGCCGCGCATGGTGTTGATGGCGGCCTGCCGCGCGTTGATCTCCGACGTGATCCTGGGGTCGGCCGTCTTGAACTTCGCGGCGGCGACCTCCTTGCCGAACTTCTCCCGGTCGGCCAGGGCGGCGGTGTAATCCGAGTTGGCGATGAAAAACATCGACAACAGCACGATCACGCCGATCACCAGAACCGCGACCACACCAACCAGAAATACGTTGTCGCGTAGGAACTGCATAATGCTCTCCTGCGTATGTACACAAGCCCGCAATCCATGGGGCTTCTGAATCACCGATCCAACCGCCGCGCCGCTAACGTGCCGCCGTGCCCGAAGACGGTTCCGGAGCGTCCGGCTCATCCGTCATCAGCGACACCAGGACCCGGATTTCAAACTTCGTATCCGTGAAACTGTCTTCATCCGCGAACAAGGGATCCGCCTGCCGGATAAACGGCCCGGTTCGGGCGCCGCCAGCCGCCGTCGCCGCCGGGCCGGTCATCATGCCGCCCGTCGCCACGCCGCCGCTTGACGCCGACGCCTGCGGACGCTCGAGGTGGATAAGCTCCACGTCCACCACGTTCAGCAGTTGCTTGTTTTTCTTGTTGCTGGTGGGATCCAGGATCGTCTGGGCCTGTTCCTGCATCAACGCCTTGACGCCAATCTGCCCGCCCATGCCCAGGAGATAGTTGCGGCACGCGTTTTCCGACATGGGCGTGGTGCCCCTGATCTTCACCACGAACCCGCGGGGGCCCTGCGTCGCCGTCGACGCCGAAGCTCGCGCCGTTCGGGCGGAGCTGGCGGGAGGCCTCTGCGGGGACATCTGACCGCCGGGACCGTACATCATCGACCCGTCGGGGCCGTACATCGGCCCGCCGGCGCCAGGCCCGCCGTAACCCGGTTGTTGCTGCTGCGTGCCTCTCGCATCCGCCTTGCCGAGTTCCTGCTGATACTCCGACGTCATCTCCGTAATGACGAACACCTGCCTGGCCGACCGGTCCGGCCTGCCGTTCACCTGGCCGAAACTCTTCAAATCGCTTGTCACCTGCGCGAGGGCGTCGTCGGTCATCGGCTCACCGTACGCCATGTACACGTCGGTCTGTTCCGTTCTGAGGCTATTGAGCACCAGCGGAACGATCGCGGGCCAAACGTCGCGATATTTCAGCGGCGCCGACAACGCCGCGATGGCTTCCTGATCCTTGCTCAGCCTGGTGATCGAAGCCATCACGTTCCCGCTTTCGCGCCGCTCGCTTTCCAGTTGCGCCTTGGCGCTGGCGAAACTGTTCGGATTAATCGCCAGCCGGGCGTTGTCCTTATACTTACCCGCCACCGGCAGCGCCAGCGCCACCAGAATCGCCGCCGCCGCTCCGGCAAACCACCACTGACGGCGTTTCCACTTGATGGCCTCCTGAACCTTTTCCGGCAGCAGGTTGGTCGAAATCGCCGTCTCGCCCAGCCCCTGCAACGCCAACCCGTACGCCACGCCAAACGACAACACGTTCTGCGTGAACGTCGGGGCGCTGATCGACGCCGACGGCATCAGGTGGTTGTAACTGTCAATCGGAACCACCGGAATATTCAGGTCCTGCTCGAGATACTTCTGAAGCCCCGGCATGCGGAAGCCGTTGCCAAGACCGACGAGTTTGCGGACCCGCGTCTCGCGATGCGTGGCCGTGTACGCGCCGATGCTGCGACGGATCTCCTGGGCCAAATCCGAGAAGACCGGACGCATCGCCTGGAAAATCTGGCGGGCGTATTTGTGGCTGACGGCCGTTCGCTTGAGACGCTCGGCCTTGCCGAAGGGGTACTTCAGCGCCTTGACCAGCGCTTCGGTGAAGTTGTTGCCGCCGATCTGAATCGTGCGGACCCACATGCGAGGCCCGTCGGAGACGACCAAGTCGGTCTTGTCCGCGCCGATGTCCACCAGCAGCGTCGCGCCGTCGGGGGCAAGCTGCCCGTCGTACGTCATGAAGTTGTACAGCGCCATCACGGGCATCTGGATGACGTCCACCCGCATACCCACTTCCGTGAAGCGCTCCATCAGGTCGTTGATATCCACCTGCTTGACGGCGAAGATGCCCGCTTCCACGTCGGGGCTGTCCGGGTCACGGAAGATCTGGTACCGCCATTGCACCTCGTTGATGTCGAAGGGGATCTGCTGCTGGGCCTCGAAGCGAACGATGTCGGGAATTTTCTTCGGGTCCACTGGCGGCAGCTTGACGAACCGCATGAAGCTGCTCTGGTGTCCGGGCACGGCGACGACCACCGTGCTGTCGGCGATCTCGTTGCGCGCGAGGAATTGTTCCAGGGCATTGCGGATGAGGTGCCGGCGGTCGACGTCCGGCTGCGAGAGAATGTTGGTGTGCTCGATGATGTCAAAGGCTTCGACCTGCAACTCACCTTCGACGCTGCGGAGCTTGATCGCCTTCAATGCAACCTGGCCAATATCAATGCCCCAAACGGTTTTCGATGTCGCCATACCTTACTCCTTGGCGGTCATTCGACACACGATGACGCCAATCAGAACATTCGCAACCGACGCAACCGATGCATGCATAACAAGACGCGTTAAAACCGTCAAGCCGCCCGCCCGGCACATGCGCCACGAAGGCAGCCCGACGAGAACCTGCTGCTCGACCAATATAGCCTTACTCTACCAATCCGGGCAAGCGCCCGCAAACGAGATTTTTTAGAATCCGTCACATCGCGTAAAAATTGACACCTCGGGGGTGATTTTACCGATATAGACTGATAGGCTTACGTTTTGGCCGATGTGATATACTCGTATGGGCAACCTGGGCGGAGAATTTCCGCCATTGCGGGAGAATCTTATGAAGCGCATGGTGTGTCTGATGGCGTGGGTCGGGCTGGGTGTTCTGGCCAGTGGCTGTTCCTCGCATAAGCCGACGTTCGTGTCGGGCAGTCTGGAGCAATATCAGCCGGTCACGTTGAGTTTCAATGGCCCGATGCTGCGCGAGGTCGGGCCGGCCAATCCGTTCACCGATTATCGCATGACCGTGCGGTTCACCCTGGGCAAACGCGTCGTGGACGTGCCGGGGTACTTCGCCTCCGACGGCCAGGCGGCCGACACCTCCCCTCTCGGCGGGCACGTTTGGCGAGTCCACTTCCTCCCCGACGAACCGGGCGAATGGAAGTACGAAGCCACGCTCCTTTACGGCCTGAACGCCGCCGTCAACGACGACGCGCAGGTTTCCCGCGTCCGCTTCACCGGCGCCAAGGGCACGCTGCTCATCTCGCCCGTCAACGGGGCGGCCACGGGGTTCTACCGCACAGGCCCGTTGCGATACACCGGCGACCGCTACCTCCAACTCGCCAACGGACAGCACTTCCTGATTAACGGCGTCGCGGGCCCGGAAAACTTCCTCGCCTACGTCGACTTCAACGGCTCGCCCATTGCCGATCAATTCCTCCACCACTACCTGCCGCACTTGCAGGACTGGGTCGACGAACAGCCGACCTGGCAGGGAGGCCGGGGCAAGAGCATCATCGGCGCGGTGAACTACCTCGCCAGCCAGGGCGTCAACGGCATGTCCTTCTCGACGTACAACATCGACGGCGGCAACCACGGCGACGTCTGGGTCTGGTCCACGCCCGCCGACAAGCTGCACTTCGACGTCGCCAAACTCGCCCAGTGGGAAATCCTCTTCACGCACATGGACCGCCTCGGCATGGCCATGCAGCTCGTGACGCAGGAAGACGGCAACAACAACATCCTCGGCAAAGGCCAGCTCCGCGACGAACGCAAGCTGTATTACCGCGAACTGATCGCCCGATTCGCGCACCATCCGGGCTTGATCTGGAACCTCGGACAGGCCAACTCCAACACCGACCCCGACCGCGCGGAATTCGCCGCCTACATCCGCAAGCTCGATCCGTACAAGCATCCCATCGTCATCCACGCCGCCGACAGCGACCAGCTCAACATCTTCACGCCCCTGCTGGGATTCCACGCCCTCGAAGGCGCCGCCCTGCAGGCCCAACCCGACCAGGTGCACGCCGAAACCCTCGCGTGGGTCACGCGCTCCACCCTTGAACATCGCCCGTGGCTGGCGACATGGAACAACCTGGCCGAGGAAAATCCCGTCGTCAAGGACGACGCGACCGACCCCACGCACGACGACGCCCGCGCGGGGCTGTGGGCCAATCTGATGGCCGGCGGCAGCGGCACGCTGTGGTCGGGCATGACGTTCGATCCGCAGGATCTCGTCAGCGAAGATTTCCGCCGCTACGAAAACCTGTGGGCACAAGGCCGATTCGCCGTCGATTTCTTCCAGCAGCATGTGCCCTTCGCCCAGATGAAGCCGGTCCGCGATGGGTTCCAGGCCGACGGAACCGCCTACTGCCTCGCCGGCAGAGGCGTCTATCTCGTCTATCTCGCCCAGGGGCAAACCGCCCGCCTGCAAACGCCGCCGGGCAGGTATCAATTCATCTGGTTCAACCCCCGCACCGGACAAATCGCCGGACAATTCGCCGGACCAGGCCAGATCGACCTGGCGGATGACCCCGTGGTGCCCACAGCCGACGATGCACCGGCCACCGACGATGCCACGCCCGCCGACGACGCCGATCCGATCAACGCGGTCACCGTCACGCCGGCCACACTATTCCCCGTCGCCGACAGCGCCGGTGAACTGACCCTCACCCCGCCAGAAAACGACGGAAAAGACTGGGTCGTTTTGATCCGTGTCTGGAAATAACCGAAAGACGACGATCGCATCTATGGCTTGCCTCTTTGCGCTGTAGGACGATCCTGACAACAAAACGTAGTCATTACGACGTCGCGAAAACCGAGCGGGATTGCGCGGATTCACGGATTAAAGGATTGCAGTACGGAACGAAAAATCCTTTAATCCTTCAATCCGTGTAATCCCGCTCGGTTTTCGCGACGTCGCATAACGATACACGTACCGACCAAAACGTCCTACGGCGTAAACCGGCAAGCCGCTGAAAACGAAAAGAGTCCCCATGAAAATCGTCATCGCCCCCGACTCGTTTAAGGAATGTCTGTCCGCTTCCGCGGTGGCGCAGGCGGTGGCGCGCGGCGTGCTCGACGTGTGCCCTGACGCCGTGCTGGATTTGTGTCCGATGGCCGACGGCGGCGAGGGCACGGTCGAGGCCATGGTCGCCGCCACCGGCGGACGGATCCTGACCGCCGACGTGTACGATCCGCTGGGCAAGCCCATCCGCGCCCACTGGGGGCTGCTGGGCGAGTCGGCTGGGGCACTCCTGCCGGGCGAGTTGGGCCTGCTCGGGGCGGCCGTCGCCAGCGAAGCCAACGGCGCCGCGGGCAGTGTCGCGGTTATCGAGATGGCGGCTGCATCGGGACTGCATCTGGTGCCGCCGGAGCTTCGCGATCCGTTGCGGACAACCAGTTTCGGCACGGGGCAGTTGATGCGGGCCGCGTTGGACGAGGGCGCGACGAAGATCATTTTGGGCATCGGCGGGTCGGCCACCGTCGACGGCGGCGCCGGCGCGGCCCAGGCGTTGGGCGTGACGTTCCTGGACGCGCGTGGCGGGATGATGATTTGCGGCCTGGGTGGCGGCGCGTTGGCGGAGATTGGCCGGGTGGATTTGTCGGGCATGGACGACCGGCTGGCGGACGTGGCGATTCACCTCGCGTGCGACGTGAAGAATCCGCTGACGGGCATCAACGGCGCGGCGGCGGTGTACGGGCCGCAAAAGGGCGCGACGCCCGAGATGGTGGACCTGCTCGATCACGGCCTGTCGCATTGGGCGAACATTCTTCGCCAGCAGTTGGGCAGGGACGTGGAGTTCACGCCCGGCGCGGGCGCCGCGGGAGGCCTGGGCGCGGGGCTGCTGGCGTTGTGCGGCGGTAAGCTCGACAGCGGCCTGACGCTCGTCGCGCAAACGGTCGGCCTGAAGCGCCGCCTGGCGGGCGCGGCCCTGGTCATCACCGGCGAAGGCCGACTGGACCACTCCAGCCGCTTCGGCAAGACCGCCGTCGGCGTGGCGGAACTCGCCCGCGCCGCCGGCGCCGCCGCCGTCTGCATCCCAGGCCAATCCACCGACGACGCCCCCCGCGAACTCTTCGACGCCGTGTACCCGCTCACGGACAGCCAAACCCCCCAACGCACCGCCATCCTCCGCGCCGCGGATTTACTCACCCAACGCGCCGCCGAAGCAACGCGGGCGTTTTTGACAAAACGATAACCGTTTTCACTGAAACGAAACCCCGTTTTCACTGGCTTTGCCTGTTTGCGTTGCAGGACGTTGTGAAAAGCGAAACGCTCGCTTCACACAACGTCCTGCAACGCAAACAGGCAAAGCCAGTGAAAACGGGGTTTCGTCAACCTCACATCTTCGTCACGGTAAACACGTACTCGCCGGAGCCGACTTCGATCACGGTCGCACCATCGGCGGATTTGGCCTTGATGTCCGCCGATTTCGCGAGGTCCTTGCCGGATTCCTTCACGTGGGCGACATCGGCGGCGGGAAGCGTCAACTCCGCCGTCGTGTTGGGCGGGACGCGGAGGGTGACTTCCGCGCCGTCGCAGCCGCAACCGCAGCCGTCCGTGCGCTTCCACGCCACGGCCAGCGTGCCGTAGCCGCTGCGGTGCTCGGCCCGCACCCAGTTGAGGCCTTTGGCGAAGTACGGACGGACGATCGCCCGTTTGAAGCCCGGCTGACTGGGGTCGGGATTGATGCCCGCCAGCGCCTTGTAGAACCAGCCGCCGATGTCGCTGAACATGTGGTGGATGCGGCTGGTTTTGCCTTCCCACATTTCCCACAGCGTCGTGGCGCCCTGGCGGATCCACGCGCCCCAACTGGGCACGCGTTCGCGGGTCGCCACCAGCCACGCGACGTCGGATCGGCCGTTGTCGGTCAGGGCCTGCATGACGTACTTGGCGCCGAGGATGCCGAAGAATCCGTGCCCGTCGTGCGCGTAGATGTCCGTCACCAGGGACGCCAGGGCCGAGTCGCGCTGCGCCCCCTCGAGCATGCCGTAGAACATGAGCATCGCGTTGCCGGTTTGCGAGCGGCAGGCGGATTGGCCGGCGCGGGCGTCGAAGAATTTCTCCATGATCGTCTGGCGGATCTGCCGGGCCTGCTGGTCGTACGTGGCCGCGTCTTCTTTCCTGCCGAGGACGACGGCCGCGTCGGCGAGGATGCGCGCGTTGGCGTAGTAATAGCCCGTGGAGGTCATGGCCGTCGGGCACGGATGGCCGTCGGGGTTGCCGCCCGGCGGACACCAGTCGCCCAGCCCGAACGTGATGACATTGTTCGTCGCCAGCGTGTCCATATACGCCTGGTGAAGTTTCATGGCCTCGTAATACTTTTCCAGCAGCGACGTGTCGCCGGTATACACGTACACGTACCACGGCAGGTGCGACATCACGCTGTCCCACGCCGGGCCGCCGCCCCAGTTGTAGCCCCATCCTGGCGAGGGCACGATGCCCGGCAACTGCCCGCTGGGCCGCTGCGCGTCGCAGAGGTCGTCCATCCATTTGCCGTACGATGCCGCCACGTCGAAGTTCAGCAGCACCTGCTCGGCCGAGATCGACGCATCGCCCGTCCAGCCACACTTCTCGCGATGCGGGCAGTCCGTCGGCGTGCCGTGATAATTGCACTTGGTCGACCACTGCGCGCCGTGATGAATGCCGTTGATCAGGTCGTTGGAGCACTCGAACGAACCCACCGTGTCGAAGGCCGTGTGCACCACGCGGCCGTCGATGTCGTCCAGCGTCAACTCGCCAGGCCAGCCGACCACCTCGACGTACTGGAAGCCGTGATAGGTAAATCGCGGCTCCCAGGACTCGCCTTTTTCGCCCTTGAGCGTGTAGCGGTCGGTCTGGAACTCGCCGGATTTAATGAAACAGGTGAGGTTGGATTGATCCAGGTCGCCGTCGCTGGTGACATGTTCGCCGTAGCGCAGGCGGACCGTCGTGCCCACCGGGCCTGTGGGACGGATGCGCGCCCATCCGGAGAACGCCTGCCCCATGTCGACGACGAACACGCCAGGCCTTGGCTGCCAGATCCGCTTGGGCCTCAACGTCGCCATGACGCGACACGGGGGCATCGACTGCCACCGCAACTCGCCGCCCGCGCCGGGGCTGACCGTCGCGGGTTTCCACGTGCGGTCGTCATAGCCGGGACTGTCCCAGCCGGGAATCTCCAGCCGGGCATCGTAAAACTCGCCGTTGCGCATCGCGTTGAAGACGAACGGGCCCGCGGAGGAGGTTTTCCACTGCTTGTCGGTGACGATGACTTCCTGCCGCCCGTCGGCGAATTCCAGGTGCAGTTGGGCGATCATCTTCGGCCGATCGCGCCACGGGGCGGTGACGAACTCCCACACCTCCTTCGTGAAGCAGTCGTACAGGCCCGTGCCGAGGACCGCGCCCAGCACGTTCTCGCCTGCCCGCAACGTATCGGTGACGTCATGAACCACGTACAGGCTGCGGCGGTCGAACCGCGTGATGGCGGGTTCGAGTACGGCGTCGCCCATTTTCCGGCCGTTGGCGTACAGTTCGTGATACCCCAGGCCACAAATGTACACGCGGGCGGCGACGGGTTTTTCCTTCAGCGTAAACGTCCGGCGGAAGTGCGGCGCGGGCGCTTCGGCGTGGAAGTCCTTGGCGATCGGATCGCCCGCGGCCAACCAGTTGCCTTGCCAATCCCGCTGGCTGAGCAGCCCCATCTCCCAGCGGGCCGGCACGGAAAACGCCCCGCCCTTGCCGGCAGCGTCCCACACAGCTACCTTCCACCAGCACCGCTGCCGCGACGTCAACGCCTTGCCCGCGTACCGCACGAAGAGCGATTGATCGCTGGCGACCTTGCCGCTGTCCCACAGATCGCCGCTGTCCTTGGCCAACGCCTCCGCGCTCGAGGCCACCAGCACGCGATACGCGCCCTGACGCACCCCCCTGCCGTCGCCGCGAAGCCGCCAGCTCAGTTTAGGCCGGGCCTCCTCAACGCCCAACGGCTCGGCAAAACGTTCGCACTGAAGATCAACCGCCACGAGTGTACTTGCAGACGCCATAACCATTCTCCATTGTTGAAAACCACGCTGCGACACCGCGCAGGCCACGTAGAGTAATTCCCCCCGCCGGTTTTGGCAAGTGGGGGGCAGTGGGCAGCAGGACGAACGCATTCTCGTGACGCGGGCGTCCCGCCCGCGTGTGGCGAGGGCATCTTGCCCTCGCGGACTGTTCCACACGGCTGATCTCATGCAAAAACCAAGGCGTTTCACCGCCGGACGCGGGCGCTCGCGCCCGCGAGACA